>Ga0193717_1000593_pt1 | contig 23830 bp, 25 predicted proteins | sample U2c2metaG_FD_145900 | JGI IMG/M metagenome (GOLD analysis project Ga0193717, IMG submission 145900) | Soil microbial communities from a riparian zone of the East river system, Colorado, United States - U2c2 | ecosystem: Environmental > Terrestrial > Soil > Riparian zone | place: USA: East River...
GCGACAGGCGCCCGCCGCGATGCCACGACCGTCACGCTGAGGCCACGGCGGCGGCCGGACCAACCAAGTGCCTGGCCGAGGTTGCCGGCGCTGGCGCACACCACGGCAGTCCGGCCCTGCTCGGTCAGCAGGCTCGCGACAAGCTCGGTACCCCGGGCCTTGAAGCTGCGGACCGGGTTCGCCGTCTCCAGTTTGACACTAACTGTGCAACCAAGCTGGCGGCCAAGCGCTTCGCACCGGTACATCGGGGTATTCAGGAATATAGGGTCGATCGCGCGGCGGGCCGCGTGGATCCGGTCAAGATCGAGCCGCGTCTTGAGCACACCGAGACGCTACACACCGTTCGCGTGAGATGCTGGCCGCATGTCGATCACGGCGTTGGTGCGGCGGCCGGGGCCTCGGCTCGCCGAGGGGCTCGTCTCGCACGTCGAACGGCAGGCCGTCGACCTCGAGTTGGCGCGCCGCCAGTGGCAGTCCTATGTGGACGCACTGACCGACGCGGGCTGGCTGGTCGTCGAGGTCGCTGCCGCCGACGACTGTCCTGACGCCGTGTTCGTCGAGGATCCCGTTGTGGTGTACGGGAAGACGGCGGTCATCGCGCGGTCCGGGGCACCGGTGCGGCGGGCCGAGACCGCCGGTGTCGAAGCCGCCCTGTCCGGTTACGACATCCGGCGGATCGAGGCGCCCGGCACCCTCGACGGCGGTGACGTCCTCAAGATCGGCACGACGGTGTACGTCGGTCGCGGCGGGCGCACCGACGACGACGGCATTCGCCAGCTCGCCGCGCACCTGCCGGACGCGACGGTCGTACCGGTGCCGGTGACCAAGGTGCTGCACCTGAAGTCCGCGGTCACCGCACTGCCCGACGGCACGGTCATCGGCTACCCGCCGCTCGTGGACGACCCGGCGGCGTTCGACCGGTTCCTCGCCGTGCCGGAGGAAGGCGGCGCGCACGTGGTTCTGTTGGGCGACAACCGGGTGCTCATGGCCGCGAGCGCACCGGCGACCGCCGCGCTGCTCGCCGGGCGCGGGCTCGCGCCGGTGGTCGTCGACATCAGCGAGTTCGAGAAGCTCGAGGGCTGCGTGACGTGTCTTTCGGTGCGCCTGCGTCAGTGACGTTCCTCGAGGCCGATCGCCTCGCGCAGGTCACGCGTGGCCTCCCGTAGCTCGGGATCGCTGCGGGAGCCCGACTCCATCAGCGCCGCCAGCGCGTGCGAGATGACGTTGAGCTTCTCCTGCGCCGCCTCCTCGGCTCGCCGGCCGGCGTTCTCCAGCAGTACCACCAACAACAACGTGAACACGCTCGCCACCGTGTGGATGGCCGTCTGCCACGCCTTGAGGTCTGTCCACAGCGGGACGCTCACGAGCCAGCCGAACACGATGATCGCGCACAGGAAGAAGAACGGCGCCTGGCTCGCGCGCCGGTACACGGTCTCGACGAACCGGTCGAAGAAAGACCGCCGATCGCCCACTTCGCGAGTCTCCGCCGCTGGAGTCCGGTTCATCACCGAAGCGTAGTTCATGCGCAATGCAAAGCGGCGCGCACGGACGACGCTGGATCGCCGAGGTGGTAGATCCGTTCCGACGGCTCGATGCCGTCGAGGAACTCCTGGTACCGCACGGCGTAGGCGAGATGGGCCAACGGTTCCGCGACGGCGAGTGCCCGCGCCGGGTCGCTGTCGGGTCGCACCGACCGCCACGCCTCGACCCACACGCGCCGCGCGACGGGTTTCCTCGGCTCGGCGAGGAAGTCCGCGACCCGCAGCCCGTCGAGCACCGGGTTGCCGAAGTGGGCGTCGGCGAAGTCGAGGACCACCGGTGGGCCGTCGTCGGCCCGCCAGTTCCCGGAGTGGAAGTCGCCGTGGACGATCGTGTCGGGCAGGCCGCAGTCGGCGACCTCGGTCCACCTCGGCAGGAGTGCGATGGCGCCGGCCACCTCGTCGGGGTCGAGTCCGAGGTCACGGTCGAGCAGCGCGCGGACGTCGTCGGCCGGGGTGCGGCCGTCCCGCAGCCAGGGCGGAGGCGTGTCGAGTGCCGACTGCGCGGCGACGAACCGGGGGATTGCGCTGCTGATCGTCGCCTCGTCCGGGTGCCAACAGTCCTGGCCGGGCAGGTTGGCGAGCAGCATCCGCCGCTCGCCGGCCGCGAGCACGGGCGGCACGAGGTTCGGGTCGACGGCGGCGAACGCGGCGATCACGCGTGGTTCGTCCGCGGCGAAGTGCGGGGTGGTCTTGAGCCAGACCGGTCCCGTCGCGGTCGGCAGCCGGAACAGTCCGGCGAGGTTCCAGGTCTTGTGCTGCTCCACCGGTCCCGTGACGGGCCGCCCGGCCGTCGCGAGCGCGTCGCGGGCCCAGCAGAACAGGTCGCGGAGCCCGGCCGCGGTCGCCCACCGCGTCCGCAGCTCGTGCCGGTCGGTCGGGGCCTGCGCGGGCGGCAGCGCGACCGCCGCGCCGGGCGCTTCGACGTGGTAGGTGACGTGCCCGTCCCGCGCGCCCTCGCCGTACTCGACTCCGATGAGCCGCAGCACGTACGCCGGCACCCCGAGCACCGCGCGCAGGTGTTCGGTGACCGGCGCGACCTCGGCCCACCACGGGTTGCCGACGGCGAACGGCCCGACGACGCCGACGCACTCGGCGCCGGACGTCACCACCGCGGTCACGGTTCTCCCCACAAGGTAAGTGTGGCCGTGGTCGCGACCGAGTTTCAGACGGTCGTGCGGAGCGGCGTCCCGGTGGTGACCGGCAGCCCGAACGTCGGGAACAGTTCGGGGTCGAGGAACACGGACATCGCGCTGATGCCCGTACCGGTGATCGTCGGCACGTGGATCGCGTGCGCGCGCCAGAGCCCGTCCCGTTCGGTGTACGTGGCGACCGCCGGTCGCAGGTTGGCGCGGATGAGCACGGTGCGGCGCGGGCCGACGCCGAAGATCCTCGGCAGGAACGCGGCGACGTCGGCGCGGCCGGCGAACCAGGTCGGGAACGGCGGCATCTCCAGCACCACGTCGTCGCGCAGCGTGCTGACCAGCGCGGACACGTCGGCCCGCTCGAACGCGGTCACGTAGCGGAGCAGGAACCGCCGGTCGTCGGCCGCGTCCGGCTCCGTCACGTCGTCCTCGGCGGGCGCGAGCTGGGTGAGCCGCTCCCGCGCACGCTGCAGGGCGCTGTTCACCGCGGCCGTCGACGTCGAGAGGAACTCCGCGACCTCATTCGCCCGCCACGCCAGCACGTCACGCAGGATCAGCACCACCCGCTGCTTGGCCGGCAGGTGCTGCAGCGCGGCGACGAACGCGAGCCGGACGCTGCTGCGCGTCGTCACGATCGCCGCCGGGTCGTCGGGCAGCAGCGCGTCCGGGATCGGTTGCAGCCACGGCAGTTCCGGCCTGCGGTCCAGCGGCGCGGCGACCGGGTCGTCGGCCGGGCCGCCGAGACCGGACGGCATGGCGCGCCGCCCGCGACTCTCGAGCGCGGTCAGGCAGGTGTTGGTGGCGATCCGGTGCAGCCAGGTGCGCATCGACGCCTTGCGCTCGTCGAAGTCGGCGTAGGCGCGCCAGGCACGCAGGTACGTCTCCTGCACCTGGTCCTCCGCGTCGTGCACCGAACCGAGTAGCCGGTAGCAGTGCGACACCAGCTCCCGCCGGAACTCCTCGGTGACCGCGACGAACTCGGCACGTCTGTCCACGCCGCCGACTCTACGGTGACCGGCGAATGACCGGCGGGGCGTTCACTGGTCACCGTGACGATTGTCGACGCGCTCCACCTGCTCGGCCGGCGCGGGGACGAGACGGCGATCCGGTTCGGGCCGTGGTCGGCGCTCACCTGCGGCGAGCTGTACCGGCGCGCCACCGAGGCGGCCGCCGGGCTCGTCGCCCACAGCGTGCGCCCCGGCGCCAGGGTGGTCGTGGCGCTGCCCGCCGGACCCGACTTTCCTGTTGTGCTGCACGGAGTCCTGGCCGCGGGCGGCGTCGCGGTGCCGGTGGCGCCACCGGGCGAGCTGTGTCGTCTCGTGCGCCTGACTGGTGCCACCCACGTCGTGACCACCGACCCCCGGCCCGTGCTGTCGCAACCGGACCTCGCCGGTTCGGTGGCCGTGCTCCACCCGGACGAGCTACGTACCGACCGGACTGTGTCGCTGCCGGTGGCGAAGGCCGCCGACCTCGCGGTGATCGACGCGGACGGTGTCTGCCTGTCCCACGCCAACATCCTCCACAACGTCCGGTCGGTGCTGCCGCACCTGCCGCCCGGCCCGCTGTCCGGCCGACACCCGCTCCACCACGGCGTCGGCCTCATCGGAATGCTGCTCGGCTCCGCGATCCTCGGCCGGCCGCTGGTGCTGGACCGGCCGTCGTCGTGGCCGGACTGGTACGGCCACGCGGAGCACACCCTCGTGGTGGCCGTCGGCGGGCGGCCGCTGTCCGGTGTGGACGTTCGGGTCGTCGGCGCGGCCGGCCAGCGGCTCGTGGACGGTCTGATCGGCGAGATCGCGCTGGCGTCCCCGTCGGTCTGTGTCGGCAGGCTCACCGAGCGGGGCCTGCGGCCGGTCGTCTCGCGGGGTTACCTGCGCACCGGTGACCTGGGTTTCCTCGACGGCGGTGAGCTGACGGTGACCGGTCGCAAGCGCCGGGGAATCCCCGCGCGCGCACTGCCCCGCGCGGCCTAGATTGGCGGCGTGACGACCCCTCGGATGGAAACCATCTGCGTGAGCGCAGGCCGGACCGAACTGCCCGGCGAACCGCTCAACGTGCCGCTGGTCATGGCGTCGAGCTTCCGTGGCGGCGGCGAGCTCGAGTACTCCCGCAACGACGGCACCCCCACGTGGGCCGCGCTGGAGACGGCCGTCGGCCAGCTCGAAGGCGGCCGGGCGACGGCGTACGCGTCGGGCATGGGCGCGGCCGCGGCGATCCTGGACCTGCTGCCCGCCGGGGCACGCGTGGTGATCCCGAGCGACTCTTACACCGCCGTCCGCGAGCTGGTCGCGGCCCGCGGGCTGGCCGTCGAACTGGTCGACATCACCGACACGGACGCCACCCTGGCGGCCGCGGCGGGCGCGGACCTGCTGTGGCTCGAGTCGCCGACCAACCCGCTGATGGACGTCGCCGACCTGCCCGCGCTGTGTGCGGCCGACGCGCTGGTGGCCGTCGACAACACGTTCGCGACGCCGCTGCTGCAGAACCCGCTCGCGCTGGGCGCGGACGTGGTCATGCACAGCGGGTCGAAGTACATCGGCGGGCACGCCGACCTGCTGATCGGCCTGACCGTGACCGCCGACGACGAGCTGGCCGCGCGGCTGCGGCGGCACCGGCTGCTGTCCGGCGCGACCCCGGGCGGCATGGAGGCGTTCCTCGCCACGCGTGGCCTGCGGACCATGGCGTTGCGGGTGCGGCAGGCCCAGGAGTCCGCCGGCGAGCTGGCCAGGCGGCTGGCCGAGCACCCTGCCGTGACGCGGGTGCGCTACCCGGGCGTGCCGACCGACCCCGGCCACGCGCGGGCGGCGAAGCAGATGTCCGGGTTCGGCGCGATGATGGCGTTCGAGGTGTCCGGCGGTGCGGCGGCGGCCGACGCGGTGTGCGCGGCGCTGTCGGTGGTCAACGCGGCCACCAGCCTCGGCGGCGTCGAGTCGACGATCGAGCGACGGGCGAAGCTGGCCGGGCAGGAGCACGTGCCGTCCTCGTTGCTGCGCCTGTCCGTCGGGTGCGAGCACGTCGAGGACCTGTGGGCTGATCTCGATGCCGCACTCGTCGCCTGAGACCCGCCTGGTGGTGGTGCTGTTCGACGGCGCCTCCCTCGGCATCATGTCGTTCGCGTTCGGGGTGTTCGACCTGGCCGTGCACTACGGCGCGATGCCGGAGCTGGCCGTGCGGGTGGTCGCGGGGGAGCCGGACGCGGCGATGGCCGGCGGCGGCCTTTCGGTCGACCTGCCCTACGACCTCGCCGCGGTCCGTGCCGCCGACCTGGTGATCGTGCCGAACTGGCGGTCGGGGACCGAGGACCCGCCGGCGGCGGTGCTGGCGGCGCTGCGGGTGGCGCACGCGAACGGCGCGCGGATCGCCGGCCTGTGCAGCGGCGCGTTCGTGCTGGCCGCGGCCGGTCTCCTGGACGGCCGCCCGGCGACAACACACTGGGCGATGGCCGACCTGCTCGGTCACCGGTACCCGAAGGTGCGGGTGACCGAGGCGGTGCTGTTCGTCGACGACGGCGACGTGTTGACCGCGGGCGGCGGCGCCGCCGGCATGGACCTCGGGCTGCACCTGATTCGGGTGCTGCGTGGCGCGGAGGTCGCGAACCGGTTGGCACGCAGCATGGTCGTGCCGCCGCACCGGCCGGGCGGGCAGGCGCAGTTCATCGAGTCCCCGGTGCCGACGATCGACGACGACGACCCGGTCGGCGAGACCATGAGCTGGGCGCTCACCCAGCTCGACCAGCTGTTGCCGGTCGACGCGCTGGCTAGACGGGCGAACATGAGCAGGCGCAACTTCGACCGGCGCTTCCGGGAGATCACCGGTGCCACGCCGGCGAACTGGCTGACGCACCAGCGGGTGATCCGCGCGCAGCGGCTGTTGGAGTCGACCGGCCTTCCGGTCGACGAGGTGGCGCGGTACTGCGGGTTCTCGTCGTCGGCGGCGCTGCGGCCACACTTCCGGCGGCTCGTGGGGGTCGCGCCCGCGTCGTACCGGGAGACGTTCGGCGTGTCCTGAATCCACGCCTCGTTGGCGTGATCGGCTATCACGATCGGTGTCATCCGCGACGCATGATTTACCCATGAGCGGAGCTTGCGTAGCGAATCATCGATATCCAGGACGCCACCGCGCCTGCGGAGGGCGCCGGTGGAGCGGAGCTTGCGGAGCGTTCCGGCGCCACGTAGCGGGCGCGGTGGCGTCATGAGCAAAGAGATCCGTCCCTTCACCATCGACATCCCACAGTCCGAACTGGACTACCTGCGCGACCGGCTGGCCAGGACCCGGTGGGCCGCCGACGAACTGCCCGACGCGGGCTGGCGCTACGGCGTGCCGGTCGCGGCACTCAAGGAGCTGGTGTCCTACTGGGCCGGTGACTACGACTGGCGCGCGCAGGAGGCGCGGATGAACGCTTACCCGCAGTTCGTCACGGAGATCGACGGCGTCGACATCCATTTCCTGCACGTTCGCTCGCCAAGGCCGGACGCGTTCCCGTTGATACTGATCCACGGCTGGCCGGGGACGTTTCTCGAGTACCTGCCGGTGATCGAGGAGCTGTCGGCGGACTTCCACCTGGTGATCCCGTCGATCCCCGGCTTCGGTTTCTCCGGCGCCACAAGGGAGTCCGGTTGGGACATGGAGCGCGTGGCGAAGGCGTGGCTGGAACTGATGGACCGCCTGGGCTATGAGCGTTACGGCGCGGCGGGCAGCGACGGCGGGTCGATGATCTCACCGGTCATGGCCGCGCTCGCACCGGCTGCCGTCGCCGCTGTCCATGTGGCGCAGGTGTTCTCCTACCCCAGCGGTGATCCGGCCGAGTTCGAGGGTTTCGGACCGGAGGAGTACCGACGACTCGCGTTCATGCAACGGTTTGTCGACGAGCACTCGGGTTTCAACAAGATCCAGTCGACCCGGCCGTCGACGCTGGCGCACGCGCTGGTCGACTCGCCGGTCGGACAGTTGGCGTGGGTGCTCGACCCGCTGCGCGGCTTCGGCGACCACCCGCAGGAGATGGAGAAGGCGCTGGACTTCGACTTCGTGCTGACGGTCGCGTCGCTGCACTGGCTGTCCGGCCACGTCGGCACGTCGGCGCGCGCCCACTTCGAGGAAGCACACAAGGCGACGGTGGACACGCAACGCGGCACCGTGCCGACCGGCGTCGCCGTCTTCGCCAACGACTTCCTGTCCATCAGGGCCTTCGCCGAGCGCGACCACAACATCGTGGCCTGGTCGGAGTTCGACCGGGGCGGCCACTTCTCCGGCACCGACGCGACGGACCTCGTGATCGCCGACCTACGGAAGTTCTTCGCGACGTACCGGTGAGGAGGTGGCCGCCGTGCCATTGGCATCGTGGGGCCGGGATGCCGCGGTCACGCGCTTATCGAGATCGCGGTGCGTACCGTTGCCTGGTCGGTCAGGCAGCGCAGCATGCAGTCGGCCAGGTCGGCGCGGCACACCCGAAAGCCGCCGCGCACGTTGCCGTTCACCTCGGTCCGGTAGGAGCCGGTGGGGCGCCCGTTGGTCAGCCACGGCGGGCGCGTGATCGTCCAGGCCAGGCCACTCGCCAGCACGACCTCTTCCATGCCGCGCATGTCGGCGAAGCTGTGTCGCAGGAGCCGCTGGACGATCGGCTTGACGATCATCCGCGTGACCGGCCCGTCTCCGGCGGTGTATATGCCGCTGCTGCTCACGCAGACCAGCCGCTGGACACCGGTTTTCCGCATCGCCGCGACGATACTGGTCGTGGTGTCCGTCTGGACGGTCGTCGGGCCGCGAACACCGGTACCGATCGCGGTCAGCACGGCGTCACGGCCGGCGACGGCCGCGGCGATCTCTTCCGGGTCCGCGAGGTTCGCGGTGAGCACGGCCAGGTTCGGTCGGCTCACCAGTCCGGCGGGGTTCCGCACCACCGCGGTGACGTCGTACCCGACCGCGCACGCCTGGTCGACCAACAGACGGCCGGTGGCGCCGGTGGCACCGAAGATCGTGATCCGCACAAGACGCCTCCAAGGTTTGTGACGACTACCAGGACCGGGTCTGCGGTAGCGGACGGGACGCCGTCCAGCGCCCGACCCATTTCCGTCCCCAGTAAACGGCCAGGGCGGTGATCAGTAGCGGTGGCCCGACGAGGCCGATCACCAGCCGCACCTGATCGATCGCGGCGCCGGCGACATTGCCGAGCCCGACGAGAAGGAACGCCCACCCGAGTGCGGCGGGCACGTCGCCCGCGGCGAAGCGCCCGTACGGTACACCGGCGCGGGCGGCGACCACGGGAACCACGGTCCGCACGCCACCGACGAGCCGTCCCGCCGCGGCGCCGGTCGTCGGCCGCCGCGACAGCAGGGACGACGCGCGGGTCAGCAACGGCTGGGCTCTGCCGCGCAGCAGGCCGAACCCGGCGGGTTCGCGGCGCTGGGCGGCGAGAAACGCGAGCTGGCTGCCGAGCAGGCTCGCGGCCGCGACCGTCAGCACCGCGGTCAGGAACCCCACCTCGCCGAGCCTGCTCAGCAGACCGAGTCCCAGGGCCATCGTCGCGCCGGGCAGCACGATGCCCACGATCAGGCCGGACTCGGCGGCCAGTACGACGACGACGACGACGAGTACGAGTGGTGTTGGCAGGTCGGTCAGTGCCGAGAGCATGTCAGGCCGTCGACCGGAGGAGGACCGGCATCGTCGGGGCCACGGGCGAGCGCGGCCGGCGGGAGAGATACACGAGCGCCGGCGGGATGTTGCGCCAGATCGTTCGGGTGATCACGACCTCGTCGAACGCCGACCGGAGCTGGTCCAGCTGCCGGCGTGCGGGCGGCGCCCAGCGTGTCCACGCATAGGTGAACTGCGTGTAGACGCCGGTCGGCGTCAGCGACGAGGCGACAGTGTCGATCAGCGCATGGCCGGCCGGTCCGGCGAACGCCGACCACGGCAGGCCACTGACGATGTGGTCGGCGCCGGAGATCCCGCGCGCGGCAAGGATGTCCGGCAGGTCGCCGGCGGCACCCGTCACCACTTCCACCCCTGGGCAGCGCCGAGACACGTGCGCCACCATCGTCTCGTTCAGCTCGATGGCGATGTGCCGGCCGCGCCCGGCGAGCCGGCGCTGGATGGCCTCGGTGAAGGTCCCTGTCCCGGGTCCCAGTTCGACGACGACGGGGTCGTCGGCTCCGGACAGCGCGGCGATCATCTGTTCGGCAAGGCTCGGCGAGCTGGGCACGACCGACGCGGTCCGCAGTGGACTGCGGACGAACTCGCGGAGGAACACGGCGCGCTCGGACCGGTCAGGCATCGGACTCACGACACCCCGGCGGGGCCGAACCACGGTGAACTCATTGCGCCACATGGACACTGGGAACTCCTCACGATCAGATCGCTATTCGCTCGATACCCTGACGATGCCTTCGATCAGCCCCGCCGACCTCGGCGAACGGGCCGTACCTCGCGGCCGTCCGGCCGGGATGGCCTCCTCCTCCGGTAGGAGACGGCCGCGTGAACTGGCGGCTACTGTCGGGGTGTGCTGATGAGATGGGTCGAGCGTGGGGTTGGTGACCGGTTCGGGCCCGCGCGCCTGCTTCCGTTTCTCATCGGGCCGGGTTATCTCCTGCTCCTGGAACAGGCGACACTGAGACCGGTCGACTGGGTGATCGTTTTCGCCTCGGCCGGGCTGTTCCTGGGCGGCGGTGTCTGGCCACTCGCCGTCACGGTAGGCGAGTCACTGCTCATCGCCGTCGCGCACCAACTGTCGGACGTGACGCCGACAACGGTGAAGGTCCTGGCCGGCGTGGCCCTGTTCGAACTCGCGATCCGCCGACCCCTGCGACACGCCCTCGCCGCCGCCGCCGTGCTCGCCGCGGTCTACTTCGCCATCGCCCCCAATGTGCTCACGATGAGCGAGATCCTCGGGGTGAGCTACAAGCTGGTCGTTGTGGCCGGCGCGCCGATGCTGCTCGGCGCCTATCTGCGGTCGGGCGGGCAAGCGGTCGTGCAGGCGCGGGCTCGCGCCACCGATGCCGAAGAGCGGCAGGAACTCGCCGCGAACAGCGCCCGGCAGGCCGAACGCACCGCGATCGCCCGCGAGTTACATGATCTGGTGGCCCACCACGTCGCGTCGATGGCGCTGCGCATCGGCGTCGCGCGAGCCGTCGTACCCGACGTCGACCCGCGGATCGGCGCGGTGCTCGACGACGTGCACAGCTCCGCGAAGACCACGCTGGCGGACCTCCACCGGCTGGTCAGCGTGTTGCGCGACCCGGCGACGAGGTCCGACGACACCCGCTCGGTGCTCGTCGACCCGGCCGAACTGCCGGCCGCGGTCACGACGGTGATCGACCGCATCGCGCGGGCCGGGCTCAAGGTCGACCGCTACATCGATCCGGAGATCTCCACGCTAGACACGGTCCGCGGTCTCGCCGTGCTCCGCCTGGTGCAGGAAGGACTCACCAACGCGACCAAGCACGCGGGCGTCGGCGCCCGGGTCACGGTTCGCGTCGAGGTCCTCGACGGCGACGTCCGGGTCGAGGTGACCGACGACGGCGGTGCCCCTGGCCGGCAGTCATCCGTGCCGACCACCAGGTCCGGCTACGGGCTCATCGGCCTGCGCGAGAGGGTCGACCTGGTCAGCGGTACGTTCGCCGCCGGCCGATCGGGTCGCGGCTGGTGTCTGCGCGCGACGCTTCGGGGGTCGACGACGGCAGTGGGCGCGCCATGATCCGAACCTTGCTGGTCGACGACCAGCAACTCGTCCGGGCCGGCCTGCGCATGCTCTGTGAGTCCACTTCGGACATAGAGGTCGTTGGAGAGGCGTCGAACGGGGCCGAGGCCGTGCGGCTGGCCGACACCGCGCTCCCGGAAGTCATCCTGATGGATCTCCGAATGCCCGGCATGGACGGCACCACCGCGACCGAGCGGATCATGCGGGCGCGCCCGCACACCAGGATCGTGATTCTCACGACCTTCGACGACGACGAGGATCTCTATCCCGCGTTGGCGGCCGGCGCGTGCGGCTTTCTGGCAAAGGACACCTCGCCAGCAGGACTGCTCGACGCGCTCAGGCAGGCCGCGGCCGGCGGCAGCCCGTTCAGCAACGACGTCCTGCGGCGGCTGGTCGACCACGCGACGAAAGCGCACACCGCCGAGCTGCGGCGGCCGCTACCGGCGCCGTCCCTCACTCCGCGCGAGCGGGAGGTGCTCACCCACCTCGCGACCGGACTGTCCAATGCGGACATCGCGGATCGCATGTATGTCGGCATCACGACGGTGAAGACCCATGTCGCCAGCCTGATGCGGAAGACCGACAGTCCCACCCGCGTTCACCTCGCCGTGTTCGCGATACGCCACGACCTCGACGCGCCGTCGTAGCCGGCTGGCCTGTGATCACTTGGCGCCACCTGACTGCGGCACGCACCTATCGGTACCGAGCCCGAAGCTCGGCGGGCAACTTCTCCACCGCGTACCGCAGCGTGGCCCGTTGCATGCCGTGCGCGTGCGTGTCGAGGAAGCTCACCAGCGCCTGTTCGTCCGCGAGCCCCGCGTACTTCAGTGCGATACCAACGGGTTTCGACACCAGCACGTCCTCGTCGCGTAGCAACGAAGCCGCGATCGTGAACAGGTCCGCGAGCTGCTCGGGGGTGCCGAACCGCGCCCAGTAGAGCGGCGCCGTGATCGCGGTCCGCCGCTCGTAGACATTCGCGGAGCGCGCCAGCGCGAACAGCGGGTCGCGTGGTTCTTCGAGCAGGTGATGACCCACGACGTGCGGCGCCGCGCGGTCGACCATGTCCCACGAGTTGAGGCGGTCGTGCCTCGCGAGGTACCGGTCACACAGTGCGCGGCGGTCGGCGTCGGCGGCCCTCGCCTTGAAGTCCAGCACGCACACCGCACTGAGCCGCGCCTCGTACTCCGCACGGTCGAACAGCGCGTCGACCTCGTCGAGCGACATGGCGACGTAACGCTTCGCGGTGTCGAACGTCGTCCGCATCCGCACGCCGATCACCGGGTCGTCGTGCGGGAAGTGCCGGCGGATCTTCGCGCGCTCGTCGTCGGACGCGTGCTCGCGCAGCTCCGCTAGCAGCGCGGCGGCGGTCACGCCGGCACCCAGCGCGCCGCGCGCTCGTCGAGTGTCGGCGCGCTGCTCGGCAGGGGAGTGCTCGCCGGGGGGAGCCGGAGACCGTCGAGGGTGATCGTCAGGTAGCGCCGCCGCAGCTCGCGGGTCCGCCGCTCATCGCCGACGTGGATGACCGCCAACTGCTCGAACAGCACCCCGAGGTCGCCGACGTCGAGGTCCGCGCGGACGACGCCCGCGCGGACCGTGCGCTCGACCAACTGCTCGTTCAACCGCCCGGATCGCGCGGCCATCTCGTTCAGCTCAGCCGACGGGGTGAACGTGCCGGCGAGCGCATTGGTGATGGAGTGGGTGTCGGAGTCGACGATGCCGCGCATGAACGTCTCGAACGCGGCCCACGGGTCGCCGTCGTCGGCGACGGCCGCCTCGACGATCGAGGTGTACAGCGCAAGACCGTCCGCGCACAGCTTGCGCAGCAGGTCCTCCTTGCTGGGATAACGCCGGTACAGCGCGCTGATCCCGACCCCGGCCCGCTCAGCGACCGCGGCGATCGGCGCCGACGGGTCGGCGATGAACACCTCGCGCGCCGCCTCGACGATCAGCTGGTCGTTGCGTGCCGCCTGTGCCTTGCGGCCGCTGAGCGGAGCCGTCACGGGATCCTCCATGGAACGAAGCTGGAACGAAACGCTCTGGTCCAGACTAGGTCGTGTCTGATGGATCGTCGCGGTCGGGTTGAACACAGTCTCGCCTCGAGCAGCGGAACTCCAGGGGAACGTGACGGCACCCAGCCACTAACCACCGGCGGTCCGCACCGTTCGCTGGGACGCGACCAACACTTTTAATCCCGGGGAGGCGGAGTGCGCAGGAGGAAGCCGAGCGCGAACGGCACCAACGTCAGCCCGAGGGCGACCAACGTGACGACCTTCGCCGCGGCCACGAACTGCGGCACCCCGGCCGGCGCGTCGACGCTGGAGAAGAACAGCGTGCCGAGCACGGCGATGCCGAGCGACGCGCCGAGCTGCTCGACCGCCGTGAGCATGCCGGACGCCGAGCCGACCTCGTCGTCGGACAGGTCGCCGACGATGATGTCGAACAACGGCACGAAGATCATCCCCATGCCGACGCCGAACACCGCGAGCGGCGCGATCGACAGGCCGTCGCCGGACATCGACAGGTACACCCAGCCCAGCCCGGCGGCCATCAGCGCGAGCCCGAGGTGCAGGATCCGCCTGCCGAGCCCGGCCAGCACGGTCGCGCCGACCGCGGAGCCGACGAACGCGCCGACCGCCCACGGCGCCATCGTCAGGCTCGCCCTCAGCGGCGAGTAGCCGAGACCGAGTTGCAGAAAGAGACCCGTCGCGAGCGAGAAACCGGTGATCACACCGAAGAACGCGAGCACGAACACCACGCCGGAGGAGTACGACCGCCGCGCGAACACCGACAGTCGCACCAGTACCGGCACGCCACCGCGGGCTCGCCGCGCCTGGTTCATCGCGAACCCGACCAGCACGACCACCGCCGCGGCCAGCATGCCGAACATCCACACCGGCCAACCCAGCTCGTGGCCCTGCGTCAGCGGGTAGACCAGCAGGAACATCCCGGCGGCCGCGAGCAACGCGCCACCGACGTCAAGGCGCTGACCGCGTGCCGACGGCTCGCTCGACGGCAGCACCCGCCGGCCGACGAGCAGCGCGAACAACCCGAGCGGCAGGTTGATCAGGAAGATCATCCGCCAGCCCGCGCCGAACAGGTTCGCGTCCACGAGCAGGCCGGCGACCACCGGGCCGAGCACGGTCGCGAGCCCGATGACCGGGCCGAGCATGGCGAACGCCTTGCCGACGTCGGCGCCGAACAGTTCGCGGATCAGCCCGAACGACTGCGGCACCATGATCGCGCCGAACGCGCCCTGCAGCACCCGCGCCGCGAGCAGCGTCTCCGGCGACATGCTCAGCCCGCACAGCGCGGACGCGGCGAGGAAGCCGAGCACGCCGACCATCATCATCCGCTTGCGGCCGTACATGTCGCCCAGCCGTCCGCCGACCAGCAGCCCGACGGCCATCGCGAGCGTGTAGCCGGCGGCGATCCACTGCAGCGTCGCGGTCGAGCCGCCAAGGTCGGCGCGGATCGCGGGCGCGGCGATGGTGCCGACCGTGGAGTCGAGGAGGTTCAGCAGGTCAGCGCCGAGAATCGCGAACAGGCCGAGCCAGCGGCGGGGGTGCGGGACCGGGGCGGCGGGCGGTGTGGCGACCGGCGCGTCGAGGGAGAGGGTCACCGCGACGGCGCGATGCCCTGAAAGGCGCGTTCAGGGCACCCAATGCCCTCAACGCGCCTTTCAGGGCATGGCCACGGGGACGTGGGCCGTGCGAGCGTGAGGGCGTCGGTCAGCCATAGGGTCGGAGGATGTTCGACGACTTCGCGCTCGATCGCATCGACACGGGTGAGGTCACCCTGCGCGTTCGGCACGGTGGCGTCGGGCCGGCGGTGCTACTCCTGCACGGTCACCCGCGCACTCACACCACGTGGCACCGCGTCGCGCCGCTGCTCGCCGCCGACCACACGGTCGTGTGCCCGGACCTGCGCGGCTACGGCGAGTCGACGAAACCGCCGACCGACGCCGAGCACACGCCGTACTCGAAGCGGGCCATGGCGGGCGATCTCGTGACACTCATGGCCGCGTTGGGGCACGAGCGGTTCGCCGTCGTCGGGCACGACCGGGGCAGCTACGTCGCGATGCGTCTGGCTCTCGATCACCCGACCAGGTCACGGCTCTGACGGTCATGGACTCGGTGCCGATCGGCGAGGCGCTGGCCCGCTGCGACGCGACGTTCGCCCACGACTGGTACCACTGGTTCTTCTTCGCGCAGCCGGACAAGCCGGAGCGGGCGATCGGCGCCGACCCGGGCGCCTGGTACGACGTCGGCGCCAGCAACACGCCGGAACGGTTGGGGGAGGAGAACTTCGCCGACTTCCACCGCGCGATCCACGATCCGGCGACCGTCCACGCGATGATCGAGGACTACCGCGCCGGGCTCGGCGTGGACCGCGCCGCCGACGACGCGGACCGCGCGGCCGGCCGCCGCATCGCCTGCCTGACCCAGGTGCTGTGGGCGTCGCGGGACGACATCGTGGACCTGTACGGCGACGTGCTCGAGGTGTGGCGGCCGTGGACCACCGACCTGCGTGGCGCGCCGATCGACTCGGGTCATCACATGGCGGAGGAGGCCCCGGAGGAGTTGGCGGCCGCACTGTCCTGCTTCCTCGCGAACGTCCGCCGGTAGGCGTGCGGGCTCACGCCCCGCCGTGCGGCGAAGTGGTGGCGCAGCGTGTCGGCGCTGCCGAACCCGGCGCGTGTGGCCACCGCGTCGATCGGTAGGTCGGTGCCCTCGAGCAACTGCTCGGCGTGCTGTAGCCGTTGGTCGAGCAGCCAGCGGTGCGGGGTGGTGCCGGTGATCTCCTTGAAGCGGCGGGCGAACGTGCGTGGCGACAACAGCGCCCTTGCTGCGAGGTCCTCGACGGTCAGCGGCTCGTCGAGGTGTTGGCGCAGCCAGTCCAGCAGCGGCGCGAGCCCGTGGTCCTCCGCCGGCATCGGCATGTCCACGAACTGCGCCTGCCCACCTTCCCGATAGGCCGGCACGACCATGCGGCGTGCCAGCGCGTTGGCCGTCCTGGCGCCGTGCGTCGAGCGGACCACGTGGAGGCAGGCGTCGATGCCGGCGGCCGCGCCCGCGCTGGTCAGCACCGGGCCGTCGGCGACGTAGAGCACGTCGCGGTCGACGGTCACCGACGGGTGCCGGCTGGCGAGCAGGTCGGCGAACTGCCAGTGCGTGGTGGCGCGGCGACCGTCGAGCAGTCCGGCCGCGGCGAGGGCGAACGCGCCGGAACACACGGACAGCACGGTCGCGCCCCGGTCGGCCGCGGCACGCAGCGCGGCGAGCACGGCCGGGTCGACGGGCGCGTCGAGCGTGGGCCACGCCGGCACGGTCACCAGGTCGGCGGCGGCCACCCTGGCCAGGTCGTGCGACACCTCGACGGCGAACCCCGACGTCGTCGGCACCAGGCCCGGCCGGAGCCCGCACACCGCGAAGTCGTTGGCCGGCAGCCCGTCGTCGGACCGGTCGAGCCCGAACACCTGGCACACGATGCCCAGCTCGAACGCGGCGATCCGCTCGCCCACCACGGCCACGACGTTCATGCCGACCATGATGGCAGAAACTTCCGATACCTGGTCAGTCCTGCCACTGTCTTCAGGTGCGCCGGGTCGGCCAACCTGGACGCATGGACCTCACCAACGCGGTCGTCGCCGTCGAAGCACCCGGTCGCGGGCCGCAGCAGTGGGCCGGCGCGCCGAGTGCCGCACTCGACGCCGACGGGTCGATCGTGCTCGCGTACCGGGTGCGCGGCGATCGCGATGTCAACGTCATCGCCCGCTCGACCGACGGCGAGCACTTCACCACGGTCGGCGTCTTCGAGAGCGACGGCATGGTCGAGCGGCCGGCGCTCGTCCGCGCCGGCGCCGGTTGGCGCATGTACACGAGCTGCGCGACCCCGGGCGGCAAGCACTGGTGGGTCGGCCTCCTGGAAGCGTCCACAGTGGAGGGTCTGGCGTCGGCGGAACACCGCGTCGCGTTCGCCGGTGACGCCGCGACCGGAGTGAAGGACCCGGTGGTCCGACACGACGGGCAGCGTTGGCATGTCTGGCTTTGCTGCCACCCACTTGACGTGCCTGGCGCGGAGGACCGGATGCGCACAGCGCACGCCACCAGTCTCGACGGTCGCGTGTGGACGGAGCCGCGCACTGTCCTGAGTGGACGGTCCGGTGTGTGGGACGCACGCGGCGCGCGGCTGACGACCTTCCTGCCCGACGGCCGCGTCGCCTACGACGGCCGCGCCACCGCCGCCGAGAACTGGTTCGAGCGCACGGGTTTCGCCAAACCCGGCGCGGACGGCGCCCTCGAGCGGACCGACGACGAGGTGCTCGACGTCCGCTACCTCGACGTGCTCACGCTGCCCGACGGTACCCACCGCGCCTACTTTGAGGCCCGCCTCCCGGACGAGACGCACGAGCTGCGCACGTGCCGGCTCCCAGCCTAGCTGTGGCCGCGAGCGGACTTTCGTCAAGTGGGCTGGGCGCGCGCCGCGCGTGCGTGAGGTAGCCGGCCTTGTCGAACGGCTCTCGCGCGGTCGCCGGCGAGCCACCAGTCGGCGAGCGAGAGGCCGGCAGCCTCGAACGGGTGAGAGAAGCTGAACGCGACTCGCCCACCCCGATCCGCGGCACCCGGGTCGACTCCAGCGTCACCTCGATTCAGTTGCCAACAGCGGTCGAATGTGTCTCCCGGACATCTAGCAGTGCGTAGTCGATAGACAACCCTCAGAGATATCGATAGTGTGAATAGGCCATTTGCAGCACAGGCTGTAGACCCGGAGTTACGGGACGTCGGTGACCAGTATGTGGTGGTTTGCATGATCAAATCGCGGGTTGCTGCCAATGTGATTAAAGTTTCTCACGATCTTGTCGGTGCTGGTCCTGGCTCTGGGACTCTGTCGGGGATGGTATTTCGTCACACACTGCTAACCGCTTGTTGCCGAAATGCCCCTAGAATCCCGCCGGATCCGATGGGATGGAGAGCCGATGACCATCACCGTGCAGCCCGGCGTGGCCCCGCAGACCGGGGCCGGACTAGTTCTCGACGCTGTGGAACGGTGGGCAGCGCAGCTGCCGACAGCGACCGCGGTAACCGCTCCTGACGGCACGCTGACGTTCTCCGAACTCAGCACGACCGTTCAGGACCTGACGACGTCATTGCGCGCGGCGGGCGCGGGGCCGGGAGTGCCGGTGGGACTTGGCTTCGGCCGGTCCAGACTGACGGTGCCCGCGCTGCTCGCCGTCTGGCGCGCCGGTGCGACGGCCGTGCCCATCGACGACCGGCATCCCGCGGACCGGCTCGCGTTCGTGTTGCGGGACGCGGAGATTCAGCTCCTGTTGGGCGAACTTCCCGCGACGGTCCCGATCGAGGGCGTCCGCAGGGTGGACCGTTCGGTTCAGCACACGATGGACCGTCCGGTACAGACGGCTGCGCCGGACGACTGCGCCTACGTGCTGTACACCTCGGGCACCACGGGCCGGCCGAAGGGCGTCCAGGTCAGCTACGAGGCACTCGACACGTTCCTGGCCGCGATCGCGACGCTGGGGCTCACGCCGGGCGGCGTCGGCTTCAACCCGCTGTCGCCCGCGTTCGACGGCTGGTTCTGGTGCACGCTGCTGTACCTGGTGCACGGCCAGGGGGTCGCGATCGTCGACACGGCGGCCGCGGGGGGCCCGTCCGACCTCGCGGCCGCTATCGCCGCCGTGGCGCCAAGGACCGTGTGCATGAGCCCCTCGCTGTACGCGGCATGCCCCGACGACATGCCGAGCGTGGACGTCCTCGTGGTCGCTGGGGAGCCGTGCCCGCCCGCGTTGGCGCAACGGTTCGCCGCGGGGCAGCAGCGGGTGCTGAACGTGTACGGGCCCACCGAGGCGACGATCGCGGCGACGTGGGCGGACTCCGCCGCCGGCGACGACGTACGCACCATCGGCCGCGCGATTCCGGGGTACATCGCGTACGTGCTCGACCCGGACGGCAGGCGGCTGTCGGCCGGCGGTGACGGTGAGCTGTACGTCGGCGGGCGCGGGGTGTCGCTCGGCTACCGGAACCTGCCGGAGCTGACCGAGGCGAAGTTCCTGCCGAACCCGTTCGACGGCGGCCGGATGTACCGCACCGGTGACCACGTCCGACTGCGCCCCGACGGGCAGCTCGAGTTCCTCGGCCGGATCGACGACCAGGTCAAGATCCGCGCGTTCCGGGTCGAGCTCGGCGAGGTGGAGCGCACGGCGGTCGACGCGGAGGAGGTCCGTGCCGTCGCGGCGTTCGTGCTGAAGTCGGGTGACGCGCTGGGGCTCGCGGTCGTGCCGGAGGCCGGGGTGACGCCGGTCGCGTGTGTGGAGGCCGTGCTCGCGCGGTGCCAGCACCTGTTGCCGGACTTCATGGTGCCGGTGGTGGTGGAGCCGGTGACCGAGCTGCCGATCACCCCGCAGGGCAAGGCGGACCGCAAGGCGCTCGCGGAGCTGATCGCCACCGAGCGGAACGCGGCGGGCGGCCGGGAGCCGGTCACCGATCGGGAGCGGCAGGTCTGCGAGGTGTGGAGCACCGTGCTGCCGCGCCCGGTGTACGACGTGGACGCGAACTTCTTCGCCTCCGGCGGACACTCGCTGCTGGCGTCGCGGGCGGTGGTGGCGCTGCGCAAGGCGACCGGGCTGCGACTGTCCATCAAGGACCTGCTGTCGAACCCGACCCCTGCCGAGCTGGCGAAGAAGCTGGACCGGTTGGTCGAGGCGGCCGACAGTTGACCGGAGAGTGGCTGGTTCCGTTCGGTTCGCCGGACGCCCGCCCGACACTCGTGTGCCTGCCGCAGGCCGGCTCCGGCTGCGGTGTGTACCGGTCGTGGCAGAACCTGCTCGGTGACACCGTCTCCGTGGTCGGGGTGCAGCTACCCGGCCGGGAGGGTCGGTTCGTCGACCCGCCGGTGGCGTCCGTCGCCGTGGCCGTGCGGGAGATCGTGGGCGCGCTCGGCTCGCTGGTGCCCGCCGGCACCCCGACCGTCCTCTTCGGACACAGTCTCGGCGGGCTGCTCGGCTACGAGGTGGCCCGCGCGTTGCCGGCCGAACGGGCGCCTGCCGCGTTGGTGGTCGCCGGATCCCGGCCGCCCCACCTGAGCGGCCGGGCGGCCGGCAGCATGGGCGCCGACGACTCGACCGCCGTGCACGAGAAGATGTTGGCCGGCAAGGATCTTGATGACGATCTGCGTGAACTGACCATGGAGATGCTCGAGCAGGACGCCGAGCTGTCCGCCACCTACGACGATCCGGCCGGCGCGCCGGTGCCGTGCCCGCTGTACGCGTGGGGCGGCGACGCCGACGAGGTGGTCACGCCGGACCACGTCGCCGACTGGCGCAGGTATGCCGGCTCGACGTTCCACTCGCGACAGTTCGCGGGTGGACACGACTTCTGCGTGGCGTCCGACGTCGTGCCGAAGGCCCTGAGTGTGTTGATGTCCCCATAGCGGTAAGGGGTATGACATGCGGATCGATCTCAAGGACCCGGGTCTGTTCGAGCGGGACGAGTTCGGCAAGGTGCTCGCGTGGCTGCGCGAGAACGAGCCGGTGTACTGGCACAGCGAGCCGGACGGTCCGGGTTTCTGGGTGCTGACAAGGTATGCCGACATAATGCACGCGTACGGCGACGACACACTGTTCAGCTCCCGGTTCGGGATGCGGCTGGACAGCCGGCCGGAGGCGGTGGCCGCGGTGTCGGGGCGGATGCTCATCGTCACCGACCCGCCCGACCACACCGAGCTGCGTCAGGTCGTCGGGCGTGGTTTCGGCCGTTCGGCCATGCCCCGCATCGAGGAGGTCGTGTGCCGCGTCGCGGCCGAGGTCGTCGGGTCCGGTGTGGACAGTGGCGAGCTGGACTTCCTCGACGTGGCGAAGCGGATCCCCAACCAGGTCGTGTGCGAGCTGATGGGTCTGCCGCGCGAGCACTGGGAGTGGGTCGGCGACACCACGACCGAGGCGTTCGACGCGCAGGACGAGGACGACCGGGTCCTCGCGTACGGCGAGTTGTTCCTGCTCTTCACCGAGATCCTGATGGAACGTCGGGAGAATCCCGGCGACGACTTCATCAGCATGATCGCGCAGGCCCGCGAGTCGTCGAGGGGCGGGCGCGAGCTGTCCGACGAGGAGATCATCTTCAACTGCAACGGGGTGCTCGCGGGCGCCAACGAGACCACCAGGTACTCGATGGCCGGCGCGGTGCTCGAGTTCCTGCGCGATCCCGCGCACTGGCACCGGCTGCGCGCCGGCGCCCCGGCGGCCATTCCCGCCGCTGTGGAGGAAGTCCTGCGCTGGACGTGCCCCGGCGTGCACGCGCTGCGTACCGTCATGCGCCCCACCGACATCGCCGGCGTGCGGATCGCGGAAGGCGACCGCATCACCATGTGGAACGCGTCGGCCAACCGCGACCAGACGGTGTTCGTCGATCCGGACAGCTTCCGGCTGGACCGCACCCCCAACCGGCACGTGACGTTCGGCTCCGGCCGGCACTTCTGCATAGGCGCAAGAGTCGCGCGACTCGAGCTGATCGCGTTCCTGACGGAGCTACTGTCCAGAGTGGACCGCATAGAGCTGATCGGCGAACCGAGGTTCAACGCGTCCAACTTCACGTGGGGCCTGCGCACGCTCCCGGTACGCCTGGTCCCGAAGACGTAGCGCGGCGGCCTCCCGCAAACCGGTCAGTGACTTGGAGTCAGTGACAGCGCGGACAGCGCACTGGACGCCGAGGTGTAGATCTCCAGCTCACCGGTCACGTCGGTGAAGCCCAGCACGCGCTGGACGCCGGCGGTCGGGGCGACCAGCACGACGTGGCGGCCGGCGTCGGCCGCGCGGTTGGACGCCTCGACCAGCACCTGGACACCGATCAACGCGAGGAAGTTGATCTGCGACAGGTCGACGAGGACGATGGGCACCTCGCGGCGGTCCCCGTCCTCGAGCGCCCTGGCGAGCACCGGAGCGGTGCACAGGTCGATCTCACCTATCGGGAGAACCTTCTCGAGGTCGTGGGTCTGGCGTGCCTGACGAACGGTGAGGTAGCGATGGACGGTTTCTCTGTGCGCGACCGGGGGTGGCGCGAATTGGCTCATCAGATCTCCCAGAAGTTGGTGATCGTGAGCGCCAGATTGAAGAGCCCGCTCCCAGCGGAAAAGGCTGGTGGCACAGGTGTGGCCACCTGCCCGTACAGAAAGCAGCGGTCCCAAACAGCGTCTCGGACATCGGCTGTGTGCTCAACCGTTCGATCTCAGGGTGCCACGGTGGGGGAGGCCCTGTCCAGCCGACACGTCAGGCCTGGACGGCGCTGCCGGCCCGCCGCACGGCCGCGACGATCTCCGCGTTCGTGACGCCTTTGATCAGGTACTCGCGCACGCCGAGCCGTTTCAGCTCGCCCGCGACACCGGTGTCGTCGTAGGCGGAGAACGCCAACAGTCGCGTGCGCGGCGACCGGATCCTGATCTCCCGCGCGGCGTGCGCGCCCCCGCCGCCGGGCATGCGCACGTCGAGCACGGCGACGTCCGGCGCGTGGTGCGCGGCCATCAGCGCCGCCTCCTCCGCGTCCGCGGCGGCGGCGACCACGTGCAGGTCCGCCTCGGCCTCGAGCACCTCGGACAGCGCCATCCTGATCATCGCGTCGTCGTCGGCGATCAGCACGGTGACCAGGACACGGCCGTTCGTCATCGCGACGCCCCTTCCTGCTTGGACGGTGTGGGCAGCCAGAACTCGACGGTGGTGCCGTCGTCCGTGCCACTCGTGACCGACAACCGGCCCGCCGCGGTCTCGGCGCGTTCCCGCATCTCGATCAGCCCGAAGTGGTGGTACGGGTCCGCGATCACCGGACTGGGGATGCCGATCCCGTCGTCACGCACCCGCACGAGCGTCCCGCCGTCCTGTGTGGACAGTGTGAGCGTGACACGGGTGGCGCGCGCGTGCTTGCGGACGTTGACAAGAGCCTCCTGGCAGATGCGGAAGATGGTGACCGCCGTGGCCATCGGTGGCTCGTCGGCGAGGTCGGCGGTCAGCGATGTCTCGAGGTCCCACGCCGCGACCACGTCCTGCAGGTAGCCGGCGAGCGCGGGCACCAGCCCGTGCTGCTCGATGGCGGTCGGCCGCAGGTGCACGACCAGGTTGCGCAACCTGCTGATCGACGCGCGCACCGCGTCCTCGAGCTGGTGGATCGTCGGCACGTGCTCGTCGGGCAGGCGGCCGGACAGTAGCTGCAGCCGCATGCCCACCGCGACCATCGCCTGGATCGAGTCGTCGTGGACGTCCCACGCGATGCGGCGCCGCTCCAGCTCCTGCGCCTCGACGAGGTGGGCGAGCAGCCTGCGCCGCTCGGTCAGCGCCGCGGTCGCGACGCGTCGTTCGGTCATGTCGCGGGTGACCTTGCCGAAGCCGCGTAGCTCGCCGGTGTCGTCGTAGAGGGCGGTGATGACGACGTTGGCCCAGAACCGGGTGCCGTCCTTGCGTA
>Ga0193717_1000594_pt1 | contig 23728 bp, 17 predicted proteins | sample U2c2metaG_FD_145900 | JGI IMG/M metagenome (GOLD analysis project Ga0193717, IMG submission 145900) | Soil microbial communities from a riparian zone of the East river system, Colorado, United States - U2c2 | ecosystem: Environmental > Terrestrial > Soil > Riparian zone | place: USA: East River...
CACTATCTATTCAAGTCGGATCTCGGGGGCACGGCTTTCTATCGGCATCGCGCGACCGGATACGAATACATCGATGGCGCGAGACAGCTCCAGTACTACCGCATGGTCGATGAAGAAAAGGCAGGCCCCAATCGCGCGGATTCGGCCTACATCAACGGTGATACGCCACTGTACGAGCAAGTCGGCCACCAGGGTGGCGTCTTCAACCGGATGGTGATTTATCGCCGCAACTCGCTGCATTCGGCCTCCCTGGCCCGGAATTTCGTCCCCGACCTCAATCCCCGCACCGGTCGCCTGTCGATAAACGGGTTCCTGGCCTGAAATTTGCCCCTATTTCGGGGTCCGCAACCGCGCATGCTGCGTCTCCAGCCCGGACGTTGTTGTTTTTTTTCTGATCCGGTCACCAGAAGGCGCGCAGGCATGTCGCAAGCCTGTCTCTCCCTGTCTAGTAAGGACATGATTCTTGGGGAGAAAGACATGGATGACCGCGCCCCTGGGCACGGAAATTTCCTCAGCGTCCAACCGTGGACTTTTGTACACAGTGTGAATATCCTCCGCTGCAGTACGAGGGGGACGCGCATCTTGCGCATTGCTAGTTTAAAGCCATTCAGGCGCCGTTCCGTTGCGCCTATTGAGTCTGCGGACCATGCAGATCCCCCGCCTTTCGGTCGACTAGTTCGACACATCCTTTTCTCGTTCCAGGGTTAATTCGTTCCAGGGTTAATACCGTATTCGTTCCACGGTTGGTCCTGGTTTTCACAATGACTAGATGTACGAGTGCGGAGGACATCTGACTATGAAATTCAATCCTAAGGCTTTGCCTTTTACTTCGAAGGCGCTGTTCACCATTGTCGGTGGCGCAGTGCTCATCAACCCGGTGTACGCGCAAGAACAATCGAGTGAAGAACTCGAAGAAGTGGTCGTCACTGGCTTACGTGGATCTCTGAAGGCTTCGCTCGAGACGAAGCGCGACGCCATCGGTGTCGTCGATTCCATCAATGCGGAAGACATCGGCAAGTTCCCTGACACGAACCTTGCCGAGTCGCTCCAGCGCATCACCGGTATTTCCATCGATCGCCGCAACGGCGAAGGTGCGCAGGTAACGGCGCGCGGGTTCGGTCCGCAGTTCAACCTCGTCACCCTCAACGGCCGACAGCTGCCGGCCGCCGACGCCTTCGGCGCTGGCGACGCGGTGACGGGTGGCCAGGGTGCGGGCGGTCGTTCCTTCAACTTCGCGAACCTGGCTTCCGAAGCCGTGAGCGCAGTCGAGGTCTACAAGACCGCTCGTGCCGACATCGCTTCGGGCGGTATCGGCGCCACGATCAACATCCGGACGGCGCGTCCGCTCGACAACGACGGTGTGGTCGCCAACTTCGGCGTCAAGGGCATGTACGATGAGTCCGCTCCGTTCGGCAACTCGGTCACGCCGGAGCTGTCGGGCATCTACAGCTTCGCGAACGACGCCCAGACGTTCGGCGTGAGCTTGAATGCCACGTACAGCAAGCGAAAGAGCGGTGGCGTTGAATCCACCGTCAACGATTGGGTCATTCGTTCGTGGAACGACGCGGCGCTGCCGGGCGCGTTCAACGCAGGGACGTCCATCGAGAACCGGCCGTCCAATGGCCAGCTCTACGGCATCCCCAACGACGTCCGCTACGCGTTCTCCACATTCGATCGTGAGCGCATCAACGCCCAGGGCGTCATCCAGTTCGCGCCGTCAGATGCGCTGACGTTCACCGTCGACTACACGCTTGCCCGCAACGAGATCACCCAGGATCGCGGCGAGCAGACCATGTGGGCGCAGCAAGGCAGCACGTTCGATGAAGTCCGCTTCGACACCGGGCACGTGGTTGCCACGCCCGTCTACATCTTCGAGATGACAGCGGGCGCGACCGGCGTTGCGGGCTCGGGCTACAGCAACAAGGACTTCGGCTTCGAGCAGCAGCACAACGAGCAGAGGAACGAGCTCGACTCGATCGGCTTCAATGTTGACTGGCAGATCACCGACCGTTTCAGCCTCGGCCTCGATGCGCACAACTCGGAAGCCCATAGCTTGCCGGACGACGGCGTCACCGGCGGCAGCCAGACAGCGTTCAGCCTCGCGGGCGTGCCGATGTGCGCGGGAAATGGCACCACGGTGGGGAACATCCCGGGCGCCACGGCGACTTGCGCGGGCTTCGTTACGCAAGAGTACAACTTCAGCGGTGACTTGCCCGTCGCGACGCGCCTCTTCTTCGCGGACCAGGCCGCAGCCGAAGCGCGCCTGAATGGCAATTCGCGTTACATCTTCGACGGTAACCACATTGGTTCGCAGGTCATGCGCATCAACTACCAGCAGGTGGACAGCGAGATCAAGCAGTACCGCCTCGATGGCAAGTTCGAGCTGAACGACAACAATCGTTTCTCCTTCGGTGTCGAGCAGCGCGACATGGACTGGCACCAGCGTTCGTCCAACAACCAGATGGCCATGGGCAACTGGGGCGCGGTTGATGCGGGCACGCCGAGAGGCGCCAGCCTGGCTTCCACCCTCGAGCCGTTCAGTCTTGTGGGCCTGTTCGGTGACTACAACAGCGGCACGGCATCTACCAATGCGTACCGGGCCAACGCGACCACGCTCGCGCAGTGGGCGTTCGCGAACGGCTATACCACCTGGGATACCGGCAGCGGCCCGAATGGCTTTTTGACGTACAACCCGACCTGGGGTAACGACAACTTCGTCACGGAAGAAGTGAAAGCAGCCTACATCACGTACGGGCTGAAGGGTGACTTGGGCTCCATGCCCTTCAACCTGACGCTCGGTTATCGCATGGAAGACACGGACGTCACGTCCACGTCGTACATCGCGCTGCCGACGGCCGTCCGTTGGGATCAGAACAACGACTTCTCGATCCCGCGCGGGTCCAACATCACGCCGTACGCCGAAACCGCGTCGTATGACAACAGCCTGCCGAGCGTCGACTTCGACATCGGTCTGACCGACTCGTTGAAGGCGCGTGCTTCGTGGGGCGTGACCATTGCCCGCGCGAACATCGGCCAGCTGACATCGGGCGCAACGCCCGGCGGTCCGAGCGGCGCTACGTTGATCAACCCCGCGGCCCGAGGCGGCGGCAACGCCAACAACCCCGAGCTGATCCCGCTGGAGTCGACCAACATCGATCTTTCGCTCGACGATACGGGTTACGTGTCGGCCGGTTACTGGAAGAAGGACGTCGAGAACTTCATCGGTAACTCGATCGTCGAGATGAACCTGTTCGGCCTCACGGACCCCACCGCGGGCCCGGATGCCCAGGCGGGTCGCGCGTTCCTTCAGGCGGAAGCTCTGACCGTGGACGACACGACGCTCTTCATCGCGACGGCACTGGAGCGATTCAGCACGCTGAACCGCGCCAACTTCGACGCGGCATTGTCCGATCTGCAGGGCACTGAACTGCTCTACAACATCGATGGCTCTGCGGAAGATCCGCTGTACCTGTTCAACGTCAACGTTCCGTTGAACCAGGAAGAGGCGAAGATCGACGGCTGGGAAGTCGGCGGTCAGTACTTCTTCGGCGAAACCGGCATCGGCGTCCTGGCGAACTACACGATCGTCAATGGCGACGTGGCGTTCGACAACGGTGGCGCGACGAACGTCAACCAGTTTGCCCTGCTCGGATTGAGCGACTCGGCGAACGCGGTGCTGATGTTCGAGAAGTTCGGTATCAGCGCGCGCCTGGCGTGGAACTGGCGCGACGAGTTCCTGCTCGCCGCGAACCAGGGTGGCTCGCGTAACCCGCGTTACGTCGAGGCGTACCAGCAGTTCGATTTGACCTTTGGGTACGACTTCTCCGACAACCTCGCGTTGCAGTTCGATGCCATCAACCTCACGGGTGAGGACATCCGCTGGCACGGCCGTTCGGAGAACCAGATGATCCGCCTGGAGGATCAGTCGGCGCGTTACGCCGTTGGTGTCCGTTACAAGTTCTGATCTGACTCTGTTGTCGCAATGACAAAGGCCGCAGCGCAAGCTGCGGCCTTTTTTTTCACCCGCATGGATGCTGTAGGATTCGCAGACGCCGCAGCGAGCGGGCCGTCGAACCACATCGAATACACACATGGCGCGATACGCACTGCTCAACAACGTCGATCACCGGGATTTGCGCGTCATCCTGCGCTACGGCGCCGAATTCGCGGACAATGTGGCCACCGTTCTCACGTTTCCGACCGAATTTGCGGACCTGCAACGCGAGTACCCGATCTTCTTCCGCAAGGACCGGACCACCGGTGAGTTCCAGTCCGTGGCATTGCTCGGCTTCCAGGAAGGTGAAAACCTGTTTCTGGAGGGCGGACGCTGGAACGCGAATTACATTCCCGGGATCGTTGCGCGCGGCCCGTTCCTGATCGGTTTCCAGGAGCAGCAGGTCGACGGCGCGATGCGCAAGGAGCCCGTCATCCATGTGGATGTCGACCATCCGCGCGTGAGTCGCACGGAAGGACAGCCGGTCTTTCTTCCGCACGGCGGCAATTCGCCCTTTCTCGAGCACGTCGCCGTGGTATTGCGCGGCATCCATAAAGGACTCGAAGTCGGTAAGGCGATGTTCGCGGAGTTCACGCGACTCGAGCTCATCGAGCCCGTGAAGCTCGAGGTGAACGTCAGCGATTCGGAAAAGTACGCGCTCGACGGCCTCCACACGATCAACCAGGAGAAGCTCCGCACGCTCGATGGCGAGTCGCTGTTACAACTGCATCGAGCCGGATTCCTGCAGGGAGCGTACCTCGTCATCGCGTCGCTCGGGAACGTGAAGTCGCTGATGGCGGTGAAGCAGCGCCGCAGCGCTTCGGGAGCCGACACGGCCTACGCGGCCAGGTGAATTGAGAAATGGTCGAAGTGGCCGGAAAGATCCGCGTATTGCCCGGTCTGCGCCCCGGAAGCCTGCCCTTGGCAGAATTGCTTGCGAGTGGATTGCCCGTCGTACTCAAGGCCTTGGCGAGCGACTGGGCGCTGGTGCGCAAGGGGCTCGAATCCGACCAGGAAGCGCGTCGCTACATCGCATCCTTCTACAACGGCAGGCCCATCGATTTCAGCTTCGGTGAACCTGACACGGGCGGCCGCGCCTTCTACAAGCAAGACTTCAGCGCGCTCAATTTCACGGTGCGTCGCGACCGACTCGACAACGTGCTCACGGAAATCGAGTCGCATCTGCGGGACGAACGACCGCCGATGTATTACGTCGCGTCGCTGCCGGTCGACTCCTGCATGCCGGGATTTCGGGCGCAGAACGATCTTGAGCTCGCGGCGCATGGCATCGATCCTCCGCCGAGCATCTGGATCGGCAATCGCACCATCGCCTCGTGCCACTACGACGCGCCTAACAACATCGCCTGTGTCGCGGTCGGGCGTCGGCGGTTCACGCTGTTTCCGCCCGAGCAGATCTTCAACCTGTATCCCGGTCCGCTCGATCCCACGCCGGGAGGCCAGGCGGTGAGCACGGTCGAGTTTTCCAACCCCGATTTCGATCGCTATCCGAATTTTCGCGCCGCGCTCGCCGCCGGCGTGAGCGCGGAGCTCGATCCTGGCGATGCGATCTTCATCCCGAGCATGTGGTGGCACCACGTCGAGGGCTTGAGTCCTTTCAACACTCTCGTGAACTACTGGTGGAGCTCTGCGCCGGCCTACGTCCCGACCCCGATGAATGCGTTGTTCCACACGATGTGGACCGTGCGCGACCTGCCGGAGCGAGAGAAGCTCGCGTGGATGAACGTGTTCGAGTACTACGTCTTTGGCCCGTCGGGCCGCGCGGGTGCGCACCTGCCGGAACAGTCCCGGGGTATGTTGGGACCTATCGACGACAACCGCGCTCGGCAGATCCGGGCCATGTTGATCAACAAACTCAATCGCTGATCCGGGCGACTCGGTGAGAAACTCGTGGCCATGAAAGAGATTCGCCGGGTCGTGATCGCGGGCGGCGGCACCGCCGGATGGTTGGCGGCAGCCGCGTTGTCTCACCAGTTCCACGGCATCCTCGAGATGGTGCTCATCGAATCCGAGGAGATCGGCACGGTCGGCGTTGGCGAATCCACCATCCCGCCCATCCGGGCGTTTCACCGCCTGCTCGGGATCGACGAGCAGGAGTTCATGCGTGCCACTGCCGCCACGTTCAAGCTCGGCATCCTGTTCGAGGACTGGGGCAAGATCGGCGACAAGTACCTCCATCCCTTCGGCATGACCGGCAAGTCCACCTGGTCGTGCAACTTCCACCATTTCTGGCTGCACTCGCTGACGCGGGGCATGCAATCCGAGTACGGCGAGTTCTGCCTGGAGCATCAGGCGGCCAAGGCCGGCAAGTTCTTCACCGGGCCGAACGCGGAGACAAGCTACGCCTACCATCTGGATGCCGGCATCTACGCGCGGTTCCTGCGCAAGTTCTCCGAGAAGTTCGGCGTGCGCCGCGTCGAAGGCAAGATCAAGGAAGTCCGCCAGAATGCGGAATCGGGTTTCATCGAGTCGCTGGTGCTCGATTCGGGGCAGGTGGTCGAGGGTGACCTGTTCATCGATTGCACCGGCTTCCGCGGACTGCTGATCGAGCAGACCCTGAAGACCGGCTACGAGGACTGGAAACAATGGCTGCCCTGCGACAGCGCGGTGGCGGTGCAGACCGAATCGACCGGCCCCGCGGTGCCATACACTCGCGCCATCGCGCACGAGGCGGGCTGGCGCTGGCGCATTCCGCTTCAACACCGCGTTGGCAACGGCCTCGTCTACAGCAGCCAGCACATGTCCGACCAGCAAGCCACGGAGAAGCTGCTGCGGGAGGTCGAGGGCCGGACCATCATCCAGCCGCGCGTGATCAAGTTCCGCACTGGGCGGCGGCGCAATGCCTGGAACAAGAACGTGATCGCCGTCGGGCTCGCGAGCGGCTTCGTCGAGCCGCTGGAGTCCACCAGCATTCACCTGATCATGACTGCCATGACGCGTTTGATCATGCTGTTCCCGTTTCCAACGGTCACTCAGTCCATCATCGACCAGTACAACGAGGAGTCGCGCATCGAAGCGGAACGCGTGCGCGACTTCATCATCCTTCACTACTGCGCGACCCAACGCGACGACAGCCCGCTGTGGAAGTACTGCTCGTCCATGGCATTGCCGGAGACGCTTGCGCGCCGTATCGACCTCTTCCGCACCCGCGGGCACATCTGGCAGCCGGAAGGTGAACTGTTCCGTACGGATTCCTGGGTGCACGTGATGCTGTACCAGGGCATCCGCCCGGAGCACTACCACTAGCTTGCGACGGCGATGCCCGACAAGGACCTGGCGGGATTTCTCGAGGGAACCCGTGGCGTCATCAACCAGGCCGTGACGCAGATGCCCACGCACCAGGAATTCGTCGACCGCTACGCGCGCGCGAGCGCCGAGATCTGGGCCAAGCCTGCCGCGATGTGACCGCGACGGATCGTCAGGCGCTGACCGCGTCGTACACCACGACCCGTTCCCAAAGATGTGAGCAGTCCGCGACGAACTTCTTGTGGATGGGGTGGTCCTGGTAAATCTTCTGACCTGCGGTGTCGTCGAAGAACAGGATCTCGGACGCGCTGTAACTGTTGTCCACCACATCGCGCTTCTCGGTGCTCGCGGGTACACCGAAATGCGTACCGCGCACGGACTCGATCTTCGCGAGCGTGCGCAGTCCTGCAAGCAACCGCGCAAGATCTTCCTTCGAATCGGGATTCTTCAACCAGAAGAATACGTGGTGAACCAGCTTCGGGTAATTGCTCACGGCGGATGCTCCGGCATTGGTGGCCGCCACCGTGGCGGCTGCTGCGATGAAAATTCTGCGAGTCGTGTTCAAGAGAGCTCCGGGGTAAGCGCCGCCTGCGGCGCGGCAAGCCTGTCGTAGGCAGTCTCGAGGGTCTTGCGGAACCGCTCCTCGCTCATCAGCGCCGGCGGCAGCACCGATTCGCAGACCGCAAACCGCGGCAGGTCGGCACGCGCATCGCCGGTGCAGGCTGCGCCAATGCTCGCCAGCCGCGCGGCGTCCGGATCGACAATGGGAACGCCGGCCTTGGCTTGCCGCACGATGAAGCGCATCCACGCGGCAATGGGCATCAGCAGCCGATGGATGGGACGGCCGGCGCGCATGGCTTCGCCGGTGGTCACCACGAGGCGCACCGGGAGTTTCTTCGAGCCGTCCCAGGCGATCTGGGTCAACAAATGCCGTATGCCGGGATTGCGAAACCGCGCCAGCACGGCCGAGATGTAGTGCTCGACATCGAGCCCGGGTTCCGCCCCAAGGCTTGGGGAAAGGTCTTCGGTCATGAGCAGTTCGACGAATTGCGCCAGCTGCTCGTCGCGCATCGCATCCGCGACCGACTCGTGCCCACGCAGCAGGCCCAGATAGGCCAGCGTCGAATGCGGCCCGTTCAGCAGCCGCAGCTTGGCGCGATCGTAAACGCCCACGTCTTTGGCCAGGGTCACGCCGACGGACTTCCAATCCGCATCCCGCATGACTGGTACATCTTCGACCACCCATTGAATGAACGGCTCGCGTTGAATGGGCCAGGCGTCGAGGATGCCGGTGATCTTCTCGGCGCGGGCCCGCAGTGCGTCGTCGGTGGCGGGCGTGATGCTGTCGACCATCGTGCGCGGGCAGGTGACTTCCGCCTCGATCCAGCGCGCGAGGTCGGCGTCGGAAGTGTGCGCGTAGGCGACCAGGGCACGCTTCAGCACGACGCCATTGTCCGGGAGATTGTCGCAGCTCAACACCGCGTAAGGCGGTACTCCCTGCGCACGCCGGCGGCGCAACCCCTCGACGAGCCAGCCGATGGTGCTTCGCGGTCTGTCCGGGTTCGCGAGATCGTGCGCGATGTCGGCGTTGGCCAGGTCGAGCTGATTGTTCGCATCGAGGCAGTAGCCTTTTTCCGTGACCGTGAGCGAGACGATGCGCGTATCGCGCGACGCGAGGCGGGCGAACGCCGCCTCCGAATCGGTCGAACCCACGAGCATTTCACGGATCGCCCCGATGACACGTGCACGCGGCGCGGCGCCGAGCTCCACCAGCGTGTACAGCCCCTGCTGCGGTGCCAGCGCGTCGCGCAGGCCGGTGCTCTTGAGCGACAGCGCGGAAATCGCCCATCGCTTGTCGGAGTGCAGCAGCGTATCGATGTAGTACGCCTGGTGCGCACGGTGAAAGGCGCCCGGGCCGATGTGCACGAGCCCGATGCGCGTCGCGCCGCGGTCATACGTGGGAAGGATCGTGCCTGAACGAACGGAATGCAGACTCGCCTCGGTGAGGCGCGGCGGACTCATCAGAACCTCGCTAACTAACTAATGATTGTGGCGCGGTGTCTTCCGTGCGACACCGCGGTACTTCACCGCCATTTCCATGACGGCGCCGCTGTCGAGTTGCCCGACGGTTGCGCGATACAGCTCCTGCCAGGGCGTGGCACTTTCGGGTACGGGCGGCAGACCCGCGCCCTTGCGCCGCTCGATCTCCTCGTCGGCCACCAGCATGTCACAGGTGCCGGCGGCGAGGTCGATGCGGATCATGTCACCGGTCCGCAACCATGCGAGTCCGCCACCCGCGGCGCTTTCCGGGGAACAATTGAGAATGGATGGACTGTCCGAGGTTCCCGACTGCCGGCCGTCGCCCAGGGTCGGAAGGCTCATGATGCCGCGCTTCAGCAGCGCATCCGGCGGCTGCATGTTGACCACCTCGGCCGAGCCGGGCCAGCCCAGTGGGCCTGCGCCGCGGATCACGAGGATGGTGTGCTCGTCGATGCCGAGCGCGGGATCGTTGATGCGTTGGTGATAATCCGTAGAGCCGTCGAACACCACCGCTTTGCACTCGAAGCTGTCGCCCTTCCCAAGATAGCGTTTGCGAAACTCCGGTGAGATCACGCTGGTCTTCATGATGGCGAAATCGAAGAGGTTTCCCGAAAGAACGAGGAAGCCGGCTTTTTCCTGCAAGGGGTTTTCGTATGTCGAGATGACGTCGCGGTCCACCGCCGCGTGCGCGGCGATGTATTCGCCGATGTTCTCGCCCAGCGTGCGCCCGGTGACCGTGAGCGCCTTGCCGTCGAGCTTGCCGACGCGCAGCAGCTCGCTGAGCACGGCGGGCACGCCGCCGGCGCGATGAAAGCGTTCGCCGAGATACTTGCCCGCCGGTTGCATGTTCACCAGCAGCGGGATGTCGCGGCCGTAGTCCATCCAGTCGCGCGGCGTGATTTCGATGCCCGCGTGGCGCGCCATTGCGACCAGGTGCGGCTGGGCATTGGTCGAGCCGCCGATCGCGGCAATCGCCGTGATCGCATTGAGGAAGGACTGGCGCGTGAGAATTTTCGACGGGCGCAGGTCTTCGTACGCGAGCTCGACGATGCGTCGCCCGGTTTCGTAAGAAATCTGGCCACGCTCGCGATAGGGCGCGGGAATGGCGGCACACCCCGTCAGCGAGAGTCCGAGCACCTCGGCGACGGCATTCATGGTCGAAGCCGTTCCCATGGTGTTGCAATGGCCGAGTGACGGTGCCGACGCGGCGGCGGCATCGAGGAACTGCTTATCGTTGATCTCGCCGGCGGCGAGCTTGCGCCGCGAACGCCAAATCACGGTGCCGGAACCGACGAGATCGCCATCGTGCCAGCCATCGAGCATGGGGCCGCCCGAGAGCACGATGGCCGGAATGTCGACGGTCGATGCCGCCATCACCTGCGCCGGTGTGGTCTTGTCGCATCCCGTGGTGAGAACCACCGCATCGATGGGATACCCGTGCAGGATTTCCACGAGTCCGAGATAAGCCAGGTTGCGATCGAGCGCCGCCGTGGGCCGGCGGCAATTCTCGAAAATGGGGTGCAACGGAAATTCCATGGGCACGCCGCCGGCATCGCGGATGCCTTCGCGTACGCGCTTCACCGTGTCGAGATGCACGCGGTTGCACGGCGTGAGATCGCCACCGGTCTGCGCGATGCCGATGATGGGTCTGCCCGACAGCAGCTCATTGGCCGTGAGGCCGTAGTTCATGAAACGCTCGAGATACAGCGCCACCATGTCGAGATGTTTCGGATCGTCAAACCAGTCGCGCGAGCGGAAGCGGCGGTGCGGCTGGACTTGCGTAGTCTGATCAGATGCCATGCGACACGATTCCCTGTGGCAGTCCCGGCACGTCGACGCGCGCACGGAACAGACCACCCGCCAGCGGTTGCTGCTTGCGTTGTTCTGCATCGAGCGCGACATGCGCGGTGGTGATGTAAAGCGTCTTCAGATCGTCGCCGGCGAAGGCTGCCTTGGTCACGGCAGAGCAGGGCAGTCGCAGGGTCGTCAGCATTTCACCCTGGGGCGAAAAACGCTTTAGACCCCAGCCACCGAACACGCCGGTCCAGACACAACCTTCGGCATCGACGATCGGCCCGTCGGGAAATCCCTCGCCTGGGCCGAAACGCGTGAACACGCGTTTATTAGTTAAACCGTCTCGCCCGCGATCGAATGCATAGATGATGCCAGCGAGCGTATCGGTGTGATACAGGACGCGGCCGTCGGGACTTTCCGCGGGGCCGTTGCTGACCACGTAACCCGGATCGCGCCGCTGGCAGCCCCCGTCGGTGAGCTGGTAAAGCGCGCCGCTCGGCTCTTCCTCGGTATCGTCCATCGAACCGAACCAAAGGAAGCCTGAGGAATCGACGAAGCCGTCGTTCAGCCGGTTGCTGGGCGTATGCGGCTCGACCACATGCAGCAGAGCGAAATTGCCGGTCTCCGGGTTGAACTTGTGAAGCCCGGTCTTGAGCCCGGCGATCCACCAGCCAGCGGTGGTGGGCAGAACGAACCCGACGCGAGCCGGCGCCGGCCACGAGCGCTGCGCGCCGCTCGCCGGGTCGAACCGATGGATGGCGGGCGCCTTGATGTCGACGAACCACAACGCCTGCTCGGCCGCCGACCAGACCGGACCCTCTCCGAGGATCGCGCCTACCGGCCAGACACACTCGATGTCGGACATGACTCTTATCGGTAACCCGCGTCAACCCAGTAATTGTGCGCGGTGCACATACGGGCGTCGTCGGATGCCAGGAACAGCACCATGGCGGTGACGTGGTCCGGATCGACGCGCGCCTTGAGGCACTGCTGCGCGAGGATCTTGGCCTCTTCTTCCGGTGTGTGCCAGAGCTTCATCTGGCGCGGCGTCCGGATGGCGCCCGGTATGACGCAATTGACGCGAATGTTCGCCTCGCCGAGATCGCGGGCCAGCGCGCGCGTCAGGCCCTCGATGCCGGCTTTGGCCGTTTCGTAGATCGACAGATCGGAGATGGCCGAATGCCAGGACACCGAGCCCATGTTGATGATCGAGCCGCCGCCGGCCTTTTTCATGCCCGGGGTGACGAACTGTGCACCAAAGAAGATGTGGCGAAGATTCACCGCGAGCCGCTGCTCCCAGTACGCCGGCGTCACGTCTTCGAATTTGTGCCGATCGTCGTTCGCGGCATTGTTCACCAGTACCGAGACCGGTCCTGCCTTGGCTTCGATGGTGGTCAGCGAGGTACGCAGGGCTTCGATGTCGGTTACGTCGGTATTGATGAACTGGACGCCGTTCCCCAGGCGCGCCACCAGCGCTTTCGATTCGCTGTCCGCGACATCGAGAAAGAAGACCCGCGCCTTCTGGCGCGAGAAGCCTTCCACCATCACCGCGCCAATGCCAGAACCGCCGCCCGTGATGACCACGATCTTGTTGGCGAGAGAGGGATAAACAGCGTACGTCATGTTGTTCTTAAGACCCTAGGCCCAGGTATAGCTAGTCTTTACCTGCGTGTAGAACTCGACAGCCGCGAAACCCTGTTCGCGCGGACCGAAGCTCGACTTGCGGGTGCCACCGAACGGCACGTGATAATCCACGCCGGCGGTGGGCAGGTTGGTCATCACCATGCCGGCCCGTACGTTGCGCACGAAATGGCGCGCGTGTTTGAGCGAGGAGGTCATGATGCCGGCCGACAGGCCGAAGTCCCCCGCGTTCGCAACGGCGAGGGCTTCGTCGTAGTCCTTCACGCGCACGGTCGAGGCGACAGGTCCAAAGACTTCTTCCATGTTGATGCGCATGTCCTGCTTAGTGTCCACGATGAGCGCGGGCGCCACGTAGTAGCCAGGAGTCGCAAGCGACAGCACTTCGCCACCGACAACTCGGCGGCCGCCTTCCTTGGTGGCCAAATCCACATAAGAAAGAGTGGTGTCGAGCTGCGCCTGGCTGGCAAGCGGACCCATCTGTGTGTCCGCTGCGAGCGCGCTGCCGACTTTCAGGGCCTTGACGCGCGCCGCCAGCGCTTCGACGAATTTGTCGTGGATGTTCTGCGTGACGATGATGCGGCTCGAGGCCGTGCAACGCTGGCCGGTGCCGAAGAACGCGCCATCGAGCGCGCATTGCACGGCGCGATCCAGGTCGCAGTCGTCGAGCACGACGAGCGGGTTCTTGCCGCCCATCTCCAGCTGGATGCGCGCGTTATGCGACATGGCCGCCTTGGCGACCTGCGCCCCCGTGCTCTGGCCACCGGTGAACGAAATGCCGGCGACATCCGGATGCTCCGTGAGCGCGCCGCCCATCGAGCCGCCGCCCAGGATCAGGTTGAACACACCCTTGGGGAAGCCGGCTTCGTGAATGATTTCCACCAGCGCGTGCGCGATGGCGGGCGTCAATGACGCGGGCTTCATCACCACGGTGTTGCCGAAGGCGAGCGCCGGCGCGCTCTTCCATGCCGGAATGGCGATCGGAAAATTCCATGGGGTTATCAGGCCGAACACGCCGAGCGGCTCGCGATACGTTTCAACCGCCACGCCAGGCCGCGTCGAATCGACCGTGACACCATGACGGCGCAGCGCCTCACCGGCAAAAAACTTGAAGATGCGCGCGGCACGCATGACTTCGCCCGTACCTTCGGGAATCGTCTTGCCTTCTTCGCGCGACAGCAGGCGGCCGAGATCATCTTTGCGCGCCATGATCGTCGAGCCGACCTTGTCGAGCAGATCCGAGCGCACTTCGGGGCTGGCGTTTGCCCACGCGGGAAATGCGGCTTTCGCCGCGGCCACCGCCGCATTCACCGTGGATTTGTCGCCGCCGGGAGCCTGGGCGACGATGTCGCGCGTGTCCGAGGGGTTGAGACTGTCCGAAGCGGCCGCGCCCGTCACCCATTGGCCGTCGATGTAATGAGAAAGCTGTTTTGTGTCGCTCACGATTTGTATTCCATTCAGATGTTCAGGAGGCCGCGACGCACCAGATTGCGCATCAGATCCGCGATTCCGAACGACCACGGTGGGGCCTGGTCACAGGTGGTTACCTTGTTTTCTAACACACCGAGCTTCTCGGTGGACACCCGCACGACGTCACCGTTCTTGTGCGTGAATCCCTGTCCGGGGACACCACGATCGGCGATCGGCGCGAACATCGTGCCGAGGAAAAGCGCGAATCCGTCGGGGTAGCAGTGGTGCTTGCAGATCGTCTGGCCGACGAGTTCGGTCGGGTCACGGCTGATCTGCGACATGGAGCTCTGGCCTTCGAGACGGAAGCCTTCTTCGCCTTCGATTTCGAGCTTCACGACCGCCTGGCGCACATCGTCGAGCGTGAACCGGCCATCGAACATGCGGATGAACGGACCGATGGCGCACGAGGCGTTGTTGTCCTTGGCCTTGCCCAGCAACAACGCACTGCGTCCCTCGATGTCACGCAGATTGACGTCGTTGCCGAGCGTCGCCCCGAGAATGCGTCCGGCACTATCTACCGCCAGCACGATCTCCGGTTCCGGGTTGTTCCACGCCGAGTCGGAGCGCACGCCTATCCAGTCGCCCCAGCCGACGGTCGAGAGTGTGGGTGCCTTGGTGAAGATTTCCGCGTCCGGGCCGATGGCGACCTCGAGGTATTGCGACCAGAGCCCGTCGGCGATGAGCGCCGCCTTGAGCCGCTTCGCTTCCTCGGAACCCGGCTTCACCGAGCGGATGTCGGCCCCGATGCGATCGCGGAGGCTCGCCCGAAGGCTGTCCGCCTTGCTCGCATCGCCGCGGCAGCGTTCTTCGATCACGCGCTCCATGGCGGAGATCGCGAAAGTCACGCCACTCGCCTTGATGCACTGCAGGTCGAAAGGCGAGAGCAGGCGAATTTCCTTCGCGCCGGCGAATTCGCAGCTGAGCCCGAACGATTCCAGCGGCCCAAGATCCGCGCCGTCGGGAACGGTGCCATTCCAGCCGTTGAGCAGCTGCGACACCGTGGCGGCGTGTTTCGATACGTCGCGCACGCGGCCTTCAACGACGACGATCGGCGTGGGCCCTTCGCGCGTCAGCATTCGGCCGACGAGCAGGGATTGGCGCCAGTCGGAGGGAAGATGTTCGATCATAGGTTCCGAAACGGAATCCTCATTAACCGCCTTTCTTCGGCGCTACGTGCCACAGGTCGTGCATGGCTTCGAGCGTCTTGCCCTTGGTTTCAGGCACGTACTTCCAGACGAATGCCGCGGCCACGAGGCTAGCGCCGCCATACAGCCAGTACGCGAAGCCATGGTTGAACGAGGTCGTCAGCCCGGAATGGCTGTCGAGGATGTTGAACGTCCACGACACGAACAGGTTTGCGATCCACTGCGCGGCAACGGCGATGGCCATGGCCTTGTTGCGAATGTTGTTCGGGAAGATCTCCGCCAGCAATACCCACACCACCGGGCCCCAGGACAGCGAGAAGCCCGCGATGTAGATGCACACGACGATGAGTGCCGCGAGGCCGACATGGCCCGAATAGAACAGGAAGCCGAGCGCGATCATCGAGACCGCCATGATCAATGCGCCCAGGATCAGCAGCGGTTTGCGGCCCCACTTGTCGACGGTGGCGGTGGCTACCAGCGTGAATACCACCATGACGACGCCCATGATCACTGTCTGCAGCAGCGACGCGTTCGCTTCGAAGCCCATGTTCTTGAACATCTGCGGGCCGTAGTACAGCACCGCATTGATGCCCACGAATTGCTGGAACAGCGACAGCATGATGCCGACGAACAGGACGAGCCCACCGTAGGCGAACAGCTTGCCGCTGGTTTCCTTGAGCGAGGCGTCGATCTCGGCGAGCACGATCTTCGCTTCGTCTCCGGTCGCGAGTTTGTTCAGCACTTCGAGCGCTTTCGCGTTCTTGCCCTTGAGCATCAAGCCGCGCGGCGTCTCCGGAACGAAGAACAGCAACAGCACGAACAGGCCCGCAGGAATGGCGCACGAGGCCAGCATGTAACGCCAGCCCACGTCGTGCCTCCAGGCTTCATCGCCGCCCAGCGAGGCGATGCCCCAATTCACGAAGTAGACCAGCGAGATACCGCTGACGATGGCGATCTGCTGATACGTCACGAGAGCGCCACGCTTGGACGGCGGTGCGATCTCGGCGATGTACATCGGCGCCAGCATGGAGGCGAGGCCGATGCCCATGCCGCCGAAGATTCGATGGCCGGTGAAGTTGGTGAGAACTTCGCCAAACGTGTAGTGAGGCAACTCGGCGCCGAACGGATTGAGGATCAGCGCGATGAAATTGATGAGCGGCGTCAGCAGCGAGCCGATGACTCCGATGAACGACTCAGGCCAGGCTGAACCCAGCGACGAAATGAAGAACAGTGTGCCGGCGACGATCAGTCCGCCGCGACGCCCCAGCCAATGCGCAATGACGCCACCGAGTGCGCCGCCGATGATGCAGCCCGCCAGGGCGCAGGAGATGGTCCATCCTTCGAGGCTGATGCGCGCACTTTCGGGAAGCCCGAGTGGCGCGACGAAATTCAGCTTGATCGAATCGGTTGCGCCGGAGATGACGGCGGTGTCGTAGCCAAACAGCAGACCGCCGAGCGCGGCGATGATGGTCAACGTGATCAGAAGGCCGGTATGAGTGGACTCGGAAGGAGCCTGACCCGAAGTTTGAGACACGCGCTATCTCCTTGAATAGATTATATTTTTCGACCCCGCTGGCGTGCGCGTACAGCGCCCCCCGATCAGCGGTCGCGGAAGCGTAGTGATAGCGGTATCAGATAGCAAGCCGACGGGCGTCTAGGCCTTTGGAGCCTAGAAAATCCTCGCCTGACTTTCTTGATCAGGACTTGCGCGGTGGTGCGACCGAATCGCGTTTCACGAGCAAGTAGGGAACCAGGTGATCGACTGCCTGGTGAACGTGCCGATCTTTCGGACGCCGGATTTTGTGGAGCAGCAGATTGATGGCCGCTTCCGCCATCGCCGCGATCGGCTGACGGACCGTGGTGAGTTCGGGCCATACGGTGGTGGCGATCGGCGTGTCGTCGAACCCGACGATCGACAGATCGCCAGGCACATCGAGCGCGCGCCGGTGCGCCACCGAAATGGCGGCCGCCGCCATGTCGTCGTTGCTGGCGAAGATCGCGGTCGGGAGACGTTTGCGGACCAGCAGCTTTTCGGCCGCTTCGAGCCCCGATTTGTACGAGAAGAATCCTTGAACCACGAGCGCCGGATCGACCTCGATCCCGCTTTCTTCCATCGCGGCTTCGAAGCCGGCGAGACGCTGCGCGCTCGCAGTCTGCGTCGGCTGCCCCTTGATGAAGGCGATGCGCGAATGGCCGTGCTCGATGAGGTGCAGGGTCATCTCGCGCGCCGCGTGGAAATCGTCGATGCGCACGCACGACACGTCTTCCCGCGCGCGCCCGGTAGCTAGGGCGACCACCGGCACGCCCTCGGCCGCAAAGGCCGCCGCGATCGCTTTCGATTCGCACAACGGTGGCGGCAGGATCACTCCGGCGATGCCTTCGGAAAGGCGTTGCGCGGCGGCTTTTTCCGCCGCGGGTTTGAGATTGTCCCAGCGATCGAGCACGAGCTGCGACGCCGTGCGATGCGAGCCATCGAGCGCGCCCACCAGCAATTCACTGAGGTAAGACGCGCTGGGGTTCGAATAGATGAGGGCGATGCGCGTGTCGCGCGCGCCGGCGAGCACACGGGCCGCGGGGTTGGGCCGATAGTTCAGGGCCCGAACCGCTTCCATCACGGTTTCACGCGTCGAATCGCGCACGTTGCTTTCGCCGTTGATGACGCGTGAAACGGTCATCGGCGAAACGCTCGCGTGGCGCGCGACTTCGTGAATGGTTACGGCGCTGCCCTTGCGGCGGCTGGTTCTTTCACCGAGGCGCGGCGTACCGTCACTACTGCGATCCCCTGACTCGCTCAATCGTCCACCCGGCTACTGGCGTATGGCTTGCGTTAACGTTAACAATAGATTCAACGCACTCTCAAAGTCCAATGCCGCGATGAAGTTACGCCTTGCTGCCGCTTGTCTCGCCGCCTTTGCCTGTTCGCTGCCGGTGGTGGCTGAGGACGGATATGACTTATGGCTTCGATATCACGCCGACACGCAGGCTAATCGAACGATTGAGCCTTCCGTGCAGGAACTGGTCGAGGGTACGGAGTCCCCGACGCTCGACGCTGCCGAAAGCGAGCTGCTGCGAGGCCTGTCGGGCCTGACCGGCCGGCAGATTCCGCTGGTAAAAAACGTGAGCAGATCTGGAGCCGTCGTCTTCGGGACTCCGCGCAGTTCCACGCTAATCGCCGAACTTCCGTTGTCGCTCGAGCGCGCCGGGGCCGAGGGTTACGTGATCCGCAGCGTGACGATCAACCGGCAGCCTGCCACCGTCATTGCCGCGAATTCCGACGTGGGTGTGCTGTACGGCGCGTTTCACTTCCTGCGGCTCATCCAGACGCGCCAGCCACTGACATCGCTCGATATCGCGTCGCAGCCACGCACGCAGATTCGTGTGCTCAATCACTGGGACAACCTCGACCGCCACGTCGAACGGGGTTACGCGGGGCAGTCGATCTGGGACTGGCACAAGCTGCCGGCTTACCTCGATCCGCGTTACACCGACTATGGCCGCGCCTGCGCATCCATCGGCATCAACGGCGCAGTGCTCACCAACGTGAATGCCAACGCCACGAGTCTCACCCCGGCGTATCTGGAAAAGACCGCGGCGCTCGCCGGCGTGCTGCGTCCTTTCGGAGTGCGCGTCTACCTCACCGCGCGATTCAGTGCGCCCATCGAGCAGGGCGGCCTGAAAACTGCGGATCCGCTCGATCCGCAGGTGCGCGCCTGGTGGAAGGCGAAGGTGGACGAGATCTACGCCCGGATCCCGGACTTCGGCGGGTTCCTCGTCAAAGCGAACTCCGAAGGGCAACCGGGGCCGCAGGACTACAAGCGCACGCACGCCGACGGCGCGAACATGCTGGCGGAAGCCGTGGCGCCGCATGGTGGCGTGGTGATCTGGCGCGCATTCGTCTATTCGAACGAGACGCCCACCGATCGGGCCAAGCAGGCTTACGACGAGTTCGTGCCGCTCGACGGCAAGTTTGCCGACAACGTACTCGTGCAGGTCAAGAACGGCCCCGTCGACTTTCAGCCGCGCGAACCCTTCCATCCTTTGTTTGGCGCCATGCCGAAGACGCCGCTGATGATGGAGTTCCAGATCACCAAGGAGTACCTCGGGTTCGCCACGCACTTGACCTACCTCGGCACGCTCTTCGAAGAAGCGCTGGACTCGGACACCGGGGTCAAAGGCAAAGGATCGACGGTGGCAAAGGTCGTCGACGGTGAATTGCACGGCTACCAGAAGACGGGCTTCGCGGGCGTGTCCAACATTGGCGCCGATCGCAACTGGACCGGCTCGGATTTCGACCAGGCCAACTGGTACGCCTTCGGGCGGTTAGCCTGGGATCCCTATCTTTCCGCGCAAGCCATCGCGCAGGAATGGGTGCGCATGACTTTCAGCAACGACCCGGTGTTCGTCACGCCGGTGGTCGCGATGATGATGGGGTCGCGCGAGGCGGTGGTCGACTACATGATGCCGCTTGGCTTGCATCATCTCTTTGATACCGGCCATCACTATGGTCCCGGGCCGTGGGTCAACAACCTGAATCGGGCCGACTGGAATCCCACCTACTATCACCGCGCCGACGCCAATGGCATCGGTTTCGATCGTGGACCCAAGGGCAGCGACGCCACCTCGCAGTACTCGCCGAAGGTCGCCGCCATGTTTGCCGACCGCAAGAAAACCCCGGAACAATTCCTGCTCTGGTTCCACCACGTGCCGTGGGACTACAAGACATCATCGGGGCGCATCCTGTGGGACGAACTGGTTTACCGCTACACGCATGGCGTCGAAGTAGTTAGCCAGATGCGTCGCACCTGGACGGGGCTCGAGAAGTACGTCGACGCGGGGCGCTTCGCGCAGGTGAGCGCGTTCCTCGCCATCCAGGAGCAGGAGGCGCAATGGTGGCGCGACGCCTGCATCGCCTATTTCCAGACCTTTTCGAAGCGGCCGCTGCCGGCGGGTTTCGCGCCACCGGCGCATCCGCTCGAGTACTACCAGGCGCTGAAGTTTCCATACGCACCCGGCCGTTGAGCGGGTAAGCGAGGGGAGAAGCGATGCGTACCGTTCTGCTGGCTTGCGGAGTCCTGGCTTTGGCCGTCACGGCGCTCGCGGCGGATCTGCCGCCCCCGCTCGAGCTCACCGCCGAGCAGGATCACAAGATGATGATGGAGCAACTCGGCATCACCTCCATCCGCCAGGGGGCGGACGGCCGCGATCCGAATGCGCCGAACGCGGCTAACTACGACGAATCGAAAGGCAATCCTTATCCGGACCTGCCGGACGCGCTGAAGCTCGACAATGGCAAGCAGGTTGTAAACGCGCGGCAGTGGTGGAGCAAGCGCCGGCCGCAGATCATCGAGCACTTCGATCGCGAGGTGTATGGACGGATGCCGAAGCACGTCCCTGGCGTGAGCTGGGCGGTGGCTGAAACGAAGAATGAGAGCAAAGGTGGAGTCGAGGTGGTCACGCGCAAGCTGCAGGGGCACGTCGACAATTCCGCGTATCCGCTCATCAACGTCGACATCGAGCTGTATCTGACGACTCCCGTGGGCGCGAAGGGTGTGCCGGTCGTCATCGAGTTCTTCCCGCCCGAGTGGGCGGCGCGACTGCCGCCGCAACCCTCGCCTTCGTGGCAGGAGCAGGTGATTGCCCGCGGCTGGGCGTACGCGATTCTGTCGCCGACCAGCATTCAGGCCGACAACGGTGCCGGCCTCACGCGCGGCATCATCGGCCTTGTGAACAAGGGGCAGACCCGCAGGCCCGACGACTGGGGCGCGTTGCGCGCCTGGGCGTGGGGCGCATCGCGCGCCCTGGACTACCTGGCTACCGATCCGGCGGTGGACGCGAAGCGCGCCGTGATCGAAGGGGTATCGCGCTACGGCAAGGCGTCACTGGTTACGATGGCGTACGAGCCGCGCTTTGCCATCGGCTTCATCGGATCCTCCGGCATGGGTGGCGCCGCGCTGCATCGCCGGCGCATCGGCGAATTGCTCGAAAATGTCGCGGGCAGTGGCGAGTATCACTGGATGGCGGGCAACTACATCAAGTACGCAGGTCCCCTGACCGCAAAGGATTTGCCCGTGGACGCACACGAGCTCATTGCGCTCGCGGCGCCGCGCCCGCTGTTCATCGGCGCCGGCAATCCGGCGCAGGGCGACGCCTGGGTCGATCCGCGTGGCATGTTCATGGCCACCGTGGCCGCCAGCCCGGTCTATCGTTTGTTAGGCAAGCGCGCGATCGATACCACGGAGTTCCCGCCCATCGAGATGCCGTTGGTCGCGGGTGAACTTGCCTACCGCCAGCACGCGGGTGGTCACACTTCGGGGCCTAACTGGCCCACGTTTCTGGATTTCGCGGCCAGGTACTTCGAACCGAGGTAGTTAGACAAGGAAATGTCCCCTACCAGTCCCACATCGTGCCGTCTTCGAGACGCGCGATGGGCAGCTGCTTCGGGGAGTAGGGATACTTCGCGGCGAGTTTCTCGTCGATGGTCACGCCGTGGCCCGCCGACTCGCCGCAGAACAGTCGCCCGTCCTTGAACGTATAGTCGTGCGGAAACACTTCGTCGGTCTCGGGCGCGTGCTTCATGTATTCCTGGATGCCGAAGTTCGGAACCCAGGCGTCAAAGTGCAGCGCGGCACCCATGCAGACGGGAGACAGGTCAGTAGCACCATGGAATCCGGTGCGCACACCGTGTAGTGCCGCGAAGTCCGCGATACGCCGCACATGCGTGATGCCGCCACCGTGCACGAGGGTGGTACGGATGTAATCGATGAGCTGGTTCTCGATGAGGTGCTTGCAGTCCCAGATGGAATTGAACACTTCACCAACGGCCAGCGGCGTCACTGAATGCTTGCGGACCAGCTCGAATGATTTCTGGTTTTCCGCCGGCGTGGCGTCTTCGAGCCAGAACAGGCGATACGGCTCGAGGTCACGCGCGAGGCGTGCCGCCTCGATGGGCGACAACCGGTGATGCACGTCATGCAATAGCTCGATGTCGGGGCCGTGATCCTTGCGCAGTCGTTCGAACAGTTTCGGAACCACCGCCAGATATTTCGGCGTGGCCCACACGGTCTCCGCAGGCAGTTCGCTCTCGGCCGGTTCGTACGCCATCTTGAGGTTCGAGATGCCGTACGCCTTCTTGATGCCCGGCACGCCGCATTGCGCGCGAACCGCCTTGTAACCCTGCGCTATGTATTTGCCGACTTCTTCGCTCGCCTCGTCAATGTCCTTGCCGTTCGCGTGTCCGTAGACGAGCGCGCCGTCGCGCGAGCGCCCGCCGAGCAACTGGTACAGCGGTTGATTACTCATCTTGCCGAGGATGTCCCACAACGCGACGTCGACCGCGGCCAGCGCTGTCATCGTCACGGGCCCGCGGCGCCAGTACGCACCGCGATAAAAGAATTGCCAGATGTCTTCGATGCGGCCCGCGTCGCGGCCGATCAGGTTCGGCACCAGGTGGTCCTTCAGGTAGGACGCCACGGCGAGTTCTCGGCCGTTCAATGTTGCATCGCCGATACCGGTAACACCTGAACGCGTAACAATTTTCAGCGTGACGAAGTTGCGTGCCGGGCAAGTGACGATGACTTCGGCCGCGACGATTTCGCGATCTTTGGCTGAACCCGCGTTTGAATTATTCGCGCCCATACTGCTTACGCCCATTGCCCCATTAAAAGATAAGAATTAGTGTCGCCCGCCGCGGCCAGCATTTGGTCGGCCGTCACACCGGGCCCGCATACTACCAATATGGACAAACTCAATCCCGACAGGCTTTTCCCGGCCGATCCATCCACGCGAGCGATTGCACGGACCCTCTACCAGCTCGTCAAAGACCTGCCGATCATCAGCCCGCATGGCCATACCGACCCGAAATGGTTTGCCGATAACAGCCACTTCTCCGATCCCGCCAGCCTGCTGCTCACGCCCGATCATTATGTGTTTCGCATGCTCTACAGCCAGGGCGTCAAGCTAGAGGAATTCGGCGTCGCGCGCGTGGATGGCGGCAATACCGAGCGGGATTCGCGCAAGATCTGGCGCCTGTTCGCTGCGCACTATTACCTGTTCCGCGGTACGCCTACGCGCATGTGGTTCGACTGGGTGCTGTCGAGCATCTTCGATGTGCCGATTCCGCTGACGCCGGAAAACGCCGACGCGACCTACGATCGCATAGCGGAGCGGCTGCAGAAATCCGACTTTCGTCCACGTGCGCTGTTCGAGCGCTTCAACATCGAGGCGCTTGCGACCACCGAATCGCCGCTCGATGACCTGCTGCATCACGTCACCATCCGCAAAAGCGGCTGGCAGGGGCGTGTGATCACCGCATATCGGCCCGATCCGGTGGTCGATCCGGACACCGTCGGTTTCCTCGACAACCTCAAGCGGTTCAGCGCGATCA
>Ga0193717_1000595_pt1 | contig 23723 bp, 19 predicted proteins | sample U2c2metaG_FD_145900 | JGI IMG/M metagenome (GOLD analysis project Ga0193717, IMG submission 145900) | Soil microbial communities from a riparian zone of the East river system, Colorado, United States - U2c2 | ecosystem: Environmental > Terrestrial > Soil > Riparian zone | place: USA: East River...
GCACTTCGATGGCGAGGACGTTTGCTGCGAGGGTATAGGTTCTTAGTGTCAGGCTTTCCATCTCGGAGACGCCGATGCCGTCGCGGGGTTGGAGGCGGTGGCCGTCTACCTCAACGCTGCCTTCGAGCAGGAAGATATAGACACCGTTGCCGGGGAAGGCAGGAGTATAGGTCAGTGATTTACCGGCGCTGAGGTGGGTCAGGGCCAGGCGGGCGTCCTGGTTGATCCAGAGGGCATGGTCTTCCGCCCTGGGACTGACTACGACCTGCCATTGGTCTTTACGGCCTTCGGGGTAGAAGGTTCGTTGATCGTGCCGGGGCTTGATGCCGGTTTGTTTGGGGAAGATCCAGATCTGGAGGATGTTGACGGCGTCGTAATGGGAGGCATTGTATTCGGAGTGACTGATGCCGCTGCCGGCGCTCATGATCTGCACGTCATTGGTATAGATGAAGCCTTCGGTGCCGGTGCTGTCTTTATGTGAGAGCGCTCCTTTGAGGGGGATGGAGATGATCTCCATATTTTCATGGGGTTGGTTGTCGAAACCGCCGCCGCCAACGACTGTATCGTCATTCAATACCCGCAGTGCCCCGAAATGTACTTTTTCCCTGTCATGCCAATTCCCGAAGCTAAAGGAATGGTGGCTGTCGAGCCAGCCGAAATTAAAATGGCCTCTTTCCGAGGCGGGATAATATTTATTGGTCATAAATCAATTTGCAGAAGCGTCCAGAAAACCCGGGAACAAACCACCCTGATCACTGGGCCTGATGCCATCGGCAGGTCTGTCGCCGCCGCCATCAGGACGGTCACTGTCGTCGCTGAACAAGTCGTCATCCAGGGGATCTTCGGGTTTTTCTTCATTATATTCCAGGATAAAGTTGTTGCGTCCTTCTCCGATGAGGATATTCATATAGTTAAGCTGCACCAGCTCCAGCATGGAGAGGAACAGGAAGATGGCCTGCAGTCTGTCCTGGCATATTTCGAAGATCTTTTCGAAGGACATGGTACGTTCGTGGCGGACAGCGGTCAGGATATGTTTCCTGCTGCCTTCCATCGTATAGTTGTATTGAACTACAGTATGGACCGGTTTATTCTGGCGTTGCTGAATGCGCACCATGAGCTTCTCGAAGGTCTTCATCAGCTTGAACAGGGTGATCGCCTGGATCTCTGTTCCTTCGCCGGCCTCTTCACCGATATGTGACAATTCTTTCTGAAGGTTGCCTCTTCTGACCATGAGGTGACGAATGGCTTCCATTTCTGCGAGGGTGGCGGCAGCTTCTTTAAAACGCCGGTATTCGAGGAGCTTGTCGATCAGTTCCTGGCGGGGATCGATCTCATTGCCCTGCTCGTCTATCTCTTTACGGGGGAGGAGCATTTTGGCCTTGATACGCATGAGGGTGCTGACAAAGAGGATGAATTCGCTGGACAGTTCGATGTTCAGGCCTGCGTCACCATGGATATAAGTGAGGAAGTCCTGAATGATGCGATTGATGGGTATATTATAAATATCTAATTCGTCTCTTTCGATAAAGAAGAGGAGCAGGTCGAAAGGGCCTTCGAATTGAGGTAATTTGATCTGGTACGTTGTGGTATTGGTCATAACCCTACGAAAATACCGTAAATAATGAGAAAGGTCCGTTGGGGAGGGGGGGTCGGTTTTACACAAGTTCCTCACGGCTCCGCCCGCCCCGACTGACCCATAGCCTATTGCGTAGACGCAGGCGCCGTCTTCACGCCGGACCTCGTCCTATTCTTAAACTGATAGGCTAATCCAATCCCAATTATCTCCTGCAGCTGCAGGGCAGGTCCGCCGACAGATCCGTCGCTCTTGACGGACTTGATATCATTGTCATAGATCAGGGTCACGGAGAGGTTCATGGTGATAAGCTTCGTCACTTTTACGGCCAGTACATTGGTCATATAAAGCGTGACGTTCTGGGCACGGCGGAGGTAGTCGGAGAATAGGTCGAGTCTGCCAACATATGCAGCGGTCTTGCTCAGATTGGTCTTGTAGTTGATGGAAGCAAATGCACCCAGCTGGAAGAGGGAATGTTTGCCGGAGTCTACGCCAAAGGCGCCGACTGATGCAAGGGAGTCATTGTTGACGACAACCACACGGGCGGTGATAGGGGAGATAAAAAAGGAAAAATTATCATTTGGCTTATAGTCCATCCCTATCGACAACAGGAAATAGGCCGGGGCCAGGAAATTTGAGGTTAATATTTTTGTATTCTGGTCCGGGTAATTGTATCCCCTTGTAAACTGGCTTCTGAAGTTGAACAGCGTGCTGAGGTACCATTTTTTCCCAAGATCGTACCCGTACTTTGACACCAGGTCCATACGGTCATCGGTCTTGCGGTTGCCAAGGCTCGTCGTTTGAGCGAAGCCGTAGGCGAGAGTCAGATTATTATCCCACGAGTTTTTGCCGTCTGCATAGAAAGCATAAAGGCTCAGCAAAGTCGATAAGGAGATAGCGGATTTGTCGCCGCCTGCGGCCCAGTTGCTCAGCGCAGCCTGGTTGAAGGTCAGATTATACATCCCGCCTGTTTTCCAGGTCTGTTTTGTCGTATCTTTCGGGTCTTTTGTGATTGTCGCGCTGTTGGCCTCGTCTCTCAGCGCCTGGATCTGGGCGTGTAATACGGAAGTAGAAGTAGCTCCCAGCGTGAGGAGGATAAGGATAAATGTCTTCTTAACATTCTTCATAACTCGTCAGTTTGTTTTTCTTGAAAGACTTAACAAAAAAGTTGCCAGGATGGCCTGGCAACTGAAAATTTCTTACTTTATTGGGTCTGAGCTCGTCAAGGGTCTCTTCTTCAATTCATCACGGATCTCGGTCAGTAATGTTTCCATAGTTGTAGGCGCGACAGCTGGTGGTACCGTTTTCTTTTCCAGGCTCTTAAAGAATTTTATGATCAGGAAGAGAATAAAGGCGATGATCAAAAACTTAATGACGGCGGACAAAAAACTACCATACTTGACCGCTCCCCAATGGAGGCTGTCAATATTTTCCAGTCTTGCAGCTTTCAAAGCCGGTGCCAGCAGGAGGGGCGTGATCACATGCTCAACCAGAGAGGATACGATTGCTCCAAAAGCGGTGCCAATAACTACAGCTACGGCGAGGTCGACCACATTGCCGCGCATTATAAAGTCTTTAAATTCCTTTAGCATTCCCATAATAGTTGATTTTAGTTGTGAATAAGTGTGTATTAAGAGATTGCCCGTGAATCTGTCTTCTTCAGTCCCGGGTATTGCATGTTCAGTCCTTTCAGTGTATCCCTCACCGTCGTGGCGATGAGGTATTCCTTATACCAGTTCTGGTCGGCGGGTATAATTGTCCAGGGTACTTCGTTGCAGTTCCGGAAGCAATCTTCGTACATGCTCATATAGTCGTCCCAGAGCTTTGCTTCCTTATAATCATCCTCATTGTATTTCCATTGTTTTGCCGGGTTGTGGATCCGTTCGTCCAGCCGCATCCGTTGTTCTTCGGGCGAGATATGGAGATAAAATTTATGGATATGGGTACTGTTGTGCCCGGTAAGCAGCCGTTCAAAGTGATTGATCGCCTTCATCCTGTTATATGCCGTCTCGTCGTCGATCAATTTATGTACACGGGTGATGAGAATGTCTTCGTATTGACTGCGATTGAACAGCTGAATGATCCCTTTTGCCGGGGCATGGGCGTGGATACGCCATAAAAAATCGTGAGACAGCTCTTCTGCGGTGGGGGTTTTGAACGATTTTACGAGTACACCCTGGGGATTTAGCTTGCCGAAGACATTACGGACGATGCCATCCTTACCGCTGGCATCCATGCCCTGGACGATGACCAGGAGTGAGTGTTTCGATTCGGCGTACAATAAGTTTTGCAGTTCGTCCAACTCTGCCAGTACGCTGACCAATTTATCTTTTGTCTCCTGTTTATCCCATCCTTTTGGCGCGCGGGTATCTATTTCACTCAGTTTAATTTTTCCCATTAACCTTGTATTAAGTGTGGCAAATACCCAATTACCTGAATCTATTCAATCCGGATATGCGGGACGGTATCCTACCCATGCGACAGGTTGAAGGAATGTTATGGTGTTATGATCGTGTTAGCCGGGTAACGGAGAGGGTATAGCAATTAAACTGCCATAATTTCTTTTTCTTTTGCTGCCAGATGTTTTTCTACCAGGCCGATGTTCTTGTCGGTAATGTCCTGGATCTCTTTTTCGGCGTCTTTGGCTTCATCTTCGCTGAGTCCGTCTTTCTGCAGTTTCTTGATCTGTTCGATAGCGTCGCGGCGGAGATTGCGGATGGCGACCTTTGATTGTTCGCCTTCGCCTCCGGCTCTTTTGACAAACTCCTTTCTTCTTTCCTCTGTCAGCGGAGGCATAAAGAGGCGGATGATATTGCCGTCATTCTGGGGGGTAACACCCAAATTGGCGTTGATGATCGCCCTTTCGATCGGCTGGAGCATATTCTTTTCCCAGGGTTGAATAGTGAGGGTTCGGGCATCCATGGCAGAGACGTTAGCTACCTGGTTGAGCACGGTCGGGCTGCCATAATAATCGACGGTAAGCCCTTCCAGCATTTGCGGACTGGCCTTACCGGCGCGTATCTTAATTAATTCAGATTCAAGATGTTCGAGTGCTTTTTTCATGTCTTCCCGGGCTTCTTCCAGGATGAATTCCAAATCGTCTGACATATCTAATTGGTTGACAACGAATTTATAACTGGTCAATAAAGTTGTCCTGCCTTACGGTTAGACAACGTTGCAAACCTACGTCAAATGAGAAAATCTGACAAATGAGATGATACAAAAAACTCAATTATTCTGTTCCAGGATAGAATCTTTTGTCAGGGGAACCAGGTGGGAAGCCTTGGTCAGCTGGGCATTCTCTTTTTTTACTGTCTTAGCCACAAAGAGCCGGGGTGCCGGCATCAGGTAGTATATTCCGGCTATCATAGCAAAAAACAGGAAGAATACGCTAAACAGCAGGATGGTACAATCGATCGACCTGAAGAGGAAGACAAGGGTTATCGCCACTAAGTTGACCGCGACCAGGAAAAGGGTGATAGCACGATGGGAGAAACCCCGGTCGAGCAGGAGGTGGTGGATATGATTTCTATCGGGGCTGAAGGGAGACCTGCGATGGAGGATGCGGATGCCAAAAACCCTTAGTGTATCCATCATAGGGACCATCAGGATCGTAAACCCAACTGCCGGGGAAGCAGGGATAGGCAAGCGTACATCAGTCAGGTTGGCGACATTGATGAATTTCAATACCAGGATGGCATTGATGGTTCCGAGCAGCAGGGAGCCGGTATCACCCATGAATATTTTAGCGGGTTGAAAATTAAAGATCAGGAAGGCCAGGAGGCTGCCGGCCAGGGCGAAAGCGATTACAGCATAAGGCAACATTCCAATATAGAGGAAATAGGTCCCGAAGATAGTAGTGGACAGGAGGCCGAGGCTGCCAGCCAGACCATCTACGCCATCGATCAGATTAAATGAATTGATAACAACGATGACTGCAAAATAGGTCAGCAGCAGGCTGAACATTTCCGGAAGCTGATAGAGTCCTAGAAAACCATGCATGCTACGGATCTGGATATTGCCGTAATAAACAATGATGAAGGCTGCGAGCACCTGGCCAATGAATTTTTTTACCGGGGATATTATGAGTATGTCATCTTTGAGACCAAGAAAGAAAATGACAAAAGCCGCGGCAATAAAGTATTGAAGTTCAGAATATTGCCCGAAATGAAGGGTGAGGAGACAGCCAAAGATAAAACCTGCAAAAATACCCAGGCCTCCCAGTGGAGTGATGGGAGCATGATGCACTTTACGCGCATCGGGCATATCAAAAAGCTTTTTCATTTCAGCTACATTTATAACAGCTGGTATGGCAAGGAAGGTAACGGTAAATGAAATAGCTATTGAGAGTAAAACATCAAACATCAGTCTGATTTTGATTCATGACAAAAATAATGATTCTTTCTTTAAGCTACTAATACGAGAAAATTCTTCTAAATGTGGTTTTACCAATTCCGGGCAAATTGTACAAAGGAGGCAGATGGAGATTTGGACCGTAAGGTACTGCAAAAGTTTAAGTAAGCCAAATTAGCTGTTGCAGCTCCGGATTATATCCCTCAAAAACCCTGAATCAGACAAAAAATTGGGGCTAGTGTCTTGACAAAAAACCTTTAGATTTGCCTACCGAAATAAAAAACAGAATCAATAAATCCACTAATATGGCTGACTTAAAAGCAATCGCTTCGCAGGTTAGAAGAGATATCGTAAGAATGGTCCATGGCTCCCAAAGCGGTCACCCGGGAGGTTCTCTCGGCTGTGCTGATTATTTCACGGCACTCTACTTCAAAATATTGAAACACGATCCAAATTTCCATATGGACGCAGCGAATGAAGACATCTTCTTTCTGTCCAACGGTCATATTTCTCCTGTATTTTATTCGGCCCTTGCCCGGTCCGGGTACTTCGACATCAAAGAACTAACTACTTTCCGTAAGATCAACTCACGTCTTCAGGGTCATCCCACCACACATGAGCATCTCCCGGGCATTAGAGTTGCCAGCGGATCTCTTGGTCAGGGCATGAGTGTTGCCATCGGAGCCGCCTTAAGCAAAAAACTCAATAACGATAAAAATATTGTATTCACCCTCCACGGAGATGGAGAATTAGATGAAGGTCAAAACTGGGAAGCGATAATGTTTGCAGCTGCCAATAAAGTAGACAATCTCATTTCTACCGTTGACTGGAATGGCCAGCAGATCGATGGTACTACAAAAGCTGTAATGGACCTTGGGAATATCCATGCAAAATTTGATTCTTTTGGCTGGACGACCCTCGAAATGAACGGCAATGATATGGATGAAGTAGTGGCTACGCTTGAAAAGGCCAAGAGCATGACAGGACAGGGCAAGCCCATCGGGATCATGATGCATACGGTCATGGGCAAGGGTGTAGATTTCATGGAAAATGATCACCACTGGCATGGTATTGCTCCGAATGACGAGCAGCTGGCGAAAGCGCTGACGCAATTGCCGGAGACTCTTGGTGATTATTAATAAAGTATGCTTACTAAATAAGACAAAACCCTGGCTTCTCCAACGATTTTTTTGCCAGGGTTTTAGCTTTTAAGCTCTATTGGCTGAGCGGCTGCCTTACGGGCCGGGATCCAGGAAGCCAGCAGTGCCACTACCAATATGGTAGACAGCACCAGGAGAAAGTCCGTAGGCACCAGTTTTACGGGGTAATAATCAATCAGGAAGGAGTCTCCCTGTAAAGGGATGAGCTTATATTTTATTTGCAGCAGACAGGTCACCAGGGCCAGCAGCATGCCGGCTACGCCGCCCATTACCCCAAGCAGGATGCCTTCGCTGAGGAAGATCTTTTGAATAAGCCCATTGCTGGCGCCGAGGGCCTTTAGCACGTGTATATCCTTTTGTTTTTCCCAGACCAGCATCGTCAGGGCGCCCACCATATTAAATGCAGCAACGATGAGGATCATGGTCAACATGATGTAGATAAACCATTTCTCGGCACCCATGACACCATAGAGGTTCTGATTTTGCTCGTACCGTGTCTGTATCCGGTAGTTTTTGCCCAGGATCTGGACCAGCTGTTGCCGGACAAGTTCGGTCTGTGTGGAATCGTTGACGGACAGCTCGACGCCGCTGTATTCATTGGGCTGCAGACCCAACATTCTTTTGACGAAGGCCATATTCGTTATCACATAATTATCGTCGAAATCCTGCTGGATGCGAAATCGTCCGGCTATACCCATCGACTCATGGCTTAAAGACATGGTGGGATCGGAGGTATAATCAACTCCATTGCCCTTCTTAAAAATATATACCCCCACGGGCAGGAGGGCGCGGTCCGACTCCAGGTGCAGCGCATATTCGACGCCTGAACCCAGTATAGCAAGAGGATGATCTTCGGTGCCCAGATCGAAAGTTCCTTTTTCGACATGCTCACCAACACCGGAGACCTTTGTAAAATTCCTGTCCACACCTTTCAGATATGCGGCCCATCTTGCGGAGTCATTTTCCAGGATGGCCTTGTCCTCTGCTATCAGCGAGAAGGCCTTTATTCCTTTTACGGTGGTCAGCCGCTGCAGCTGATCCGGGGTGAGGGTCAGGGTCTTCCCGGTCAGAGGGCTGATCTTCATATCCGGGTAAAAGCTTGAATACAGGGACTTCACCAGGCCTTCAAAGCCATTGAAGACACTGAGTACAAGGATGAGGGCCGCAGAGCCTACGACAATGGCTGTCATGCTGACCCACGAAATGATATTTATTGCGTTGGTGGATTTTTTTGCACGGAAGTAACGCCAGGCGAAAAGGAGCTTCATTCCGGGCCGCTCTCCCCGGCGGAGTTGGCATCCGGCGGTTTTTCCGCCTTGATCTTCTTAAACAGCTCCTCCATTTTATCCGCATGGTCCAGGGTATCGTCATGGTAATACGTCAGGATGGGAACCCGACGCAACTGTTGTTTGATACGTTCTGCCAGATCGCGTTTGATCTCCCAGCTGCGGTCTTCGACCCTTTTCATAACCGCGGCTGTATCCTTTACCTGGAAAAGGCTGAGGTATACGCGGGCCTCAAGCAGATCAGGTGTGACTTTCACCGCTGTCAGAGACACGAGCCCCCCGTCTATCATACTCAGGCCCAGCCGCTGGAATATATCGCTCAATTCCTTCATCAGCAGCGCGCCTACCTGTTTCTGTCTTTTGCCTTCTTGCATAGCGTTTAAAACTTTTTAGCCCAATTGGTTATATTTAGTTAAAACCGGGGCAGGATGCAATATTACTGCTAAATTTGCCTCCAAATTTACGGCATATTTTAGCATGAAGAAATTCTCGGTGATTTTACAATACCTCGCAAGGTATAAGGGCAAGATAGGTCTCTACATGTTCTTCAATATCCTATCGATCGTTTTTGGGCTAATCTCGCTGGGTATGTTGAGCCCTTTCCTGGACATATTGTTCAAGGAGGGCGCTCCGGCGGCACAGCGAACCACTCTTAATACCAATGCGATCGGAGGTCTCAAACACATTCTCGAGGGTATTGTCCAGACTCACGACAAATCAACCGTGCTGGTTATCCTTTGCCTTCTGATCGTTGGTTCTACACTTTTAAAGAACCTATTCTATTACTGGTCTTCCTATATCTCCTCCCCTATCCGCAGTGCTACGATCACCTTTTTGAGGAATGATGTCTATGAAAAGATCCTGGCGCTGCCGATTGGATATTTTACAGAAAGACGAAAAGGTGACCTCATCTCAAGGATGACCAATGATATTTATGAGATCGAATCTTCGGTTGTCAGCACGCTTGAGGGATTGATCAAGGACCCGCTGACCATTATCGGTTATCTGGCTTATATGATCTATCTCAGTCCGCATCTTTCTCTTTTTTTGTTGATCTTATTGCCTATCACCGGTTTTCTTATTGGCCGGATCAGCCGCACGCTGAAGCGCCAGTCCAAAGATGCTTCAGCCAAGCTGGGCGAAAGTTTGTCCGTACTTGATGAGACCCTTGGCGGCATCCGTGTCATCAAGGGTTTTGGCGCAGAATCCCTGCTGAGAAAGAAATTCGTGGAAATTAACGATAGTTTGTTCCGCATCCGCAATAAAATGAACGCCCGGCGGGATCTGGCCTCTCCCCTTACGGAGGTGCTGGGAGTCGGGATCCTGACGGTCATTCTCTATTATGGCGGTATGCTTGTCTTCAAGACACATGGTAAAGGGTTTTCAGGCGGCGACCTTATTTCTTACATCGCGGTGTTTGCGATGCTGATCAACCCTGCCAAAACGCTCTCCACATCTATATTCAATATCCAGCGGGGTGCGGCAGCAATGGAACGGGTTGAAGACCTGCTCAAGGCGCCTGTCGCCATTCACGATGATCCCAATGGCCGGAAGCTGGTTGCTTTTGACAGCAGGATCGAATTTCGTAATGTCAGTTTTTCCTATGAGGATGCGGGTATTCTTGAGCATATCGACCTGGTTATTGAGAAGGGCAAGACAGTTGCACTGGTGGGCAGCTCGGGTGCGGGTAAGTCGACGCTTGCGGACCTCGTCCCCCGGTTCCATGACGTCTCGGGCGGCGAGCTGCTGATCGACGGGGTCAACATCAAGGACTACTCGCTGCGATCGGTACGGGAGCAGATGAGCATCGTCACCCAGGAGCCGATACTATTCAATGATACCATCGCTTCCAATATTTCCCTTGGCAAACCCGATGCCACGCGGGAAGAGATCATCCGGGCTGCGGAGATCGCCAATGCCCATAATTTTATCATTCAGAAGGAGCAGGGATATGAGACCAATATCGGTGACCGCGGCAATAAGCTCAGCGGCGGCGAGAGACAGCGGCTTACCATTGCCCGTGCTGTGCTGAAGAATCCTCCTATCCTTATTCTCGATGAGGCTACGTCTTCGCTTGATACGGAAAGCGAGCGTCTTGTACAGGATGCCATCAACAAGATGATGGAGCATCGGACCAGCATTGTCATTGCTCACCGGCTTAGTACTATCCGTCATGCGGATGAGATCATCGTGCTGCAGAAAGGGCGGATCGTCGAGCGTGGGACGCATGATGAGCTGATGCGCAGGCAGGGGTTTTATCATAAGTTGGTGGAGATGCAGGAAGTGAAATAATGCAACGCATTTCTTTGTCATATCAGCTGTCAGGTTTTCCCAGAGGGGCAGCAGTCGTAACTATATAATACGGTATACCGATGCCGGATACAAACGGGAGACCGAGATCACCGTTTATACCCAGACAGGGGGGCTGTTCACTCAATTTCAAACATATCTGAAAAGAAAAAATCCGAACGTCAGGATCAACAATTTTGCGGCTCCCTGGACTTAGTCCAGGTCATCGTCATCATCCCCGTCATCACCCCACCCTTCTTCGTCATCCGGACTGCGGCCGGCTGCGGCCTTCGCACCAACCTGCTCTGTTTCACGGTCCATCTGTTCGATAGCCACCGGTCTTTCGGATTCGTCGCCGATCAGGTAGCGGGAGAAATAATCCGCCGTCCGCCAGAAGAAATATTCCGTCATGTCCGCATAAGCATGCCGCTGCCCTGGCAGCAGCACAAAGTCGAACCGTTTGTTGGCCTTGATCAGCGCATTCGCAAGCCGGATGGTATTCCCCGGATGCACATTGTTATCGATATCACCCGTAGACAACAGCAAATGGCCTTTCAGGTTCTTGGCCAGCTCGGGATTTTTTTCGATGGAATAAACAAATGAAGTATCCCCCTTATCACTGACCACTTCCTTCACTCCATGATGCTTTTCGCTCCACCAACGGTTATAGATTGCGTTGTCGTGATTGCCCGACTCGGACACGGCTACTTTGAAGAAATCGGGATAGACCAGCATGGCCGCCGTGCTCTGGAAACCACCGCCGCTATGTCCGTGGATCCCCACCCGGTTGATATCGATGAACGAATACCGGTCCGCCAGTTGCTCCGCAACGGCTTTCTTATCCGCCAGGCCATAGTCCCGCAGGTTGCCATAACCATAATTGTGATACCACTTGCTACGGGAAGGATGTCCCCCCCGGTTGCCCATGGTAATAACGATCATGCCCAACTGAGCCAGCCGCTCGGTATGATCCATGCCCCTTCCAAATGACTTATTCACGGCTTCCGTCTGCGGGCCCGGATACACATATTCCATCATCGCGTATTTCTTCGTGGAATCGAAATTGTAAGGTTTGTACAGGACGCCATAAATATCCGTGATCCCATCGTCCGCCTTCACCTTGAAAGGTTGCGGGAATTTATAGCCCGCCGCCATCAGGCTACTGAGGTCCGCCGTCTCCAGGTCCATGACCTTTTTCCCGGCACTATTGTACAATACTGACTTCGGTACGGTATTGACCCGGGAAAAATTATCGACAAAGAACTGCTGCTCATCGTCCATGCTCGCCTCGCTGACCGTATGGTCAAAATCGCCCTGGTCCAGCAAAGCCAGGCCCGTTCCATCGAAATTCACCTTATACATATGCAGGTAGTAAGGATCCTCTCCTTCTTCCCTGCCATTGGCGGAAAAATAAAGGATCCGCTTCTTCTCGTCGATCCCGATGATGTCCTCGCAATGGAAGGAACCGCTGGTGATTTGGTTCTTCAGTTTGCCATTGCCGTCATACAGGTAAAAATGCGCCCACCCGTCCCGCTCGCTCCATTCGATGAGTTCCTTACCTCCATTCACCAGCCCAAGGCGACGTACTTCCACATATGTGTTCAAACGCTCCTGGATGACCGCTTTCGCCACGGTATCACCTACCTCCGCTTCGCAGACATCGATCCGGTGCAGATCGCGGCTAGTACGGGTAAAATAGAAATGCGTATTGGTGCCCAGCCAGAGCTGGGTCCGATATTCATCGTCACGGTTCTTCACCTGGGTAGGAGCCGACCAGATAGCCATGTCCTGGTCTTTGAACAGGCCCTCACTAATGACCATATGCGATTTCGCGCCCAGGTCGAAGAACACCAGTTGCTCGGCGGGAGCTTCTTTCTCGCCCGGCATCATGTATTTATAGGTTTCCAGTGTGGGTCGGGGTTCGGCCAGGGAATTGATCACCCAGAGGTCTTTGACTTTCCGTTGGTCCGAACGCGATAGGACGAAGTGCTTGGAATCCGGGCTCCAGAAGAGCTGGGCCGGCTTACGCTTGTCCTTGTTCTTTTCCTTGTCCACATTGGTCTCGCCACCACCGCCGCCCGCGCCGCCATTGCCGTGATAGCTGTAATACTCGACACCATCCGTCGTCAGCGCATGCTCGACGATACTGCTGTCATCCTCCTTCTTCAGGGCCTTTTGATAATTGGCCCGGTCCATCCAGTAGAGATTGAAATGCCGCCCAAAGACGATCGTGTTGCTGTCGGGAGAGATACTGGCCCAGTTGGGTTTGTGCGTCGGCTTTTTGAAACCGACCAGCTCATTCAGCGTTCCATCAAGCAGGTTATATTCGAAATAGTAGATCTTTTTGTCCTTCGCGCCGGCCCCGGCTGCCGCCGCAGCTCCACCACCGCCTCGTCTTCCACCCCTGCCGCCACCACCGCCGCCGGTCCCGCCGCCATCCGTATTCCCATTACCAACGGCAGCCGAATCTTTCTTTTCGGCGTCCTGTGAGCTCTTCACTTCGAACTGGATCCAATTCTCGTCTTTGATAAAACGCATGCTGTCCAGGCCCAGGTGCTTCGCTTCGAACGGGTCTTTTACGATCCGGGTAATGCCCGCCGCCAGTTTATCGTTGTCGAACATTACTTTCTTTTCTCCTTTGACAGGGTCCACGATATACCACTTCTTTCCTTCCGTGGTCTCATATACATACCAGAAACGATTGGTCTTCTTCAGTGGGGGTCCACCGCCGTTGAGAAGATCATTTTTTCCAGTTTTTTGGGGGAGAAACGCGCTGCGGCCTGATAGTTGGCCGTAGTTATGGGTGTCTGCCGGGCGTAGAGGTTGACAGCTAACAAAAGAAGTCCTATGACGAGGATCCTGGGCATATGCGGTTGAATTTTGGAACTGCTATATAAGTTATCTTTGCTCAGCGAAACTTACTAATATCCATACACGGCAGCAATAAAGGATAAATGGGTATGTGTTACTGACAACGAAATATAATTTTAAGGAATGGTGCCCTTACTCCCCCCTTATTTATACCTGGTGTCAATAATCCTGCAGGCGATATGTGTGATGCATTGCCTGGCAAAAGGCAATCAGCAAAGATGGATCTGGATCATTATCTTTTTGCCCGTTATAGGTTGTGTTATTTATTTCTTCACTGAAATAGTCCATGCAAGGAATGCCCGGACCCTGGGGACAGGATTGGGTGGTGTGGTCAATCCGTCAGGGCGGACCAGGAGGCTGGAAAACAACCTGCGGTTTACCGATACCTTTAATAACCGGGTCATGCTGGCTGATGCCTATCTGGCTGTAGGGAGAACGGAAGAAGCTATCGAACTTTATGTGTCGAGCCTTACCGGTGCGTTCACGGAAAATGAATACGTGATCAAACAGCTGATAAGGGCTTATTTTGAGAAGGAGCGCTATACGGAGGTTATAGCGATGGCCAGGAAGCTTTATGGCCGGCCACAGTTTGCGAGGTCAAAGGAGCATGTCCTTTATGCCCGTGCCCTGGTATATATTGGTGATGTGACGACTGCGGAGCAGGAGTTCATGAAAATGAAGGCGCGTTTTGCGGACTTTGAAGCGCGGTATCAATATGGTTTATTCCTGCGGGGGTCGGGGCGCGAGAAAGAAGCCCTGCTTGTTTTTGAGGACATAACAGGAGAAGCCTATCACCTTAGCTCCCGGGAAAGACGTGACAATCGCGCCTGGATAGCAAAGGCAAAGGAGGAGTTAAAATTGAGGCAAAAAAATACCTGAAATATATTTTTTTGCCTCAATATGGCTTAGGACTGTACACATCGGCCTGGGCAGAACTTCGAGACTGAACACTGTTCAGTCTCTCGTCCGTAACCTTCGGCTTAAGCCTCGGTTATGTACGAACTGGACTACGTCCAGTTTGGAAGGTGTGACCTTATTTATTCATCATCTGTTTGGCCTCGATGCTCAGGGTAGCATGCGGAACTGCTCTAAGCCTTGCTTTATCGATGAGTTTACCGGTAACCCGGCAAATACCATAGGTCTTATTCTCGATGCGCATTATAGCTTTCTCCAGGTGATCGATGAAAGTGATCTGCCGGCTTGCCATCTGGCTAAGCTGCTCTCTCTCCATGCTCATACTTCCATCTTCCATGGTCATATAACGGGCGTCGTCATTATCGCCTCCCATTTCATCCTTGCGGGTGATCAAGCCTTGTAAGTAAGCTAATTCTTTTTTAGCTGCGTCAAGTTTGCGATTGATCAATTCCCTGAATTCTGTGAGTTCTGCATCACTGTATCTCATAGTGGGTCCAGTTTGTTCTTCTTGTGGGGTGTCTAATACCGATTTTGTGAATTCTGGTTCATATTTGCGAACCGTTTTTGTCTTCATTTCCGGGATAACAACTTTCACGGGTTTGGGTGGAGCAACCGGTTTCTTCGGCTCTACCTTTGGCGGTGTTACCGCTACTGGCGGAGGTGGAGGAGGGGTCACAACGACCTGTTTAGCGGCAGCAGCCTGGGCAACCGGGGCTTTGGATGCTGTTCCTGAAACAGTTGGATGTGACTTTACCGCCGCTGGCTGAGTCTTCGCAACCGAAGGAGCAACGGGTTTGGATATATTGGATACAGCGGGTTTTTTTGTAGGCACAGGTATGGATTTTTTTGCCGGCACTGGATGAGCAACCTTTTTAGCTACCGGTTTAGCAATACTCTTAGTCACCGGGGCTTTTTTGGCGCTCTTACTTGAACCTGACGACTGGACAGGTTTAGAGGCTGCTTTTTTTGCCGGTACTATTTTCTTGACTGTTGCGGTCTTTTTAGCGGGCTTAGCCGCTTTCTTCTTGGTTGCCATACAGTTAGGCTTTTTTTGTAACAATCACTTTTATAAGAATATCATTTACTTCAATTTCAGTGCCATCAGCTGGCGCTTTAACCAATTCGATAGAATCTGCCAAAATTTCCGCGCAAATATAGTCTTTAAATCTGGTCAGGGAATCTGTAAGGGCGGGTACGTCTGCTACTTTTACTAAAATTCTGTCGGTTAAGTCATAACCATTGTCCTTTCTGATCTTCTGGATACGATTGACGAATTCACGTGCATTGCCTTCCTGGGCCAGTTCGGGGGTTATTGTTACATCCAGAGCAACGGTAAGTGCATTTTTATTTGCCACTACCCAGCCTGGTATATCCTCACTGGTTATATCAACATCATTAATTTGTAATATTATTGATTCATCGTGAATTAGCAAATTATATTGTCCATCTTTTTCCAATTTTGCTATTTCTTCCTGAGAAAAGTTGGTCAGGGCAGTGCTGACAGCCTTCATTTTAGGGCCTAATCTCTTTCCCAGAGCAATAAAGTTGGGTTTTATCTTCTTTTTGATAAATCCATCAGTACCAGCGAGATATTGGATCTCTTTTACATTAACCTCGGCCATGATCAGGTCTTCCACTTTTCCCATCTGGTCTTTCATGCCGGGATTGAGTACGGGTACCAAAACTTTTTGCAGGGGTTGACGGACTTTGATATTCACCTTTTTGCGAAGTGACAGGATGAGGGAGGAGGCATCCTGGGCCAATTGCATCCTTTCTTCCAGGGGCAGGTCGATAAAGTCTGCGTTGGCGACCGGGAAGTCTGCATGGTGGACGGAGGCGGCCTTGATCCGGCCCGTAACGGCTTCCAGGTTGGAGAACAGCCAGTCGGAGAAGAAGGGGGAGATAGGAGCCATTAGCCGGCTTATCGTCTCCAGGCATTCGTAAAGGGTCTGGTAGGCGCAGATCTTATCGTGTTCGTATTCCCCTTTCCAGAACCGGCGGCGGCTAAGACGTACGTACCAGTTGCTAAGGTGCTCGTCTACAAACTCTTCGATGAGGCGACCGGCCAGGGTAGGTTCGTAGTCGTCGAGGCTGGCGGTGACCCTGGTGATGAGGCTATTGAGGGAGGAAAGGATCCAGCGGTCTATCTCGGGGCGTTCGGCAGGCTCGAAATAGGCTTCCTTAAAGTTAAAGTCATCTATATTGGCATAGAGGGCGAAGAACTGGTAGGTGTTATAAAGGGTGCCAAAGAACTTACGTTGGACCTCTTTGATCCCGTCGACGTCAAACTTCATGCTTTCCCAGGGGGAGGCATTCGTGACGAGGTACCAGCGGGTGGCGTCGGCGCCGAATTTGTCGATGGTCTCGAAGGGATTGATGATGTTCCCGAGGCGCTTGCTCATCTTCACGCCGTTTTTATCCAGCACAAGGCCGTTGGAAACCACGGTTTTATAAGCCAGGCCGGGGTAGCGGGATTCGAGGTCGCCGGCGATACCAGCCTTTTTCAATTCTTCCTGGACGGACTCTTTGAGGAGAGCGCCGAGGGCGTGAAGGGTATAAAACCAGCCGCGGGTTTGGTCGACTCCTTCGGCGATGAAGTCAGCGGGGTAGTTTTGTGCAAAGATCTCTTTATTCTCAAAGGGGAAATGCCATTGCGCATAGGGCATGGCGCCGCTGTCGAACCAGACGTCGATGAGGTCGGCAACGCGTCGCATGGGTTTGCCGCTGGCGCTGACCAGTGTTATCTCGTCTACATAGGGTTTATGGAGATCGGAAGTCAGTTTGTCGATGTATTTTTCGACGTCGTCGCCGACAGGAGGAGACATTAATCCGGCCTTTATAGACTGGCGGATAGCGTCTTTTAGTTCAGCGATGGACCCGATGCATATTTCTTCGCGACCGGCATTGTTTTCTTCATGACCGACATTGTCCTTTGTCTCTTCTGTCCGCCATACGGGGAGAGGGGTACCCCAGTACCGGCTGCGGCTGAGGTTCCAGTCGACCATATTTTCCAGCCAGTTGCCGAAGCGGCCTTCGCCGGTGGATTTTGGCTTCCAGTTGATGGTCTTGTTGAGCTCTACCATCCTGTCTTTCAAAGCTGTGGTCTTTATGAACCAGGCGTCGAGGGGATAATAGAGGACGGGTTTGTCCGTACGCCAGCAATGGGGGTAATTGTGTTCGTATTTTTCGATGTGGAAAGCGCGGTTCTCTTTCTTGAGCTTTACCGAGATATCGACATTGACGTCCACATAATTTGGATCGTCCTTATAGTTCTTTACATAACGGTTGCTGAATTCGCCGAGGCCGTCGACGAATTTGCCCTGGCGGTCGCCCATTACCAGGATACCTATATTATATTTTGTACCGACCTTATAGTCATCGGCGCCAAAGGCGGGGGCGGTATGTACGATGCCGGTGCCGTCTTCGGTTGTAACGAAGTCGCCGAGGAGGACGCGGAAGGGGTCGCCGCCTGCTTTTGCAGGGGAATTGGCTTCGTAGGGAAGAAGCTGTTCATAGCGAAGCTCTTCCAGCTCGCTGCCTTTGAATTCGGCAAGAACCTGCCAGGGTATATGAATCGACTGGCCTTTTTTTGCCGTCTCGGCGGCCAGGCCTTCCTTATAAACAGCGGCATCCGATGCGAAGCTGTCGCCGGTGCTTTCTGCTCCGGAGAATTGTTTGGTCAGCAAGGCTTTTGCCAGTCTGACGTTGACGGGCAGGTGGGTATAGTGATTAAAGGTTTTTACCAGCACATAGTCGATGCGTGGGCCCACGGTGAGACCGAGGTTGGACGGAAGGGTCCAGGGGGTTGTGGTCCATGCCATGAAGAAGACATCATCGGTATTTTTATCTTTGTCGAGGACTTCGCCGATTCGTTTGAGGGTATCTACCGGTTTTCCGCCTTTCATAGTAGTGTCGGCGATTGAGAGGCGGAACATGGCTACGGCGGAAGTATCCTTTACGTCCTTATAACAACCGGGCTGGTTGAGTTCGTGGGAGCTGAGGCCGGTGCCGGCGGCGGGGGAATAGGGCTGGATGCTGACGCTCTCGTATAGAAGCCCCTTCTTATATAATTCGCTGAGAATCCACCAAAGAGATTCTATGTAATTGTTTTCGAATGTTATATAAGGGTTTTTCAGGTCTACCCAATAACCCATGCGGCGGGTGAGCTCGTCCCATTTGTCCTTGTATTTCAGGACTTCACGACGGCAAGTCTCGTTGTATTCGGCGACGGAGATCTTTTTGCCGATGTCTTCTTTTGTGATTCCCAGCATTTTCTCCACGCCGAGCTCGACGGGGAGGCCGTGGGTATCCCATCCGCCTTTGCGTTTGACCTGAAAGCCTTTCATGGTTTTGTAGCGGCAGACCAGATCCTTCAGGGTACGGCTAATGACGTGGTGAATCCCAGGCAGGCCATTTGCGCTGGGGGGACCCTCATAAAACACAAATGGAGTGGCTCCTTCTCTCAGTTCGACGCTGATTTCAAAGGCGCGGTCTGCTTCCCACTTTGCCAGAATTTCCTGGCTGATCACGGGTAAATTCAGTTGCTGATATTCCTTATATTTGGCCATATATTATCGTAAAGGGACGCAAATTTACGAAATAAACAAATGCCTGAATGCTGAGGGTTCGTTGTTAATAGTATGTAAAAAGCCTAAAAAACCATCTAAAAAAGGGGTCAATGGCCGGAGTTTTCCACAGAATTGGCGTTTTGGCACAGTTTATGGATACTTATTTTCCAGAAAAGCGATACAAAGAAAGTGACCTTGTCACTTAAACTTATATATACATCAACTCTTTCTACGGTTTAGGGTTTAGGGGTTAAAAAGGGGGGTATTCCTACTCCCCTTCCTTTTAAAAATCCATAGCTGCCCTGGCAGCTGGTCCGAAAGGACGGATATCGATAAATCCCGCCGTATTCACCCCCATTTCTCCTTATTCCGTGTACAGTATTTACCTTATTCAATGGAGATCCGTAGCCATCCCGTTTTTAATCTCTGATATTACCTTGCAAAAAACCCGATCGACAAGCAAAACCAGGCCCAAGAGTCACAATTCCTGAATTACCGTCACACAAGAAGTTCGTTTCCGGAAAACCTACCTTTTTACCCCGGATGGAAAGAACCCTCCCGGCATCAGAGCCGGGAGGGTTTTTCGATTTTTGCCTTATGGGGTGCACTTTTCCCTTGTGGGATGGGCTTTTCCCTTGTGGGATGGGCTGTGGCAGTCGGTGATGCGGCGAGTATGCGCCGAAAACGACTACGTCAATGCTACTGCCAGTGTCGTTAGTTTGCAGTTTAAGATTGTCTTTAGATTTACGCTCACGCGGTTTGGCACAAAGTTGTCCGCAGCGGTTATTGGTCCTTGCGGGTCAGCGGCTTTTCGCCTGCATGGCGGGGTCAGCGGCAAGCGGTTACGCCTGCTTGCGCGTTCTAATAATTTTATAGATGCGGATGGCGGACATGAGCAGGATGACAAAAAGAAAGAGGCCGAGCAGTCCCCAGGCCCAGCTCATATTTTGTTTTACGACGACCAGCATGACTATCGCTACCAGGAAGATGGTGGCAACTTCGTTCCAGACACGCAGCTGTTGTGAAGAGAAGCGGAAGACCCCTTTCATTTGCTGGCGGTAGATAGCCTGTAGTGAAAAATGATATCCGTAGAGTCCTATGACAAAACCCAGCTTGATCGCCAGCCAGGTAGGGACGGAACCCAAAAGTATCATCATCCAGGGGCCGAAGATAAGGGTCAGTATTGCTGAGGGCCAGGTGATGCCCATCCACAGACGACGGATCATGATCCGGAACTGTTCCTGCAGGATCGTCCTGTCCGGCTCGGGTTTGGCGGCTGCTTCCGTATGATAGATGAAGAGCCGTACCATGTAGAATAAGCCGCTGAACCAGGTAACGATGAAAATAATGTGCAGCGCTTTGATATAATTATACATAGGAATATGTTTTAGGCAAATAGCTTTTATGGTGGCCCGGGAGCCTGCTTTGCTAATCCAGGATCATCGTCTTATCCCCTGCCGCATAGCCTTTAACCCATCCCGCCAAAGTCTGAACCCATTGCGGGTTTGTATTCAAGCATGGGATCATCTCATAAAATTCTCCGCCGGCGCCGAGGAAGGTCTCTTTTCCACGCATGGCAATTTCTTCCAGCGTCTCCAGACAATCACTGATAAAAGCAGGACAAAGGATGAGCAATTTTTTTATTCCTTCCTTCGGCATTTCTTCCAGCCGGATATCTGTGAAGGGCTCCAGCCATCCTTTGCCCAGCCGGGACTGAAAGGAATTGCTATATTTTCCTTCGGGTATATTCAGCAGGCGGACCATCTCCTTTGTAGTGGCAAAACACTGGTGGCGATAGCAAAAAGCATGCGCAGGAGATGCCGTGTCGCAACAGGAGGCGGACTTCAGACAATGGTTGCCGGTGGGATCGGTCTTTTGGATATGCCGTGCCGGAACGCCATGATAGCTGAACAGGATATGATCATAGTCTCTATTGAGCCAGGGGCGGATCTGTTCGCTCAACGCATGCAGGTAATTGGGTTCGTTATAAAACGGCCTGATAAAATTCAGCTTGAAGGAGTAGCCTTTTTTCCGATGGATCTCCTGGGCGTGTTCGACGGCGGTCTCATATGAAGCCATCGCATAGTGAGGGTAAAGAGGAATGGCAATGACCTCCTCTAATTGCGGCACTTTTTTGAGCAGGCGTTCGTAGGCATCTTCCATGGAAGGGTTGCCATAACGCATGGCTATCTCTACCGGTTCTTCTACATATGATTGCAAAGCTTCCTGTAACTGACGAGTCAGGACAATCAACGGAGAACCTTCTTTTGTCCAGATGGTGGCGTAGGCCTCTGCGGATTTAGCAGCCCGGAAGGGCACGATCATACCTCCGACGAGTATCTTCCGGAAAAGCCAGGGATAATCGATAACCCTTTTATCCATCAGGAACTCCATTAAGTAAGTATGAACGTCCTTTGTAGAAGTAGAATCCGGCGAACCCAGATTCAATAAGAGGATAGCACGTTTGCCTGTTGGTGTCATATAGATAATTTGCAAAGGTAGTCAGGGGGATTGATCTCAACAAACGAGTTTGGACTGATCACGGATGTCCCGATCATCTTTGTGGGCCGGTTTGCAGATGTATTGTTTATCGGTGGGCTTGTCTGGTTAATGGTTGGTTAACAGAATGGGCTCTTTCGCGGGCGGCTGGAAAGGCCCTGGCGAAAACATGACAGTCTAATGACAGAAAAAAGTGTGTTATAGGAACCCTTGAGAGTAATTTTGCGTACTTAATATTTATATATTATACACAACTGTAGAAATGGGCACTAAGACCTCTGATATCTCGGGATTTTACGTAACAGGAATAAATTACAAGAAAACAGACGCTGCTATCAGGGGCCAGTTTGCTATAGGCACCGAACAGTACGAACGAATCCTGACTCTCGCACCCTCCCGTCATCTTAACGAATTATTTATTTTATCTACCTGTAACCGGACGGAGATCTATGGCTTTGCGGATAATGCCGGTCAGCTGGCAGATCTGCTTTGTACGGAGACCATTGGAAGCCGGGATTCATTTTTGGAGATAGCATATGTCAAGAAGGGAATGGAAGCCATTGAACATCTCTTCCACGTAGGCGCGGGCATCGACTCGCAGATCCTTGGTGATTATGAGATCGTGGGTCAGCTAAAACAAGCTGTCAAGTTTGCAAGGGAACGTCAGTTTATCGGCGCGTTGACAGAAAGATTAGTCAACTGCGTCCTGCAATCTTCGAAGTCCATCAAGAACCAGACAGCGCTGAGTGGGGGAACGGTATCCGTTTCCTTTGCCGCTATTCAATACATCCGCGAAAACATAAGCGATATTTCCAGGAAGAAGATCCTGCTGCTTGGTACGGGCAAGATCGGGCGTAATACCTGTCGTAATATGGTAGACTATCTGTCTACTTCGAACATCACGCTGATCAACCGGACAGAAAGCAGGGCCGCTGAGCTCGCCGCTGAAATGGGTGTCCAATTCGCATCACTTGAAGATCTGGCCGGGCAAGCCGCCTCCGCAGATATCATTCTAGTAGCGACAAATGCCGACATGCCTACGCTACTTCGTAGCCATATTGAGAATCACGGACAAAAATTACTGATCGATCTTTCGATACCCTGCAACGTGGAAGAGTCGATTACGGAATTACCGGGTATCACGCTGATAAATGTCGATGAGCTTTCGAAAATAAAAGACGAGACGCTGCAGAAGAGGGAAGCGGAAGTGCCAAAGGCCATGGTCATCATTGCCGAGCATGTCGCCGAGCTGATGGAATGGCATGAAATGCGCAGACATGTCCCTGTCCTGAAAGCGGTAAAGAACAAATTAAAAGAACTACATACCAGCCCATTGTTCAGCCAGTTGTCAGGAGAATCCGTTCCCTGTACAACGGATATCGACGAACAGATCCAAAGGGTGATAAACGGAATGGCGACCAGGATGCGCCAGCAAAATCAGGGTGGCTGCAATTATATACAAGCTATAAACGAGTATATTGCGGCTAACTAATTTCACATCATGCAAACACCGATCCGGATAGGCACAAGGGAAAGTCAACTGGCTGTCTGGCAGGCCACACAGGTAAAAGAGCTTCTTGAAAAAGAAGGATTTACTTCGGAGCTGGTCTTTATCAAAAGCGAAGGCGACATCGATCTTAAGACGCCTTTGTATGAGATGGGTGTGCAGGGGGTGTTTACGCGCAGTCTGGACATCGCCCTGCTGAATCATAAGATAGACCTGGCTGTGCATTCCATGAAGGATGTGCCGACACAGCTGCCGGAAGGCATACAACAGGCGGCGGTGCTGAAACGGGGTCCGGTAAGGGATCTCCTCGTATTCAAGAACGACCTTAATTTCCTCGGCGCTACTGCGCCTGCAGATATAGCAACCAGCAGCATTCGCCGGAAGGCGCAATGGCTGCATAAATATCCCACCCACCATTTACACAATCTTCGGGGAAATGTCAACACCCGGCTGAGGAAGCTGGCTGAAGAAAGCTGGGACGGGGCCATCTTTGCACAGGCAGGGCTTGAACGTATCAATGTCCGGCCAGAGAAAAGCATCGTCCTGAACTGGATGTTGCCTGCTCCTGCGCAGGGTGCCATCCTCATCGCCTGCCGGACGGATGACGAAGTAAGCTTCTCCTCCTGTCAGCCGCTGAACGACGAAGAGACGGCCCTGTGTACCCGGATCGAACGGGATTTCCTGCGTACCCTGCTTGGCGGC
>Ga0193717_1000596_pt1 | contig 23707 bp, 19 predicted proteins | sample U2c2metaG_FD_145900 | JGI IMG/M metagenome (GOLD analysis project Ga0193717, IMG submission 145900) | Soil microbial communities from a riparian zone of the East river system, Colorado, United States - U2c2 | ecosystem: Environmental > Terrestrial > Soil > Riparian zone | place: USA: East River...
CCCGCGTCGACGAGGTAGCGCGCGAACAGGCGGACCCCGTTGCCGCACATCTCGGCGATCGACCCGTCGCCGTTGCGGTAGTCCATGAACCAGACGTCGTCCGCGACGTCCGGGGGGCGGTCGGTGACAGCCTTGGCCGGCACGACCCGCAGCACGCCGTCCGCGCCGATGCCCGCCCGCCGGTCGCACAGCGCGCGGACCCGCGCCTCGGTCAGGTCGAGCGTTGCGTCGAGGTCGGGCAACAGCACGAAGTCGTTCTCCGTGCCGTGCCCTTTCAAGAACTGGATGCCCACCTGTTCAGGTTAACGCGAGCGCCGCGCGCACCCGGTCGGCGCCGGGGTCGAGCCAGGTGATCCGCTTGTCGCGGCGGAACCACGAGCGCTGCCGGCGCACGAACCGCCTGGTCGCCTGCGCGGTCGCGGCGGCGGCCGCGGTCATGTCGTGGTCAGCGGCCAGCTCGTCGAGCACCTGCTGGTAGCCGAGCGCCCGCGACGCGGTCCTGCCGTCGCGCAGGCCCTTCTTCTCCAGGTCGCGCACCTCGTCGACGAGGCCGTCGTCGAACATCCGGGCCACCCGCGCCTCGACGCGCCGATCCAGCTCCTCGGTGTCGGTGTCCAGCCCGAGCTGCACGGTGTCGTACCGCGCCGGCCCCGGCCGCGGCATGGTCGCGGAGAACGGCCTGCCGGTCAGCTCGATGACCTCTAGTGCGCGGACCACCCGCCGGCCGTTGCTCGGCAGGATCGCGGTCGCGGCGATCGGGTCCAGCGTGGTCAGGCGCTCGTGGAGGACGGCGACACCGACCTCGGCCAGCTCCCGTTCGAGGTTGGCGCGGATGCCCGGGTCGGTGCCGGGGAACTCCAGCTCGTCGAGCACGGCGCGCACGTACAGGCCGGACCCGCCGACCAGGATCGGCACCGTGCCGGCGGCCAGCAGCCGCTCGACGACCGCGCGGGTGTCGCGCTGGTAGGCGGCGACCGACGCGGTCTCGGTGACGTCGAGTACGTCGAGCAGGTGGTGCGGCACGCCGCGGCGCTCGACCTCGGTGATCTTGGCGGTGCCGATGTCCATGCCGCGGTAGAGCTGCATGGCGTCCGCGTTGATCACCTCGCCGTGCAGCGCCTCCGCCAGCGCCACGGCCAGCTCCGACTTACCCGTCGCGGTCGGCCCGACGATCGCGATCGGCCTCATCGGACCGGGTCCAGGACGGCGAGGTGGTAGGCGACGCCGAACGGCACGAGCAGCGTCGGGTCGGCGCAGGTCCAACGGCCGGCACCGAGCGCACCCGCCAGCACCTGCCACGGCGCGCGGCCGGCCGCGCCGAGCTCGGCGGCGACCTTCTCGTCCAGCGCGAGGAGCGCGTCCGGGTCGGCCGCGGCGAGCGCGGCGTGGACCGCGTCGTCGAACGGGCCGGCACGGTCGTCCGGGCGGCCGGGGGCGCGGTCGCCGTGCCGGTGGGAGCCGTCGCCGACGATCAGGAGCCCGACCGGCTCCTGGTCGGCCGCGATCCGCGCGCCGAGCGCCCGGCATTCGTCGGGCGGCAGGTCGGGGGGCACGAGATGCATGGTGACCGCCGTGGCGCCCGTGTGCGCACGCAGCCAGCCCGCGACGAGCGCGGGCAACGGCATCGCGGCGTCCGGTGCGCCGGTCCCGTCCTTGCCGAGCCGGACCACGACGTCGACACCGAAGCCACGGAACGTGCCGACGGCGTCCGGGCCGAGCACCCCGGCCGGGCCGGTGCCGACGGCGACCCAGCGGGGCGCGACGCTGGTCAGGCGCGCGGCGACCGCGAGGGTGGCGTCGCGCACGGCGGTCACGTCGGCGTCCGTGCCCGCGACGAGCTCCGGCACCAGCAGCGGCGGATGCGGCACGACGGCGGCGCGGAGGATCACGGGGCCCGAGGCTACCCATTCACCCCCGAACGTGAACTCTCCGGGCTCAGGGGGTCACCCTGTGCTGCCGGTCTCAACCGTGGAGTACCGAGGCGCGGCGTGACCTGTTTGAATGCGCGCGGGTACCACGCGACTTCTCGCGTTCGGTGCCGACAGTGCCAGGCCCCGCGAGAGCGGGGCGTCCGCGGCGACGCGGGCACGTGAGCGGGAGGAGCCGGCCATGACGGACAAGGAAACCAGCGCCAACTCGACCACCGGGACCAGCGCCGACGGCCAGGCCGTCGACGTCATCGAAGCACCGGTCGAGACACCCGCCACCGAGCCGAAGCCGGCGCCCACCGAAGTTACCGAGGCTCCCGTCGCGTCCGTCGAAGCGCCCGCCGAAGCTCCCGTCGAGCCGGCCGAGGTCCCTGTCGCGTCCGTCGAAGCGCCTGCCGAGGCGGCCGAAGCTCCCGCCGTGTCCATGCCGGCGCCGTCGCCGGCGCCCGTTTCCGTTGCCGCGCCCGCGCCATCGGTCGCGCCGCCGCCGGTGCCCGCCGCACCGGCACCGACCGTGCCGCCGGTCCCCTTGGCCTCGGCGCATCCCGAGCGCTACGGCCGGGTCGACGCCGATGGCACCGTGTACGTGACGACCGCGGACGGCGAGCGTGCCGTCGGGTCGTGGCAGGCGGGTGAGCCGGCCGAGGGCCTCGCGCACTACGCGCGCCGGTTCGACGACGTGCGCACCGAGGTGGAGCTGCTCGAGGCACGGCTCAAGGCCGGCTCCGGAGACCCGAAGCACAGCCTGACCAGCGCGAAGCACATCAAGGACAGTCTCACCGACGCGGCGCTCGTCGGTGACCTCACGGCGCTGCACGCGCGGGTCGAGCACGTGTTGACGCGGGCGCAGCAGGCCGTCGAGTCGGTCCGGCACGCCCGGGACGAGGCACGCACGCAGGCCGTCGCCCGCAAGCAGGAGCTGGTCGACGAGGTCGAGAAGATCGCGGAGCAGTCCACGCAGTGGAAGGTCGCCGGCGACCGGATGCGCACGATCCTCGACGAGTGGAAGACGATCAAAGGCGTCGACCGCAAGACCGACGACGCGCTGTGGAAGCGGTTCTCGAAGGCGCGGGACACGTTCAACCGGCGGCGCGGCTCGCACTTCGCCGACCTGGACCGGCAGCGCTCGACCGCCAAGGAGCGCAAGCAGGAGCTGGTGAAGCTCGCGGAGGAGATCGCCGAGTCGGACGACTGGGGTCCCACCGCCGCGCGCTACAAGGACCTGATGACGGAGTGGAAGGCGGCCGGCCGGGCGCCGAAGGAGGCCGACGACGGGCTGTGGCAGCAGTTCCGGGCCGCGCAGGACAAGTTCTTCAGCCGCCGGTCGTCGGTGTTCGACGAGCGCGACGCCGAGCTGGTGGAGAACGGCAAGCGCAAGGAGGCGCTGCTCGCGGAGGCGGAGAAGATCAACCCGGCGGGCGACCTCGAAGCCGCGCGCGCCCAGCTGCACCGGATCCAGGAGAAGTGGGACGAGATCGGCAAGGTCCCGCGCGAGCGGATCCGCGACCTGGAGGGCAAGCTCCGCGGGATCGAGGAGAAGGTCCGCTCCGCCGCCGACTCGCAGTGGCGCAAGACCGACCCGGAGGCCGAGGCGCGGGCGGCGCAGTTCCGCGAGCGGGTCGAGCAGTTCGAGGCACAGGCGTCGAAGGCGCGCGCTGCCGGCGACAAGCGGCGGGCTGAGCAGGCCGAGGCGCAGGCGGCGCAGTGGCGCGAGTGGCTGACGGCGGCGGAGAACGCGGTCGCGAGCCGGTAGTCGTATGTGGACGCGGGGGTCGGGGGCTGTGACATCTGGCCTCCGGCCCCCGTTTTCCACGCTACGGCAAGGCACCGACAGAAACGCGCGGCCCACGGCGACCTGTGGACAACCGGTTCGGCTGTGGACAACCACCCACCGACCGGCCGACGACAGCCAGAGCTGTCGGTCCCTTGCCGTAGCGTGGTTCGAGGGGCCAGCGGCCAGATCCGCGGCACGAGGGGCCGACACGCGACCGTCGCCGACTCGACGGCCGGCCAACACGAACAGCGAGCCAGCGCGCAGCCCGAGTCAGCGGAACTCGGCGGTAACTCGACGCCGAACCGGCAACTCACCCACCCCGAAACCGCAACTCGCGGGTCCTGAAACCGCGACTCGCGGGTGTTCGTGGGCGGCGGGGTGGGCCGGCTCGGGAGTGCTAACCGCGGGAGGCCGCTGTGCGGAACCACAGGATCGCGATCGCCACCATGGCCACCACCGCGATGATCAGGCCGATGCCCGGCGCGGTGTTGGACGACTGCCGCGACCAGATGGCCAGCATCCCGTCCACCGACGCGAACCAGCCGCCCGCCGCGCCGGCCCACGCCAGCACCCAGCGCCGCGTGATCAGCGTCGCCGCTGACGTCAGAACACCGAACAGGACCGCGGTCGCCGCGAACAGACGCGGCACCATCGACGCCTTGCCGCCCTCGGCGCCGATCAGCACCTCGAGCCCGGACGCGCCGTTCATCCACGGCAGGACGAGCCCGACGATCAGCACGAACACCGCAACGGAAACGATCACGGCGCGGCCGCCGAGCTCGACGGTCCGCGACGCGCGGCGGCCGACCTCGTCGATCTCCCTGCCAAGTTCCTCTGTCATCGGACCGCGCATCCACCCACCGGCTCACTCTGGCTCGCGGGCGCGCCGAACGACGGCAGCCCCAGCCCGACCCCGGACGTGCGTGGCCGCACGCCCTCCGCATAGTTGTCGCCCGCGCGGGTCCGCCGGTGCGACACCAGCGCGCCGTCGGCAACGAGATGGTGCGGCGCCGCGTAGGTGATCACCGCCTCGACCACGTCGCCGGGCCGGACCGCCGCGTCGCCGGGCGCGAAGTGCACCAGCCGGCCGTCCCGCCCGCGCCCGGACAGCCGCCGGGTGTCGGCGTCCTTACGTCCCTCGCCGGCGGATACCAGCACCTCGAGCGTCCGCCCGACCAAGTCCTTGTTGAGGTCCCAGGAGACCTCCTCCTGCACGGCGACCAACCGCACGAAGCGCTCCTGGACCACCTCCTTGGGTAGCTGGTCCGGCAGGGTCGCGGCCGGCGTGCCTGGCCGCTTCGAGTACTGGAACGTGAACGCCGAGGAGAACCTGGCGGCCCGCACGACGTCGAGGGTCTCCTGGAAGTCCGCCTCGGTCTCGCCGGGGAAGCCCACGATGATGTCGGTGGTGATGGCCGCGTCCGGCATCGCGGCACGCACGTTGTCGATGATCGACAGGTACCGCTTGGACCGGTAGGACCGGCGCATCTCCTTGAGCACCCGATCGGAACCGGACTGCAGCGGCATGTGCAGCTGGTGGCAGACGTTGGGCGTCTCGGCCATGGCGGCGATGACGTCGTCGGTGAAGTCCTTCGGGTGCGGCGAGGTGAACCGCACGCGCTCGAGACCCTCGACCGAGCCGCACGCGCGCAGCAGCTTGCCGAACGCGAATCGGTCGCCGAACTCGACGCCGTAGGAGTTCACGTTCTGTCCCAGCAGCGTCACCTCGAGCACGCCCTCGGCGACGAGCGCCTCGACCTCGGCCAGCACGTCGCCCGGCCTGCGGTCCTTCTCCTTGCCGCGCAGCGACGGCACGATGCAGAACGTGCACGTGTTGTTGCAGCCGACCGACACCGACACCCAGCCGGAGTGCGCCGAGTCGCGCCGCGGCGGCAGCGTCGACGGGAAGGTCTCGAGCGACTCCAGGATCTCGACCTGGGCCTCGTCGTTGTGCCGCGCGCGCTCCAGCAGCACGGGCAGCGCGCCGAGATTGTGCGTGCCGAACACGACGTCCACCCACGGGGCCCGCGACACGATCTCGCTGCGGTCCTTCTGCGCGAGACAGCCGCCGACGGCGATCTGCAGGCCCGGATTCGCGAGTTTCGCTGGCCGCAAGTGGCCAAGATTCCCGTACAGCTTGTTGTCCGCGTTCTCGCGGACCGCGCACGTGTTCAGCACGATCACGTCGGGCACGCCGTCGCCGGTGGCCGGCGCGTACCCAGCGTCCTCCAGCAGGCCGGCCAGCCGCTCGGAGTCGTGCACATTCATCTGACAACCGAATGTGCGTACCTGGTAGGTGCGAGTGCTCATCTCAGCCGCCGAGCCTACCGGTGTGACCGAGTTGAGACCTTGGGTGTGGTCAAACCGGCATGAACTTCGCACTGGGTGGGGGTAGGTTTCCGCCATTGCCGGGCCGCTACTCTCTCGACGCCTGGTGTGAACGCGCGCACGTGGAGGACTGAATGACCGAGGCGAACCCCGACACCCCGATGATCCGGATGGTCGAGGTGGACAAGTACTTCGGCCAGCTGCACGTGCTCAAGAACATCAACATCGAGGTCCCCAAGGGCCAGGTGGTCGTGGTGCTCGGGCCGTCCGGCTCCGGCAAGTCCACGCTCTGCCGCGCGATCAACCGCCTCGAGCCGATCAACTCGGGCCTCATCGAGATCGACGGCAAGGCGCTGCCCGCCGAGGGCAAGGAGCTGGCCGTCCTGCGCGCGGACGTCGGCATGGTGTTCCAGTCGTTCAACCTGTTCGCGCACAAGACCATCGTGGACAACGTCCAGCTTGCCCCCGTGAAGGTGCGCAAGACCGCGCCCGCGGAGGCCAAGCGGACCGCGATGGAGCTGCTCGAGCGGGTCGGCATCGCGAACCAGGCGCAGAAGTACCCTGCTCAGCTCTCCGGCGGCCAGCAGCAGCGCGCCGCGATCGCCAGGGCACTCGCGATGCGCCCCAAGGTCATGCTCTTCGACGAGCCGACCTCGGCGCTCGACCCCGAGATGATCAACGAGGTTCTCGACGTCATGACCGGGCTGGCCAAGGACGGCATGACGATGCTGGTGGTGACCCACGAGATGGGTTTCGCGCGCAACGCGGCGCACCGAGTGGTATTCATGTCCGACGGCGAAATTGTCGAGGACTCCACCCCCAAAGAGTTCTTCTCCGCGCCGAAATCCAACCGCGCGAAGGATTTCCTGGGAAAGATCCTCACCCACTGAGAAGTGCTGTAGCGGCGATTTCACCCGCGCCGCCTGAAACACAGAGCAGGAGAGAAGAAGACGATGAGGGTTCGTACCCTGGCGATTGGGCTGCTGGTCGGTGGCCTCGCGTTGACCGCTTGTGGCAAGGAAGGCACGCCGACGAACGACGCGACCGGCGGCGGCCCGTCCACCACCCAGAAGGTGGCGACGGACGTGAAGGTCGACGGTTCGCCGACCTTCGAGCGCATGACGACGAACGGCAAGGTCGTCATCGGCGTCAAGGAGGACCAGCCCGGCCTCGGGTACAAGGACCCGACGACCGGCAAGTACTCCGGTTTCGACATCGAGATCGCGCGCCTGGTCGCCGCGAAGCTCGGCTTCGACGAGAGCAAGATCGAGTACAAGACTGTCGTGTCCGCCGGCCGTGAGGCCGCGGTCGCGCAGGGCACGGTCGACTACTACGTCGGCACGTACACGATCAACGACAAGCGCAAGGCACTGATCTCCTTCGCCGGCCCGTACTTCGAGGCCGGTCAGGACCTGCTGGTCCGCGCGGACGACGACTCGATCACCAGCAAGGACACCCTCAAGGGCAAGAAGGTCTGCTCCGTGACCGGCTCCACGCCGATCCAGCGGATCCGCGAGGAGGGCCTGACCGAGCCGGAGAACATCGTCGAGTTCCAGGGCTACGGGCAGTGCGTCGACAAGCTCCTGACAAAGGAGGTCGACGCGGTCACCACCGACGACGCGATCCTCAAGGGCTTCGCCGCGGAGGACCCGGACAACCTGAAGGTCATCGGCAAGGCGTTCTCCGAGGAGCCCTACGGCATCGGTCTGCCGCTCGAGGACAAGGCGCTGCGGGACAAGGTGAACGACATCCTGCAAGCGGCCATCGACGATGGCACCTGGCAGGACATCTACGACACCACGCTCGGCAAGTCGGGCTCCAAGGCCTCGCCGCCGACGATCGACCGTTACTGAGCTAGCCCCGATGGTGGGTGGTCACCCCTTGCGGTGACCACCCACCGTCATTACCACACGTTCCGGTGAGGAAGGCCCGATGAACATACTGATCGACTACTGGCCGTTGTTCAGAGACGGCTTCCTCACCACTGTCGAGTTGTTCCTGATCGCCGCCGTCGCGTCGCTGGTGTTCGGCGTGGTCCTGGCGATGCTGCGGGTCAGCCCGGTGCCGGTGTTCCGGGCGGCCGGCACCCTGTACGTGACCATCGTGCGCAACACCCCGCTCACGCTCGTGTTCCTGTTCTTCGTCTTCGCCTACCCGTACCTGGACATCCTCGAGCTGTCCTACTTCACCGCCGCGGTCGTCGCGCTGTCGGTGTACACCTCGGCGTTCATCTGCGAGGTCGTCCGGTCCGGCATCAACACGGTGCCGCTGGGTCAGGCGGAGGCGGCCCGCGCGCTCGGCCTGACGTTCGGCCAGTCGCTGTCGGAGATCATCCTCCCGCAGGCGGTGCGGTCGGTGGTGCCGCCACTGGTGAGCACGCTGATCGCCCTGCTGAAGAACACCACGATCGCCGCGGGTTTCTCCGTCGCCGAGGCGGGCCGGATCCGGTCGGTGCTGTCCGACGAGGGTGAGAACCAGTTGGTCGGCCTGCTGTGGGTGTCGCTGGGCTTCATCCTCCTGGTGTCGGTGCTGACGCTGGTGCAGCGGAGTCTCGAGAAGCGTTGGAGCGTGGCCCGATGAGCGAGCCTGCGAGCGAATCATCGACATTCATGGCGTCAGTGGAGCGGAACTTGCGGAGCGTTCCGGCGTCCGCAGCGGGTGAGGGGACGCCGTGAGCAACATTCTTTTCGACGCGCCAGGGCCCCGCGCCCGTGTCCGGCACCGGTTGCTGGCCGTGCTCGGCGCGCTCGTGTTGCTCGGCGCCCTCGCCTACATCGGCTGGCGCTTCTACGACAGCGGCCAGTTCACGGCCCGCAAGTGGGAGTGGCTGCAGTACAAGCAGGTTCAGCAGGACCTGATCTCCGCGATACTGGCGACGCTGCAGGCGTTCGCGCTCGGCGCCGTGCTGGCGCTGGTGTTCGGCGCGGTGTTCGCCGCGGGCCGGCTGTCGGAGCACAAGCCGGTGCGGCAGGTGTCCGCGTTCATCGTGGAGCTGTTCCGCGCGATCCCCCTGCTGATCCTGATGTTCCTGTTCTACTACGGCCTCCCGAAGGCCGGCATCGAGATGTCGCCGTACCTCGCCGTGGTGCTCGGTCTGATGCTGTACAACGGCTCGGTGCTCGCGGAGGTGTTCCGCGCCGGCATCCAGTCGCTGCCCCGTGGCCAGGCTGAGGCCGCGTACGCACTCGGCATGCGCAAGACGCAGGTCATGGTGTTCATCCTGATCCCGCAGGCGCTGCGGGCGATGATGCCGACGATCATCAGCCAGCTTGTCGTGCTGCTGAAGGACACCGCGCTCGGCTTCCTGATCACCTACGACGAGCTGCTGAAGTACGCGCAGTACATCGGCGGCCAGGGCGCGTTCAGCCGGCCGTTCGTCCCGACGGCGATCGTCGTGGCGGCCATCTACATCGGCATGTGCCTGCTGCTCACCTGGCTCGCGACGTACCTGCAGAAGCGGGAGCGACGCAGCAAGAAGCACATCGACCTGACCGACGGCGGCGCGAAGGCGAAGCAGATCGCGCTCATCGCCGACGCCGGTGGTGGCGGCGGCGCCGGTACCGGTGGCGCTGCCTGACTTCCCGGGCTTACCTGGTGGCACGGAGGCTCGGCTAGCCACTACAGCGTGCTGGCCTCCGGCCCCCGGTTTCCAGCGTACGGCCAGGCACCGACAGAAACGTGGCGCACGACGAAGGCCTGTGGACAAGCGGGTCTGCTGTGGACAACTGCCCGTCAGCCGCCGTCCGCGGACCAGAACTGTCGGTGCCATGCCGTAGCGTGGTTCAAGGGGGCCGGAGGCCAGACGGGCCGTCCCGGAATGCGTGACGGACAACAAAAGAGCCGCGCCCGAGTGGGCGCGGCTCCGATGTGGACCGAGGTCAGCGGCGGCTGCCACTGCGGCGGAACAGCTTGTTGCCAAGCCACACCACCGGGTCGTACTTCTCGTCGATGACGCGCTCCTTCATGGGGATCAGCGCGTTGTCAGTGATCTTGATGTGCTCGGGGCACACCTCGGTGCAGCACTTGGTGATGTTGCAGAACCCGAGACCGTGCTCCTCCTGTGCGTCGCGCACCCGGTCCTCGGTGTCGAGGGGATGCATGTCGAGCTCGGCGACCCGCATGAGGAAACGAGGACCGGCGAAGTTCTCCTTGTTCTCCTCGTGGTCCCGGATCACGTGGCAGGTGTTCTGGCACAGGAAGCACTCGATGCACTTGCGGAACTCCTGCGAGCGCTCGACGTCCTGCTGCTTCATCCGGTACTCGCCGAGGCCGAGGTTCTTCGGCGGCGCGAACGACGGGATCTCCCGTGCCTTCTGGTAGTTGAAGGACACGTCGGTGACCAGGTCGCGGATCACCGGGAAGGTGCGCAGCGGCGTGACCGTGATGGTCTCTTCCTCGGTGAACACCGACATCCGCGTCATGCACAGCAGACGCGGCATGCCGTTGATCTCCGCGGAGCAGGACCCACACTTACCGGCCTTGCAGTTCCACCGAACCGCGAGGTCCGGCGCCTGCGTGGCCTGCAGCCGGTGAATGATGTCGAGGACGACCTCGCCCTCGTTCACCTCAACGATGTAGTCCTGGGTGTCACCACCATCGGCATCGCCCCGCCACACCTTGAAATTGGCCTTGTAACTCACGATGCCCCCTCGCAGGCTCGGTGGCACCGCTCGCGGTCGCCCTGTGACATTGACTCGCTCGCAAGCTCGCTCACGACGCCCCCTCGCAAGCTCGGTCACGCCGCGCGCGGTCGCCCTGTGACATTGGTTCGCTCGCAAGCTCGCTCACGACGCACTCCTCTGCGGGTGCTCGACGAGCTCACCGTCGGTGTAGTACTTCTCCAGCTCCGAGAGTTCGAAGAGCTCGAGCAGGTCGTCGCGCATCGGCAACTGGTCCTTCGGGGTGACCTTCGCGTTGTCACCGTCGACCTCGCACACCAGCAGCGTGTTGCGCCACTTGGCATCCATGCCGGGGAAGTCGTCGCGGGTGTGTCCGCCGCGGCTCTCCGTGCGCATCAGCGCGGCCTTCGCGACACACTGGCTGACGAGCAGCATGTTGCGCAGGTCGAGCGCGAGGTGCCAGCCCGGGTTGAACTCCCGGCGCCCCTCGACGGCCACGTTCCCCGCCCGCCCCTTCAGCTCCGCCAGCTTGTCCAGCGCCTGCTGGACCTCCTCCTGCTTGCGGATGATGCCGACCAGGTCGTTCATCGACTGCTGGAGCTCGGAGTGGATCGTGTACGGGTTCTCCGCCTGCCCACCCTCCGGCCAGTCGAACGGGCTTGCCGCCCGGTGCGCCGCATCGTCCACATCGGACTCGGAGATCTTCGGCCGCTGGTCGAGCGAGTTGAGGTACTCGACCGCGCCGATGCCGGCGCGCCGGCCGAACACGATCAGGTCGGACAGCGAGTTGCCGCCGAGCCGGTTGGAGCCGTGCATGCCGCCCGCGACCTCACCGGCCGCGAAGAGGCCCGGCACTCGCGAGGACGCCGTGTCCGGGTCGACCTCGACGCCACCCATGACGTAGTGACAGGTCGGACCGACCTCCATGGGCTGTGCGGTGATGTCCACATCGGCCAGTTCCTTGAACTGGTGGTACATCGACGGCAGCCTGCGGCGGATCTCGTCGGCGGACAGGCGGCTCGCGATGTCCAGGAACACGCCGCCGTGCGGTGAGCCGCGACCCTCCTTCACCTCGGAGTTGATCGCGCGCGCGACCTCGTCACGAGGCAGCAGGTCCGGGGTGCGGCGGTTGTTGTCCTGGTCGGCGTACCAACCGTCGGCCTCTTGCTCGGTCTCCGCGTACTGTCCTTTGAAGACGTCCGGGACGTACTCGAACATGAAGCGCTTGCCGTCGGAGTTCTTCAGCACGCCGCCGTCGCCGCGCACGCCCTCGGTGACGAGGATGCCCTTGACGCTGGGCGGCCAGACCATGCCGGTCGGGTGGAACTGGACGAACTCCATGTTGATCAGCGTCGCCCCGGCGCGCAGCGCGAGCGCGTGCCCGTCGCCGGTGTACTCCCAGGAGTTCGACGTGACCTTGAAGGACTTGCCGATGCCGCCGGTCGCCAGCACGATGGCCGGCGCCTCGAACAGCACGAACTTGCCGGTGTCGCGCCAGTAGGCGAACGCGCCGGCGACGCAGTCGCCATCCTTGATCAGCTCGGTGACCGTGCACTCGGAGAAGACCTTGAGGTTGGTCTCGTAGTCGCCGGTCTCCGCGAAGTCCTCCTGCTGCAGCGACACGATCTTCTGCTGCATGGTGCGGATCATCTCGAGGCCGGTGCGGTCACCGACGTGCGCGAGCCGGGGGTAGGTGTGCCCGCCGAAGTTGCGCTGGCTGATCTTGCCGTCCTTGGTGCGATCGAACAGCGCACCGTAGGTCTCGAGCTCCCAGACCCGCTCGGGGGCCTCCTTGGCGTGCAGCTCGGCCATCCGCCAGTTGTTGAGGAACTTGCCGCCGCGCATGGTGTCGCGGAAGTGGACCTGCCAGTTGTCCTTCTCGTTGACATTGCCCATCGAGGCGGCGCAGCCGCCCTCGGCCATCACCGTGTGCGCCTTGCCGAACAGCGACTTGCTGATGATGGCGGTGCGCTTGCCCTGCTGGCGAGCCTCGATGGCCGCGCGGAGCCCGGCGCCGCCGGCACCGATGACGATGACGTCGTAGTCGAAGCGTTCGACCTGAACCTGAACCATGAGTCCTTCTCAGTCTCAGTTGAAGATCCGCAGATCGGTGATCCAACCCGCGGACACCGCCATGATGTACGCGTCGGTGAAGATCACCGTGAACAGCGAGGCCATCGCGAACTGGCCGTGCCGCGGGTTGAGCTTCGACACGAACTTCCAGTAGCGGTACCGGAGCGGGTGCTGCGAGAAGTTCTTCAGCTTGCCGCCGATGATGTGCCGGCACGCGTGGCAGGAGAGCGTGTAGGCGCTGAGCATCACCACGTTGATCAGGATGATGATGGTGCCGAGGCCGATCCCGATGCCGCCGTCCTTGCCGTGGAAAGCGAGGACCGCGTCGTAGACGTTGATGACCGCGAAGATCAGGGCACCGTAGAAGAAGTAGCGGTGCGAGTTGAGGATCACCAGCGGGAACTTGCTCTCGCCAGAGTACTTGCCACGGGGCTCCGGCACCGCGCACGCGGCCGGCGACAGGAAGAACGACCGGTAGTAGGTCTTCCGGTAGTAGTAGCAGGTGGCGCGGAACCCGGCCAGGATGATGAACGAGATGACCGCGATCGGCAGGAAGACCGGGAACGACGGCAGCGGCGTGCCGAAGTGGCTGGAGCCGGGGACGCACGAGTCGGACAGACACGGCGAGTAGATCGGCGTGAGGTAGTGCTCCTCGCCGGCCCAGTAATACTTGTTCATGAAGATGCGGATCGTCGCGTAGACGACGAAGAACGCCAGAACGGCGCCCATGCTCAGCGGCCAGGCCCACCACCGGTCGGTCCGATACGTGCGCTCGGATATTTGCGCCCGGTCGGGGGCACCGACGCCAGCCTTCATTGTTGTCCTCGACTCCAGAACGAAAGATTTGATTGTCAGAGACTAACGGTGTTCCGTGCCGGCGGCGGCGTTCCGCGTGTCACACCGGCGGCGCCGCGAGCGATGGGTCGGCATTGCTCGCACGTCCTACGGTCTACTCGCCTCCGGCGTCGATCTCGCCGGCCGGGGGCGACGCCGAGCCGCCAACTGTGCCGTCGGTGGCCAGAGGAGAAGTACCACACGGTGGGAAAGCCCCGGTCGGCGGCCTGTGTCGAAGGTGTCCTGCGGCACGTGGAGCCGTGGCGGAGCAGCGCATGGCGGCCTGGTCACCGGGAGACCGTACCCCCCGGCGTAACGCCCCGCCGGACGGCATAGCCAAAGGGGAACTTGATCGATCGCGGTGACCGACACCACGAAGCGGAAATGGCGCAACGAAGCCGAATTGCGGTCGTCATCGCGGTTAGGGACGGCAGTGTATACAGAATGCAGAGCGGTTAGGCGCACGTGCAAAGGCATGGTGGAAATCACGCGCCGACGCCGAATCAGATGCTCCTGTCCCCTTGGGACGCTCTGTTCGGGAGGCATAAGGAGGGATCGGGTCGTGGCGGGCGGGTTCGAGGATTCGGTGCGGTCGTTGCGTTGGAGAGACAGGGTCCGGGCCGTGTCTGGACCGTGTCAGGACACGACGCGGGGTTCGAGCGGGACTTCGCTCGGCCGGCCAAGCGAAGCATTGATGTTGGGCCGGCTACTCGGCACGTTCCCGTGCGTGGGTCCGCTTGCGGGAGCCCGCCCCGAGCAAGGTGGGGACCGGCCGAGCAACCTCGGGTGTCACTCGGTCGAGTGGGCCAAGCAAGGGAGAGAGACCGAACGGCCGACGCCCGCGTGGATCAGAACGGCTCGTCGAGCAGTGACGTCTCCTCCCCCGCTCCGCGCAGTTCCTCCTTCACCACTCGGAAGGCCAGTCCCTCCGCGTATCCCTTTCGCGCGAGCATCCCTACCAGCTTTCGGATCTTCGCCGGTTCGTCCGCGCCGCCTAGTACGCGCAGCCGCTTGCGCACCAACTGTCTGGCGCGCTCCTCCTCGGCATCGGCGTCTACGGCGGCCAGCGCCGACGCCGCGAACTCGTCCGCCACGCCTTTGCGGCGCAGCTCGACAGCCAGCGCGCGCCGGCCCAGCCCCTGGTGGTTGTGCCGCGAACGCACCCACACCTCGGCGAACGCGGCGTCGTCGACGAGGCCCACCTCGTCGAGCCGGCCGAGCACCTGCTCGGCCACGTCCTCTTCGATTCCCTTGCGCAGCAAGGCCTGCCGCAGCTCGACCCGGGTTCTCGGTCGAACGGTCAGCAGCCGCAGGCAGATCTCCCTCGCCTGGTGGACCGGGTCCTGCGGCACGGCCGGACGCCGATCCTCATCGGAGGACGACGCCGCCCTCCGACCACCTCGCCGCCTCGGGTTTCGCGGCTCCGTCATCCGGTCAGAAGTCGACCGGCGCCGGGGCGGGCTCGACCGCGTCCGCGTCCAGCTTGGCGCCGATACCCAGCTTGTCCTTGATCCGCTTCTCGACCTCGTTCGCCACGTCCGGGTTCTCGAGCATGAACTTCCGCGCGTTCTCCCGGCCCTGGCCGAGCTGGTCGCCCTCGTACGTGTACCAGGCGCCGGACTTGCGCAGGATGCCCTGCTCCACGCCCATGTCGATGAGCGAACCCTCGCGGCTGATGCCCTTGCCGTACAGGATGTCGAACTCGGCCTGCTTGAACGGCGGCGCGACCTTGTTCTTGACGACCTTGACGCGGGTCCGGTTGCCGACCGCCTCGCCACCGTCCTTGAGCGTCTCGATGCGACGGACGTCCAGCCGCACCGACGCGTAGAACTTCAGCGCCTTGCCACCCGTGGTGGTCTCCGGCGAGCCGAACATGACGCCGATCTTCTCGCGGAGCTGGTTGATGAAGATCGCGGTGGTGCCGGAGTTGCTCAGCGCACCGGCGATCTTGCGCAGCGCCTGGCTCATCAGCCGCGCCTGCAGACCGACGTGGCTGTCGCCCATCTCGCCCTCGATCTCGGCGCGCGGCACGAGCGCGGCCACCGAGTCGATCACCAGGACATCGAGCGCGCCGGAGCGGATCAGCATGTCGGCGATCTCCAGCGCCTGCTCACCGGTGTCCGGCTGGGACACCAGCAGCGCGTCGGTGTCGACGCCGAGGTTCTTGGCGTAGTCCGGGTCGAGCGCGTGCTCCGCGTCGATGAACGCCGCGATGCCGCCCGCCCGCTGCGCGTTGGCGACCGCGTGCAGGGCCAGCGACGTCTTACCGGACGACTCCGGGCCGTAGATCTCGACGACCCGGCCGCGCGGCAGGCCGCCGATGCCGAGCGCGACGTCCAGCGCGATGGAGCCGGTCGGGATGACCTCGATCGGAGCACGGGCCTCGTCGCCGAGACGCATGACCGAGCCCTTGCCGAAGTTCTTGTCGATCTGGGCGAGGGCCAGGTCCAACGCCTTCGCGCGATCGGGGGCTGCTGCTGCCATCTGAGATCCACCTTGGTTGTTTTTAGACCGCTTTGCATTCACGCCGGCGACGCTAGCGGCAAGCACCGACAATTCCGGTCCGAGGGGGCCGGCCTGTGGACAACTCACCCTGTTGTGGACAGCACACTAGCCGAACTGGTGTTCGATCTCGCGGGCGACACGCCGTTCGGTCATCGCCGCTCCAGCGGTACCTCGAACACCTCGCAGACCGCCCGCCAGATCTCCTTCGCGGGCATCCCCGCCTCAAGCGCCTCGTCCACCGTGCGGCTGCCGAGCGCGCTGAACACGTGGTCGCGCGCGAGCATGTCGGCCCGGATCTCGCCGAACTCCTTGGCCATCATGTTGCGAAAAATCGTGTTACGCATCGACGTCAGCCTACGAGCAGGCCACGATCTGCGAGAATCCACCTCATGACGACCCCTCGCCCGCTGCGCGGCGCCGGAACGCTCCGCAAGCTCCGCTCCACCGGCGCCCTCCGCGTACTCGGCGTCGCCCTGAGTGTTGATGATTCGCTCCGCAAGCTCCGCTCATGCGCCTAGCCATCGACCTCGAACCGAGCGGTCTCGAGTCAATTTTGCTCGACATCGGGATCATCGCCGGCCTGATCGCGGTGATCCTGTTCGGCGTGATGACGCTGCGCAGGCGCCGTTAGGTCCCCGGCTGGACGTGGTCCGCGAAGTAGTCGCCGAGCACGTCCGGGGTGAAGTCGTCGGCCGCGCGCAGCTCGGTCCTCGTCAGCCAGCCGACGAGCGGCCGGTCCTTGACGGTGAACACCAGCACCCCCGTGCCGCCGCTCACGCCGGCCCGCCAGCGTCCGTCGAGGCCGTTGCCCTGCCACTCGGCCTGCACGTGGTCGCCGTCGGTCATGGTGCCCAGCTCGGTGTTCGCGAGCTCCTGCGCGTCCGGCACCGATGCCACGTGCGCGTAGTTGACCTGGTAGTTCTCCGACAGCGGGCACGACACGTCCGCGCCGCTGTCTGCCTTCGCCTTCTTGCAGTCGCTGTTGTCCGCGATCGGGCCGGCGAGCTGGCGCAGGCACTGGCTGAAGCCCTCGCTGTCCGTGTCGCCCTTCTGCTGGCAACTGTCGGCGGTCGGCAGCTCGCTGGACGGCCGCAGCAGGAACACGGCGCCGACGGCGACGACCGCGAGCGCGACGACCGCGGCGACGCCGATCAGGAGCTTGCGCCGGCCGGGCTTGGCCTGCGGAGTGGGCGCTGACTGCGCGGGGAACGCCGTGTTCGGCGGGCCCATGATCGGGTTGGGGCCGGTCTGCGGCGGCGCGACCGGCGTCGGACCGGTGTGGGGGGCGTTGTGCTGGGCACGCTGAGGCTGCGGCTGTTGCTGCGGTGGTGGGGGCGGCAGCCGAAAGCCGCCGGTGGGCGGCGGCTGCTGCTGAGCAGGGCCGATGTTCGAGGTACGGAGGCTGACGCCTTCCTGCGTCACGTGGTGCGCGCCGAGCGCGACCGCCGTCTCCGGCTGGTCAAGGCTCGACGGGACGACCCGTAGCTGCTCCGCGATCAGCGTCGCGATCAGCGGGATACGGCTGGAACCGCCGACCAGGTAGATACCGACCAGCCGGTCCGGGGTCATGCCGGTCGACCGGATCGTGGCCGCCAGCAGCTCGACACTGCGCAGCAGGCTCGGCCGGATCAACGCCTCCAGCTCGATGCGGGTGACCAGTACGTCCTCGAACGGCTCCGGCAGCGGCACCTCGGTCTGCGGGTGGCGGGACAGCGCCTCCTTGGCGGCCTTGACGTCCTCCGCCATGGCCCGGCGGGCGCGGCGGTCCGCGGTGGACTCCGGCCGCAGGATGCGCTGCCAGCGGCTGGGGTCCCGGATCGACACCTGCCGGCCGACGTGCTCGAGCAGCGCCTGGTCCACGTCCAGGCCGCCGAGGTCGGGCAGGCCCGCCTCGGCGAGGACCGCGAAGCCGGTCTGGGTGGCGGCCACGATGGCGACGTCGAACGTGCCGGCGCCGAGGTCGTAGACGGCGAGCGCCTGGCCGGGGCCGAGCTGCTGGCCGGGGAAGGACGCGAAGTGGGCGGCCGCGGCGACCGGCTCCGGCACGAGGACCAGGCTGGAGCCCATGCCGGCGAGCCGGGCGGCGGCCAGCAGCACGTTGCGCCGGACCGGACCCCACTGCGCGGGGTGGGTCAGGCGGACCTCGTCGGGCTTGGCGCCGCCGAGCTGGCGGGACGTCTCGTCGGCCACCCGGCGCAGGACGGCGGACAGCGCCTCGGTGACCGGCACGACCACGTCGCCAAGCAGCAGGGTGCCCTCGTCGACGCGTCGTTTCGGGTTCGGTTCGAACCGTGCCGGGTCGAGGCGCGCGCGCCGCTCCGCGTCCCGGCCGACGACGAGGTTCCCGTCGTCGGCGGCGAAGAGCGCGGACGGCATGGTGGCGGACCCGTCCACCTCGACCACCCTCGGTGGCCTACCGTGCGCGGACAGCACGGCAACCGTGTTGGACGTACCGAGGTCAACCGACAGGACGGCCACGACTCTCCCCTCGCTGGCTGGTCACGAAGATGCTGCCACGCGGTTACGCGACGCCGTCGGCGCCCGGTTTCACATGGTCGTTGAAGAACGAGACCAGGTCGCCGCCGCCACCACCACTCGAGCTGATGTCGATGTTCATCACCACGCCGGTCACCGGGGAGTCGTTCACGGCGAAGATGAGCATGCCGCTGCCGCCGCCGATGTCGATCGAGTTGTACGTGCCGGACAGGCCGTCGCCGTCCCAGTCACCCGTCTCCGGCTCGCCGCCGGTGCCCAGGTTCTTGAGCTGTTTGACCAGGCTGTCGATGTACGTCTTGGCCGTCTCGACACCGGACTGCTGACTGCCGTCGGCCGTGTCGGAACCGCCGAAGTGCATGTACATGACGGAGTGCGTGTCGTCCATCTTGCAGGTGGCCGTGGTCGCGCCGGGGGTCTCGATCGCCTCGCCGCCCGGCACGCTCGCCGCGCCGGCGCTGCAGTCGTTCTTGTCGAGTACGGCGCCGGCGACCGTGCGCATGCACTCGCTGAAGCCCTTGTCGTCGGCACTGCGGTCCTCGCAGCTACCGCCGCTCGCGGCGCCGCCCGAGTCGCCGGACGTGGCGATGATGATGCTGACCACGGCGATCACCACGACCGCGACCACCGCGGTGGCGATGTACCAGCCCTTGTTGGACGGCCCGCCCGTGCCAGGCCGCGGGTGGTGCTGCACGGGGTAGGGCTGGGGAGCCTGCTGCTGCACGGCCATCGCGGGCACCGGCGTCGGGTTGCTCGGCGGGCCCTGCTGCACCCGCTGCGGACCGCTGTTCGGGAACGGGTTCTGCGCCGGGGTGGGCTGCGACGGCGGCGGTGGCGGCGCGGCGCCGAACCCGCCGGTGCGCGGCGCGACCACCTGTCTGGTGCGCTGGACGTCCTCGATCGTGCTGCTGATGTCGCTGGTCCGCAGCGTGATGCCCTCCTGCGGCACGTGGTGCGCACCGAGGGCGACCGCCGTCTCCGGCTGGTCGAGGCTGGTCGGGACGACCCGTAGCTGCTCCGCGATCAGCGTCGCGATCAGCGGGATACGGCTGGAACCGCCGACCAGGTAGATGCCGACGAGCCGGTTCGGCGTCATGCCGGTCGACCGGATCGTGCCGGCCAGCAGCTCGACACTGCGCAGCAGTCCCGGCCGGATCAGACCCTCCAGCTCGACCCGCGTGACCAGCACGTCGTCGAACGGCTCCGGCAGCGGCACCTCGGTCTGCGGGTGGCGCGACAGCGACTCCTTCGCCGCCTTCACGTCCTCGCGCAGGGCGCGCTGGGCCCGCCGGTCGCCGGTGGACATCGGACGCAGCAGGCTCTGCCAGCGGCTGGGATCCCGGATCGACACCTGCCGGCCGACGTGCTCGAGCAGCGCCTGGTCCACGTCGAGACCGCCGAGGTCGGGCAGACCTGCCTCGGCGAGCACCACGAAACCGTTCTGGGTCGCGCCGACGATGGCCACGTCGAACGTGCCGGCGCCGAGGTCGTAGACGGCGAGCGCCTGACCGGGAACAAGAGTCTGACCGGGGAAGGACGCGAAGTGCGCGGCGGCCGCGACCGGCTCCGGCACCAGCACGAGGTTCGAGCCGAGGCCGGCCTGGCGGGCCGCGGACAGCAGCACGTTGCGGCGCACGGGCCCCCACTGCGCCGGGTGCGTCAGCCGCACCTCGTCCGCCTTCTTGCCGCCGAGCTGGCGGGACGTCTCGTCGGCGACGCGGCGGAGCACGCCGGCGAGCGCGTCGGTGACCGGCACGACCTGGTCGCCGAGCAGCAGCGTGCCCTCGTCGACACGTCGCTTCGGGTTCGGCTCGAACCGCGCCGGGTCCAGTCGGGCCCGCCGCTCGGCGTCCCGGCCGACCACCAGGTTCCCGTCCTCGGCCGCGAACACCGCGGACGGCATCATCGACGACCCGTCGACGTCGACGACCCTCGGCGGCCTGCCGTGCGCGGACAGCACGGCCACCGTGTTGGACGTGCCGAGATCCACCGACAGGACGTTCACGACTCTCCCCTCGTCCGTCTTGCTGCCGAAGATGCTGCCAGAACGCACCGACACCGTGGGACGGGTCCCACACATCCGCCGACGCCGTGATCGGCGCGCTACGGACCGTAAGTGCCCGCGACCTGCGGGATCCAGAAATTGTCGGTGGTCGGGTTCATGATGTGTCCGTGAGCTCAGACGTGCTCGACCTGTTCTCCCCGGCGACCAGACAATGGTTCACCGGGGCCTTCGCGACGCCGACCGAGGCCCAGACGGGCGCGTGGCAGGCCGCGGCGGACGGCGAGCACGCGTTGGTGGTGGCCCCGACGGGGTCCGGCAAGACCCTCGCGGCGTTCCTCTGGGCGCTCGACCGGCTGGCCACACAGCCGAAACCGGCCGAGCGCACGGCCCGCTGCCGGGTGCTCTACGTGTCGCCGCTCAAGGCACTGGCCGTCGACGTGCAGCGCAACCTGCGTGCGCCACTCGCCGGCATCAGCCAGGCGGCGCGCCGCCTCGGCGACCCCGACCCGGGCATCACGGTCGGCATGCGCACCGGCGACACCCCGGCCGACGAGCGCCGCTCGTTCGCCCGCACGCCACCGGACATCCTGGTCACCACCCCGGAGTCGCTGTTCCTCCTACTGACGTCGGCGGCGCGGGAGTCGCTGCGCGGGGTCGAGACGGTGATCGTCGACGAGGTGCACGCGGTCGCCGGCACCAAACGCGGCGCGCACCTCGCGGTCTCGCTCGAACGGCTCGACGCGTTGCTGCCGCGGCCGGCGCAGCGGATCGGGCTGTCCGCGACGGTCCGGCCGATCGACGAGGTCAGCGCGTTCCTCGCCGGCGGCCGGCCGGTGCGCGTGGTGGCGCCGAAGATCGGCAAGACCATCGAGATGACGGTCGTGGTGCCGGTCGAGGACATGACCGAGCTGGACGGGCCGCCGCCGCTGGCGGGTCCGGTCACGCCGGATCCCGACTTCGCGCTGCCGAGCGGCATCGGCACGCTCGAGGAGATGACGGGGCCGCTCGGCGCCACGAGGAAGCCGTCGATCTGGCCCGCCGTCGAGGAGCGGGTGCTGACGCTGGTGCGCGAGCACCGGTCGACGATCGTGTTCACGAACTCCAGACGGCTGGCCGAGCGGCTGACGTCGCGGCTCAACGAACTGGCCGCTGAGCACGCGGTCCAGCCCGTCGACGTCGGCGCGTTCCCGGCTGAGGCGATCGCGCAGTCCGGCTGGGGCGCCGGGGTCGAGACGCCGACCGTCGCAAGGGCGCACCACGGGTCGATGTCGCGCGAGCAGCGCACGTCGGTCGAGGAGGCGCTCAAGTCCGGCCAGCTACCGTGCGTGGTGGCCACGTCGTCGCTGGAGCTGGGCATCGACATGGGCGCGGTCGACCTGGTGATCCAGATCGAGGCGCCGCCGTCGGTCGCGTCCGGCATGCAGCGCATCGGCCGGGCCGGGCACCAGGTCGGCGCGGTGTCGCGCGGGGTGATGTTCCCGAAGTTCCGCGGCGACCTGGTGTCGTGCGCGGTGGTGGCAAAGCGGATGGGCGAGGGCGCCATCGAGTCGATGCGCTACCCGCGCAACCCGCTCGATGTCCTCGCGCAGCACATCGTGGCCATGGTGGCGCTGGAGCCGTGGCCGGTGGTGGAGCTGACCGGGCTCATCCGGCGAGCCGCGCCGTTCGCGGCGCTGCCGGAGTCGGCGCTGCACTCGGTGCTGGACATGCTGGCTGGGCGGTACCCGTCGGAGGAGTTCGGCGAGCTGCGGCCGAGGATCACGTGGGACCGGATCAACGGCGAGCTGCGTGGCCGGCCGGGTGCGCAGCGGCTGGCCGTCACCTCCGGCGGCACGATCCCCGACCGTGGCCTGTTCACGGTCATGACGCCGGCCGGCGAGAGCGGCTCCGGCTCGCGGGTCGGCGAGCTGGACGAGGAGATGGTGTACGAGTCGCGGGTCGGCGACACGTTCCTGCTCGGCACCTCCGCGTGGCGGATCCAGGACATCACCCACGACCGGGTGATCGCGACGCCCGCGCCTGGCGAGCCCGCGCGGATGCCGTTCTGGAAGGGCGACGCGCCGGGGCGGCCGCTGGAGCTGGGGCGTGCGCTCGGCAAGTTCCTGCGCGAGATCTCGGCGATGCCAGAATCGGAGGCGTTGGCCAGGGCGGCCGCCGCGGGGCTGGACGCGTTCGCCGCCGGCAACCTGCTCGCCTACGTGACCGAGCAGAAGGAGGCGACCCGGCACGTCCCGAACGACCGCACGTTGCTGATCGAGCGCTACCGCGACGAGCTGGGTGACTGGCGGATGGTCGTGCACTCGCCGTTCGGCGCGCAGGTCAACGCGCCGTGGGCGCTCGCGATCGGCGCGCGGATGCGCGAACGACGCGGCATCGAGGCGCGGGTGGCGCACTCCGACGACGGCATCGTCATCCAGCTGCCGGACACGGTCGACGACGAGGGCGGGGACGTCGTGGCCGGCGCGGACGACGTGCTGCTCGACCCGGACGAGATCGAGCAGATCGTGGTCACCGAGGTCGGCGGCTCCGCGCTGTTCGCGTCCCGGTTCCGGGAATGCGCGGCACGGTCGCTGCTGCTGCCCCGGCGCGACCCGCGCAAGCGGACCCCGCTGTGGCGGCAGCGGCAACGATCGGCGCAGCTGCTGTCGGTGGCGGCGAAGTACGAGCAGTTCCCGGTGGTGCTCGAGGCCATGCGGGAGTGCCTGCAGGACGTGTACGACCTCACGGGGCTGCGGGAGCTGATGGCCGAGGTGCGGTCGCGGAAGGTGCGGGTCGTCGAGATCGAGACGAAGTCGCCGTCGCCGTTCGCGCGCAGCATGCTGTTCGGCTACGCGGGGATGTTCCTGTACGACGCGGACGCGCCGCTGGCCGAGCGGCGGGCGGCGGCGCTGTCGTTGGACAGCTCGCTGCTGGCGGAGCTGCTCGGGACGGAGGCGATCCGGGAGCTGCTCGACCAGGACGTGCTGGCCGAGGTCGAACGGTCGTTGCAGCGCCTTGAGCCGGACCGCGCGGCCCGGCACGAGGAGGACGCGGCGGACCTGTTGCGGTTCCTCGGTGATCTCACGGAGGCGGAGGCCGCGTCGCGTGGCGTCCGGTCGTCGTGGCTGGCCGAGCTCGAACAGCAGCGCCGGATCATCCGGGTGCGGAT
>Ga0193717_1000597_pt1 | contig 23652 bp, 17 predicted proteins | sample U2c2metaG_FD_145900 | JGI IMG/M metagenome (GOLD analysis project Ga0193717, IMG submission 145900) | Soil microbial communities from a riparian zone of the East river system, Colorado, United States - U2c2 | ecosystem: Environmental > Terrestrial > Soil > Riparian zone | place: USA: East River...
ATACGGAAGGCGTCGGGCGGCATGACGGAGAGACGCTTGAGGCCGAGGAGCGAGTTGGGCGGAAGGATGAGGGACCAGATCTCGTGGAGGTTGGTGTAGGCGAGACGGAAGGTCTCGAGCATGGGGGTGATGTCGGCAGAGCCGTCGGCCGGATCGATCGTTTGCGGAAAGGAACGGCCGGGCTTGAAGCTGCGGCCACGTTGCCAAAAGGAGGCCTTGGCGTCGACGTCGCTGAAGAGGGAGCCGGCGACCTGGGTAAGCAAGGTGTTGAGATCGGCGGCGGGCTGAGGGAAGGTGCGTGTCCCGGCGTCGCTCTCGGCGATGGAGTAGTTGGCGATTACGGCCTCGGTGATTGGCCAGATAAGGGAGTCGCCCTGGTTGGCGGCGGTGAATTTTTGCGCGGTGGCGGCGAGGCGCTCGGCCATGCGGGGAGAGAGACCTAGATCGATGGCGAGGGGGAAACGGGGAGAAGCGCCAAAGAGGCCACGGGTGACGGGGTAAAGGATGGCTGAGTTGACGAGACTTTCGCGAGGGCGGAGGTTGTAGTGGGCTACGACGAGGTCGGCGCTGGCTGTAGCTGCAGCGAGGGAGCGGATGGCGTCGGGGTGAAGCGACTGGGACTCGGCACCGAGGAGAAGGCAGGCAGAGGCCCCGTTCTCCTGCACGAGTTTGAATGTGTTGACGTAGTCGGCCGCGGTGAGGACCCAGGGTGTCGTGGAAGGGGCGGCCGGGGTGTAAGGCAGGAGCCGGAGAGGACTGCCGGAGGAGAGCTGTGGCGCCGGATTAGGGGTGGCGACCAGGACGCTCTGGCTGGGGAAGGCGAGGGCGAGATTGGAGAGGGTGGTCTCGAGGGCATTGGCAGGAAGGGAGGCCAAACTGACGAGAAGGCTGTCGTTGGCTGTGGCTTCGGTGGCGGGGGTGATGTTGGTGTGGGTTGAGGCCATCGTGCTGTCTGGGCTTTCCTCGACGTTTGGTTGAAGACGGCTCGAATGTTGCATCATCTGAAGGTCTGTATGGTGAGATGCGGATTAGCGTTGAAGGTGGGCCGCCGGTGGCAGCGGAATTCGTGGATGACTATGTTGTGTCAACGGGATTGGTTGGCCGAGACTCTGCGCCTGGGTTGAGGTCGTCGATCGTGGGTTCTTCGTCTTGCGCGTTGCTGGAGGCTTCAAGTACGGGCGGTTGCAGTTCAAGCCAGAAGAAGGAGTAGGGGGCGAGGGTAAGAGGGTAGGGCTGCTCGGTGACGATGGGGAAGGGGACGTAGCCGAGCATCTCCACGGGCTGCATGCCGGCGAAGGCGGCGAGATCGAGCGAGACGGGCTGGGCGAAGCGGGAGAGGTTGGCGACGCAGAGGACGGTCTCCGTACCAGGAGCGGTGAAGTTCTGGACGAGGGCGGTCGCGGTGTCCTCACGCGAGGCGGTGAAGGGATCGTAGTGGCGGATGTAGGCGAGGACTTTGCTGTTCTCCGGGTTGAGGAACTCCATAGAACCGCGGCCGAAGACGTGGAAGAGCTTGCGAAGGGCAATCATGTTGCGGGTCCAGTGCAGGAGCGAGGATTGATCGCTCAACTGGCTCTCGACGTTGATGGCCTGATAGCCCAAGATGGGGTCCGTAATGACGGGGAAGCAGAGCTTGGCGGGGACAGCGGTGGAGAAGCCGGCGTTGCGGTCGGAGTTCCATTGCATGGGAGTACGAACGGCGTTGCGGTCGCCTAGATAGATGTTGTCGCCCATACCGATCTCGTCGCCATAGTACATGATGGGCGTGCCAGGGAAGCTTAGGAGTAGCGAGTTGAGCAGCTCGATGCGGCGACGGTTATTGTCGAGCAGAGGAGCGAGGCGTCGGCGGATGCCAGAGTTGACACGCATGCGTGGGTCGGCAGAATAAGCGAGATACATATAGTCACGTTCGTCATCTGTGACCATTTCGAGCGTCAACTCGTCGTGGTTGCGCAGGAAGATGCCCCACTGACAGTTGTCGGGTATGGCGGGAGTCTGCGCGATGATGTCGGTGATGGGGAGACGGTCTTCCTGCCGGAGCGCCATGTAGATGCGCGGCATGAGGGGGAAGTGGAAGGCCATGTGGCACTCGTCGCCGTCTCCGAAGTAAGGGCGGACGTCTGTGGGCCATTGGTTGGCTTCGGCGAGGATGAGACGGTTGGTGTACTCGGCGTCGATGGTGGCGCGGAGCATTTTGATGATGGCATGGGTTTCGGGAAGGTTCTCGCAGGTGGTGCCATCGCGCTCGACGAGGTAGGGGATGGCATCCATGCGGAGGGCGTCGACACCGAGGTCGAGCCAGAAGCGCATGGCTTTGAGAACCTCTTCCAGGACGGCGGGGTTGTCGAAGTTGAGGTCGGGCTGATGGGAGAAGAAGCGGTGCCAGTAATAAGAGTGGGCAACCTCGTCCCAGGCCCAGTTCGATTTCTCTGTATCGGAGAAGATGATGGGCGCGTCTTTATAGATCTGATCCGTGGGCGACCAGACGTAGAAGTTTCGCTCGGGCGAGCCGGGAGGAGCGAGGCGGGCCGCCTTGAACCAGGGATGCTGGTCGGAGGTGTGATTGATGACAAGCTCGATGAGGACCTGCATGCCGCGCTCGTGGGCGGCGGCGAGGAAGCTCTTGAAGTCGTCGATGGTTCCGTAGCTGGGGTTGACTTCGACGTAGTTGGCGATGTCGTAGCCGTCGTCGCGGAGGGGTGAGGGGAAGAAGGGAAGCAGCCAGAGGCAGGTGACACCGAGGTTCTGCAGGTAGTCGAGCCGTGAGATAAGGCCGGGAAAGTCACCTATGCCATCGCCGTTGGAGTCCTGAAAGGTGCGGACGTGCAACTCGTAGATGACGGCGTCTTTGTACCAGAGGGGGTCAGTTGCGCTGCCGGCTTTCTTCACGTGTATCTGTTCTTTCACCCTATTCCGACGAAGTAGCTACTAGGTGAGTGTACTGCGCATGCCACGAAAGTATTTGTGGAGAAATCAGAGCCCCTTTTGCTTCCGAGAGATGCAACGTTCAAAGGTGGGCGGGTAGGGGAACGTTGAGGAAAAGTAGGCGGAGATGCAGATCTTGCAGTGGCTAATGCGTTTGTTTCGTTTGAGATGAATGTACCCGTGAGAGTGGGTGCAACTCCTTTGCCCGTTAAGTGCCTCTAACCAGAGAGACCCGCGATGGCCGACCGCAACAGGCTTAGACCTGAAGGGAGCTGAATGTCTGCGGGCGATGTGGCATTTGGCAGCTCATTTTCTGTACTGGAAACTTTATGCGATCGGCTATTAAATGTTAAGAATTCCGGGTTCGACCTACCGTGTGCAACTCCACAAAGATTTTAATTTCGACGATGCCGCGGGAATTGCCGAGTACCTAAGCATGCTTGGAGTGTCACATGTGTACTGTTCTCCCTATCTGCAGGCGGCTCCGGGGAGTATGCATGGCTATGACGTTGTCGCACATCAACGGGTAAACGATGAGCTGGGCGGAGCCGCGGCGCATGAGCGGTTCTGCGCAAGGCTGGCGGAGCTTAGGCTGGGGCAGGTGCTGGATGTGGTGCCGAACCACATGTCGCTGGGCAAGGAGAATCGCTACTGGTGGGATGTGCTCGAAAACGGGACGTCGAGCCGGTATGCGTCGTTCTTCGACATTGACTGGTGGCCTCAAGAGGAGCGGCTGCGGGACAAGGTGCTGGTGCCGATCCTTGCCGACCAGTATGGACGTGTGCTGCAGGCCGGCGGCATCAAAGTCGTGCGGGTGGGGAACAACTTCCAGGTAGAGTGCGCGGGGCAGACGCTGCCGGTGTCCCCGCAATCGCTGCCGGTGATTCTTGCGCGGGCGTCAGAGTATGCGAAGTCCGACACGCTGAGCTTTCTGGCTGCGTCGTTTGGGCGGCTGCCCGCGCCGGAGTATGTGGACCGCAGGAAGATTCTGGCGCGACATCGCGACAAGGTGGTGCTGTATACGCTGCTGCAGCGACTCTGCGCGGAAGAGTCGGGAGTATGCGATGCAATTGAACAATCACTTGCGGAGTTGAACGGCAACCTGGACGCATTGGATGATTTTCTGAATCAGCAGAACTACCGGCTGGCGTACTGGAAGACAGCTGACCAGCAGATGAGCTTCCGCAGGTTCTTTGATGTGAACTCGCTGGTCGGGTTAAGGGTGGAGCGCGAGCATGTGTTTGAGGAGACGCATGCACTGGTGCTCGACTGGCTGCAGCGAGGGGTACTGGATGGAGTTCGGATAGACCATCCGGATGGTCTGCGCGATCCGCTGGAGTATATGCAACGGTTGCGGGAGCGTGCGCCGGAGGCGTGGATCGTCGGCGAGAAGATTCTGGAGCCAGGCGAGTTTCTGCGCGAGAGCTGGCCGATTCAAGGGACGACCGGGTACGACTTCTTGAATGCCGTGGGCGGTGTTCTGGTCTCCCAGGAGGGGATGGGTGAGTTGACCGAGGTGTACCACGGCTTTTTAGGCAAAGGCGATAACGCGAACCTCGGGGATTTCCATGCGATTGCGCATGACAAGAAGATCAACGTGACACAGGAGGGGCTGGGCAGCGATGTGAATCGGCTGACGAGCATGTTTGTCGAGATATGCGAGGCTAATCGCAATCAGCGGGACTACACGCAGACCGAGGTTCGGAGGGCGATTCGTGAGGTGGCGGCGTGCCACGCCGTCTATCGGACGTATGTGCTGCCGGCACGGGAGGAGATTACCGATGAGGATAGGGCTTATATCTCGCAGGCTACGGAGTGCGCGAAGCAGAAGCGGCAGGATATTGATGGCGGGCTCTTCGACTTTCTGCGTGACGTGCTGACGATGAGGGTGATTGGCAAGCAGGAGACTGAGTTCCTGCTGCGGTTCCAGCAGTTCACCGGGTCGGTGATGGCGAAGGGCGTGGAGGACACAGCCTTCTACTGCTACAACCGGCTGAGCAGCATGTGCGAGGTAGGGAACGATCCGGGCCGGGACGGTTTAAGCATTGCGGACTTCCATGCGTACAACATGAAGATGCAGGCAACGCATCCGGTGACGATGACGACGCTGGCGACGCATGACACAAAGCGGAGCGAGGATGTAAGGGCACGGTTGGCGGTGTTATCGGAGCTGCCGGGACGGTTCAGCGGGGCGGCGCATCGATGGTCGCGAATGAACCGGGGATTCCGCACGGAGAGGGCAGATGGAACCGAGATGCCTGACCGCAACACGGAGTACCTCTACTATCAGACGCTGATTGGAGCGTGGCCGCTGACCGTGCAGCGAGCGCAAGACTACATGCGTAAGGCTGCGCGCGAGGCGAAGCAACAGACGAGCTGGGTGGCGAACAACAAGGAGTTTGAAGACGCGCTCAACGAGTTTATCGCGAGGACGCTTGAGAGCGCATCGTTTCTGAAGGACCTGCAACAGTTTGTGGACAGGGTGAAGTATGCGGGGTGGGTGAACTCGCTGGCACAGACGTTGCTGAAGCATACGGCTCCTGGTGTGCCTGATCTTTATCAGGGGACGGAGCTGTGGGATTTGAGCCTGGTGGATCCGGATAATCGCCGTCCTGTGGACTATGGACTGCGGCAGCGGCTGTTGATGGAGTTGAAAGGATTCTCTGCTGAAGAGAATGTCGCGGCGCGGGTGATAGAGCGCATGGAGGAGGGCTTGCCCAAGATGTGGACGATCCACCAGGCGCTTGCGCTACGGGGTGAGAGGCCGGAATGGTTCGGCGCTAAGGCGGCCTATACGCCGCTGGCGGTTGAGGGTGCCAAGAGCGACCACGTGATCGCGTATCTGCGGGCGGATGCTGTGGCGACGGTGGTTCCGAGACTGACGATGAAGCTGGGCGGTGCGTGGCGCAGGACGATGGTGACGTTGCCGGAGGGCAGGTGGAGGAATCGTCTGACGAAGGCGGTTGTGGACGGCGGGAGGGTTGCCATGGAGGGGTTATTGAAGGATTTTCCTGTGGCATTGCTAGTGCGCGAAGAGAGGTCGGGAGAGAACAACGATGCATGAGTTTACCGTATGGGCCCCACGAGCGAAGAAAATAGCGGTGAAGATCGGCGATGCGCTGTATCCCATGAGCGGCCCGGATGAGAGGGGGTGGTGGAGTGTTCCGGTGAAAGAGGCGGAGCCCGGCATGGCGTATGGCTTCGTGGTGGATGACGATCCGACGCCATATTCCGACCCGCGCTCGGCATGGCAGCCGGATGGAGTGCATGGTGCGTCCCGGCTGTATGATCAGAACGCTTTTATGTGGAACGATAGTCGATGGCAGGGACCGCCACTAGCGGGCGCTGTGATCTACGAGATGCACATCGGGACGTTTACGCGAGAGGGGACGTTCGACGCGGCGATCGAACGGCTCGACTACCTGTTTGAGCTTGGAGTGACGCACTTGGAGGTGATGCCGGTGGCGGCGTTTCCAGGAGATTATGGATGGGGCTATGACGGGGTCGCGCTGTTTGCCGTGGGGGATCTGTACGGTGGTCCGGATGGATTGAAGCGGTTTGTGGATGCCTGTCATGTACGCGGGTTGGCGGTTCTGCTGGACGTGGTCTACAACCACTTCGGACCGGTTGGGAACTATACGAATAAGTTTGGGCCGTATCTGACGGATCGGCACTGCACGCCCTGGGGAGATGCGGTGAACCTGGAGTTCGGCGGAAGCGATGAGGTACGCCGGTTCTTCTGCGACAACGCCCTGATGTGGATGCGGGACTACCATATCGACGGTCTGCGGCTGGATGCGGTGCATGAGTTCATGGATCGGTCGGCGATCAACTTCATGGAGCAGCTGTCGAGTGAGGTAGAGGTGATGTCCTCGACCCTAGGACGAAGGCTTGTTCTGATCGCGGAGAGTGATCTGAACGATCCGAGGGTAGTCAAGCCGCGCGAGGCTGGAGGCTATGGCATGGATGCGCAGTGGAACGACGACTTCCACCATGCGCTGTTTACCGTTTTGAATCCCGACGGGGAGGGCAAGGGATACTACGATGACTTCGGATCATTCGAGAAGCTGGCGAAGTCGTTGACGAAGACATTTGTCTATGACGGTGACTATTCGAAGTATCGGAGGCACAGCCATGGGCGTCCGGTCGAGGGTTTATCGGTGCATCACTTTGTCGGGTTCATTCAGAATCACGACCAGGTGGGGAATCGGGCGACAGGGGATCGGCTGGAACACATCATCGGGATGGACTGCGCGAAGGTTGCGACAGGCATCGTGCTGACGGCTCCGTTTATCCCGCTACTGTTTCAAGGGGAGGAGTACGCGGCGTCTACGCCGTTCCAGTACTTTGCCCACCATGATGAGCCAGACCTGGTAAAGGCGGTGAGAGAGGGTCGCAAGAGAGAGTTTGCGGCGTTCGGTTGGGATCCAGAGGAGATTCCCGATCCGGAGAGTTTGGAGACTCTTAAGCGGTCGAAGTTGAACTGGGACGAGATCCATGAAGGAGATCATGCGGTAATGCTGGAGTGGGTCCGTAAGCTGATCCAGCTGCGGAGGAGCTCGCCGTCGCTGAACGATGGTGATTCAGGGCATGTGAAGGTGACGTACGACGAGAAGAGACGCTGGCTGACGATGGACCGTGGACTGGTGACGGTGATGTGCAATCTTGGCAGTGAGCCAGTAGAGTTTGAAAATGCGCGGAGTCTTCCGCTCGTGCTCGCATCCCGCGGCGACGTTGCGGCGATGGGGGCGAAGGTGGTGCTGCCTCCGGGCTGTCTGGCCATACTCTCCGGCGAAAGATAGTGATGAATTAGGTTGGTGACTGGCTGTCCCGAAAATAGTGACAGATTGCGTCAAAAGGCATTGCCCCTTAAGCTTGAGTTAAGCCCCGAATGTTAGCTTCGCCATAGATTCGCCTGATACAACGCGAAAAGCGTTGCTCTGCGGAAACTTTTGCGATGCTTGATCGTCTCTGCTAAAAGACTGGCGATTCCACAGTCGGGGCTACTGAGGCGACGAGCCCAGCTTATACGGCTTATTGAGGATGGACGCGATGTCTATGAAACCTGATATTTTTCGAACGCCTATGTTGTGTCTCAGCCTGATGGTTTCGGTAGCGGGATTGCGTGCTGGCTCTTTCGCACTGGCTCAGGCACCGGCTGCGGCTCCCGTGGCGGCGCGACAGATCGGTACGGTGAAGGCGATCTCCGGCAGCAATATTGCGCTGACGACCGATGCCGGGCAGCAGGTTACGGTGAGTGTGGCGGATGCCGCACGCATTCTGCAGTTGGCGCCGGGCAGCACGGATTTAAAAACCGCACAGTCGAGCACCTTGGCGGAGATTGCGGTAGGAGATCGCATCTTGATAACGGGCAAGGCTGGCGATACTGCTGGCGCCTTGATCGCCTCTCGCGTGATCTTGATGAAGTCAAGCGATATCGCACAGAAGAATGAGACAGAGCAGGCGGACTGGGAGAAGCGCGGATCGGGCGGCCTGGTGAGCGCCGTCGACGCGGGTACGGGGATGGTGACGATCTCTGTTGGTGCGAAGAAGATTCAGGTGCAGACATCGGGAAGTACGAAGTTTCGACGGTACGCCGGGGATTCGGTGAAGTTCGAGGATACGAAGCCGGGAACGCTGGCGCAGATTCAGGTGGGCGACCAGCTTCGAGTACGCGGTGCGAAGGCTGAGGATGGGTCGTCTATCCAGGCAGAAGAAGTGGTGAGCGGATCGTTCAAGAATCTCGCGGGGACACTTGCCACGATCGATGCTACGAGTGGCACCCTGACGTTGAAGGATCTGACGACGAAGCGCACAATGACGGTGAAAGTGACGGCGCACTCCGATATACGCAAGCTGCCTCCGCAGGCTGCGGCGATGTTTGCGGCGCGGGCCAAAGGCGGCGTTACCGATGCCGGAGCCGGTAGTGGTGGCGGGAGCGCGCCGGGTGCAGGTCCGGGCGCAGCAGGGTCTCAGCGGGGCGCGGGAGCTGGTAGGCCAGAAGGACGATCTGCCGGTATGGATTTGTCTCAGATGCTGGCGCGGCTGCCTAACGAAACTGTCGCAGATCTGAAGGTAGGCGATGCGGTGATGATTGTGGCATCGCAGGCAGAGCCCAGCAGCTCCACTGTAACGGCTGTGACTCTGTTATTTGGCGTGGAGCCGATCCTGGCGGCGACACCGAGCGGTGCGCCAGCGATGACCTTGTCTCCGTGGAGTGTTGGTGGCGGCGCACCTGAGGGTGGTGGTGGCGGGCTGTAGGTTAGTTCCAGAGGCTGGAACTGCGACTATTTTTTTGAGGAGTGGTATGTTATTTCGTTTAACTTTTAAGTTTGTCATGCTTTTTTTTGTTGCCTTGACTCCAATGGTTGTGAGGGCTCAGCAAACGGGCGCGACGGTGCACGGCACCATCGCTGATCCTGATGACGCTGTAATCCCTGGAGCGGTGGTTACGCTGACTCCAGCGTCGGGCAAAGCCCTTACCGCGCAGTCGCAGAATGATGGAACCTATGTGCTGAAGGACATGCCGGCCGGAACATATTCGGTTACGGTGACGATGCAGGGCTTTGCCACGTTTGTGAGGCAAGGGGTAAGGATTGCCGCAGGGCAGTCGCTTACGCTGAATGCGAAGATGACCGTTCAGGTGCAGTCGCAGGAGGTGCAGGTAACGGCGCAGGCGGCACAGGTGAGCACCGATGCGGATAGCAATGCGAGCTCTACAACGATCAAAGGGAAGGATCTCGATGCGCTTTCGGACGATCCGGATGAGCTGTCGTCGGAGCTAAGCGCACTGGCCGGGCCAGCGGCAGGCCCGAATGGCGGACAGATTTACGTAGATGGGTTTACGGGCGGACAGTTACCCCCGAAGTCGTCGATTCGCGAGATCCGCATCAATCAGAATCCATTTTCGGCGCAGTATGACAAGCTAGGCTACGGCCGCGTGGAGGTCTTCACGAAGCCCGGCACAGATAAGTTTCACGGCAACTTCAGCATTCAAGGTAATGACAAGCCGTTCAATACGTCGAACCCTTTTCTTGGAGCTACAAACGACCAGCCTGACTATCACACGATCTTCATGCTTGGCAGCATTAGCGGGCCTCTTACACATTCGACTTCGTTTACTGTCGGTGGTTCGCACCGAAATATCGACAACAACAGCATCGTCAACCCGAGCGGCTATTATGCGAAGTCTGCAACCGATACGACGCCATGCCAGCCGGGCGACCTCACCTGCACCTACTTTGCCTCCTTTCCTGAGGCAGCGCGCGCGGTTTTTCACCCTCAGACACGCAGCGACATCAGCCCTCGCATCGACCTGGCCCTTGGCGACAAGAACACGCTGACGGTGCGTTATCAGTACAACGTGACTGGTGCTCAGAACAGCGGCATCAGCAATACCAACCTGCCGACTGTGGGTTACAACACGGAGAGCACAGAGCACACAATTCAGGTCAGCGACACCCAGATCATCAACTCCCGCGTGATTAATGAGACGCGCTTCGAGTATCAGCGGGACTATTCGACTCAAGTTCCCCTGAACACCACACCAACGTTGTCGGTACAAGGCATCTTCACCACAGGTGGCTCCAGCCAGGGCATACAACGAAGCACGATGAGCCATATCGAGGTGCAGAACTATACTTCGATTGCGCTCGCAAAGAACTTCATCCGTTTCGGCGGACGACTCCGGACGACGGGCGAGTCGCTGACGTCTACTCAGGGAGCGAACGGAAGCTTTACGTACTCGTACTTGCTGGATCCTTGCTTTGATACGAACCCCGGCATCAAGAGGCCAAGCAATTGCAATGCAAGCGCAACGAAGCCATGCGACGTACTGAATGCCGGCATTTCTTCGTACCAGTGCGGCGTGCCCGGCCAATACAGTATTTCGACGATCAATAAGCCGACGGTCAATGGACGTCTCACCGACGTGGGATTGTACCTGGAAGACGACTGGAAGCCGAAGCAGAACCTGACGATCAGCTATGGTCTTCGTTACGAGGCGCAGAACGTCATCAATAGTAGTCACGACATAGCGCCACGCGTGTCGTTTGCCTATGGTATTCCAAGGGGGAAGGGAAAGAGTCCCGTTACCGTGGTCCGCGGCGGGTACGGCATGTTTTATGACCGATTCGCGCTCACCGATTACTTGACGACCCTCCAGCAGAACGGTACAGCCCAAGTCATCTCGACGTTCATCAATCCTGGCAACAACTGCGCCCCTTCAAGTCCGAACCAGTGCGGGGGATCGTCTTCAAGCCGTTTGAGCACCACAGCATTGGGAGATGGGATCCGGAGCTCCTATACGATGCAGTCGGCTATCGGCGTCGATCAGCAGCTTGGCCGTTCTGCCACGATGTCGGTGAACTATCTAAGGGCGCAAGGTGTGCACGAGTATCTGACCCGGAACTTCTTCGGAGCCAATACACCCTATGACTTTCAGTTCCAGTCAGGCGGGGTCTTCCGGGAGAATCAGTTGCTGATCAACTCGAATGCGCGGTTGAAGCGAGTAACGCTGTTCGGTTTCTATTCAATTAACTTTGCGAACGCCAATACCTCCGGCTCCACCTTCATCCCCACCAGCAACACGAATACAAAGACCGACTATGGACGAGCCACGTTCGCGTTTCGGCAGTTTGGCGTCATCGGCGGCAACGTACAACTGCCATACGGCTTCACCGCGAGTCCGTTTATAATTGCCCAGGCCGGTAAACCGTACAACATCACCAGCGGTCTCGACCCCACCGGAAGTTCGATCTATAACGCCCGGCCGTATTTCGCGAACGGTAATAGCGGAAGCTGCTTCAAATCTGCGGACTTCAGCGCTACGCAGACCGGGAACCTGACGCCGGTGCCCATCAACTACTGCATCGGGCCTGCGAATGCCACGTTAAATCTGCGCCTGGCGAGGGTCTTTGGCTTTGGCGAGAGGACAGGTGGCAACGCGGCTCCTAATGGAAACAGACAGGGTGGCCAAGGTCGCGGTGGTCCTGGCGGCGGCCGTGGTGGTCCCGGCGGTTTCGGTGGCGGCGGTCACGGTGGCTTTGGCGGTGGAGGTTCGGGACATCGCTATACTCTGACGCTCGGAGCACAGGCCTCCAATCTGTTCAACATGGTTCCGTATGCAACGCCTACGAGTTCGCTGAGCTCACCGAGATTCGGTCAGTTCACCGCACTCTCTCCCCAGCCGTTCAGCAATGGTACTGCGGTGCGGTCGATCACGCTGCAGGCTTCGTTCAACTTCTAAAAGTGTCATAACAGATCAGGCGCGGCCGTTACTTTCGGCTGTGCCTGATCTGTTTTTGCTGCCTCAATTTCATTCAGGGGTGGAAGTTTTTCTTGAGTGTCTGCCAGCAGGTGTAGTACTCGTGTTGGCGGGCGGCGGTGTCCATGGCGAACTTCGTGGGGCGGCAGACGAAGCGCGTTTCGAACATGAAGGCCAGGGTGCCTTCGAGCTTGACGGGCTTGGGCTCGGCGGTGCTGGCGCGAGCGAAGGTCTCGGCATCGGGGCCATGGCCGCTCATGCAGTTATGCAGGCTGGCTCCTCCGGGGACGAAGCCTTCGGCCTTGGCGTCGTACTCGCCTTGGATGAGTCCCATGAACTCGTTCATGAAGTTGCGGTGGAACCAGGGTGGGCGGAAGGTGTGCTCGGCGACGAGCCAGCGTGGGGGGAAGATGGCGAAGTCGACGTTGGCAGTGCCGTGAATCTCGCTGGGTGAGGTGAGGACAGTGTAGATGGATGGGTCGGGGTGGTCGAAGCTGACGGTGTTGATGCAGTTGAAGCGGGCGAGGTCATATTTGCAGGGGGCGTAGTTGCCGTGCCAGGCGACGACGTCGAGGGGGGAGTGGTCGAACTCCGCGGCCCAAAGGTTGCCGAGGAACTTTGCGACGACCTGGAAGACTTTGCCGTCGCGATCGTCGAAGGCAGCGTGCGGAGTGAGGAAGTCGCGCGTGTTGGCGAGGCCGTTGGCTCCGATTGCGCCTAGTTCGGGAAGGCGGAAGGTGGCACCGTAGTTCTCGCAGAGGTAACCGCGGGCTTGTGGGTCGAGCAACTCGACGCGGAGCTTAATGCCGCGTGGAACGAGAGCGATCTCTCCCGGATTGAGATCGAGGATGCCGAACTCGGTGTGGAGCATGAGGCGGCCTAGCTGGGGGACGAAGAGAAGTTCGCCGTCGGCGGAGTAGAAGAAGCGGTCGGTCATGCTCTTTGTGGCGGCGTAGATGTGGATGGCGACACCGGAGTGCACTGTGGAGTCACCGTTGCCGGCAAGGGTGGTGAGACCGTCGATGAAGTCGACTGGCGTCGAAGGCAGGGGGAGGGGATCCCAACGGAGTTGGTTGGGTGTGGTCTCGATCTCGTTGAAGGGGGTGGAGCGGAGGAGGCCGTTGGCTATGCGCTCGTAGGGCTTGTGCATGACGGAGGGGCGGATTCGATAGGTCCAAGTTCGGCGGTTTAGCAGGCGTGGCGCGGTGAAGGGGCTGCCACTGAGCTGCTCGGTGTAGAGGCCGAGCGGGGCCTTCTGGGGGGCGTTCTGGCCGATGGGCAGAGCACCGGGGATGGCCTCTGTCGCAAATTCGTTGCCGAAGCCGGTGAAGTAGGGGAGATCGGGCATGAGGATCCTCTCAGTTCGCGTCGCGGCTGGGGAGCTTCGCGCGGACACCGTAGCTTAGCTGAACTGGGATGTTCCTGCTTGGATGGTTTGCATTTCTATCTTCCTGTTCCAGCGGACTAACCGACTGGGCACTCTGATGATTCGATCTTGCATGGCCACCCCTCCCCTCCCCATCAAAAGTATGCAAAGTATTCAAAATAAGAGAAATAAGTCCGGACTTTCTTTTGCGGTAGTCCGGACTCAGGGGTTAAATTGAAAAAGTCCGGCTTGTGAGCCGGACTTTCTTTCTTGGTTTAAAGAGAGCAAGCGTGTCAAGCGTCCAGGTGTGGAAGACATCGTTACGTGGGGTTTCGGCAGCGGGTCAATCTCCGGATAGCCCGTCACCAGTCAAACGTTCCTTGCCAAACTTACCGGCATTCTTGAGGTCGCAACTTCTTGCGAACGCCGCTTTTGTAGATCCGCGACCCCACTGCGTCCAGATGTTCAGCCATATCGCATCACCGCCGAGGGCTTGCGGGTTCTGCGCGCGAAACTGACCACGCTGCAACAGTTCACAAGGCCGGATGGAAGAGGCTGGAGGTACTATGAATCGTGCGCTCGCGCGCCTGCTTACGCGCCTGTATCCGCGCGATTGGAGAGAGCGCTATGGAACAGAGTTTGAGGTATTTCTTCAAACCGGCCGTGGTGACCTTCGCACGTCAGCAAACGTCGTTCGGTCGGCACTTCACGAGCACATCTTCCCAACCCGAGGAGGCAACATCGATCAACATCCCAATTCTTTTGGCGCCATCCTGAGACAGCCGAGCGCCTTTCTTCCGCTGGCAATGTCACTCATCGCCCTGACGCTGGTGCTTGGTAACGTTGCAATGTTCGGCGTTGTCCACGAGGCCGATGAAGGGACCGCTGCGCATCTCTGGCAGCTACTGATGGCTGGACAGATGCCGGTACTGGCGTTCTTCGCGATCAAGTGGTTGCCACGGGCTCCAAGACAGACGCTGCATATACTTGCACTGCAAGGCGGGGCTGCGCTCGCATCAGTGGCTCCCGTCTTTTTTCTTAATTTGTGAAAGAGATTCGTAGAGCGCTGTGCTCAGGCATCCTTAGGGGACAAGCTCGAAGTATTGAACTGCTATGTGTGCGCCCGCACGCACCCTCTCTTTAGCAGGTTTAATCGCTACCGTTATTTCGTCGAATTGTCGCCCGCGCGTGTGGGGTGGGAAGGAGAAACTGAGAATCTCATCGATGGGAGGACGAGTTAATGAGATATGCCGATCCTCGCTCGAAGGGATCACCAGGTCTCCCAGAGATTGGGTGCCGGTTTCTTTCGAACTTCTGTCTTTCAGGAGAATTTCGACGAAGATCGCACCAGGCCGGTTGTCGGCGTTCTGAATCGCTAGATGGATGGTGCGGCAGCAGTTCATCTTTATGGGAGTATCCAAGCGCTGGTGGGCTTCCATGGAGAGTGGCCGCGCGTCGGTGGAGCGGATGTTCTTTTTTGTGGGGTCGCCGTGAACGACGGGAGCGTCGGCCTTGGGGCGCTGATCCGGTTGCCTGAAGTACCAGTACGCGCCATCGAAGGGAATGATTACGGGTTTGCTTCGAAGATTGCTGAAATGCGTAGATGTTGCAGGCGGAGGAGGCACAATCTCATGGCGAGGTTTGGGAGGGAGGAGCAGAATGACTCCGGAGTAGGACTTGTCGCGAGTGGGGTTGCTTGTGGGATTCCTGGGCGGAGAGACTGAGGAAGGGGACGGTTTTGTTTGCAAGAGAGCGCCCAGTGTTCCGGCAAAACCACCGCCCGATCTTAAATATGGGATGAGAGCGATTGCTATGAGCAGAAGAACCGTGAGCGTGCGAGGGATGATAGCGCGAACCCATGAACTGGTGTCTCGGTCAGATGGATACGACTGTAGCTTTATCGGATAGGTCCATATGGGAAAGAACATGCAGACGGCGAAGAGTGTTCCGGCTGTTAGAGGACGGTGGAGCACCAACTCTGCTACGGCCGCCTGAAACGCGATGGATGTGACAACCGCCGGAGCGATGGCGTGCAGGAAAGATGGCGGTTTCTGTATATGGAACAGAGTGGAGATGGCTCCGGTGTCTAGCGGACGTGTGGCTGGATATCTTCCAGCGGAAGACCAGCTTTTCAGAGAGGAAGCAGCGGAGGCCGCGATCATGGGCGGGACAGATACCATCCATACCGAATTCTCTCGAATCAGAAGAACCAAGAGCGGTAGCCAGACCACAGACGGCCATATGGCAAAGATTAGAGGCTTGGCGGGTGCGTCGATCTGCTCGCGAAATATTCGACGGTTTGACCAGATGGCGAAGAGGTGAGCGACTATCGTGATGAGTAGAAAAGAGAGGGCAGTGGTGACAAGGCGTCGCCACGTCAGCGAGGCGTGCATGGGCGTTCGGCAGAGCAGCCACACGACACCGCCCGTCTGAAAGAGGCTTCCCATCAGTGGCAGGGCAAGTGTCCCGATATTTTGAGAGGTCTCTTCCAACGTAGGAGTCGCCGGAGGCCGATTTAGTATTTCCCGTTCTATTGCCATTTGTGTTGTGGCCTCTGGAAGAGAGCGCAACGCTATGCCGGCTTAGGCGTATTAAGCTGGTTGAGGTAAGAGTGGAAGATCAGAACCCAACTGCTTTCAACTTATAAGAGAGGTATTGTGGCGGCGTCGCGGATGCCGCTGCGCAGACCAGATGGCGAAGAACAGGCTCAAAGCCACGGGAATGCTGATAGCAATATGCCGGGGAGACAGATAAGAGTTTTCGTGGACCATGTGGCGCAAGTCGATTCCGGAACTTGCTAGGTGATGTAGCAAGCCGATTGTCGATACGAAAAGAATGTTAAGGCTTAGAGACAGGCTGCCAAACATGCGAAGACAGGTCAGTTGTTGCGTCTTTTCCCTGCGCAGCAACAGATAGACGAAAAAACCGATCCAGATACAGAGGATCGGCGAAAGGAAATCGCCGACGAGTGCCAGTAAAGAAGAATACGGCCAATCGAGCGATCGCGATCGGACAATCATGGCTTGAGCCAGGCCGCTCTTCCATGCGAGAAACTGCCAGGCTGGATAAAGCATGCTCCACGTGGTGGAGAAAGCCAGCAATAGTGCGGAGTCACGAGACTTGTTGAATAACCGAACCGTGATTGCAAATACGACCTGACGCCGATACCAACCTGCTGATCGTCCCGATTGGAACTCCTCCAAAAGATCGCCTGAAAGGGCTTTATCATATGGTTGCGGAGTTAAGTGCTCGAGCATCCAGGTTGCAAGTGCTATGGAGGCTGTCTGTTTCATACGAGCTCCTCTTTAAAAGGTGGAAGCGATTTCCATAGCTTGTTGAGTACCTTGCGTGTCTCGTGAACTGAGCGAAGTCCTTGTTCGGTGATGCGAAAGTATCGCTTCGCTCTGCCGCCTCTCTCCGGAGTTGATTCACCCAGGGTCGATGCGACCAGCCCTTTGAGCTCGAGTCGATCCAATGCGGCGTACACACTTCCGACTGCGATATCTCGTCCCCGCATCGTCGCTAGTTCGCGGGAAAGGGGTACACCGTACGCTTCATCTCCTAAACGAATGATCGTAAGGAGAACCATCAGTTCGAACTCGCCGAGATAACTCTGTTCCCTCATATCTTCAATATATATGAATAAATAAGTTTTGGCGCGAGATATTCGTATGAGTTTTTTAAATTCTTGATCTTCGAGTCGAGCTAAATCGCTAGCGGGCTTCGTTGGGGCTGGCTTGGGAGATAACGATAGTCTTGGCGTTGAGGAACTCGCGCATGCCTGCGGCGGAGAGTTCGCGGCCGTAGCCGGAGTGTTTGATGCCGCCGAAGGGCAGGCGAGGGTCGCTGGCTACCATAGCGTTGAGGAAGACGGCTCCGCACTGGAGTTCAGAGACGAGGCGTTGTTGTTCGACGGGGTCGCGGGTCCAGGCTGAGGCGCTGAGGCCAAAGGGAGTGTCGTTGGCGATGGCGATGGCCTCGTTCAAATTCTGAACGCGGAAGAGCATGGCCACGGGGCCGAAGAGCTCTTCGCGATAGACGGCGGAGGTGCGGGGGACGCCGGTGAGGACGGTGGGCTCGAAGTAGTTGCCGTCACCGATCATGCGCTCGCCGCCCGTGAGGATGCGTGCTCCGGCTTGTACGGCAGCCTTCACCTGGGCTTCGAGTTCGTCAACGATGCGTGGCGTGGCAAGGGGGCCGATGTCGGTCTCGTCCTTCATGGGGTCACCGACTCGCATGGCATCCATTCCAGCGACGAAGCGGGATTCGAAGACATCGTAGATTTCATCGGCGACGAGGAAGCGTTTGGCAGCGATGCAGGATTGGCCGCTGTTGACGCAGCGCGCCTTGACGGCGGTCTCAATGGCCAGATCGAGGTCGGCGGAGGGCATGACGATGAAGGGGTCGCTGCCTCCCAGCTCGAGGACGGACTTCTTGATGAGCCAGCCTGCCTGGGCTCCGATGGCGCGGCCTGCCGGCTCGCTGCCTGTGAGGGTGACGGCGGCGATGCGTTCGTCGGCAAGGACGGCTTCGACCTGGCGGGCTTCGATGAGGAGGGTCTGGAAGGTGCCGCGGGGAAAGCCGGCGCGACGTGCCAGCGACTCGATGGACAGAGCACACTGCGGGACGTTGGAGGCGTGCTTGAGCAGGGCGACGTTGCCGGCCATCAAGGCTGGCGCGAGGAATCGGAAGACCTGCCAGAAGGGGAAGTTCCACGGCATGACGGCCAGGATGACGCCGAGTGGGTCCCAACGGACGTAGCTGTGGTTCTCGGTGGGGATGGACTCGGGAGCGAGGATTCGGGCTGCGTTATCGGCATAGTAGCGGCAGGCGGTGGCGCACTTCAGCACTTCCAGGCGGGCTGCGTGCAAGGGCTTGCCCATCTCAAGGGTGATGATGGTGGCGAGGTCGTCGGTCTCGTGTTCGAGGATGGCCGCGAGCTTGCGCATGCAGAGGGCGCGATGCTCGAGCGGGATGGCAGCGTAGGTACGGAAGGCCTCGGCAGCGAGGGCGATCTTCTCGCGCACGGCCTCGTCGGTGAGGGGATCGAAGCGGCGTAGAGTTTTTCCGTTTGCGGGATTGATGGATTCAATGGCCATGCTGGGGTGTGAGTCTACTCCGATGCTAGATTAGCAAGGACTGAGGCGAGTACGTGGGGGCTGCGAGCATATCTGCCGTACGGCGTATGAAGAGCACGGCGGGCTATGTGTCCTTGCGGTGTGACGACGCGGTTGGAGAGGAGGGCGTGTGCCATAATCGGAATATCCTGCGACCTGCTTCGGGCGCAGTGTGCAATAAGGATACTGAGAGCCGAATGCAGGGCAATCCCATCTTCATGGAACAGGCGATCGCGCTGGCGACGGAAAACGTCACCAGTGGACGCGGAGGCCCGTTTGGCGCAGTAATCGCGCTGGACGGCGCGATTGTGGCGACTGGCGTAAACCTTGTCACCGCGACGAACGATCCTACAGCACATGCTGAGATTACCGCGATTCGTAGAGCTTGCGCTGCGCTCGGTTCATTCAGCCTGGCTGGATGTGAGATATATAGCAGCTGTGAGCCTTGTCCCATGTGTCTCACGGCTATCTACTGGTCATGCTGCAAGGCGATCTTCTATGGCAATACAGCGGCAGACGCAGCTGCGGCCGGATTCGATGATGCGTACCTCTATGAAGAGGTGAAGCGACCGCTCGATCAACGTAGCCTTCCGATCGTGAATCTGATGCGGGAGAAGGCAATCTCAAGCTTTGACGCCTGGCGTAACTATGCCGGCAGAATCGACTACTAAGACATGACGACGAAGAAGACGAGAGCGAAAGTTCAATCATCGGCAAAGACGGCTAAGGCAGATTCCACGGTAAAGGTGGCTTTGCTTGGGTTTGGAACGGTAGGAAGTTCGGTGGCGCGCGTACTTGCTACGGCGAAGTTTCCCGGTGTGCAGTTGACGCATATCTTCAACCGCAATGTGGAGCGAAAACGTACGTCTGACGCAGCGAAGAGTGTCTCCGCGTCAGTTGTCTGGACGGAGAACATCGACGAGATTTTGAAGTCTGATGTCGATGTCGTTGTCGAGTTGATGGGTGGGTTGAATCCTGTTGAGGGGTGGCTCCGTAAGGCTCTGGCATCGGGCAAGTCCGTGGTGACGGCGAATAAGCAGCTGATCGCTTATCGTGGGGCGAGTCTTGCGAGGGTGGCGGCGCAGCATGGTGTGCAGCTGATCCATGGGGCGGCGGTTGCTGGTGGCGTTCCGGTTATTACGGGGATGCAGCAGGGGCTCTGCGGGGATCAGGTGATGCGGTTGAGCGGCATCGTCAACGGGACCTGCAACTACATCCTGAGTCGTATGGAGACGGGCGCGGATTACGCTACGGTTCTAGCCGATGCGCAGCAGCTTGGGTATGCTGAGACGAATCCATCGGCCGATGTAGATGGCTACGATGCGCGGGCGAAGCTTTGTATCCTCTCGCGGATTGCGCTCCATGCGGAGCTCGATCCGGATGCGGTGGCTACACAGACGATCTCGACGATCGAGGCGATTGATTTTACTTACGCGAAGGAGCTGAACTGCACGATTCGCCAGGTGTCCCGGGCTCAGGTTGAGGGTACGGTGGTGCATGCTCGGGTGGCACCCATGCTGGTGCCGTTGACCTCTCCGCTGGCGTGGTCGCATGGGACGCAGAACATGGTGGTTGCGAGCGGCAGGTTTGGTGGAGATGTGGTGTTCTCGGGCCACGGCGCGGGCGGCGAGCCTACGGCTGTGGCTGTGGTCTCGGATCTGCTGGCGGTGGCGCAGGGGTGCAAGACGGTGCAGCTGCCAGTACGGAAGCGTTCGGTGACGGGCGAGTTTCTGGCTCCTCACTATCTGCGGTTTGTGGTGGACGATAAGCCGGGGATCGTCTCGGCTATCGCGGGCGCTCTCGCGAAGGTGGGGGCCAATATCGACTCGCTGCTGCAGCGGCCGGGACATCCGAAGCATCGGCTTCCGTTTGTGGTGACCACGGAGCCTTGCCTGACTTCAACCATCGAGAAGGCAATGAACTCGATTGCCAAACTGGACTGCATGCTGGAGCGGCCTCTGTGCCTGCAGATTCTGGTTCCCGAGGACAAACCGGAGTAGCTTGCGCTAGCATTTCAGCCTGAGGGATGACCGATGGCTCCTCATGGCAAGATCTGCTATATCGAGATGCCCGCGACCGATATCGCGCGCTCGTCTGAGTTTTACAGCCAGGTGTTCGGCTGGAAGATCAGGACGCGTGGTGATGGTACGACTGCTTTTGACGATACGACTGGTCAGGTGAGCGGAGCGTGGGTGCTCGGGCGTCCGCCGGCTTCGACGCCTGGGCTTCTTTTCTATATCTGGGTGGACAGCGTGGCGGCGACGGTGGATGTGGTGGTCGAGAATGGAGGCGATATCGTGCAGCCACTCGGGGCGGATGCGCCGGAGATTACGGCCAGGTTTCGTGATCCCGGTGGGAATGTGATCGGACTGTACCAGTCATCCGCTTGAAATGGGGCCCCCCCGGGGGGTACTTTAAGCGTAAGTTAGCTCGAATCAATGAGATGAGTGATGTTGTGGTGTGCAAAGTCGTCATTCTAAATGGGTTGCGGCTAAAGTCGTCTCCTGATTGAAGTTACGGGGGTTAATGGAGAAGGCCCCGGCTTTGGCCGGGGCCTCCTTGATCTCTAATTCAATTGTAGTGGATTGGGCAAAACTCATAGGCAAATTCTATGGCCTTTATCTCCTTTGTTTTCAGGGAGTTATTTTTTTTGCGCTTGACAAGGGTTTTTGCTGGGTTTTCGGTGGTGGCAAGAACGTGCAAGGGCAATAGATGGGTTATTGCGTCCTTTGGCCTGCACTCCGGCCTTCAGTAAAGTGGAGGACGCTGCGCGGCAGGCTTTGTTACGGCAAGCGTGCCCTTCCGCTTTCCCTTTGCGGGGTTGTGGCGTTTTGAGCGAAAACAGCAAGGGCAAGAAAGACAACGACGACGAAGGCCTGGGTGGTTAGCCCAGGCCTTTGGTTGCTAAGGGAGGTTGTTTTGCCGGTTAGTACTTCGGCATCGAGGGATCGATCTTGTCGGCCCAGGCGAGGATGCCGCCTGCGAGGTTGGAGACGTTGGTGAAACCGGCCTGCTTGAGGGCGAGGGCTGCCTTCTGGCTGCGGGCGCCGGAGCGGCAGTGCACGACGACCTCGTCGTTCTTGTGTGCGGCGATCTCGGCGATACGGCTCTCGATGGAGCCTACCGGGATGAGGGGCGCGCCAAGATTGGCGATGGGGTACTCGTGCGGTTCGCGGACATCGAGGACGAAGATGTCTTCCCTGGCGTCGAGCTTGCGCTTGAGGTTCTCGACCGTGATCTGCGGAATGCCGTCGACGACGGCGGCATCGGCTACTGCCTTGTCGCGGGCGACTTCGAGCGGACCTACGGAGCTGGGCTTTTCGATGCCGCAGAACTGGTCGTAGTCGATCAGCTCGGTGACGGTCGGGTTGGTGCCGCAGACGGGGCAGTCGGGGTTCTTGCGCAGCTTGAGGGTACGGAAGCCCATACCGAGGGCGTCTACCAAGAGCAGGCGGCCGATCAGCGGATCGCCGATTCCAAGGATCAGCTTGATGGTCTCGGTGGCCTGGATGACGCCGAGCAGGCCGGGCAGGATGCCGAGGACACCGCCCTCCGCGCAGGAGGGAACGAGGCCCGGCGGTGGCGGCTCCGGGTAGAGGCAGCGGTAGCATGGACCCTGCTCGGTGCCGAAGATGCTGGCCTGACCCTCGAAGCGGAAGATGGAGGCGTAGGCGTTGGGCTTCTTGAGGATGACGCAGGCGTCGTTGACGAGGTAGCGGGTCTGGAAGTTGTCCGTGCCGTCGGCGATGACGTCGTAGTCCTTGAGGATGTCGAGCGCGTTGGCGCTGGTGAGCATGGTGTTGTGCTTAATCACGTTCAGGTGGGGGTTGAGGCCCTTGAGCATGATCTCAGCGGAGTCGACCTTGAGCATGCCGACGGTCGCCGTGGAGTGAATGATCTGGCGCTGGAGGTTGCTGTCGTCGACGGTGTCGAAGTCGATGAGGCCGATGGTGCCGACTCCGGCTGCGGCGAGGTAGAGCGCGAGGGGCGCGCCGAGGCCGCCGGTGCCGACGCAGAGGACCTTCGCGGCTTTGAGCTTCTGCTGGCCTTCCATGCCGACCTCGGGAAGGATGAGGTGGCGGGAGTAGCGGGCGATCTCGGCGTTAGTGAGCTTGGGCAGTTGTACGGCTTCTTCGATGGCGGTTGGCATTCGAGTCTTCCTTCTTGTGTTGCTGTAATTCTAGATGCTTTTGCGAGGTTGAGGGCTCAGTCGCGGCTTCGAACCGGGCTAAAAGGACATCTCCTGGGCTAAAGCCAGGATTTGAGTTGACCTCTTGTGCTCAGACTGAAGCCGAGACCGACTCAGAGACAGAAGCAAAAATGTGGGGATTGAAGGGAAGGGGTCTAGCGACAACAAGAACAGGCGGAGCCGCCTGCGATGGATGGGATGATGGTGAGTTCGTCGGCGTCGGTCACGGCGGTCTCGTCCTTGGAAGGGAGGTAGCGGATGTCGTCGTCGTTGAGGTAGACGTTGACGAAGGAGCGGAGTTTTCCCTCCGGGGTGAAGAGGTGCTCCTTCAGCTCCGGGAAGGTGGCGGTGAGCTGCTGGAAGGCGGCGCTGACGGTTGCGCCAGGGATGCTGACGGTCTCCTTGCCCCCTGTGTAGGAACGGAGGGGCGTGGGGATGTGGATGTTCATTCTTTTCCTTTCAACGTTGGTGCTGCTTCGGCGATCTCGATCTCGATGGCTTCGTCGTGGAAGTTCTTGTCGTCTTCGGTGGTGCCGAGGAGGAGGAAGGAGTTGGTGATGGCGGCGTTGCCTTTTTCGACGGCGGTGATGATGTAAGAACAGCCGATCCAGTGGGCCTCGGCGAAGTCGGTGGGGGACCACTGCGCGGGGTGGTCCGGGTGCGAGTGGTAGAAGCCGACGATGTCGAGGCCGAGGGTGCGGGCCTGGCGCTGGATGCGGATCAGCTCCACAGGAGCGATGTTGTAGCGGTTGTGCGCGGAGTCGGTGCGGGTGTTGCCGGCGCGGACGAC
>Ga0193717_1000598_pt1 | contig 23649 bp, 10 predicted proteins | sample U2c2metaG_FD_145900 | JGI IMG/M metagenome (GOLD analysis project Ga0193717, IMG submission 145900) | Soil microbial communities from a riparian zone of the East river system, Colorado, United States - U2c2 | ecosystem: Environmental > Terrestrial > Soil > Riparian zone | place: USA: East River...
ATCGGATTTTGCAGCTGCTTATAGAAGGTACCTACGAGGATCTGGTCGGCGACACCCGGGAACAGTTCATACCGGAGATCCAGGTTGTCGGCCCTGACATGCTTGAGATAAGGATTCCCGATCTCTTCGAATTGTTCACCCGTTGGCAGATCGTAGGGCACCACTTCGCCAAATCCGGGCCGGCTGATGGATTTGAAATAGGATAGCCGCAGGTTCTGATTGGCTGACAGCAAATATTTCAAATGCACGCTGGGTAACACATCGGTATAATGGATCTTTCCAAACGCGCCGGTAAAGGTCAGCGGCATCACCGTCGTATAGTCCTGTTGTGTATTCTCGACCCGCACGCCACCAAGGACCTGGAGGGCGTTTAAGAGCATCAACTTCGCCTGGATATAACCGGCGGCGATCTTTTCATGTGCGGTATAGGTATTAGCGTTCACTGCCGTGATATTCCCGGTGGCATAGTCGGCAGGAGAGAAATATCGTGGAACAGCGCCAATCGTATGAAAGGTTCCGGCGGTATCGGATTGCAGATCGTATTTATTGTAATAATTGTCACGGGTCTTGTACCGGTACAGCCCGCCTGCTGCAAACTCTACTTCGCGATGAAACAAGGTGGGCTTATAGCTGATATTGCCATAGCCGGCCAGGTCCTGGTCCTTATTGTGTTGCCAAAGTGCGCTGATCAGCCCCTTGTCCTGTTTGATCGTTGAATCGATGGATGTGATCTTGCCATTGGTTTTGGAAACCGTGGCGTCGAAGCTGTACCAGCTTTGATCGGGCAGCTCCTTTTTCGCAACGGAATAGACCCCGCTCCAGTCGACTTTTACCTTGCTGCTCAGCTCATGGGTGCCCTGTAATGTGGCATTGTAGATATTCTGGACCTGCCATGTGCTGCGATTCTCGACGCTCAGCTGCTGTTGGCTGGGCGAAGAGTTCAGACCGACGGTCGTGTCGGGCGTATAGCGGACCTCGTTGTCGGTCTGGTGCAGGTACATATTAAACAGGGAGATCTTGTTGCGGGAGTTGAAGATATAATCGATCTTCCCCTGCAAGCCCAGTCGCTGAGTCTGCGTGCTGTACTGCCGGACATACGCGTCGGAGAACGACGGCGTATTGGGTGCAGGCTGGGGGTAAGGCTGGGCGTCGGGCACGAGCCGGTCCGAGGTCGACCCCTTGTAAAAATCCTGGTAGCTCGCGGATACGATCACTCCAAGCTTTTTATCAAGAAAGCGATTCCCCACGGTCAGCCCGAACTGGGTATTTACCGGCCGCTTATAGCTGTAGTTGAAATTTTTGGTGGTGAAGTCGGTATAAGGATTGGCCGCATAATTGTTGCCATGCAATTCGGCCGGTGATCTTCTGTTGATCCCGGAATGCGAAAAAGAGGTAAACCGCTGGTCTCCGAAGATCGTATTATAGCCACCTGCTGCATTGGCTGTCAGCACCAAATGATCGGGGGCGCTCTTCATCACGAGGTTCATGGTTCCGCCGATGGCATCCCCCTCCATATTTGGCGTGAGAGCCTTGATCACCTCGATCCGTTCGACCATGTCAGAAGGAAAGATATCCATCGGCACAAAACGGAATTTGTCATCGGGACTCGGGATCTTGATCCCGTTGACAAGGGTATTGTTATACCGCTGATCCATCCCCCGGATGATGGCATAACGGCCTTCTCCGGTATTGTCTCGCTGAATGACGACCCCGCTGACGCGTTGCAGCGCGTTGGCTACTGTAACATCGGGTGAGATCTCGATCGTACGGGCAGAAAGGATATTTTGGACCATATCCGCCCGCTGTTCTGCCCGCCTCGCCTCCCGGTCCGTACCGGGTCCCAGCACCGTCGAGACATACGCTTCGTGCATGACTGTAGCGCTGGATTGCATAGGAAGATCTACAACCGTTTCATTCCTGTCCTTTACTTCTACCGTGATCCCTTTTCCGCTGAGATAGCCGACGGTAGACACCGTGACATGGTATTTACCTGCGCCAGGGACCCGGATGATAAAACTGCCGTCCAGCCTGACTACAGTTCTGTAGGTATAAGGGGTATTTTCGACGGTGACGCTGGCTCCGTCGAGCGGCTCACCTGTCTTGCTATCGTATACCTTTCCTTTTATGGTCTGAGCAAAGACCGATGAAAAAGATAACAGGAAGAATAACAAATAGCTGATCTTGTACAACCACAAGGGAAATCTCATTTGCATGTGTTTTGATTTTTTCAGGCAGCAAAGAAATCCCTAAATGGTGCAATTCGATCATGCGTTAACGGGCGTTAACAAGGCTTAGCAATTGCGTAACGGTAAGGTAATAGATAGTTCACAGCGAATCCAGGCTGAAGCCAAACTCTGTTCAGTCTTTCTACAGCATTGCTTATTACGTGGATTGTTAAAGACTTGTTATAGGCTCTGTCGTTCACTCACGTTTGAGTAAGGTTACCGGATTCGCCCTTGCGGCGCGTAGCGCCAAAGATCCAACAGTAAGCAGTGCGATGGCAATAGCGGTAAAACCTGCCTCCAGAAGCATCCCTAAGCTGACATTGATGCGGTAAGCGAAATCACTCAGCCACTTGTCTGCAAAGAACCAGGCTACCGGCGAGGCTATAAGGAGAGAAATAATAACGAGCAGGAGGAAATCCCGGCTCAGCAGCAGGGAAATATTTCTTACAGATGCACCCAAAACCTTTCGGATGCCGATCTCTCGTTCCCGACGGCGGACCGTGAACAGCGCAAGTCCGAACAATCCAAGGCAGGAGATACAAATGGTAATGATCATTGCCGTCTCCATCAGAAAGGCCGTATTGGATTCCTGCTGATAGAGCTGAGTGATCGATTCGTTCAGAAAAGTGAAGCTAAAGGGTGTTTTGGGAAAGACTCCCTTCCATGCTTTTTCCACGCCGGCAATAATGGTCTTCGCTTCGACGGCGTTTTTGTTAAGGGTCGCCAGCTTGATACCGATGCTCTGTTCTCCCTGCGCAAAGTTCCAGATGGCCAACGGCTTTATCGTCTCATGGAAGGAGTTCTGGTGAAAATCGGCCACGACGCCAACGATGGCGTAAGCAAGGGAATCCTTATACAATAATTTGCCTACAGCTCCGGCAGGATCGGCAAAGCCCAGGGTTTTCGAATAGGTATCATTGATGACCATCTCCCGGGCGCTGTCGTTTGCGGAGATATCTCTCCCGGCCAAAAGCTTCATGCCGTAAAATGGGATGAAGTCAGCCCCACCAAACTGGAACATTACCTCCAGCGATTGTGGTTCTGACTTGTATCCAATGTAAACCAGTGAACCCCCCGCGTGAGCCCAGCCCATTGGTGCGTTCCCTTGCCGGATTACTTCTTTTACTCCGGCGACCTGGCTGACCTGTTGCGCCAGCAGCTTCATTTGTTCCGGTCTGGCCCGCCAGGAGTTGAGGGTCATGATCGCATCGCTGCTGAAGCCTTTATCCGCTTTATGCATGAACCGGATCTGCCGGCCGATGACAAGAGAGCCAGTAATGAAGAACAGGGATATCGTAAACTGAAAGACGATGAGGGCTTTTCGCAAACCCAGGCCGCCCGTGCCTGTTTTCTCAGGGGTTCCTTTGAGGCTAAGGGCAGGAAGATACGATGACAACAGCCGGGCAGGGTAGAGTCCGGCAGCCAATGTCGTAAAGAGAACAATGGCCAGCAGGAACAAAGCCGTACCCACTGTGAAGGTAAACTGCACTCCTGAAGGGATATAGTTTTTGAAAAGCCACATGGCGGGCCGTACCAGCAGGACAGCAAGGACGACGGCAAAGACCGTGACCAGGAAGGTCTCGAGAACGAATTGAATAACCAGCCCTTTCCGGCTGCTGCCCATTACTTTCCGGATGCCGACTTCCTTCATTCTTTGCAGGGATTGTGCCGTCGACAAGTTGATGAAATTGATGATGGCTAGCAGCAGGATAAAGCCGGCCACTCCCATCAGCGCATAAAGAAGGGGAAGGTACGCCTGACGAAAATCGTCCCCGGTGTCAGTTGGATGAAAGTACTGAGTATAGTGCATCTGCCGTAAAGGTTGCAGGTAAAGGTGCAGATTGCTGCTTCCGGGTATGACCTTCGGATCTTCCCGGTGGATAAAATCCGCTAGCGCTGCATTGACCTGTTCCGGCCTTACTCCCCTGGCAAGCTTGACAAAGGCCTGGGACTGGTGTGGCCGGAGACTGGCCCAGTCTGTGGTGGGGAATTGCTTTTTCACCCAGCTGTTTGGTGCGGTACTGATAGAAATAAAGGAGGTATAGGCGAGATCGGATAGGCCGTCCCAATCTTTTACGATGCCGGCGACAGTTACCGGAAGGCTGTCGGCATAGATAACTGTTTTGCCGATAAGCCGGTCGGGTGATCCGGGTCCAAAATATTTCAGGGCCGCGCTTTCGGTCAGAACAACCTTTCCCGGAGAATTGAGTACGGCGGGATTTCCCAGGATCCACTGGTGAGGAAAGATGTCAAAGAACGAGGGGCCGGTGAGGATGACGGAAGTCGCCCAAAGGCCCTCCTGGCTGGAGCTGAAATCGGTGGCAGGTTTCCCTTTCTCTGCGGGGATCGTGACTGTAGGGCCAAATGTGTGAAAACCCACTTGCTTTTCGAAGCCGGGGATCGCGTGTTCGATACTGCTTACCTGTGAGAAAGGGCTGTTTAGGAATATGGTGACCCCGTCTTTGAAATGAACGTCCCCGACGATGCGATAGATCCGGTCTGCATCCGGATGAAAACGGTCAAATCCCAGATCGAAACGGGCGATCAGATAGATGATGATACAGGCGCAAAGGCCGAACGAGAGGCCGAGGATGTTGATGGCGGTATACAGCTTCTTATGACGAATGGCGCGCCAGGCGTTTTGCAGATGGTGGAGGAACATAGTCGAAGGTTTGAAGTGCTGAGATGCGGAAAATATAAATTGCCATAAGGAAATTAGGAATTTTATTGAGAATTCTGCGATCTCTTTTGTTCTTTCCTATGCGGCATGTATGGTGACCATGATTATGACCGTTTTTGAGACTTCAGCTGGTCACTGATGGATCTCATTTTTCAGAAGCGGCAGTTATTTTATTAAATTTGGCCTTTATAATGTCCATTCTACTTTATACTACTGAATACCTGCATCCGATAGCGTCGGGAGAATTTAAGTCTCTGGTTGATCAATTGCCTCGTGATATGCGGTTGAAGGCTGTGCGCTTTTATAGATGGCAGGATTCGTATGGGTATGTGTTTGGGAAGCTTTTGCTTAAAGTTGCTTTGAAGGAGCTGGGTTTCTCTTTTGAGTTGGACCAGCTTCAGTACTCGGCTCACAACAAACCCTTTTTTTCCGGAGGACCTCATTTTAATATTACGCATTCCGGGAACAGGGCAATATGTGCCGTCAGCCAGGATAGAGCGATTGGGGTGGATATTGAATATATTGATGATACCATTTCGATCGGGGATTTTCAGACAGAGCTTACTGCCGCAGAGTGGGAAGCGATTTGCAGCGCGGCTGCGCCGAATGAGCAGTTCTTTCGGTTCTGGACTGCCAAGGAAAGCCTTATTAAAGCGGATGGAAGAGGGCTTAGTATCTCTTTACAGGAAGTGGATGTCAGTAAGGGGCGGATTGTTTTGCTTGGAGATAAATGCTGGGATCTTAAATCGCTGGATGGGTTTATAGGATACACGGGTCATATTGCAGTTGAGCATTTGACTCCGGGGAGTGTGATGAATTCTGCTGCTGCGGATGAGATTGAATTGCAGGTATTTTCGTGCAGTGACCTGGTATTACAGACCACGATTTGAAAGTTTTAATTATATTCTGATGGCGTGTTGAAACTGGGGAAGATCGTGTTCAATTGACATATAGCCATGTAATCCGCAACGTTAGAACGGTAAGGGCTGGGTTGAACCAGCGCACTGTCCACCTCCCGCAGGACCGTTATATAAGGTTCGTGCCGAGGTTTGAAAGGACGAAATGGGTGTTTTGATTGACGAAAGCTTTTTCTTCAGAAAAAATTTACACTTACTTCGTTTAAGAACCTGCAGCGACCAATTCAGATTTGCTCCAAAAATAAAACAGAATTAATCCAGAATGTTTAGGGTATTTAAAAGAGTAGCGAATCGGTCGTTTGTAATAGATGCCATGAGTGGCTTTAATGTTGGCATCGCTGGTTTGGTAGATACCATGGTCATCTTAAGGAGCGCTGGAATTCACTTTTGAAACATTTTTAAAATTGACAAAATGAAAACAAATCGTAAGAATATTTGGTATGAATAATGCTAATTTCAGTGAACTGGAGCGATTGGGTAGCGGCAAATTTGTTTTGCAATAAAAAATGTTTTCCTAAATTAGATAATCAGATCAGCTCGGCTGATCGCTTAATTTCAGATTTCCGTCATCCTGTTTTCTTTGTACCTCAGCTAACCTGGCTCTGATTAGTTCGAAACAATAGATCGATTGTAAACAGACGTCATAGACGTCGGCCTTATAACTATAACATCTATGTCGACGAATCTTATCCGTGTTGGAATTGTTGATGACCATTCCCTTTTTAGAAGAACACTCTATAACTTCCTATCTCAGCAGCCAAACTTATCCGTTGCGGTTCAGGCCCCGGACATGAGAGAGCTGATCGAAAAATGCAGCTCCACCTTTTGCCTCGATGTACTAATCATGGATGTATTTCTTCCCGGCGTCAGCGGCGTTGATGCGGTGCATCTTATAAAGAATATGATGCCGGGGACACGAATACTGGCCGTGTCAATGAGCAAAGATGCTGAGCTGGTAGGGCATCTGCTTGAGGCGGGCATAAATGGATATGTTTCCAAGGCGGACGAGCCGGAGGAGTTGCTGGAGGCGATCTGCACCGTGGCAGGAAATGATGTCTATCGAAATCAGCTTTTCACTGAAGCGTTGTATTGGAATAATCAACGAAAGTTTGCCGAGGCGGCTGCCGACTCCAGGGTTTCGCTAACCGAGCGGGAAAAAAAGATACTTCAGCTGCTCTGGCAGGAGAAGAGCAACAAGGAAATTGCTGATGAACTGTTCCTGGGTGTGCGATCGGTTGAAAAGATACGACTCGAGCTAAAAGATAAGATCGGCGCTAAATCGATCATCGGTATGGTTAAATATGCGATCGACCGACGGATCGTTTATCCGATCTCTGCCATAACACATGCTGCGCAAAATTCTAAAATGCCTAATGGCGTTGTCTAACTGCTATTCTTTTTCGTGAAAAACGAATTATAAAGGGTAGCTCTACTACTAATCGTTCGATTTTTTTTTCGGTTATTTGTTTTTCATTCTGAAGTCCAATCCTAAAGATCTCCCACTCCAAATTATCCGCGTCTACCTACATTTTATAACTCTTTACGAAGTCAGTCTTTGGGACTTGCATTAGCGCTAGCTATGTCCTGCGCTTTTATTATCTGCTTTACCTATTAATACCTCTTTCATGTCAAGTTTTAATTCGGGTTGGTATGTGATGTACACAAGGCCCCGCCACGAAAAGAAAGTCCAGCAACAGTTGTCTGAAAGATCCATTACCACGTTTTTACCTATGAGAAAGTCGGTACGTCAGTGGAGCGACAGAAAGAAGATTGTGATCGAGCCGCTTTTTCCATCCTATCTGTTCGTATATCTAAAGGATATGGATAACTTTTTTGCCGGCAAGGATGCCGACGGTTATCTATATTATGTACGCAGCGGTGAAAAGATCGCAGTGGTTAATGACGAGGTCGTTAACAGCGTCAAGCTGGTGGCCGGCGAAGGAAGGGATGTCGAGGTGACAACTGAACAACGGTTCCCGAGCGGCGTCCGCCTGGTGATCAGCAAAGGACCGCTGACCGGCTTGAGCTGCGAAGTCGTTGAATTTCAGCAGAAGCAGAAATTGCTGGTACGGGTTGATCTGCTACAGCGAAATATTTTGATGTCCTTGCCGGAAGAAAGCCTCACGGAAATATAAGCGATTAGGATATGACTCTGCCAGTCCAAGAAAATATTATCGTCATCCGACTAAAGCATCATGCTGTTCTTCAGGAGGAAAAGCCTGCCCTGGTCTTATTGGAGGAAGGGGAACGGGTCAAAAAGGTTTGGGGCTATAGTGACCTGCTGGGTGCCGTGGTGAAGACGGCAGGGCTACTATGCCAATTCAGGCTGACGGGGAAACGGGTCTTGCTTTTTTATCAGGAGGTACCTGATTTTCTGATCGCTTTTCTCGCATGTAATTTTGTTGGGGCGATCCCAATTCCGATGCCGTTTGCGCGGAGCGGCAAGCAATTGGCGCGTTTGAGAAATATCGTCGATGATGCCAAAGCTTCTGCATTACTTTGCAGCCCGGATTTTATTCCTCAGTGGGAGATCGATGATGGCCGATATCTTCCGGAAATTATACCTGTCTCTCCTGGTGACAAGAATTTGGAGGATCCGGGAGACTCTTGCGCCGCTTATAATGAGATCGCCTTTATTCAATATACTTCGGGATCGACCGGTTTTCCCAAAGGGGTGATCGTAACGAACGAGAATCTTAGAGCGAACCAGGAGATGATCCAGCGGGCCTTTTATTGTAATATCGATTCGGTTATCCTTTCCTGGTTGCCTTTTCACCACGATATGGGGCTTATTGGCAATCTTTTACATTGTTTATACATCGGTTGCACCTGTATCGTCATGTCGCCGTTTGACTTTATCCAGCGACCGCAGCGCTGGGTGGAAGCGATCGCGCGGTACCGGGTAACGCATAGCGGAGGTCCCAATTTTGCCTTTGACCTTTGTGCAGAGAAGACTTCGGATGAATTGGCGGGCACGCTGGACCTGTCCTGCTGGGAGGTTGCATACAATGGATCGGAACCTGTACAGGCTGATACACTTAATCGGTTTTCAGGGCATTTTTTCAATGCAGGTTTCAGGCCTTCTGTCTTTTACCCTTGCTATGGTCTGGCGGAAGCCACCTTATTTGTTACGGGTGCAAAGGTGCAGGGATCGACGCCTGCATTGAGCTTCACCGGGGCTACAGGGAAAGTGCTTGTAAGCAGCGGAATGCCGGTGGATGGTATTGCTGTATCGATCTTGTCTTCCGACGGACAGGTAAGTATGCGGGACGGTGAGGTGGGTGAGATTTGTTTGGAAGGCGCCAGCGTATCGGGTGGATATTTTGATAAGGACGATCCTGATCTGTACCATACTGTTGAAGGCCACCGATTGTTGCGGACCGGCGATCTAGGGTTTGTCAGAGAAAAGCAGCTCTTTGTCAATGGAAGAATGAAGGAGGTGATTATCGTAAGGGGGAAAAATCTGTACCCGGCCGATATCGAACAGGTTATAACGCGGTGTCATCCGGCGCTGGAGCTTAACGGGGCTGTCATCTTTCGGCTTGACCGGGCTGATGGTGAGCTGGTCATTGTCGCAGAGCTGAAACGGGAGCAGGTTCGGAAAGCAGATATGCGGGCTGTAATCAGCGCTATCGAAGCAATTGTTAAAGGTGAGTTTGCCGTAGTTCCAATTGATATCGTGCTGACGACTCCCCTGGGAATTCCGCGTACGACGAGCGGGAAGCTGCAGCGGCTTCGATGCCGTGACCTGTACCGCCAGGATCAGATACAGACAGTTGCCCGAAAAGGCAAATCCGATATTGATACGGATGCGAGCTCCGGAGACGGGCATGCGGAGATGCTGGCCCGTGAAGTGATAGCGGCACCGGGATATGAATGCATAAGGAAATATTTGGTATATCAGATCCTTGCGAGAACGGGTGTCGTCCCGGACCTGCGGAAAGGCGGGCGCCTCGAGCTGACCGATCTTGGTCTGGACTCGCTGCGGGGGATGGAACTGATCAATACGATAAATAAACAGCTTCAGATAAATCTTGACGTTGCTACGGTTTTGCGGGATAATTCCTTTGAGGGATTGATCACGTTACTGGAGAACGTGTTATGGTTAAAAACGGGAGATAGTTCCGGCAGGGAGATCGTTATATGAATGCATTATCTATCATCGCTGAATTGAGGAGGAATAATGTGGTGCCGAGGATCGTCGGCGACCAGCTGAAGCTGGTCGGTGACACCCGGAGGCTATCGGAGGAATTCATCCGGGAGGTGCGTGAGAACAAGCTGGCCCTGACGGATCTGCTCCGCCATTCGATGGAGCAGGCGGAATATGATCCTATTGTTCCGGTGGCGTGGCAGGCAGATTATCCGGCTTCCAACTCCCAGGAGCGGATATGGGTGCTGAGTCAGTTCCTTGGCGGAAATGCGGCATACAATATCATCCGGAGCTTTTACCTGCAGGGGCAGGTCGATATCCGGCAACTGGAAGAAGCTTTCCGGCTGGTGATCCGGCGACATGAAAGCCTGCGAACGGTGTTTCGGGAGTTGGATGGTTATGTGCGACAAGTGATTCGCGAAGAAATGCCTTTTCAGCTGGATTTTGTGGATATTACCGGAAGGCCGGATCAACGGGATTATCTGAAAAATGAGATCCGGACTGCGGCGCGCCGGGAGTTCGATCTTCAGCAAGGGCCGCTGATCGATGTTCGGCTGTTCCGATTGTCTGCGGATGATTTTGGGATGATCTTTTGCATTCATCATATTATTAGTGACGGCTGGTCGATCGGGGTGCTCGTGAAGGAGGTGATGCAGGCATATAAGATATTATGTGAGGGCGGGCGATGGGAGCCTGTGCCGTTGAAAATACATTATAAAGATTATTCCGACTGGTTTATGGGACGGATGACTGCGGGAAAGGGCGAACAGGCACGCCGCTTCTGGCTGGAGAAGTTCTCGCAAATGCCATCGCCCTTGAATTTGCCGACGGATTTTGCAAGGCCCGGTATCCGCACTTATGAAGGTGCCGTGTACCGGTGGTATCCTAAGCATGGGTTGTATGCCGGAATTCAGCAGTTCTGTCGCGAGCGGCATGTAACACCTTTTAATTTTTTACGGTCGGCGCTGACCTGGCTTTTGTCCGGCCTTTCCGGGGAGCGAAGGGTTACGATCGGTACGCCGGTGTCCGGCCGGAATCATTTTGATCTGCAGGATCAGATCGGTATTTATGTAAATACGCTGCCGCTAGCTGCTGCCATTGTTCCGGATGAGTCCTTTGCTGATTTGCTGAGGCGTGTGTCAGATGACTCTTTCAGCGCGTTCGAGCATCAGGAATACCCTTTTGACCGGATCATCGATGATCTTTCGCTGACGAGGGATACTTCGAGGAATCCGTTGTTCGATGTGATGATGGTATTGCAAGATAACCCGGGAGGGGAGCAGAATGGGATGCATCGGCAGTATGGCTTCACCATGGGTTTGATGGATAAATATTTATATCCATCGGGTCGTGATGAAGATGATTTTATCGCGGCAAAGCTTGATCTGACGTTCAATTTCGATCATGAGCCGGACAAGACCTTTTATCTGGAACTGGAATATGATACAAGATTATTTACCCGGAGGCGGGTTGCGGGATTTTGCTGGCTGTTCTGGCGGATCGTAGAGCAGGTGATCCTGAACCCGGCGGTTCGGTTTCGGGAGCTGGAGTGGGTGGATGCGGGTGAGCGGGCGATTATCCTGGAGGAATATAATCGACCTGTCGGTGTGGTGGAGGACAGGAGCTTGCCGGGACTGCTGGCGGGTCCGATGCGGATGTATGCAGACCGAACGGCGGTTGAGTTTGGGGAGCGGTCGCTGAGCTATCGGGAGATAAATGAGGCTGCGGAGCGGCTGAGTGAACGGCTTCGTCGCCGGTCAGGCGAAGAGGGTTCCCGGCGGCTGGTAGGAGTGCTGATGGAGCGCAATGAGTGGACGATCGCGTGCTTGCTGGGGATCTGGAAGGCGGGGGCGGGGTATGTGCCGGTGGATCCTGGCTATCCTGCTTCGCGGATCAGCTATATGCTTTTGGATGCGGGCGTGGGGGTGCTGCTGACGGATGAGGCATGTGTGTCGCTGGTGCCGGCGGATTATGCGGGTGAGGTGATGTTGTGGAATGATGAGGTGCAGGATGATCGGGTAGTCCTATACGATAGCGGACGGGATTGCCGGGAGGATACGGCTTATGTTATTTATACATCTGGGTCGACGGGAAAGCCGAAGGGAGTGGAGATCTGTCATCGGAATACGCTGGCCTTTTTGCGCTGGGCGCAGGAAGAGTTTAAGGAGACACCTTTTTCGATTTTGTATGCGTGCACGTCCTATTGTTTTGACCTGTCGGTATATGAATTCTTTTTTCCGCTGCTGATGGGGCGAACGATCCGGATGCTGCGGTCGGGCCTGGAGATCGGGGAGTATCTTGGCCGAGAGTCGGGAGTACTGCTGAATACGGTTCCGTCGGTGGTGAAGGGATTGTTGTCGGAAAAAGTGGACCTGTCACGGGTGGTGGGAATCAATATGGCAGGAGAGGCGTTGCCTCGGAGACTGAAAGAGCAGCTGGAGGCAATCGGAGGGATGGAGCTGCGGAATTTGTATGGACCGACGGAGGATACGACCTATAGCACCGTATATCGATTCGAGTGGGAGGATCATGGTGTGGTGCCGATCGGTCGGTCGGTTGGGTATACACAATTATATATTCTGGATGAGTGGAACCGGCTATTGCCGGAGGGAATGGAAGGGGAGATCTGTCTGAGCGGCGAAGGGGTGGCGAAGGGATATCTGGGGCGGCCGGAGCTGACGGCGGAGAAGTTTGTAGCCAATCCGTTTGTGACGGGATTACGGATGTACCGGACGGGAGATATGGGAAGGTGGCTGCCTGACGGGCAGGTAGAGTACCGTGGCCGGAAAGATCAGCAGGTAAAGCTGCGGGGGCACCGGATCGAGTTGGAGGAGATCGAGTACCAGCTGGGCAAGGTGGAAGGGATCAAAGAGGCGGTGGTGAGGATATGGGGAGTGGGAGAGGAGGTGCAACTAGTGGGGTATTGGGTGGGAGAGAAGATCGAAGTAACGGAAATAAAGAAGCAATTGACGGACGGGGTGCCGGGGTATATGATACCGGGTGTAATAATGCAGCTGGAGGCAATGCCGCTGAACAGCAATGGAAAAGTAGATAAGACCAAATTGCCGGAGCCGGTGGCGATGATTGCGCAGACGGTATTTGTGCCGGGGAGGAATGAAACCGATCACCGCATTGCTGAGATATGGATGGAAGTGCTTGGAAGGGAAGGCATCGGCATCAGGGATAATTTTTTTGATCTTGGCGGGCACAGTCTCAAGGCCGTCAGGATCATTGCTAAAATGCAGGAGGTTTTTAAGGTGAAGATCGATCTTAAAGATCTTTTCGCCGAACCAACGATCGAACATCTATCCAACTACGTAGACGCCATCCTTTGGATGAACAGCGGCGAGACGGTCTCCGAAGGTGAAGGTGAACTCATTTTCTAATCATGAAGCACGTATTCGAATTGCTGTCTGACCTCCGGGAAAAGGGGATCAGCATCTTTGCAGATGCCTCGGGTGAGAACCTGAAGGTAAAAGGCAAGGTGAGCCTGCTGGATGAAGCAAGCAAGGCCGGGCTTCGTCAGCACAAGGAAAGGATACTGGCTCTTTTAAAGCGGGGTAACACTGGGGGAACGACCGTGCCCAAGGCTGCACCGGATTCGTCATTCCCGCTTTCCAGCACGCAGGAGCGTTTCTGGCTATTGAGTCAATCTGCTGAAGGCAGCGGCGCTTATCATATTTATACGGCGATTGCTTTCCAACAACAACCTGACACGGGCAGACTGGAATATTGTCTTGGGCTGCTTGTGGAAAAGCATGAGATATTAAGAACGGTGTTTCGCCAGAGTGCGACGGGGGCTGTTCGTCAATACGTGCAGTCTGCGTCCGGGATGCCATTTGTTTTGTATAGAGGTTTATTGGGTGAGATAACGACATTTATTCGTGCGTCTTTTGATCTGGTCAATGGTCCGGTGCTGAGGGCGGGACTATTTTTGGCGTCTTCCGGTGAGCACGTTTTTACGCTCGTACTGCATCATATCACAGGTGATGGCTGGTCGATCGATGTGCTCTTGAAAGAGCTAATGGCGTTATACGTTGCTGGTGACAATGCGTCACCGGAGATGCTGCCGGAGCTGGCGTTCCAATACAAGGATTTTGCTGTTTGGCAGCAGGGTTGGCGGGATATTCCCGGCATGGCGGCTGAGCGGCGTTATTGGATGGATAGGTTTGCCGATCCGGCACCGGCGCTATCGCTGCCGTCTGACCGGCCTAGACCTGTATTGAAAACATTTGCCGGCGCTTCGGTACAGATGCCTGTTCCGGCATCTGTTAAAGATGGGTTGTCGGCCCTTTGCCGTGCGCAGTCGGCGTCGTTGTTTATGGGTTTATTAGCTGCTGTGAATACCTGGATGTACAGATATACGGGGCAGACGGATCTTGTCATCGGCACTCCTGTCGCTGGAAGAGATGAGGAAGGTCTGGCCGGGCAGGTGGGCCCGTATGTGAATATGCTGGCGCTGAGGAACAGGATGGGGGAGCGGCGAGATTTTTTGGCATTATTGGATGAAGTGAAAAATATTGTCCTTGGCGCCCATGAGAACCAGCATTTTCCTTTTGATCAATTGATCGAAGAACTGGGTGTTACGCCGGAGCGAAACCGGAATCCGCTGTTCGATGTGGTGGTTGTGTTCCGGGAGGGACGGGAAGCTCAGCAGCGTGCTTTCATAGAGCAAACCGCGATCGGGTTGGGGGTTATCCCGCAGATCGACTACGCGACCAGCAAGTTTGACCTGACGTTCTATTTTACGCTGGATGACAACCGGCTGGAAATGGATCTGGAGTATGATACTGATCTTTTTGATGCGCCAACGGTTGAGCAATTTGGTAAGCATTTTATCGCGCTGCTGCATGCGGCTGTCGGGAATCCGTCCATGCCGGTGGAATTGCTGACCTTTCTCGATGCGGAAGAAAGACGTCAGCTGCTGGAAGATTTTAACGGATTTGTGATGCCTTTCCCCAAGGAAGGCAGTATCGTTACGCTGTTGGAGCGGCAGGTAATGCAAAATCCTGCGAGCGAAGCGATCGTTGGTGAGGCAATGCGGATGACGTATTCGGAACTGAATGGGATGGCGAACAGGCTGGCCCGTTATCTAAGAGAAAAATACCGGCCGGGGTCTGAAAGCATTATCGGCATCTGTCTTGAACGAACGGAATGGATGTGGATTACCATTCTGGCTGTTTTGAAGTCGGGAGCTGCATACATGCCGATAGATATTGAATATCCCAGGGAAAGGATCGACTACATGATTGGGGACAGCGAATGTCTGGGAGTTGTCGATAAGGAAGAGCTGAGCCGGTTCCAACAGGATATCTATGCCTATAGTGATGATAATATGGGTGTGTATTTGCCGGGTGAAAGGGCCGTCTACCTGATCTATACGAGCGGATCGACGGGGAAACCCAAGGGAGTGATGGTCGGAAGCCGTTCGCTGATCAATCTTTGTTACTGGCATATCGATGCTTTTGGAGTGACGGCTGTTGACCGGGCTGCTCTTTATGCTGGTGCGGGCTTTGACGCTGCCGTTTGGGAATTCTTTCCTTATCTCCTGGCCGGGTCGACATTGTTTATTGTGCCCGATGCGGTACGGCTTGCTGTCGGGGAGCTGGCTGTTTTTTTCGATGCACAGCAGATATCCATAAGCTTTCTGCCTACGCAAGTGGCGGAGCAGTTTAATGAGATCGGGAATAAGAGTCTGCGCTGTCTTTTGACCGGGGGAGACAAGCTCTCGCGGTTTGAAAAACGTAGCTACCGGCTTATCAATAATTATGGACCTACGGAGAATACGGTGGTGACGACGAGTGGAGAAATTAATGAGACCAGGCCCAATATTCCGATCGGTAAGCCGATCGCCAATACGCGGGTTTATATAATGGATCGGGAAGGGCAGTTGTGTCCGGTGGGGGTTGCGGGTGAGCTGTATATCGGCGGGGAAAATCTTTCGTTCGGCTACTGGCGTCAGCCGGAATTGAACAAGGAACGTTTTGTGCAGCTGGCGGCCGCCGGTGGAGAGCGGGCATACCGTTCGGGCGATATGGGCCGGTGGCTTTCTGACGGGACGATCGAATTCCTGGGACGGGCAGATGACCAGATAAAAATCCGGGGCTATCGGATAGAGCCGGGCGAAATAGAAGCGGCTCTTCGCCAGTTACCGGGGATTACTGCTGCGGTCGTTCTGGCGCGGATGAATCCGGTGGGCGCCAAGGAAGTGGTAGCCTACCTGTGCTGTGCAGCTCCGTTGGAGCCGCTATCTCTTCGCGCTCATTTAGCGGCTTTGCTGCCTGCGCATATGATCCCCGGTCGTCTCATACAAATGGATGCATTTCCGTTGACACCGAATGGGAAGCTGGATAAGCAGGCATTACCTGATCCCTGGGAAAAGGGCAATTTGCCGGAAGCGGAATTTGTTGCGCCAGTGTCCGACACGGAAGTGCGGCTGGTCTCGATCTGGGCAGTTTTGCTTGGAGTGCAGCGGATCAGCCGTACCGATGACTTTTTTCTGCTTGGAGGGCACAGTCTGAAAATTGCCAGGCTGGCGTCGGCAATCGTTAAGGAGTTTGGTGTGAATCCGCCAATAAAGGAATTGTTGATCCGTCCGGGTCTGAAAGAACAGGCTTTGCTGATCGAAGGAGCGGCTCCTGCGGGTGGTGCAAACATTGTCCGGCAGGTGGATCGAGCGGATTATCCTTTATCATCGGTGCAGCGACGTTTGTGGATATTGAGCCGTACCCGGGCCGGCAATCTTGCATACAGTATTGTTGGGGTATATGCTTTTGGTGGAGCGCTTAAACCGGTGGTGCTGGAAAGGGTTGTGAATGAGCTGGTCGACCGGTATGAGATACTTCGTACGACATTTTTTGCCCGTGCGGACGGGGAGGTGAGACAGCGTATCGCGAAACGGGGCGAGGGGCTTGTCCCGGTGATCGTAAAAGATCTTTATCGGAATGAAAGGTTAATTGATAGTTGGGTGGATGAAGTGTTGGCGGAACCTTTCGACCTTGAAGCTGGTCCGCTGCTGAGAATAAATATTGGTTTTATTGGTGAGGATAACTGGCGGATCGTAGTGTGCATGCATCATATCATCAGCGATGGATGGTCGGTCGATATTCTGGTCGGCGAAATGACCCGACTTTACCAGCAATATCTTATGGGCAAGGCTGCTGTGGGTGTTGAATTGCCGATCCAGTACCGGGACTTTGTGCTATGGCAGGAGGCGCAGCTGGCGGCGGGGAACTGGCAATATCATCGGGAATACTGGCTGCAACATTTATCCGGCTATCAGCCTTTGCCGGAATTGCCGGCAGACCGGGCCAGGACGCCGCGTTCTGATTTTGAGGGTGGCTCTGTCGAGTGGGCTGCTGACCGGAGATTGCATGGGCTTTTGCAGGGAAAGGAATTGGTGAGCGGCGCAACTCCATTCATGATCATGCTCGCTGCTTTGTCGGCTTTGCTATACCGATACAGCGGTGAGTCCGACAGGGTGATCGGCGCGCCGGTTGCAGGAAGGACGAGTGCTGAGCTGCAGGATCAGCTGGGCTGTTTTGTCAATTCATTGCCGTTGCGCATCCGTGTGGATCGCCAGATGAGCTTTCGGCAATTGATCATGCAATGCCGGGATTGCCTGGTGGGAGCGCTGGAACACCAGGAGTATCCATTCGATCTGCTGCTCGATGCATTGAGCTGGCCAATGGAGGCCGGTCGTAATCCTTTATTTGATGTACAGCTAATTTATGCGGAGGATGCGGTGTGGAACGTTCCGGAATTGCCGATGCGGCAGCTGCAGCGGGAAGCAGTAACAAGCCAGTTCGATCTGAGCTTCATTTTTCGTCAGACGGGAGATGTTCCGGCGCTTACGATACTTTACCGGCGTGATCTTTTTGACCGTGAGACCGTAGTTCGGATGGGAGATCATTTTCAGCAATTGCTTGCTGTGGTGTTGGACGAACCGGATCGTTCGATCGCAAGTTTTGAGTATCTGACGAGCAAGGAGAAAGAGCAGCTGCTTTTTGAATTTAACGATACGGCAATGTCGTTTCCGGGGGATGTCACGCTTGCGCAGCTGTTTTACCGCCGATGTGAGCTGCATCCCGATGAGATCGCGCTGGTGTTCAGGGAGCAAAGTTTTACATTCCGCCAGCTGAGAAGCGAGTCTAACCGGTTTGCCCGTTTCCTGCGGCATCACTATAGCATTCAGCCCAATGATCTGGTTGCTGTATGCCTGAAGAAGAGTGATCGGCTGATCATTGCCTTGCTGGGCATCCTTAATGCCGGGGGGGCGTATCTGCCTTTGGATCCGGGTCATCCGGCCGACAGACGAAATTATATTATAAATGATAGCCGGAGCAAGGTCTGTGTCGATGAGGGGTTTTGGGAGCGTTTTCTAGCGGGAAGCGAGGGGTATGAGGAAACGGACCTTGAGCCGGGGAGCGGACCGCGTGATCTGGCGTATGTTATTTATACTTCAGGATCGACGGGCACGCCAAAAGGTTGTATGCTCGAACATCGGGGAGTTGTGAACCGGATCGCGTGGATGTATGACCGATATGGGTTTGGACATGATGACGTGATCCTGCAAAAGACCAGCTATGCTTTTGATGTTTCTGTGTGGGAGCTATTTCTTCCGCTACGCTGGGGCGGCCGCATGGTGCTTTGCGAAGAGCAGGATATGGTTTCGCCGGTGCGTATTTTGTCACTGATAGTGTCGCAGGGAGTTACCTGTTTGCATTTTGTGCCGGGGATGCTTTCGGCTTTTATTGCGGGCTTGCCGGATGATGCTTCGGATAAGGTGTTATTGAGGAGCTTGCGACGGGTGATCACCAGCGGGGAAGCGCTGCCGTTGGCGACGGTCAGGGAATGGTATGGAAGGGTTTCCGTACCTATTCACAATCTTTATGGACCTACGGAAGCGTCGATCGATGTTACGGCGTATACTACCACTATACTTGATACAAGGATACCTATCGGTCAGCCGATCTGGAATACCCGCATTTATATCCTTGGCAGCGAAAATGAGTTGGTTCCGGTGGGCGTTGCGGGGGAGATCTGTCTGGCAGGGATCGGGTTGGCCAGGGGCTATTTAATGCGGCCGGAACTGACGGCGGGTAAGTTTACGGATCATCCTTTTATTGCGGGAGAACGTATCTACCGGACGGGTGATCTCGGGCAGTGGCTGGCAGACGGAAATATAGATTATTTGGGTCGGATCGACCAGCAGGTGAAGGTCAGGGGTTACCGCGTGGAGCCGGGCGAGATCGAGAACCTGCTGTTGACGCATGACTATATTGGGGAAGCGGCCGTTGTGGTGCGAAAAGGGGAGGATGGTGAAAATGAATTATTGGGCTGTGTGGTGTTCAGGAGACCGATGGAGCTGCGGGAGCTAAGAGCGTTCATGGGGCGGTCTCTGCCCGCTTATATGATACCGGGGAAGTTCTATTGCCTGCAGGCTTTGCCTGTGACGAGTAGCGGAAAGCTGGACAGGAAGGCATTGCCAGGTGTGTCTGCCATTGCCCTGTCATCGGATCCGGAGCACGGCGCGCCAAGCGATAGCACCGAGGTGGTGTTGGTGCAGCTTTGGAAGGAAATCCTGGAAAAGGGGACCGTTAGTATGGAGGATCATTTTCTCGAGTCAGGTGGTCACAGCCTGCGTGCGATCCGTCTGATCAACAGGATCCGTCAGGATCTGGGGGTAAGCATTGGCCTGGATGAACTGATCGCGTGCGACAGCCTGAAGGCGCAGGCGGAGCTAATCCGTCACAGTCAGCGGTCAGGGCAGGATGTGATCCCACTGATCGATGAAGCCGATACCTATGCTGTCTCGGACCAGCAACGGCGGCTTTGGCTGGTTTGCCAGGACTGTGAGGCCAATATAGCTTATAACATGGCGGATGCTTGTCTGCTGGAGGGTGAGCTGGATCAGGCTGCTTTGGAAAAGGCTTTTGCTATGCTGATCTGGCGACATGAGATCCTGCGTACTGTGTTCGTTGAGATCTACCCGGGCCAGCCGGCGCAGAAGGTGCTAACACCGGAGGAGGCTGGTTTCAGCCCTGGGTATTTTGACCTGAGGGAATGCCTGGACACGGAGGAGATGCTGGAGAGTTTTCTGCATGCTGACGCCATTCGGCCATTTGCGCTGGATCGGGAACGACTGCTTCGGGTAGCGATATATCGTCTTGCCGCTAACCGTTGGGCGCTGAGCTTTTGCATGCATCATATTATCAGCGATGGGTGGTCGATGAGGATATTAATACAGGAAGTATTGGAGTTGTATACAGATTATACCCAAGGAAGAACAGAATTTTTGGAAGGACTGGCGCTTCAATACAAGGATTATGCGGCCTGGTACAACCAGCGGTTGTCGGGAGAATATGCGAAGCAAGGTAGAAACTATTGGCTAAAGAAACTGGCTGCGCCTCCTGTTGCCTGCACATTGGCTGCTGATCTCCCTCGTGGCGATAAAAAGACGTTTAGTGGTGGAGCGCTATTATTTGAGATTGCCAAAGAGGATCTGATACCGCTGAAGCAACTGGGCGGGCGACTGGGGCTGACCTTGTATATGCAGCTGCTGGCCCTGCTAAAAAGCCTGTTGTATCTGTACACTTCCCAAGAGGATATTATTACCGGTGTGCCCGTTTCGGGCCGGGATCATTTAACCCTGGAAAGGTCTCTTGGTTTTTATGTGAATACGCTTGCGCTAAGAGATAGAGTTGGCCCGATGTCCACTTTTACCGAAGTGCTGGTGAGCGTAAAACAGACGGTGATGGAGGCCTTTAGGTATGCCGATTTTCCATTTGGGCAGCTGATCGAGGGATTGAGTGTGTCGCCTGTAGGGGAATATAATCCTTTGTTTGAGGTGATGATTGTGCTGCAGGATGCGCAATCCGGCAGATTGCCAACGGCTATCGGAGATGGAAAGCTGCGGCTGACGCCGTTATCCGTTGGGACGACTACGAGCAGATTTGATCTCAACTTCAATATGGTGGAGACGCCGGTCGGTTTGTCGGTTCGGCTGGAATACAATAACGGTCTTTATGAGGACGCCAGTATGCTGCTGCTTAAGGAAAGGTGGCTTCATCTACTGCGGCTGCTGCCAATTTCCCCGGATATCCCATTGATGGATATTCCTATCGATTCCGATCCCGTAGAAGTGGCTCACTGGGATCTGCTTGCTTAGCTAAAAATGCCGGTTATGGAAAAAAATAAAAAAAGAATGACCGTCATCGTCAATTTCAAGAAGTTGACCGGTGACGAAGCGACCCGTCTTGCGCTCCAGCTCAATGAGGTGGACGACGCATTGCTGGACAAGTATGAGATTGTGCTTGCCGTGCAGGCTCCGGATATCGTCAGCATATCCCGCTGCTCCAAGTTCACGGTATTTGTGCAGGATACCTTTTCAGATGAAAAGGATTGCTTTCTCCGGTATTTTGAGAACTTATCGTCGAAAGGCTGCCGCCATGTGGGCGGGGTGATCCTGAACCATCCGGAAAAGAAGATCGGGGTGGAGCTGCTGGAGGAAAATATTCTCAGGGCCAGGGAGCTCGATATGCGGGTCCTGATCTGTGCGACGGACGTGGGTGAAGCGATAGCGTTCGACAAGTATACGCCAAGCTTTATCGGTCTCGAAAAGCAGGAGCTGATCGGCAAGGATGCTTCATTCGTAAATCATTGTCCCGAGATCGTGCGGCAGGCGAAGTCACATGTCGGGGCCGAGATATTGATCGGCGCCGGGATCAAGAGCGCCAACGATCTGCGGCATGTCATCGATACGGGTGGAAGCGGTGTGCTTGTTTCCAGCCTCATTCTGAAATCAAACAATCCTTCTTTAACATTAACCGAGTTCTTAAATTAATATACCATGGAGAATACCTTGTCATTTGAAAAAAAATCATTGGTTGGAAATGATGTATCGATCGCGCAGAAATGCATCCGTTGCGGGTACCAGTACGGTATCGACAGCATGCTTTCATCCTGTACCCAGTGCAAGGGACGGCTGGAGTATGTATATGAAGGTAATTACAAGGGCGGGAGGTATCCGCAATACGATAGCTTATGGGCGAATCTCGATCTGCTGCCGGTAAATGATCCAGCCAATATCGTATCGCTGGGAGAAGGTAACAGCCCGATCATTGAAATGGAGGAGCTGAGCGGGCTTCTGAATGGCGCGAGGCTGCACCTGATGATGGACAGCGAAAAGAATCCAACCGGGGTCTTCAAGGACAGGGAGGCGTCGATCATTATCAGCCGGTGCCGGGAGCTGGGACTGGATAACCTGGTATTTTATTCGACGGCAAATACGGGCAGGAGCTATATGCATTATGCGGCACAGGTGGGGATCACCACCTATTTGTTCATGCCGTGGCAGTGTCATTACAAGAACACGCGGCATGTCGATAAAAAGGAAAATAATTTTATTATATATGTGGATGATCATTATCCTGAGATCAGCCCTTTTGCCAAAAAGTTTGCTGAACTAAATGGACTGACGTCGGTGGCGCCCATTCATGACCGCAATGAGGCCTATGCGACGGTAGCCTATGAACAATTCAGGAGCCTGCCCAATTGCCGGTATTTCGTACAGACGATCGCGAGCGGAATGGGGCCGATCGGTTTTCTGAAAGGGCACCGGAACCTGGTTCGTTTTGGTCTTCAGGAACAGGACCATATTCCCCGGGTGATCTGTGTGCAGTCTTCGCAGATGAATGTCATGGCTACGGCCTATAATGCGGGTAAGGCGGCGCTTCACAAAGAGGATCTGCCGGCGGATTTTCCGGCGGGCTTATATGAACCTACATTGAACTCGACCAATCCGGTAAACAATTATGCCGACCTGTGCGATTGTCTCCAATCGACGAATGGGATCATTGCGGATGCGGAGCCGCAGTTCGTCGAAGAGGTCTCTGGGCCGATCCTGGAGGCTTTCCGGAAGAGAGGCCTGTCGTTGCGTTCGGACATCGAGAAGTCTATACTGATCGAGTTTGCCGGGCTGATCAAGCTGGCCCGGCTGGGACATTTTGAAAAAGGGGAGGATATCCTGATGCTGGCCTGTGGCCGTGGAAGGGATACCTGCACAGAGCTGTATGAGCCGGATATGGTGATCAATCCGCATCAGTGCGATCCGATAGAGCTTAAAACACGTTTGGATGGCCTTTGATCCCGGGCAACGGACCAGCGGGAAGACCGTGCTGATCACCGGCGGCAGCCGGGGTATTGGCAGGGCTATTTCCCTGAGGATGGTTCAAGATGGTCATAACGTGATCCTGAATTACAGCCGCGACAAGGATAGCGCTGAAGAGACGTTGCGGGAGTGTCGCGATGTTGCGGAACACAGAAATGGCCGGGGTAAGGGTAGCCGGGTGGCCCAGCGGGTTGAGTTGATGCAAGCGGATGTGGGAGTGGGAAAAGAGGTAGAAGAACTGTTTGCGAGGATCCATGGCGAGTTTGGCGGGGTCGATGTGGTGGTCAATAATGCCGGCTTGAATATGGATGGGCCTATCCTGCAAATGTCGGAAGAGCAATGGGACCGTGTTGTGGATGTAAACCTGAAAGGCGTATTTCTTATATCCCGCGAAGCTGCCAGGTTAATGGTGAAGGATAACAGGCAGGGACATATTATCAACATTGCCGCGTCGACGGCGATCAGCGGAAGAAAGAACGGAGTGAATTACTGCGCATCGAAAGCGG
>Ga0193717_1000599_pt1 | contig 23602 bp, 22 predicted proteins | sample U2c2metaG_FD_145900 | JGI IMG/M metagenome (GOLD analysis project Ga0193717, IMG submission 145900) | Soil microbial communities from a riparian zone of the East river system, Colorado, United States - U2c2 | ecosystem: Environmental > Terrestrial > Soil > Riparian zone | place: USA: East River...
TCTTGATCAGCTGATCGAAGTAGAGGGCCGGATAAATTGCCGCTAAACTTAAACCGTCGGGTTTGGCGACATTGTAGACCTGGTTGGCGGCGATCAATGACGCGGCACCGGGAACGTTTTGCACGATAATGTTGGGATTACCCGGGATATTCTTGGTCCAGTATTCTGCGAGCAGGCGGGGATAAAGATCGTACACGTCGCCGGCCTTGGTGCCGACGGCGATGGTAATGGTCTTTCCTTGGAAGAAGGGAGTTTGTGCGAGTAGAGCATTGCTCCACCCAAAAGTGAGGGCCAAGACGAGAATCAGAATCATAGGCTTCTCCTTCCCGCCGAAAAATTTGCCGGAGCATAGCCCTCAAGGAAGCCTCGCGCAACCTTGAGGGCTCCTCATCGATGAATTTATTTTCCGCTCAACAATTTCTCCATGCGCTGCACGACGTCGGGGGTCGCAGCCATCACTTCCTTCGACAAGGATTCAAGCTCGCTGCCTGAAGCAGGGTCCATCTCCAGCCGGCGTTTTTCGGCGGTCGATTGGAGCGCCGGATCGTTCACCGACTTATCGAAAGCATCGCGTAAAATCTTCAGCCGGTCCGCCGGCACGCCCGGCGCGACGACGAGCGGGCGGCCGAACTCGCCGGCGGCGAGAACAACTTTCGCCAAACTTCTGCCGGCAGCGCTGGTTTTGTATTTGTCCATGAGCTCATAGATCGTCGGCGCGTCCTTGAGTCGAGACTCGCGTTTGAGGCCGCTTTGCATCAGCTCTCTGACGAAGCCGCGTTTGCGCCAGGAGATAAATGGCTCGCGGGCGAAATAGGCAGTAATCGTAAAAGCGCGACAAACCACTTCGCCGCGCTCGACTGCGAGATCGACGTCCTGACCCGACTGGTAGCCTAATACGATATCGAATTTCGTGCCGAGGGTTTCTTCCATCAGCTTGGGTAGATAGTAGCCGGTGGAGGTGATGCCGTTGGAGCCGCACTTCGGCGCCGCGGATGCAGTTTTGATGTCGTCCATGGATTTGAATGGCGCGTCGGAGCGCATGTACAAAACGTGGTTCGATGTCACGGGATTGCCGACCCAGCCGAACTTGGTCCAGTCGAATTTGACTTCGGGTTTCTTGGTGAGTTGCTCGAAATAGAGCGCCGGGTAGATGGCGCCGATGGTCAAACCGTCCGGCTTGGCTACGTTGTAGACCTGATTGGCCGCGATCATCGACGCGGCGCCGGGCACGTTTTGAATGATGATATTCGGGTTTCCCGGGATATATTTGGGCATAAACTCCGCCAGCATGCGCGGATACAAATCGTAAGCATCGCCTGTTTTGGTGCCGACGATGATGGTGATGGTTTTCCCTTGATAGAAGGGAGTCTGAGCCCACGCATGGTCGGCCGCCAGCAGCGCTATCAAAAGGCCCAAAAAGAGACTGTACATAGAAACTTAACCTCCTCTAGAAATTTGACAGGAAAGCTATCATCAAAAAATCGAGATGCAACTAGCCGCTAAGGATTTCTGTCACCCGCGCTAGAACTTCGACGGCTGTTGCAGGACCTCTTGAGCGAGCTCTTCGAGATTGTCGCCGCTTTCAAGATCGGAGTCCATATTTTGTTTTTGCGTGTCGGCGAAACCCGACCACCGCTTTAATCTGCTTGGCTTGATAGTAGGGCGTTTGCGCTTACGGGGTTTTAAGGCCAGGCAAAAATACGATAACGCGACAACCGCAACTCCCATGTTGTTTCTCTTTGTTGGAACGGCGGTCATCGGTGTCTCTTAAAGAGCAAAATCAACTATTCCAAAATCTTCCGCACGCGCTTGATGACGGCGGGCGGTTGATTCATGACTCTCTTCGCCAAGGCCTGTAACTGTTCACCGGTGACCGGCTCCATGTCCATACGCGCTTTTTTGGCCTCGGCGATGAGCTCAGGATTGTTCATCGATTTGACGTAAGCCTCACGCAGAATATTCACCCGGTCAGCCGGCGTGCCCGGTGCGACAAACATGGGCCGGCCGAAGTCGCCGCCGCGTAAGATTACATCGGCAACCCGGCGGCTTTCGTCCGGCGTGTTCTCCTTATCGAAGATTTCGTAAAGCGTCGGCACTTCGGCGATGCGCGAATCGCGCTTTTCGGAGGTTTGGACGATATGTTGATCGAAACCTTTCTTGTGCCATGAATCGAAAGGCTCGCGGCCGAAGTGTGGCGCGATGGTCATGCCGCGGCACATAACTTCGCCCTTCTCGGCGGCCATGTCGATTTCACTGCCGCCGGCGTATCCGGTGATCGAGTTGATCTTGACTCCAAGAGTGTCGTCGAGCACCCGCGCGATCAGGTAGTCCGCGCCGGCGGTGCCGGTGGCGCCGCACTTGGCCGGCTCGGCCAGTTTTCGCATGTCCTGAACGGTCTTGAACGGCGCGTCGGCGCGCGCGTAGAGAACGATGTCGCTCTTCTCCGGCGAACCGATGAAGTGAATTTTAGTGACGTCGAACTGGACTTCTTTGCGGCCCGCGAGCTGGTCGAGATAGACGCCGTAATTCGGCATGCCGAGAGTCAGTCCGTCGGGCTTGGCTACGCCGTACACATGGTTCATCGCGATCATCGAACTTGCGCCGGGCATGTTCTGAACGATGAAGCTGGGATTGCCGGGAATATAGAGAGGCATGAAACGGGCGAGGAGCCGCGCCCAGCGATCGTAGAAGCCGCCCGGCGTCAGACCGACAATGATACGAACGGTCTTTCCTTGATAGAAATTCGCTTGCGCGAATGTTTGTTCAACGTTCAAAGGGTTCAAGAGTTCAAGGACAGAGAAGACTAAGACTCCGAACACCTTGAACATTTGAACTTTTGAACCTTTGAACCGATTCTTCGAGAGATTGTTCATAACTTACCTCAGTCTGCGAGAACTTTTTTCACCCGCTCGACGACTTCGCGCGGCTGATTCATCAGCTCTTTCATCAACCCCTGGAGTTCTTCGCCTGGGGTATGTTCCATGTCCATTTGCCCCTTTTTCACTTCTTCGACCAGGCCTGGGTCACGCATCGCCTTGGCATAGGCATCGCGCAACATTTTAACGCGATCCGGCGGGTTGCCGGGGCCAATCAGCATCGGCCTGCCGAAATCACCGCTTGCCATAATCACCCTCGCTACGCCGCGCATGACTTCGGGGGTTTTGAATTGATCCATCAGTTCGAACAGGGTCGGCGCATCGCCCATGCGCGGATCGCGCTTTGGCCCGCTTTGAAGGATATGGCGGTCGAAACCTTTCTTGTGCCAACTGTCGAATGGTTCGCGGCCAAAATGCGGCGGGATGTCCATGCCCCGGCAAACGATCTCGCCGCGCTCGACGGCGATGTCGATTTCAGCACCGCCTTGATACCCGCTCACGGTGTTGAGTTTCGCTTTGAACGCCTCGTCCATGATCTTGGCGAGCAAATAGCCGGTGCTCGCGGTGCCCGTCGAGCCACACTTCGGCGCCTCCTTGGCTTTGATGATATCTTCGAGGGTTTTGAAGGGACTGTCGGCACGGAAATAAAGCAAGGTCGGCGCCTTTTCTTGGGTGCCGATGAATTCAAACTTGCGCACGTCGAACTTCACTTCTTTGCGGCCGGCTATTTGATCCAGATACAAACTGTTGATCGGCACCAGGATCGTCAAGCCGTCGGCCTTGGCAAGATTAAAAACATAGTTGGCCGCGATCACCGAACTTGCCCCGGGCATATTCTGTACTAGGAAGTTGGGGTTGCCGGGAATGTATTTGGGCATGTAGCGCGACAGCAAGCGCGCCCATCGATCGTAGAAACCGCCCGGAGTGAAACCGACGATGATGCGCACAGTTTTGCCGTTGTAGAAGGTTTCGCTTTGGGCCAGGGCCGATGAACATGCGCAGAGTAGCCAAGCGATGACCAGCAGAGCAGAAAATGTTTTTTGACCCTTGGGGTTTATCATGGCCGATTTCTTCATCTTCTTTCCAGAGCCTAGTCGGCAAGAATTTTCTTGACGAGGTCGACGACCTCGCGTGGCTGATTCAAAAGCTCTTTGATCTGCGCTTGGAGCTCTTCGCCGGGGGTATGTTCCATATCCATCTGGCCCTTTTTCGCCTCTTCGATCAAGCCTGGATCGCGCAGCGCTTTGCCGTAGGCATCGCGCAGCGCTTTGATGCGATCCGGCGGCACTCCGGGACCGGCCATCATCGGGCGGCCAAACTCGCCGCTGGCGAGAACGATGCGGGTCAAATTGCGCATAATTGCCGGTGATTTGTGCTGGTCTAACAGTTCGAAAAGGGTTGGCACGTCGGCCAGACGCGGATCGCGCTTGGGCCCGCCTTGGAAAATATGCCGGTCCAAACCTTTCCTATGCCAACCGTCGAAGGGCTCGCGGCCAAAGTGCGGCGGCACGTCCATTTCACGGCAAACCAGTTCACCGCGCTCGACGGCGAGATCGATTTCGCTGCCGCCCTGATAGCCAGTCACGCTGATGGTCTTGGCTTTGAATGCTTCGAGTAAAAGTTTCGACACGATATAGGCGGTGCTCGCGGTCCCCGTGGAGCCGCATTTCGGCGGTTCCTTGGCTTGAATGATATCGCCGAGGGACTTGATCGGACTATCGGCGCGAAAATACATCATGGTCGGAGTCTTTTCTTGACTACCGATATATTCAAACTTGCGCACGTCGTATTTTACTTCTTGGCGGCCGACGATCTGGTCGAGGTGCAAGCTGTTGATCGGCATGACCACCGTCAGCCCGTCGGGCTTAGGCAGATTGTAAACGTAGTTGGCGGCAACCACCGAGCTTGCGCCCGGCATATTCTGCACAAGGAAGTTGGGGTTGCCGGCAATATATTGGGAGATGTAACGGGAAAGCAGTCTGGCCCAACGGTCGTAAAAACCGCCGGGCGTGGAGCCGACGATGATACGCACCGTCTTGCCGCTGTAAAACGGCTCGCTCTGAGTATGACCGCTTGGGCTAAGGCTGAGCGCGACTCCCATGCAAGCGACTGCGAATCCGAGAGAGCCGCTTAACCTTGCGAGGTTTCGTGCCTTCATCGCAGGCCCCTCCTCCTTGAGTCCGATTATCAGAATATGGATTCGAACCGTCTAGTCTTTCCCGGAGACGAATGGGCTATTCGGTCGAGATATTGGTCAGTGGCTAATTTTTGCGAAAGGAAGCGAACTATGCACCCAAACCGAGCCAAGTAATGATCAACCCTTCCGGGAACGGTAGGGTCAGCAACTTGACAAAAAGAAAATAAAAAAAGAACCACGCGACGACAGTGAGCGTGATCGATAAGACCCACGACTCGCCGCCCTGGAACTTGAAGTAGGCGAACATCATTAGGGGTATTGCGATGGGAAAGCCCAACAGCCAAATCAATGCGAAAAATCCCAAGAGCCACGAAAACATGATGATAGCTCGTTTCTTGGCGGTCTCGGGGTCAATATCCTTGGTGAATTGAAAATCCATCGGAGTGGCAGGCGCCCCGTCGTCCGGCTGTTTAGCCTTGACGCCTTTTAAGTCCAGGATGACTTGAATCGCTGCGAAAATCAGCATCGGTATACCGATGGCCCAGGGATAGAGCCGGGCCTGCATGCGCCAGTCCTGCGCTAGATAGACGAACACGCAGAAAAATACGAAAGCGCAAAAACTAAAAATCGCCGCCGGTCGAATCTTCAATGGAAACTCCCTCCGACTTTTTTCCTTTAATTTCACGCATCGCAGCTTGCCATCTAATATCATCGCAATGGCCGCGCAATCTAGCAAAGTTTTTCGCGATCGTCCAACTGGATTTGCGGCACGAGCTGGCGCAGGTTCGAACCGTATCTCGAGTAAGTCCACTAATTGCGCCCATCGCTTACCATGGGTGATTTTATTGGTCAATCGAGCTGAAATCGTTTTTTTGCAAGCGCGAGGTATGCTATGGACCAAGGGAACCCATAAAATTGGATTCTTCGTAAGATTTGACCCTGAGGTAAAAATGGATTTTCGCCTGACTGCGGAGGAAGAAGCTCTACGCCAAGTCGTTGAACGTTTTGTCCGCGAAGAGCTGATTCCTTTTGATGCCGAGTTTGCCGGCGCGCCGGATATCTTCGAAGGCAGCCGATGGAAAAGCCGGGTCAAGACGAGCGAGGATCCGGAAATCAAGCGTTACCTCGGACTGATGGAGGAACTCGAGCACAAGGCGGCGGCTGCAGGGCTCTGGTATCTCGATGTGCCGAAAGCCTATGGCGGCACGGAAGTCAGCAACGTCGCGATGATCGCGGTCACCGAAGAGTTGGAAAAAAGCGCGATTCCTTTCGAGCTCGGCAACCACGTCTCCAACATCCTTTATAGTTGCAAAGGCGAGCAGATCGATAAGTATCTCTGGCCTTGCATTCGCGGCGAAAAAACCTCGGCCTTCGGCCTGAGCGAACCTGCCTCCGGCGCCGATCCGTCGATGATGCAGGCTACGGCGGCACCCGATGGAGATTATTTCGTTATCAACGGCACCAAAATGTTTCCGACTTTTGCCGACGTGGCGGATTTCGTCCAGTTGTTTGCGCGCTTGCCTGGAACCGCCGGCCGGGAAGGCGTCACTTGTTTTCTCATCGATACCGGAACACCTGGTTATCGCGTGGTCAGAAGCATCGCGACCATTGCCGGCACCGAGCCCTGCGAGTTGGTTTTCGAAGATTGTCGCGTGCCCAGGTCGCAAGTGCTCGGCGACGTCGGCAACGGCTGGGCGCTCAACCAGGCGTGGCTCGGCGCGCGCCGATTTCAAGTCGGTATCCGCGCCCATGGGATGTCAAAGCGGGTTCTGCGCACAGTGGCGGATTTACTTCGTGACGAACCTAACGATGCGGAAAAGTTCAATGGCCGCATCGGCCATTTTCTCGGCGAGCTCGAAGCGCTGCGCATGTTGACGTATTTGGGCGCATGGAAGGCGGATAAGCAGCTGGACGCGCGCGCCGAGGCGGCCAATGTCAAGTTGTTCGGTACCGAACTGCTGCATCGGGTCGCCGACTTCGCTTTGGAAGTTGCCGGTCCGGCGGCGCTGCGTAAACGCCATGAGCTGGCGCGAGTGTTTCGTCACGCGCGCGGCCGGCGCATCGTCGAAGGACCGTCCGAAGTGCAGCGTCATATTATTCAGCGTGCGCTGTTTCGCGACGGCGTGGCCGCCTTGGAGTTGCAATAAACCAGGCTTGAGGCTGAAGGCATGAGGCTTGAGTAAGAACGAAGACACTCATTATGAATCTAGTCTCATCGCGTTTCTCACGACTCGCGCCTTTAGCCCCATGCCTGATATTGCAGTGAGGCGCGAGCCATGAGGCTTGAGGCATGAGCAAGATTGGACGGAAAACTGAAAGCGGATTGACTCACGACTCGCGCCTTTAGCCTCATGCCTGATATTGCAGTGAGGCGCGAGCCATGAGGCTTGAGGCATGAGTAAGATCGGACGGAAAACTGAAAGCGGATTGACTCACGGCTCACGCCTTTCGCCTCATCCCTGATATTTATGGACTTAAAACTTAGCGACGAGCAGAAGTTAATCAAAGAAACGGCGGCGCGTTTTGTCGATAAGGAATTGATCGGGCGCGAGGGCGCCTATCTAAAACAACGCAAGCCGTTTCTACCGCCCGGCGATCCGGCGCGGCGAGATCTCGACGCCGCGGTTCGCCAAGAGTTGACCGAACAGGCGCGGCGGGTCGGTCTCTGGAGTTTGGAGTTGCCCGAAAACCTTGGCGACTCGACCATGAGCGCGGTCGATCGGGTGTTGATCCATCGCGAGTTTGGCCGTTCCGTGTTGCCGTTTCGACCGGTTTCAATCCCGGGGTTCATGTTCGAAAGCAAGTACGGCGCCGACCTTGCGGCGGGCAATCTCGAGCTTACGTTGGCTTTTGACGAAGCGCACAAAACTGGTGAGTTTGGCGGTCTGCAAACTTTGTATCGGCAAGAACCAACGGGTTGTATTCTGCGCGATTCGGCGATCGATATTGTCGGCCCACACGCCGACCTGTTTTTATTTCCGGCGCGGGAACAAGGGACGCGGCGCTTGGGTTTGTTTGCGATCGATCGCGATACGCCAGGGGTGGTTATCGACGATGAAGTCGATCTCACGACCGATGCCACGGTGGCGCGTTTGATGTTGCGGCAGTGCAAAATCCCCAACGAGCAGTTGCTTGGCTACGAATACGAAGCCGGCGCGGTGATCGCCACTGAGCAATTAAACATCGCCGCGCGTTGTCTGGGAATCGGCATCCGATGTCTTGCCGCATCCCTCGAGCATGCGCGCAATCGCGTAACCTTCGGCCGCCGTCTCGCCGAGCGTCAGGCGATTCAATGGATGCTCGCTGATCTATCGGTGGATCTGCGGACTTGCACCTGGCTCACGCTCGAAGCAGCCGCGTGCGCGGATCATAGCTTGCCTTATTTTGACGAAGCGGCGCTGGCAAAAAAACGCGCCGCGAAGATGGCCTTTCAAGCCGCCGACACGGCGATTCAAATTCACGGTGGCTACGGTGTCTGTAAAGAATTTCCCTTCGAAGGATTTTATCGCGACGCACGCATGATGCGGCTGCTTTACGGCCGCGAAGAAGAATTGGATCGAGCGGTGGGAGAAAAATTCATCAGGCGTGAGGCTTGAGGCATGAGGCGCGAGGGAGACGCTGACCCTCGTCTACTCGCGCCTGTCGCCTCGCGCCTCATGCCTACGAGTAAAAGGAGCACCAATGCGCAGAAAAAAAGTGTGTTTTGTCGGTTACGGTTCGACGGAATATTCGCGCAACTCCGAAGCCTCGGCACTATCGTATTATGCCGATGCGATTCGGGCGGCGCTGAAGCAGACCGGGCTCAATAAGAAAGAGATTCGTGGATTTTCAATTACCACACAGGCCAGCCCCGACTATTCGCCGCACGTGGCGGAGCAGTTGGGTTTGGAAGTCGACTGGGTTTTGAATGGCGATTACGGTGGCGCGGGTGGGGTGATGAGTGTGAGGCGCGCGGCGGACGCCATTGAATGCGGCCATATCGACTTGGCTGTTCTGGTCGGCGGCAATTCCTTTGATCGAAGCACGCCGACGCAGCGCCAACTCGAATACCAGCGCGGCAATTTCGTCGATGTGTTCGGCTACGGCGGGCCGAATTCTTTAATGGCTTTGATTCAAAGACTGCACATGGAGCAATACGGCACGACACTGGAACAAATCGGCAAAATCGCCATCGCCCAGCGCTTCAACGCCATCAACAATCCGCAAGCGTTGTTCCGTAAGGCGATGACAATGCAGGATTATTTAAATTCTAGAATGATATCCGACCCGGTCCGGCTGTTCGATTGCGTCATGCCCTGTTCCGGCGCGGAGTGCGTGCTCTTGGCATCGGAGGAGAAGGCCAAACAAATTACCGACAAACCGGTTTATCTTGTCACTGACGCAGAGATCTCCCATTATCAGGTAGCCAACATGCTGCCCGACAAGACCACCTTCGGTCAGAAGGTCGTCGGCGAGCGAATATTCAAAGAGATCAAACACGAAGATATCGATCTGCTGGAAATCTACGACGACTACCCGATCGCGGTGATGATTCAAATCGAAGATCTCGGTTTCTGCAAAAAAGGCGACGGCGGTAAGTTCGTCGACGCCCATGACCTGACTTACCAAGGCGATTTTCCGGTGAACACCGGCGGCGGCGAACTGTCGGTGGGGCAGGCGGGACTGGCCGGAGGATATTTGCACATCGTTGAAGCGCTCCGGCAGTTACGCGGCGAAGCCGACGGGCATCAAGTGAAAAAGGCCGAGCGGGCCTTGGTCACCGGGATCGGTTGGCTTAACTACGGCCGCAACCTCGGGACCACAGCGGCATTGGTCATGGAAAGGGGAAAATAATGGCGGAAGCAAGGGTGCCTCAAAAAAGTCTACCGAAGATCAATAAAGTCGATCAAGCGTTTTGGGAAGGCGCGGCCAACGGCAAGTTTCTATTACAGAAGTGCAAGAGCTGCGCAAAGATCCAATTCTTCCCGCGCGTCGCCTGCGTCGATTGTTTCGGCGAACTAGACTGGATCGAGTCCAAGGGCACCGGCAAGGTGCATACCTTTACTTTGGTTCGCGTCCCGCGCAATCCGGCGTTCAAGGACGAGACGCCGATTTATTATATCAATGTGATTTTAGATGAAGGAGTCATTGTCGAAAGCCGGTTGGTTGGAGACACGAAAGAAAAAGTAAAGATGGGCGACCGCGTCAAGGCAGTGTTTCAGGAAACCCACGATCCGAAAATAAAATTGCCTTGCTTTGAGCTGGCCTAGAGAATTTTGGATTTGCGATTTTGGATTTTGGATTGAGGATCGTGAGGTTACGATGAATCGGTCACACTCTGACAATGTCGTTTCCGTTAATTCCAAATTCAAAATCCAAAATCCAAAATTGTCCGTGCTGGTCTATCAAACGATAGGCATTGCAGCTGTCGCGGCGCTGATCGGTTTATCGCCTTCTGTCACATTCTCGCAACCCAAACCCCTCCGCGATCTTAATGTCGCCTATCCTTTCGGCGGTTCGACGAGTTTTTTCTGGGTGGCGCAGCGGTCGGGGGCGTTTGAAAAGTACGGACTGCGAATAAAGCCGATCTTTATTCGTGGCGGAGTGGTCGGCGTGCAGGCGCTGCTCTCCAAGGACGTGCTGGTCGAATTGCAAGGCGGGGCGGCGGTCGTCAGCGCGTGGGCGCAAGGCGCCAAAGAATTGAAATACATCGGCGCCGTCGGCAATAAGCTGGATTATATTCTGGTCGCCAACAAAAATATTCGAACTCCGGCGGAGTTGAAGGGCAAACGAGTCGCCGTAAGCCAGATCGGCTCCAGCTCGGATTTCGTTGCGCGGTATGCCTTGCGGCAGGTCGGTCTCAACCCCGAAAAGGATGTTGCGATCGTCGCGCTGGGGCCGGCTGGCGAACGCTGGGCGGCACTGCAGGGCGGACACGTCGACGCGACGATCGTGCAGCCGCCGCTGACTTTGTTGGCGCGCAAGGCCGGGCTCTCGATATTCATTGATTTAGCCAAAGTCGATTTCGAGTACACGATCTCCGGAGTGGTAACGATCGCTTCCTTCATCCGTTCCGAGCCTGAAACCGTCATGAATTTCATGCGCGGTCTGGCCGACGGCATGGATTTTTATCGCGACGAGCGCAATAAAGATCAAGTCGTGCGGATTCTCGGCGAATATTTCAGATCCAACGCGACCGAAGAACTCGAAGAAACCCGGCGCGCGTATAGCCAGGTCACGCCAGGATTGCCTCTGATCTCCGCCAAGTCGATCGAGAATGTGATCGCCAACGATAAAAATCTCGCTGGCCTGGGACTGAAGCCCGAGGAAATATTGGATTTGTCTTTTTTACAGAAATTGCAGCAGGAGAGAAAAGCCAAACGCTAGGAAGGTGAAAGCAATGGATTTTCAGACACTCTTATTCGACGCGCGCGATCGGATCGCGTACGTCACATTCAATCGGCCGGAGGCGATGAACGCGATGAACCGGCAGATGACCCAGGATTTGATCGAAGCTTGCCGGCAGATCGAAGAAGACGGCGGTATTCGAATCGCGATCTTCACCGGCGCTGGCGAAAAAGCATTTTCCGCCGGCATGGATTTGAAAGAGCGCGCTGAAACGGCGTTCTCGCCGATTGAGCGGCGTCAGCACAAGTTGACAAATAAAATTTATACCCAGGCGCGCGCGGTGGCCGCGATCACCAAACCGACCATCGCCGCGATCCGCGGCTATTGTGTGGGCGGTGGATTGGAATTCGCACTGGCCTGCGATCTTCGGGTGGCAGCGGAAGACGCGAAACTCGGACTGACCGAAGTGCGGCGCGGCATCATTCCCGGCGCAGGCGGCACGCAAAGATTGACGCGCGCCGTGGGCGTGACCAAGGCGATGGAAATGTGCCTCACCGGCGACACCGTCAGCGGTCTCGAAGCGAAAGCTCTCGGCCTGGTGAATAACGCGGTGCCGTCGGCGGACGTGATCAAAGCTGCCGAGGATCTGGCTAGCCGCATACTTAAGGGCGCGCCTATGTCGGTGGCGTTTATCAAAGAAGCGATCAAGAAGGGCATTGAATTACCGCTCGACGAAGGCTTGCGCCTGGAAGCGGATCTTTCCGCGTTGATCGGAAGTACGGAGGATGCCAAGGAAGGACCGCGCGCCTTTGCCGAGAAGCGCGCACCGGTGTGGACGGGGAAGTAGAGAGGCAATAGGCATTAGGCAAAAGGCAATAGTAGGGGCGCATCATGATGCGCCCGCGGATACGGAGTAGTGAATGTCAGACGAAAAAGTTTTGTACGAGGTTAAAGATAAAATCGCTTGGATCACTCTTAACCGGCCCGAGTCGTTGAATGCGGTGAACCGCGACATGGTGAAAGCGATCGTCGGATTTTGCCGGGACGCTGAAGAGGATAGAAACGTCCAGGTCGTCATCTTCAAGGCGAACGGTGAGCGCGCGTTTTCCGTCGGCGGCGATATCAAGGATCGCGTGCGGCAGAACGCCCTGGAGGTGGAACAAGCGGAATCGCCGTTGGTGCAGCGCCAGGCGAAACACACCGCGATTCCCGGGACTCCGGCGCCGGCGATTGCAGCGATGAACAAGATCTCCATTGCCTTGCTGCACGGCTATACCGTCGGCACGGGATTGTTGATGAGTTTGGCATGCGACATCCGCATTGCCGCAGAAGGGGCGCGGCTCGGCGTTAGCGAAGTGCGTCTTGGTTTCCTCGCGGGCTCAGGTGGAACGCAGCGCATGCCGCGGCTGGTCGGTATACCGAAAGCCTTGGAAATCTGTCTTTCGGGAGAGCTCTACGATGCCGCGGAGTGCTACCGCATCGGGCTAGTCAACCAGCTAGTGCCGTACGATCAGCTTATACCAGCGGGAGAAAAGATGGCCGCGTCGTTCTTGAAAGGGGCGCCAATGGCGCTGCGCTATATAAAGGAAGCGATTTATAAAGGCAGCGAAATGACGCTCGATCAGGGTTTGCGCTATGAATCCGATCTCCAGAGCATGGTGATGCAAACCGAGGATGCCAAGGAAGGGCCGCGCGCATTCGTCGAGAAGCGGCCGGCGAATTGGAAGGGAAGATAACTCTTAGTTCAAAGGTTCAAGAGTTCAAGGTTCAAAGTCAGAGTGCCATGGTTAATGTTGGCAGCGGTTTGGGTTTCCGACCTTGAACTTTGAACGTTTGAACCGTTGAACGATTTACGAATGCGCAAGGAGCTGCGCTGCGCACGTAACCAAACTAGCGCAAATAAGTATTTATGGGCACAAGCATCCCGATGTTAATGGGTGATGGTCTGCGCCGGAACGCGTGGAAGTTTCCGCTCAAGATTGCGGCGAAAGATCAATTTCGCGAGATAAATTATCGCGATCTGAATGATCGTGTGAACCAACTCGCACATCGCTTGATTGCCCTCGGCATCGACCGAGGCGACGCGGTTGCTTTGTCGGTGGGCAATCGGATTGAGCATCTCGAGATCATCTTCGCGACGGCGAAGATCGGCGCGTTGGCGATTCCTCTCGATGTAAAATGGAAGGCCCTCGAATTGGCATCGGTGCTCGCTGCATTCGAGCCGCGTCTCATCATTCTCCAGGACGACAGCGTTGCGGAGTTCGAAAACGCCAAAACTCTCAAGAATTTGAATTTAATAAAATCGCTCTCGCTCTCTTCGGATCTGAGTTACAGCGGTCTTCTCGATGGGCACGGCGCAGAGGAGCCTGACGTTCAGGTCGACGAAGACGATCCGTTCGCGGTCTTGCTCACATCGGGGACGACGGGATTTCCCAAGGGCTGTCTGGCGACGCAACGGACTTTCGTCTTTCACTGCATCAATAACGCCATCGAGAAAGGCCTGGGCGCGCACGACACGGCGATCCTATCCTCGCCGATTTATTTCAATGCCGGACGATCGTTCACGCTCGGGATCATTTATTTCGGCGGCACGATGATCTTGCATGAAAAATTCGACGCCGAGGAAGTCCTCAAGACGGTCGAACGGGAGAAGGTCACATACGTCGGCGCGGTGCCGGTGATGTGCGAGCGCATGCTCCACGTGCTCGAAAACAAAAAATACGATACCCGGTCCCTGCGTTGTCTGGCGATCACAGGAGGGAAGGTGCATCCGGCGGTGCTGGAAGCTTTGAGAGAAACTATCACACCGAATATTTACCGTACCTACGCGTCGACGGATTCGGGCCAGATGGCGATCTCGAAACCGGGCGACATGGACACCAAGCCCAACGCCGCGGGACGGCCGGTGTGGTGTGTCGATCTGCGAATTGTCGATGACGACAATAAGCCCGTAAAAGTCGGCGAGGTGGGGGAAATCATTTGTCAAAGCCCGTTGGCGACACATGGCTATTACAAGAATCCGGAGGCGACCAACGCGTCGTTTCGCGACGGCTGGTTTCACACCGGCGATCTCGGTTACTTCGATGAAGAAGGCTATCTCTTCGTCGCCGGCCGGAAGAAAGACATGGTCAAGAGCGGCGGTATCAGTATATACCCGCTCGAGATCGAAAGCGTGCTTTATAGCCATCCTGAGGTTTTCGAGGCCGCGGTGATCGGTGTTCCCGATTCGCAATGGGGCGAGGCACTGACTGCCGTGATCGTGCTTAAGGGTAGAGCGAAAGTGAGCGCGGAAGGATTGCAGCAATATTGCAAGGAGCGCCTCTCGTCGTACAAAGTGCCGAAATCGGTGCTTTTCGTCCAGTCTTTACCGCACACCGAAGTCGGCAAAGTCAACAAAGTCAAAGTGCGGGAGATGTTGATAAACGAAACGGTTGCGCTGGGTTAGACCGGCCATCAGGTTCGTTCGATCGGTAGGGGAAGGTCATCCGTGAACGAATACTACTCTGTCGTGAATTGCATCCATGATTTGACCAGAGTGTATTCTCTTCAAAGGGATTAGTATTGAAGGAGGGACGGTGACGACCACGAAAAACCCGCAAGATACCCTGGAACCCCTCAAGAGCTCCACGGATTCAATGGCCGTGAACTCGCGGCAGGAACTGCGCCAATGGGCGGACCAAAGAGCCCGCATGCTTGCGTCCATGGATTTCGAGAAACTCTCGCTTGATGAAGCCCGGCATCTGATCGATGAATTAAGCGCGCAGCAGATCGATCTCGAAATGGAGAACGAAAAACTCCGGCGGACGCAGGTCGCGCTCGAGGCATCGCACGCGCGCTATTTCGACCTCTACGAGTTTGCCCCGATAACGTGCATCACTCTAAGCGAACAGGGCGTCATTTCGGCAGCGAATCAGCGCGCCACAACGTTATTGGGCGTCTCCCGAGACGCCTTGGTCGACCGGTCGCTGAGCGAATTCGTTTCACCCGAAGATCACGAAAACCACGACCGCTTTCGTCAACGACTCTTCGAGACCGGCGCGATTCAAGCCTACGACCTGCGCATGGTGCGGCAGGATGGCTCAAGGTTCTGGGCGCGGCTCACGATGACAAGAGTTGGTAACGAGGCGCAAGGGGCTCACACATGCCAGATCACGATCAGCGAGATCACCGCGCGCAAGGAGGCCGAGGAAGGGCTGAAATTGTTTCGCGCGTTACTCGATCAGGCCAACGATGCCATCGAGGTCGTCGATCCCGTAACGGCTCGTTTCCTAGACGTCAATGAAAAAGCCTGCTCGAGTCTCGGCTACACCAGGCAAGAGCTGCTAGCTCTGACCGTTCACGATATCGATCCCATTGCATCGCTGCCGATCTACACCCAGCGCATGGCACGGTTGCGCGAGAACGCGACCTCGACTCTCACGCTGGAAAGCGTGCATCGCCGCAAGGACGGCTCGACCTTTCCGGTGGAGGTCAACATACGCTTGATCCAGCTCGATCGGGAGTATTCCCTGGCGATCACGCGCGACATTGGCAAGCGTAAACAGGCTGACGAAGGGCGGCGAAAACTGGTCCAACAGCTGCTCCAGTCGCAAACGAAACTTCGGGCGTTGGTGGCGGAGATTTCTAAAGCTGAGGAGCGTGAGCGGCGGCGCCTCGCCGCGGAGTTGCATGACGGGCTAGCCCAAACTCTGACCTTGATCCGCATGTGTCTGAGCCGGGCGAGAAATATGGCTTCAGCCGACGAGGTTCGCCGAGTGCTGAAGGAGGCGGAACCCTATGTCGATATTTCGATTGATTATACCCGGTCGCTGATGACGCAGCTTAGTCCTCGGGTGTTGTATGATTTCGGTCTGCCGCCAGCGCTCGCCTGGCTGGGCGATCAAATGCGCCGGTACAGTTTGGCCGTCGAGGTCGCCGGTGAGCCCGACGATTTCGAGCTTGACGAGGATCATGCGGTGCTGCTCTTTCAGTGCGCGCGCGAGCTGCTCTGGAATGTGGTCAAGCATGCGCGGACGAACCGGGCAAAAATTTTCTATCGCTTGGGCGATGGCGAGCTTACGCTCGAAGTCAGCGATCGGGGCCAGGGGTTCGACGGGGCGCACTTCACTGAACGCAGTTCATCTGCCGAGAGATTCGGCCTGTTCAGCATCGGTGAGCGCTTGGAACTGCACGGCGGACGTCTCGATGTCGATTCCGTGCCCGGGCGTGGGACGCGAGCGACCTTAAGTATTCCCGTAAGTATTCCCGTCGATCCGATGCGAAAATCGTCGACGCGTCCGTCGTCGCAGACGGTCGCGGAAAACCCTTCCGCAGCGGTTAAGGAGTTGCGCGTTGCGCTGGTTGACGATCATCCTTTGTTGCGCGAAGGCCTGCGCAGAGTTATGGCCGTCCATAATGATCTTTGCGTGGTCGGTGAAGCTCAGGATGGTCTGGGGGCCATTGAGATGGCGCGCCAAACCAAGCCCGACGTGATCATAATGGATATCAACATGCCGCGCATGAATGGCATCCAGGCGACCAAGCGCATTCTCGAAGAACTGCCGGACACGGTCGTCGTCGGCTTGTCGGTGGCAAGCGATGCGTACATCGAGCAAGGGATGAAGAAAGCGGGTGCGTCCCGATGTGTCGCGAAGGCACGCGCCAGCGAGGAAGTGTACACGGCGATCATAAAGGCCGTGGAAGAGCGTAAGAGAGCCAGCGTGGGATGACCGGCGATTTGCCGTGTGAACCGCGCAGATACTTTCCGTCACCGTTGAGGATTACGATGGCTGTGGTGAATTTTGCGATGCAGCTGATTTGATAAATTTATATTATCGTCCCGACGGGTTGTGATCGAACCCCATCCGCGACAATCCGTTGAAAAATAGGAGGAGTGTCTATGAAGTCATTGACCTCGCGAATGCTAATTCTGCCGTGCTTCTTGATACTCCTTGCGGCGGCAGCTTCGGCGGCTGAAAAGCCCTTTTATCAGGGGAAAAACATCATCTTCCTGATCAACTTCGCGGCGGGCGGGCCGACGGATATCGAAGGTCGCATCGTCGCGCGCCATCTCGCCAAACATATTCCCGGTAATCCGACGATCATCGTGCAGAACATGGCGGGCGCCGGTGGCGTCACCGGGATTAATTTTCTCGGCGAAGCCGCCAAACGGGACGCCTTGACGTTGGGTTATTTTACCGGTCCCTACAACCATCATATGATGAAGAGCACGACGCTGCGCATCGATCTCATGAAAGTGCCGTTCATCGCTGCGGTGCAGGGCGTGACGGTCTGCTACATCCGGTCCGATACACCTCCCGGCATCAAGAAACCCACGGACATCGCCAAGGTCGAGCGCTTCCGCGCCGGCGGTTTGTCTTTCGACAGCAACAAGGACCTGCGCTTTCGTCTGGCGTTCGATATTCTTGGCGTGAAATACGATTACGTGACCGGTTACAACAGTAGTAACGACGCGCGGCTGGCGGTGCAGCGCAACGAGATTCAATACCACGACGAAAATATTCCCGGCTATCGCGGCGTGGTCGAGCCGCAATTGGTCAAAGCCGGTATCGTGACGCCGCTCTATTATCACGACGTCATCCGACCCGATGGAACCATGGCAAAAAGTCCGGATTATCCGGAGCTGAATTCTTTTACCGAAGTGTACACGCAAATATTCAACAAGGCCCCTTCGGGAATTAAATACGACGCGCTTACGGCAGCCAATATGGCGAGTCAGAATCTCAACCGGGTCGCCTTGCTACCGCCAGGCTCGCCGCGCGAGGCGGTGACCGCGCTGCGCCAGGCCTTTTCGGGGCTCTCCAAAGACGAGGAATTTATCGGCGAGGCGAGGAAAGTGATGCGTTTTCATCCGCGCTTCGAAACCGGCGAAGACGGCGAGAGGCTGCGCGACAAAGTCCTGCGCGCGCCGCCGGAAATCATCGAGTTTGTGCGCAAGTATGTCGAGGAGGCGAGGAAGTAGTTTGGCGACCACAAGAAGCGCGGATCAGAGTTGATCGCGGAGCCTATGGGATCGAGATTTTATGACTGCGCTGCGACGGTGCGCAGCGGCGATATTATTGTCGGCGTTTTTGCTCGCGCCGGCTGATGGGCGCGAAGCGATTCAAGAACTATGAAGATCTGCGCGGCGCGAACATCGGTTCTTCCGGTATCACGTCAGGCACTGCGTTTGTGCTTCGACGCATGCTGGCAGCCAAGGGACTCCAGACTCCGAAAGACTATAATTTGATCAATGTCGGTCCTTCGGCGCAGTCCTATTTGGCCTTGACCGCGAGCCGGGGCGACGCCACGCTCATCGCGGTGCCGCTCAGCTCGGACGCTGCGGAAATAGGGTATAATATCATTGGTCGAGCGTCCGACATCGTACCGACTTATCAGCTCACCGAGATTTCGACGCGGCGCTTCTGGCCGAGAAGAACCGGCCGGTGATGGTGCGCTTCATGAAAGCCATGGCGCTGGCGATGCGCTGGCTCTACGACAATAAAGAAGCCGCGATCGAGTTCCTCGCCAAAGAGATGCGGCTCAAAGCCGAGCACGCGCGCAAAGGGTGGGAGTTTTACACCGAGCAAAAAATTTGGAATCCTAACGCGGAGGCGAACGTCGAAGGCGTGCGCACCGTGATCCAGATCATGGGCGAGCGCGGCCTGCTGAAAGCGCCGCTGCCGAATCCGGCGAAATACCTGGATCACAGCTATGCGGAAGAGGCCTTGAAAGAATTGGGAAAACGATAAGTTCAAAGACAAACGGAAAGGCGGCAACACTCGATCCATGAATTGGCAACCACAACAACGTTATTTCGTTCACGATGGCTTAAAGCTTCATTACTGGGAATGGGGCGATCCTAAGCAAGACACTTATATTTTCGTTCACGGTGTTCGCGATCAGGGGCGGAGTTGGGAGCCGTTTCTCGACGTGTTGATCGCGCGCGGCGTGCCGATCAAGCACGCGGTGGCGCTGGATCTGCGCGGCCACGGCGAAAGCGAATGGCCGACCACGGGCCGCGGCTATCAGCACGAAGATTTTCTCACCGATCTGGCCGGCTTGGTGAAGCACTTGGACAAGGGGCCGGCCACGATCATCGGCCACTCGCTGGGCGGCAGCATGTGTATGCTCTACGCCGCGGCGTTTCCGGAAAACGTCCAACGCATGGTGCTGCTCGAATCGCTCGGTCCTTTCGCGCGCGCCGACGACGAAGTCCCGGAGATCATCGCGGAGCGCTTGACGGGTCGAAACTACGTCGAGATTCCGTTTCCCCATGAGACCTTGGAGTCGGCGGCCAAGTCGCTGCAGAAGACGTTTCCGCTGATTCCCGACGACGCGGCGCTGCACATGGCGCGTCACGGCACGCATTTCAAGGGCGGCCGCTACCGCTGGAAATACGATCCGATCCTGCGTTACCGCACGACCACGGCGATGTCGGAGGGGCAGATCGAAGCTTTCATTCGGCGGCTCAAATGTCCGATTCTGTTTGTCTACGGCACCGAGAGCGATTTCATGAAATCGGTGCGCGGCCACCGCGCGCAACTTTTTCCCAACGCGAAAATCGTCCCGGTCGAGGGCGCCGGCCATCACATTCCGCACGAAAAGCCGGAAGAGTTGGCGGACGTGGTCGTGCCGTTCTTATTAAATGCGGATTAACTCGTTCCAGACGTTCAAATCGTTCAAGTCGTTCAAATCGTTTTCGGAAGGAAACAATAATACTTGGATCAGGTTTTCTGTTCTCAACGATTGGAACGTTTGGAACTCTTGGAACGACTGGAACCATTATGGAAAAACGAGGTCGTTATGTATCTACCTGCTGAAAAAATCGCCGCGATCGAAGGGATCAGAAGAATTCACGCGCTGAATCCAACAGCGATTCGGATCGACAAATCGCTCGGAGATGAAGCCGGGCTTAAGAACATGGGCATTCATCTGATCTCCATCGCGCCTGGGGATAAATCGACGGAGTTTCACTCCCATAAATATGAGGACGAAGCGATCTACGTTTTGTCCGGTCGCGGGAGCGAGATCATCGGAGACGAAACTCATAAAATTGGCCCGGGAGATTTTATCGGTCTGCCGGCGGGTGGTCCGGCTCACGAAACCGTCAACGATGGTAGTGAGCCGCTCGTTTGTCTCGTCATCGGCCAAAGGCTGGCGCAAGACGTGGTCGACTATCCGCGCAAAGGCAAGCGGCTTTACCGCAACAGCGGGCAGCGGGATATGGTTGACTTGGCCAATGTTGCAGATCGGTAATCGTCGCCAACCATCTGTGCTTGAGAGACTCGAATCGTGCTGATCAATTGCGTTGCTTATGAGGACGGTCGTAAGCTTGCCGATATCCCTGTCAGCGAAATTCATTCGTACATTGCACGGCCCGATTGCTTTGTCTGGGTTGCGCTCAAAGATCCGGAAATGGGCGAGCTGGAGGCGATGCAGCAGGAGTTCGGCTTGCACGATCTGGCGGTGGAAGACGCGCAGCAGGGCCACCAGCGCCCGAAGATCGATGAATATGGCCATTCCCTTTTCGCTGTGCTGCAAATGGTCGAGAACGGCGAGGAAGAGCTCAACGTCGGCGAGGTCGGGATTTTTGTCGGCGCCAACTACGTGCTTTCGGTGCGCCATCGCGCCAAACAAGGATTTGTCGATGTGCGCCGGCGCTGCGAGGAGGAGCCGGAATTGTTACGCCATGGGGCGGCCTACGTGCTCTATGCCTTGATGGATGCGGTGGTGGACCGTTACTTTCCCGTGCTCGATGCCATCGATACGGAACTGGAGCAAGTCGAGGAGAAAATCTTTGCCAAGAACACCGAACGGGCGAGCATCGAGGCGCTTTACGAAATCAAGCGAAAGCTGACGACGCTCAAACATGCGACGGAACCTCTGCTGGAAGCGGTCGGTCGGCTTTACGGCGGGCGGGTGCCCCAGCTTTGTCTGGGGTTGCAAGACTATTTTCGCGATATCTCGGATCACTTGGTTCGGCTCAACCAGTCGATCGACAGTTTGCGCGACATGGTGACCACCGCCATATCGGTAAGCCTTTCGCTGATCACGCTGCAAGAAAACGAAGTGACCAAACGTCTCGCCGCCTACGGCGCGCTGATCGCGGTGCCGACCTTGATTGCCGGCATCTACGGCATGAACTTCCAATACATGCCGGAGATTCAATGGGTGCACGGTTATCCGGTCGCCTTGTTGTTGATGGCGTTCGTCGATCTCTATATGTTCTTTCGCTTTCGCAAAGCCAAATGGCTCTAGCTTCCCAGCCGCGAAATATTTTTTTCGTTCCACGCTCAGCGTTTGATGATTCCCCCAAAGTTCTGATAGTCAGATAGGAACTGCTTTTGCACTTTAGGAGGGGTTTCATGGCTGAGCTGACAACGATCTTGCAAAAAGTCGACGAAGGCGCGGGCATCGCCTGGTTGACCTTCAATCGCCCGGAGAAAAAAAACGCTTTGAGCCAGCGGCTGCTCGACGAATTGATCGCGGCGCTCAAACAATTGGCCGACAACGAAAAGATCAAGTGCGTCGTCACAACCGGTTCGGGAGATTCCTATTCTTCCGGCTTGGATCTTTACGATTTGCGCGAATCCTGGAAGCGCAAACGTAAGTGGGACCATGCGGGCTCGACCTACGAGGTCGTGCGCGTACTGCGGAGCATGCCGCAGGTAACGGTGGCATCGGTGCGCGGTTGGTGTCTCGGCGGCGGCTTGGCGCTGATCAACGGGCACGATCTCTGCATCGCCGCGGAGTCTTCGCACTTCGGCATGCCCGAAGTGATCCGCGGCAGTTACGGCGCGGTGGCGACCTCGACGTTGTTTCACAGCGGGATTCCGGTCAAGAAAGCTTTCTACATTCAACTCACAGGAAGAAATCTCACGGCGGCGCAGGCGGAGCGCGTCGGTATAGTCTCCGAGACTGTGCCCGACGATCAGTTGGCGCCGTTCGTCGAGCAGCTGGCAACCGAACTCGGCAGTCGCAACGCGGTTACGCTCGAAAGCGCCAAGATTGCCGCGTACATGCAAAAAGACATGGATTTTTTGACCGCGCTCAAGACCGACGATCTGGTTTCGCACCGGATGCGTTACTACACCAATCCGCTCAGCGATGTGGAAGGTTATCTGCACTCGCAAAAAGGCGGCGGCACGACCGGCTATGTGAAGCCGGAGGATCGGAAGCAATAGAGTCCTGAGTAACGAGTGCTGAGTGCTGAGCAAGAAAGGCAGAACACGCGAGACGGGCTGCTGCCATCTTCCGAAACTCAGCACTCAGGACTCAGAACTCAGCACTAATTCTCGGGAGGTTCGACTATGCTGTACACGCCGTTATGTGATTTGCTGAATATCCAATATCCCATCATCCAGGCCGGCATGGGCTGGGATAAAGAAGGCCTGACGACACCGCCGGCGTTGGTCGCCGCGGTGTCGAACGCCGGTGGCTTGGGCTGCATCGGCGGCAGCTCGATACGTCCTGAAGTCATCCGCGAACGTATCCGCGCGGTGCGGCAACTGACGGACAAACCCTTCGGCGTCGACATCACGTTGCCAAAGATGGAAGATGTGAAAATTCCCGACCCCGACGAAGTGCACAAAGAGATCCAAGAAAAGTTTCCCAAGCACGCTAAGTTCAACGACGAGCTGATTCCGAAGCTCGGCTTGACGCCGCAGCCGCCGGATCGCAAAAGCTGGGTGAAAACGCCAGCGGCAACGCGCGAACAGCTCAGAGTGATTCTCGAAGAGAAAGTGCCGATCTTGATCATCGGCCTGGGCGATACCGCCGAAGTCGTGCCCCTAGCGCACGAGCGCGGCATCAAAGTCATGGCGCTTGCCGGTGCGGTCAAGCATGCGCTCAGCCATGCGCGTAAGGGCGCCGATGTGATTATCGCTCAGGGCTATGAAGCGGGCGGCCACACCGGAACGATCGGCAACTTTCCTTTGATTCCGCAGATCGTCGACGCTGTGAGACCCAAGCCCGTGGTTGCCGCCGGTGGTATCAGCGACGGCCGCGGCGTAGTGGCGGCGCTGGCCTTGGGCGCGGTGGGGGTTTGGTGCGGTACGACATTCTTGGTGACGCGAGAGGGCGGGATCAATCCGATTTATAAAAAGCAGATCCTCAATGGCAGCTCCGAAGACTTTGTGCGTACGGCCTACACCAGCGGCCACTTTGCGCGCCACTATCGCAGCGAAGTCATCAAGGCTTGGATGAGCTCTGGGCTTGAGGCTATGCCGACGCCCTACCAGGGCAACGCGATGGACGAAGTACGGCGCGCGGCCGAAACGGC
>Ga0193717_1000600_pt1 | contig 23576 bp, 30 predicted proteins | sample U2c2metaG_FD_145900 | JGI IMG/M metagenome (GOLD analysis project Ga0193717, IMG submission 145900) | Soil microbial communities from a riparian zone of the East river system, Colorado, United States - U2c2 | ecosystem: Environmental > Terrestrial > Soil > Riparian zone | place: USA: East River...
CGGTAGCATACCGCATGCCGGATAATTCAGCGCTTCGAAGCCTCATTGCTCAAACCGGGCCGCTTATTGCGCCGAGTGCGAACCCTGAAGGTTTGCCGCCAGCTATGACAATTAAAGAGGCGAAAGCTTATTTTGGTGACAGTGTTGATTTTTACGTTGATAGCGGCACGGTAATCGACACCGCGCCATCACAACTTTTTCGGCTTCAGCCAAATGGCCTGGAGCGTTTGCGATGAGTCAGCTTAACCCGAACGATTTTATTATTGCCAAGAAGCGCAAATTGTATAAGTTTGCCTTGTTTCATAATTCGCCGTTTTGTTTTGAGGTAGAAGAATGGAAGAATACCACTAGTCCTGTAGTACTTGAAATGGGTGCAGGAACCGGCCTGTTTAGTGTAGCCTGTGCTGTACTAAGGCCGGAAGAGCAGGTTTTAGCGGTGGATGTTAAAGCCGATCGCTTGCAGGCTGGTGCTGCGCTGGCGTATTCAAAACAGCTAAAGAACCTCCGTTTTCTAAGAGCTCGGGCCGACCAACTGCCAGAGCTTCTCACCCCTCATTCGCTAAAAAGCTTGTGGGTGACGTTCCCCGACCCGTTTCCAAAAGAACGTTCTGCTAAACATCGGCTGACTCATCCGCAGTACCTGAAAATATACGAAATGCTTCTGCAAAAAGACGGCGCGCTGTATTTTAAAACGGATGCAAAAGCATTGTTCGACTGGAGCCTTGAACAGCTGGTAGCGGAGGGCTGGAAAATAGACGAACTCAGCTTTGATTTGCATGAATCACTTCTCTCTGAGGCCTATAAAGTGAAGACGACCTATGAAACACGCTACATGAACGAAGGAATAAAGATTAATTTTGTGAAGGCAATGCCACCTTTAGATAGCTACTAAGACCTAGATTTATTTCGATATGCTTCAATAGCTTGTTGGATCATAGGTGAAAGATTATAATCTGCAAGGTTAGCAGAATGGGGTATTGTTTCATAGCCTTGCCCTTCGTATACTTCAAGTGCGCTAGTATCAGCATCGTTTAAGATATAATAGGTTACCCATCGGCTAGTGCCGTCATTAACTACTGGCTGGAAGATCGTTTTGTGATAGGTGAGCTGACTATCATTGAACGAAAGGTTTGTTTCTTCACGCAGCTCCCGCGCTGCTGCCTCGCGTGTTGTTTCACTCTCTTCTACGGCGCCACCGAAACCAGTGCTCATGCCTGGGTTGGTAATGCCCGGCTTGTTGTCGCGTTTTTGTAAGACAAAGTTACCTTGCTGATCGATAACAAGAACGTTTGCTACTTGTCGTACGTTATGCTGTTTTCTTAGCCAGCCGTCTATCGTCCCGGCGCCCATGGCAAGAACTAGCTTACCTTCATCAAGCGACTTTTGAATGTGATTCCATAGTTCGTCATTTAGCTCTGCGATTTGAACGCGGTCTTTATTGACCACGTTTTGTATAAGCTCTTCAGGCGTAAGAATCGGCAGGTTTGGATCTTCGCGCGAAAGGTAGGTGGGCAGCCAGTAAATCTGCTCGGCTTGCTCGAAGCAGTCCGTATATTGGTTTTTTATTTCGTGCTGACGGACGTTCTGATGGGGCTGGTATACCAAAACAACACGGTCTGATAGTTCGCATGCTAGTTGCAACGTGGCAGCAATTTCAACCGGGTGATGGCCGTAATCGCTATACAGGTTATTTGCCAGTTTCTCAAAGCGGCGGTCGGTACCGGGAAAGCGGGCGAGTGCTTCAATTATTGTCTCGCGTGCTCCAAGCTGGAGGTATTCCAGCGCCTTTACTACTAACGTCCCATTGCGCCGGTTGTGGGCACCGGTAAGCTGCAAGTCAATGGCTTCATTGTCATCCAGCACCCAGCTATTCTCGCTCGTAGCGCCAACTTCGGAATTATCGGTGTGCCACATAATTGTTTTGTGAGATTGTCCGATAAACTGTGTAAATGCAGCGGTGTAGTCTGACTTTGTTGGATACGTATCGGGGTGGTCGTAGTCGATCGAGGTGATAAGGGAAAGGTAGGGTGCAAAGTGAAGGAAATTACGGTCGAATTCATCGCATTCGTAGATAAAATACTCGCTAGCAGGGTCAAATTTACCGCTGGGCGCAAAATTCAGGGTAGTACCAACAGAATAGCTAACGGGGATGCCCAGCTGCTGCAGAGTCCAAATAAACATGCCTGTAGTGGTGGTTTTGCCATGGGTACCCGCTATGGCAATAAGTTTCAGGTGTTTATCGGCAATAATGTGGGCAAGCAACTCATCGCGCTTGGCGGTTTTTATGCCAAGTCGCTTTGCCAGCAAAAGTTCTGGGTGGTCGGATGGAAGAGCAGAGGTGTGAACAAGCCAATCAATAGGCTTTGTGTCGTGACAGGCTTGTAAGAATTCTCCGTTCTGGCCAATGGTAACGGCAACACCGTGGGCCTGTAACGCCTGCGTAAAGCGACTTTCGTTTGTATCTGATCCCTGTACCCCGTAGCCAGCATCAAGCGCAATTTGGGCAAGCGGTCCTATGCCAACGCCGCCAATACCAGAAAAATAGATATTCATTAGTATAAGTATACCATCGTCAGCTGCCCCGTGGTTACAGTATGCTTGCCATAGCCATTGTGTGCCATGAATGGCTGCTACTCTCCCTTAAATAGCTTTAGCATGTCATAAGAGACAAGGGGTAAAGCAGGTTATTGGTGCACTCCATTTTTGCTGCTACCCGAACATACTGCTCATGCTACAATAAGATAAGTACCAAAGAGGTGGGGTATATTTTCGGTGGCAGACAAACGGCGAGTTAAGAAGGGCATCAGGCAATTGCAACGTGTAAAAACGTGGCAATTATTGATCGTGTTGTTACTTATCGGGTTCATTGCCGCTACCTTTTTACGCCTGAATAATATCGGCATGGTGCAGCGCCGCGATGCCGTGCTTGCGGCCGATAAAACAGGCGATCAACAGGTGATGCAAAGCAGATTGTATGATTTACAACGATACGTGGCAACGCATATGAATAGTGCCTCGGGTGCCTTTTATCTTGAGCAGCAATACCGCCGTGATGCACAAAAATTAGTGGACGCGGCTAAAGACGACAGCAACCCCAATGGCAATATTAATGCAAAAGCCGAAGCGATATGTAAACCGCAGTATACCGTGTGGTCCCCGGCATATGTTCAGTGTTTTACAGATGAATTGAGCAAATTTCCCCCATCACCCGACCCTGCGCAAAACGTAAAGCTTCCCAGCACTAGCCTTTACCGTTATGACTTTGCCGCACCTGCATGGTCGCCTGACTTTGCGGGGTTATCAGTGTTGGTTTGCTTCGTAATTATACTGATGATCGTTGCCCGACTGATGGGGCTCGGTATTCTTCATTTGCTGACGAAGCGCCACTACAGGGGTATTTAACTGTTGACACCGTTGAAGTGAAACGGTACGCTATCAAAGTAAGACGCTAACAGGAGGTATAAGAACTTATGGCTTACAAGCACACTAACTCGAAGGGTATCACTTACTACTTGCACAAGACTGATGTCACGCTGCGCGGTGGTAAGCCACAGACTATCTACTTCTTTGCCAAGGTAGAGAAGAACGCTAAAGGTGAACCAACCGATCTTCCAGTAGACCGCGAAGTAAAAGAAAACCCACGTAACGGTTTCCTTACTATTAGCAAGATCAAAAAAGACGAAAAGTAAATTTCTCGATTCAAAGAGGCAATTTTCCCGCAAAATTCATTTGCGGGTTTTTTGTGTCCTAAAAAAATAAGTGTGAGCACCGAAGCACCCACACTCACCCCTAGAATGCTTCTACAGATTCAATCTGAAAGCCCGCAGGCTCATCGCTGCCACACTGCAACAAGGCAAAGTGTCCCCTAGCGATTGTATCAACTGCGTGGAGTAGATAATCGTACTTGTGCTTCATACCATCCATCGACATTCCCGCTCGCTGTGCGAGGGTTAGGGAGGTCGTCCCGCCAACCTCAAACAAATCAGCGGCGGCTGTCAAGGAAAGGATTTTTACCTTGAGACAGGGCACATAGCGCCCTTTTCGTGGATATACGTCCTCAACTTTTAACATGAATGTATTGCCAGCTGTGGACGTAAGATGGAGCACGCGTCCTCTCACCCTGGAAAAATGAATAGCATTCAACTATCTCACCTCCTCGTGTAACTAGCGGCATGGCTAACTATAAAACAATAGTAAGAACGATGCAATAAAGCCAAAAAAGCAAAATAAACTTGAAACATAACCACATTTAATGCTACAGTAAAGTCAAACAAACAGGTGCCAAAATAGCCTCGTCGGATGCGCAAATCATCCGAAGGGGCTTTTTGATTGTGTTTTTGCATAGTATATGATACCACTATGACATGATAGACAATGAACGCAACGCGACATCTCTTATCGAAACAGCACCCGAAGGTGCGACGACTTCAGTCACGGATCGCCGGGTTGTTTTGGGCGAAGTCGCCTCGCTGTATGCCACGTACGCCAAGGCAGAAGGCGGAGTGAGAGCGCTTAAAAGTTCTCACCGTAGTGCTGTTGAACGGCGTATTCAAAATGCTTCTCATGTCATGGAGAGGGCGAAACGCAAGGCTACGTACTCTCAGGAACAGGAAGATGATGCCATAGAGCCCTTGATGGCGTCGCAATCTCTTATAGAAGCAGGTTTTGACGCAAAAGATGTAGAAACGATGCGCTTAATTATGAAAATTCAGCTTCGTCAAGCTGTTGGTATAAGTGTTGGCCACAAGAAACGCGGCGATGCGGTAAGAAGATTATATAGTGAAGTATAAATTCGTGTTCATGAAAGTGGGCGACAAATAAATAGCGTTATCGCTGGGCAGGTGCGAAAAAGTTTCTTCGCACCTGCCCAGACCCCCAGCGGCTTGCTGATTAACGCGGGTCTCGTTTTTCAAATAGCACTTCGATCGTCGCATCCGTACGGGCTATGGCCTCATTGCTACGGCTGTCGTCAGGATAAGGCCCAACGTCTGGTGTAATGAAATTATTTCGTGCCCTTTCCACATCTCTTTCGATGAGAGGGAGCTTAGAGTCGTGCCGGATGGTAACAAGGATCGGACTTTCGCCCCTATTGAACACAAACGAAATTCCCTCAAAGCGTCTGGCTTTGGGATGCACCTTGGCTTCTGCTGCACCTTGCTGGTGGGAAAACCCTGCTTTGAGGGTAAAACTGCCATCGGCATTCTCGGTCAGTGCGTTCACGGTAATGAGCCTCCTGTAGGTAGGGCTATTGGTTTCTCCGAAGACGCTATTTATTTGTCTAAAATTCGCTCAATCTATTACAGAGAGCGATAATATATTGTGACATAAATGTATAGTAAAATCAATCCTCGCGTGAGAGCTATATGCTTATGGTAGAACCAGACTGACCCAATTAAACTAGTCAGTATGTTCAGTTTGCTCAGATGTCCATGCTGGAGATGCGGCATAGATAATCTCTAAATCTCCCTCGAAATAATAGGCATCGCCTATAGCAAGATGTATTTGATCATCCGCTGTTAAGTCAGTTGTCGTACCACCCCTTATTCCTACTATGCCATTTCCATTAACAATATGAACGATGGAGTCCGATTGTAAATTTCTAGTGAATCCATTTTCTGGATATCTACCCTTAATTGAAATACAAGCCACATTGAGGTTTGTGTTTTGCATTTCGTATTCCCATGCCACAATGGCACCATTCTCGAATTTCCGGGTATTGGATTGTGAGATATATTCCATATGCTAATGATAGCAAAAAAGAACTCCATAAGAAGTTCTTTTTAGCATAAGCTCTATGGTGGAGCAGAAGCTACGTTTTCTGAACGTATTGTTGAATGGCTAATGATCAACCCGGGAACGGGCTGGGTGGAAGTGCTTCGGGTAGCTGCGAATACGAGGAGCTCACAGATGTACGACTACTAGTTTGTATAAGGGTGTTGGCGGTTGAGCTAGGTCGCTCAACGCGCCTTCGATAGTAGTTGTAAATAACAAACACCACCCTATAAGGTGTTAACAAGCTCGTGGTAATAAAAACACACCTAAAAGGCTTGAAAACCGTATATATAGGGTCTATAGTTTTGTATAGACGCTATAGAAGTGGAGGTTTTTAACTTAAGTTTCAGTGTCCGCACTTTGCACAAATACGGATTGGTACCCGTCAAGTTAGCAAAAAGTTCATATTACACGCGGGGGAGTAGGTATAAAAGTACCAACAACTCCACGGAGTAGAAGCCTCGCTAACAGGCACCTACCCTTCGTGTAGTGTGAACTTTTTATTTTCGGAATACCATGAAAGACACACAGAAGTGGAGAGCTGACTGAGCGGCTTAAGGTAGCGGTTTCCAAAACCGTCGGGCAAAATTACGGAATTGTTTAGCGACACTATGTAAAACTAGTCCCAAGGGTTCGAATCCCTTGCTCCCCGCCAAAATACTAAAAACTGGATACGCAGAGGAAAATTACTGGGCTCACGCAGTAAGCATTCTTTGCGTGTCGCGTACTTAAAAGAGGAGAACAAGATGGTTCTAACTGTAACGTACGACCTGCATAACCCAGGTCGTGACTACGATAATATTGCAAAAACACTAAAAAGCGCAACGAGCTGGGCGCACCCGCAAGGCTCAGTATGGTTTATCGATACTTCACAGTCGCCGATGAGTTGGGTGAAGAAGCTACGGGCTGCAGGTGACCCAAACGATGAATACTTTGTAACACGCTTCGCAAAAGATGACTGGGGATCGGTGAATATGGATGCGGACGTGGTTAGCTGGTTGAGTCGTTCAGGTCGCAATTGGTAGCAGACGTATAAAACGATAAGCGTGAGCACTATAACAAATAAGCCCCGTTCTTGCGAACAGGGCTTATTTGCTTGTTTAGCGACTCAAACTTTCGTTTGAATGTAGTGCAGGTACGCAGCTACTTAAAATCTCCTATATTGCCTTTAGAGACTGAAAGTAACCGCTTACTAGGCGGTTAGTAACTTATTATTAAGTTTCTACTATGCATTATCGCCTTCATGCATATATCCTATTGATTATTCTAGATATCCGTGCGGGAATATACAAGGGTTTTGTTATTTTTACAATCAATAACAGAGGAGACCTGTTGTTATTTTTAGATCATCTAAGCAGTAGGATGTATAAACTCAAGTAGTCCCGTACCTTTTATAAAGATAAAAGTGATGCCCGTTATTATAGCTATAACAGCAACAGCATAGACTATAAAGATCGCTATGTCGCCAATTAGTGCTAGGACTAGGAGTACCCAATTGAGAAATTTGTGATTAGAAGAAACCTTTACTTCTAGATCGTACTGTTGGTAGAGACTAAGGAAGACAGGCTTCCTATCGTTTATATGGTCAAATAACCATATAACAAGCCCGAAACCACTCGAATCGGGATTATTGCCGCCTGTTGGAGGGGTGGGCGGTTCCTCGTTAATTTCGGTACTAGGAACAATTAGATTAGGTTTGGTTGCCATGAATCATGGGTTAATCAAAAGCTTGCTGCAAGTTGAAGTTTGAATGTCTTTCTTATTTCTTCAAAAGGCATTAACTTGTTCAGCGCCTGATAATTCTTTCTCCACACCTCTTCTTTATGCGTCCTTGCTACTAATTCGTATGCACTCATATTTCCATAAACCTCAAGAATAGGCTTGAGGTCTTTGGCTAAGGAGGCGTTTCTTTTCACGTCAACCTTAACTTGCTTTAGATCTTGTGATCCATACCCTTTGTACTCGTGGTACACGTCTTGAATAACCGGACCATGCTTCCATGCTACGATGTCATCATCAAAGAGCCGCTCGTCCTTATTGGCTGCATACCAAGCCTGAGAATAGAAGAGTAACTTCTGTAGTTTTAGTGGAGACAAAGTATTAACTAGACCCTCTTCTTTTTGGGCTAGTAGTATGATCTGCTTCGCTACTTCACTTGCTGTTCTCATCTTGTATCCCCCTAGTCTTGCTTGTACTGAAGTATATTGCAAGCATAACTATCTTTATTATAGAAGAGATTGACGCATTGTACCACATGGTAGCAGGCGTTACTTGAGCTATGAGCTCACGGTGCTGTCGAAAGTAGAAGAGGTAAGGTTGTTTGTAGGAGACGAAGTTTTACTTTATCTCCTGACCATAGTTTAATAAGGAATAACAAACCTAAGTGCGAGGAAGTATTAATAGCATGGCGACTGAAAATCAGCTAAAAACTCTTAGAGAGCAGCTCAAGATATACAAGCGAAAATACTTACGAAAAGAATTCACCACTCTAAATGAAGCTGACACCCGCATTATGACCAATAGCTTCCTCACGGAAATCTTGGGTTATCGTGAACTCGAAGAGATTAAAACAGAATATAGAATTAAATCTGAGTATGCCGATTATGTCATTCAACTAAAGCGTAAAAAACATTTTGTTGTTGAAGTAAAGTCAATCGAGCTTGATCTAAATGAAAAGCATCTTCGTCAAAGCCTGTCTTACGCGGCAAACGAAGGTATAGATTGGATTCTTCTCTTGAACGGTCGTGAAGTTCAGCTGTATCGTGTCAACTTTGGTAAGCCAATCAGTACAACGCTTATTTTCAAAATAGATTTCATGAATAGTGACGATTTAAAGAAGGCGCCTGAGCTGCTTTGGAACCTCACAAAACGAGCGATAGAAAAAGGTGAGTTAGAAACCTTCTGGAAGCGAACAAATGCGCTTGAGCCTGTGAATCTAGCGAAGCTTGTTTACTCTGAAGAGATTGTAAGACGATTACGCAATGACCTTAAAGAGCAGACGGGTATTTACTTTCAGATGGAAGATGTAGCCTCTTCACTGGCCCAGATTATTAGTGATAAGGTTGAGTTTCCAAAACCTCGTCTGCGAGTTAAAAAGAAAACCAGCAAGTTAGAACCTATTATTGAAAAAGCAGTAAGGTAACCAATCTAGATTATGGCAGAAGCCGAAGAAGAGTTTTCTAGGATTGCCAATGGCATCTTATTTGATAATAAAGAGGACTATGACAGCAGACGTAGGCAGGATGCTGAAGCAATGGCAGACTTATTCTATAATATGTACATAGCTCTCATAAAGTAGGAAGTCATTTAAACTAATGTATAATAATCTTACCTTAAACGAACGCACTAATATATTGTTTAACGCAATGTTCGACATTTTTGGTTTCCATAAAGGTAAGGATTGGGATGATCTTCGAAAAGACTTAGCAAACGAACAGATCGTAGAGTTCTATGCTTTAATGGGAAAATTATGGCCTGCTAATACAGATATTATACCCCTCCTCCCTAAGCCTAGTACGGCTTTAAGGGGATTTTACATTGGACAGACACACGCACGACTCGATCAGATCACCAATAGTATTGTTCGTAATAGCCTGTATTGTGATGAGATCCTTATTACCAATCCCTTCATGACACCTAGTATTCTTACCAAAGAATTTAGCCCCATCTATCATCCGGAAAAGTACAAGCAGGATACGCTTGAATTAATAGCGTTTATGTTTAATATTGTTGAGTGGGTGAAGGCTGGAATAGTATCCATTATTCCGCCTCCAACAGATTTTGATCCCGACTTACGCGAACAAGTATGGTCGATGGCTGAAGAGCGATGGAAGCACAGTACCTATACGATAGATGATGGTGAGATTGCTAGATTATCGCGAAGAGCACAAGAGAAGATAATACTCCGACTCCCCGATGAACAATTGGCACAGTTTGTTAAGACAAATCTCCCCAAGGGAACGTTGACAGATATAAGCAATGTAATCGCTTCAGTAAAGAATAAGCGGCGTTCCGATCCTCTTCTCTTAAATCAGGATTTCAACCTTGACGGCGAGCTTAGTATTTTGCGAAATGGCGCAAATCTTGAAACCGGACTTTATATTAGTCAATTAACTGGCTCATTTCTTTATACTGACCATAGTACGCAATGGCAGGAGATTAACTCGGTAGCGCAAGGAGGAGAAAATGATTTATGGAGTCCAGTAACATCTGCAATGCAATCACTTGATTTCAAGTTTCTGGGAAATGTCGATCCTGCGTTTGCCTTAAGGCTCAAGCAAGAAGGACGATTAGAAACGTTTCGAGGCTTATTGAGAGAAGTCTGGAAATCGGTTCAAGATAATAAACTCGATGAGGCCACATCTAGATACTTTGCTGATGAGATGCGAGGAAGATATAACGAAGCGGAGGCGGAGTGGTCAAATATAGACAAGCAACTTGTAAAATGGTTGACAGGAAGAACGGGAGTGACGGCAATTCTATCGGGTGGAATAGATTGGAGGATTCCGGCAATGGGCTTTTGCATAGAGGGAGTCGGTAAGTTAATTGCTGCACGAACGGACAGAAAGAATTTTAAGGCTAACGTACCGATGAGCGTGTTCTTAGACCTGAAAAAGAAGAGTTAGCCTATACGCTTCTCTATGCGGCCAAGAAATGAAGTATTTGAGTGGCTTCTCGAGGATCTTAAAGACTACCGCTCTGTGACTAGAGGAGTTCTTAGATAGCCCAAGCGCTCCTGCGAATATGGCTAGGATCAATTCTGGTGGGGGCGGATGGAATCGAACCATCTACCAAGTGGTTATGAGCCGCCTGCTCTAACCGATGAGCTACGCCCCCGTCATCGGTATTATAGCGTATTCTTATCTGCTCAGCTATAATAAAACTAAATCATCATGAAAAAAATAAACATTCGTAAAATTTACTATCATGTGCGTCATCGTTATTTGACGATGAACAACGTTGTGGTAGGGATCGCCCTTGTTATTGGGGCGAGCTGGGCGTGGGCCTCGGTAGGGGTAATGCAGCGTAATTATGGGTTGCAAAAAGAGGTAGATGCCAAGCAGCGTCAGGAGACGCTGGCCCAGCTTGAGACGCAAAATTTAACCTTTCAGCAAAAATATTATAAAAGCAGTGAATACCAGGAACTGGCTGTTCGTGAACGGCTAGGCTTTGCCGACCCGGGTGAAAAGGTGTTAATACTACCGCCCAATTCATCGGCAGCAAAGACTGCAGATGCAACGCTTGGTAAAAAAGCGGCCGTAGTGGTTGAGCCAGCGAGTAACCTTGAGCAGTGGGTGAACTTTTTGTTTGGGGGAAATAAAGACAAATAGCACTAGATTTGACGAATTATAATTTAGTGGTTATAGTATATCACTGTCAGTATGTCTGCGGGTTTTCAATAAGTAAGGTGAGCTGAATGAGCGTTTATTCTGAAAAGGTAGAGGGTCATCCTGTGGAAGTTGAGGTCTGGTCGGAATCTGGATTCACCGTCCGATACGGAGCATCAGTGAATTGTCCCTTCGATGACTGTGACAGCTTTTTCAGTACCACGAACAGATCCACTGAAGGGATTGCGAAGACCACCGTAAGGGGAAGCCTTCGCACACACTTGACGACCTCGAAGAGGCATCGATCCGCTGAAGAGGAAGAGCCTCCAAAGTAACGAAGATAGTGAAGAGCTCTAAAGACGTGACGAACGGAAGGGGTCTATTTACGCGACCCTTTCCGTATTTTTTATAGCACATCAAGACAAAGAAAAAACGATTATCAGATGATAATCGTTTTTTCTTGGTTGCGGGGGCAGGATTCGAACCTGCGACCTGATGGTTATGAGCCATCCGAGCTGACCGGACTGCTCCACCCCGCGATACATGCTTGATAATAACAGATAAGGACGTGAATTACAAGAAATAGTAGTACGCTAGCGAGTGCAATGAAAGACTAGCGTAGCTTTGCGGCAGCCACTCGAATGGCTTCACTCCAGCTCAGAAAGGCGTGCGGCGTGGCGGCAATTTGAGCGGCAGTAAGCTGGTACTTCACGGCGAGGGTAAGCTCGTGAATAATCTCGGCAGCATGGGGTGCTACAACGGTTCCGCCCAATATGACACCTTTTTTGTCGGTAATGATTTTTACAAAGCCATCGCGAAAGTCCGATGTGTTACTGCGGGCGATGATATTAAGCGTTGCAACGGCCTTATTGATCTGCAGGTCGCGTTTAAGGCAATCGTCCTCGGAAAGCCCAACCGAAGCAATACCCGGGTGCGTAAACGTCAGTCGGGGCGTTGCGGTGTAGTCTGGGGTTACTTTTGATTTGCTATGAATAAGGTTATTTGCAGCGACCCGGCTTTCAAGCAGGGCGGTGTGAGTGTGACTGCTGTGACCCAGTACGTCACCGGCGGCAAAAATATGACGTGCACTGGTTTGAAGATGCTCATCGACCTCTATTCCTTTTGGCGTGTAGGCCACGCTGGCGTTTTCGAGGCCAAGATCAACGGTAGGAATGCGGCCCGTGGCAATAAGAACGTCATCAACGTGAATGGATTTTTCAACGCCACCACGAGAGTAGGTTATTCGTTTACCCACGCCATCTTTTACAACTGAAAGCGTCCGGGTTTGGGTAAGGGAAGTGACACCTTTTTGCTCTTTGAGGATTCGTTCCATGAGTACGCCCACTTCTTCATCTTCCTGGGGGAGGATACGGCTAGCGATTTCGCAGAGGTAGACTTTCGTGCCAAAAATAGCCATTAACTGGGCCAGCTCAACGCCAATGGTGCCAGCGCCAATGATATAAAGGCTGCGTGGCGGTCGAAGCGAGTCAAGAATAGTGCGGGGTGTCAAATAAGGCAGATCTTCAAGCCCCTGAATGTTGGGTGCAACCCAGTGTGACCCAGTGGCGATAAGAAACTGATGAGCCGAAAAATGCCGGCGGTTAACGCTGATTTCATTTGGTGACAAAAAGTGTGCCGCCCCTTGAAACGTGGCAATTCCTTCGTTTTCATAGTAACGGCGATTGCCTCCGGCGCCCGTGCGTTTTACCGCCAGGTCTTTCCAGGCGCGAAGTGACGGGTAGTTGTAGCCCATAGTACTTGAACGCAGTCCAAAACGGGCACCATGGCGCGCTTCATCGTATAGCTGGGCAACATGAAGGAGGGCTTTTGTAGGGACATCACTCCAGTTGGGCGAATCGCCTCCGAATGTATCTGCCTCAATGATGGCAACTTTTTTACCGGCACGCGCAGCAATGGTGGCTGCAGCGCTTCCGCCGGCGCCACTACCGATGACAATGAGGTCGTAGTCGAATGTTGTTTTTTTTGCCATGTTTATTTCTCCTTAGATGACCAACCGGTGATGTTTGTATAAGTATGCTGCTTCGGGGTGGAATGAAGTGAGTGCTTCGGTTGCTTTTCGCCGCAGGTCACTACTGGTAACCTCGGGCTTGCTGGCGAGCCAACTACCTACGATGTCGCACACATTTGCAGCAATTGTTTCGGCCTCACCTTCAGGGCTACGGACACTCAGGCAGGCGGCAAGGACGCTTTTATGAAGCTTGGTGCGGTCAAAACTTTCGCTGGGTCGCTGTCCGCTACGCTTGATAATATCTATCATTTGAGCCATGGCTTTAATGGCCTCCGTAGGCAAAGGCTGTCACTGACACAACTTGGTCAACGTAGACGTAAAACCCTAAGATTAACAAACCGCTGCCGGCAGTAAATTGCAAAAATCGTTTGTTATTTTCGCGCCACCGCTGAATACCACTGAGCTTGTGGCCGCTACCAATAAGCCCGTGCACAATAATAAGCGACAACAGGGAAACGACAGTATATACGCCCAGACCTACGAGCTGCCACAGGGGTTCTAGGCGAATAAGCACCAGCGCACTAATAACCATGGGGGCCAAAATAAATATAAACTCAGCAATCACACTGCTAAGGCCCAGCCCGAATGCTTCAGCGCTGTGCTTGGTGGCTTTTGTCCGTTCACTTAAATAGCGGGCAAGAGCTCGTGGAAGCCACAGGCTGGTGCCTTTTTCGCGGCGATAATAAAATGCCCATACCGCTACGCCAAGGCCAAGCATAAGCCCGCAGCTTACTGCCCAGGCTACCAGTGGTACATTACTACCGAATGCGTGTTGAAATACGAAAGCAATGAATGAGATGAGAAGCATGGTCATGACGGCCACACCTAAAAGAAATCCCGTGGTAAGACGAAGTAATTTGGTGTGGGCTGTTTTTGTGCCAATGGCGTGGCCGCTAAGAAGGGTCAGCATACTAACGCTCAACTGAAAACTGGCGTGAATGAGTGCTGCAAAAGCGACAATGGCGAGAGAACTTATCATTTTTTATTTTTGCCTACCTCTCTGTCTATTTATACCATAAGCGGTTGAATTTGGTCAAAGGTAGCTCGCTGTACATTAAATACTCCTATTGTATGTATATCTTTATTCGTATATATTGTATGACGGCCGAACCGTTCCCTATGAAAGAGTGTGGTCATATGTGCAGAGAAAAGTTCTCTCGTCTTTGTCCTTTGCGCGGCATCCACAACACTTTGCTAAAACGCCTCATTAAGGCTGCTAACAACAACCTGGGCAATAGCAGAGGCGATGAGGCGCGCCGTGAGATCAATAAGTGTCTTAGTGATCCATTCGTGAATAAAAGGAGACAGGAACGTAATCCTGCTTTACAGCTACAGCTCGAGCTGGCACAAAAGCTCTTGAAGCCCCCTATTCCTGAAAATGAGAGGACATCAAAACACCGTAAGGTACGCTAAGTGAACGTTCGTCTGGCGGCGGAGGTAGTAGGCTATTTCTGCCACTACCTCCGCCTTGTTCTTTTGATAATGTTATGACATAATCTTATATTAAGCGCGGATGGGTGCCCATTGGAAGAAGGATTGCTATGAGACGATCTTTAACGGAACGAGAGCAGCGTATACTTCAGGAATCTAGTACAGGAGGTGGCTCAAAGGCTCGGATTGCTGGGATTCTTGGGTGTAGTGAGCGTACGGTGAAACATCTTTGCGAAGGGTTGTTTCGCTTGTATGGGGTAAATAAGCTCGAAAACGCAGTATGTGCAGCTATAGATTCGGCTGATATCATCGGTCCAAAGTCGCCGCCTGTACCTTCTCAACTTCCTAGTGATAAAGAGATGAGCGTAGTGTTGTTATTGCCTACGGGCATGACCAATAAAGAGATTGCGGCAAAGTTGAAGATTAGTGAGGTGGCAGTCAAACATCGTATTTTAGGTGCCCGTAGGATTTATGGTGCTCGTGACAGGGTGCACTTGACTGCTATCGCTTATTTGTATGGCTCGACCAGGTAGGAGGGCACTCATCCGCGCTCTTCTACCCCTCGTGCAGTAAATGTGCTACTATATGCTTATTTAAATAGGGACTTGGATGAAAATAATTGGACATCGTGGTGCCTGCGGGCATGAACCGGAAAATACATTGGCTTCTTTTAAAAAAGCTCTAGAGCTAGGCGTTGATATGATTGAGCTCGATGTCTATAGCTTAAAAGACGGCGAGCTAGTGGTTATTCATGATGACAAAGTAGACAGAACAACTAATGGCACAGGATACGTTGCCGACTTTATATTTGAAGAACTGCGTAGTCTGGATGCTGGAAACGGCGAAAAGATTCCGCTTCTTGGTGAAGTTCTTGACCTTATCAATGGCCAAGTGCCCGTTAACATCGAGCTTAAAGGTGTGGGCACTGCGGGTCATGTCGCAAAGTTGATTAACCGGTATAGAACAGAAAAGCGGTGGCCCAATGATTTATTTCTTGTCTCTTCCTTTAACCATGTTGAATTAGCAGAATTTACACGGCATATGCCGGCTATAAAAACGGGCGCTCTGATTGTAGGTATACCGTTAACATACGCCGCATTTGCTCAAGAGCTTGGTTCTGTCTCTGTGAACCTCGATGCAGAGTTTATTACTCGTGAATTTGTTGAAGATGCACATGAAAGAAACTTGGAAGTGTTTGTGTTTACGGTTAACGATGAAAGGGACGTGAGGCGTCTGCGTGACCTTGGTGTTGACGGTATTTTTAGTAACTTTCCCGATAGGGCGCGGGCGTACTTGGCGTAAACGGCTACATTATTCGTAATTGCCGCACTTTACTATTGCAATTTAATACTATTTATGCTTAAATAAGTACATAAGATACTAAAAACAAAAAGGACGCAAAAATATGGACAAGCACTCTGCTGATATTGAATCAGTGACGCTTAGTGAAATCTTGAATTTGGCTAGTTGGAACCGCCAGCGAACCAGTGACGAACTGCAAAGTTTCATTCGGACTCACCACGACAAATTGCCTGACAGCGTTGAAGTTGAATAATTGTTACTGAAATTTTTGATATGCCCGCACAATGCAATCGGCATAAATAACTTCACCTTCTTTGGTTGGATGAATTCCATCGTCCGATAAATAGTCAGGATGGGCCGATATAGCGGTGTCCCACTCTGCTACGACTACGTTGCTATAACGTTTTGCTGCAGCTACCATGTCATTATTGTTTGGAGCTGTCCACTCTCTGTCCGCGTGGGCGGTTACAAGTATAGCTTTGCGTTTGCCTAGTTGGGCAATAAGCGTGTCAAGGTTGCCATCGCCAAAATATCCGTTTGTCCCTAGGGCAACAATGACGATATCGCGAAGTTCGTCTGTGCTTTGCAAATGCGATATGGTTTCAAGGCCGCCGCGGCGAATCGAGCGCGAGATCTCGGCGTTTATAAGAATACCCGGAAACGTTTCCTGCAGCTGCGGTGTGCTCGCCAGCATAACCGAATCACCTATTGCGGTTATATGCGGACCCTCAAGGGGCGTTTTTTTTGTAGGATTAATCGTAACTATTCTTTTAGACTCGGTGGCTTGTTCGCGAATAGCGTTTTGCCCTTTTTCGACACTTAGCTGGGCCGAGGTTTTTGTGGGTGCGCTAATAACCGTCGCGGTGGTGAGACCAAGGGCAAGAAGTACGATAAGCGTTACCGAATGCGGCCGCATATAGGTGCGCATTGAAGCGGCACTTGTGGTAGTCTGCCACCTTTTGATAGCCGTTTTAAACAGTATACTAAAGCCGCGCTGACGAATGGGCATTTCAAGGTAGCGGTAGCTAAGCTCGGCGATACCAAATGTCAGTGCGATAGCGCTTACCGGCAGCAACCAGACGGGTGATGAGCCGGGCAGGAGCTGCCGTAACAGCACAATCAATGGCCAGTGCCAAAGGTAAAGCCCATACGAGCGGATACCGATCCATTCAAGTAATTTTATGGTAAAAAGTTTTTGAAGTAAGCCTTTTTTACCAACGACAACAACCAGCAGAGTAGCTGTTGCAGCACTGGCAAGCAATAAGCCGCCGTTATAGGCAGCGGGGGATTGGTCGGATAGCGTTGCAATGAGCACGAGTAAAACAACAAGGGAACCAGCGCCTATTAGTTCGGCAGCAATGGGGCGGCGGCGTATATTCCAAAATGGCTGAGTAAGGCGGCGCAGTGCCTGGTTGGCTGTTACTGAGCGTGACCAAAATGCCAAAAAGGCACCGATCATCAGCCCGAACAGGTGTGTATCGGTACCATAATACACGCGTGAGGCAGAGACACCGCTGTAAAATAAATAGGCCATGAGACCAGCAGAGGCAAGTGCCGTCAGCCCCGTGACAACCATGCCAATCCGTGGTTTTTTAATGACGCCCATCAGCAAAAGAACAGCCAGTGGCCATAGTAAATAAAACTGCTCTTCAACAGCAAGCGACCAGAAGTTCATGAACAGGTGAGCGCTGGTGGTACTAAAGTAGTCGGTACCAACGATAATTTCTACCCAGTTGCTGCTAAAGGTTGAGGCGCCAAGTATTTGTTGGCCAATGCCCACCATGGCATCGCCCCGTATAAAAAACACCGCCGAGCTGATAACCAGAATGGTCACAAAAAGGGCAGGGAGCAACCGGCGGGCGCGCCGCAGCCAAAACGTATTCAGACTAATGCTACCGGTGTGAGTTTGTTCGGCAATAAGGAGTGTTGTAATAAGAAACCCGCTGATAACAAAGAAAATATCTACCCCAATGTAGCCGCCCGGAAGTGCAAGCGGGAAGAGGTGATAAAAAATAACGGCAAGCACGGCTAAAGCCCGTAATCCATCGAGCCCCGGAATATGATAGCTATGTCCCCTGCTCACGCGTGTTATCCCCACTTCCCTTCTCTGTTGTTAGTATAGCGCAAGGGGTGGGCGCTTGGCGATACGAATGATAATGAACGAGCCCAGGGTAAGCGCGAATGCAATTGTGCCGAGATGCCCGATTGTCCATAGCTGCACCCGCTGACAATCCGGAATCAGCGTTTCGCGTACCGGTACAACGTGATCGACCAGGGGGTGAACAGATATAAATGCTTGTCGCTTAGTTTTTGAAAGAAGAGCAACCGATTTTTCAGCCTGGTACATAGACGTTTTAAACGCAGGGTTTTTACGATACAGGTGAGGCGATACATGGTCGGCCTTGGTATTTTTACCGCAAATGGTCATAACCTTATAAAAATTGTTAGGGCGGGCGGCATACATATTGAGCGCCGTACTTCCCCCGGCACTCTCCCCTATTAAGACGATGCGTTTATTTTTTGCCGCGTCAACTCGCTGGTTGATAATTTTCACCTTTTCTTCGTAGGTAGCACCGTTGGTCCAGCTCATAGAAACGAGTTCGGCGGTAACGCCAAACAGACGCCAAAAACGCAAACAAAACCGCCGAAACGAGTCGTAGCGGTCACCAAGGCCAGAAATATAAAGAATATGAATGGGCATGGCCACATCATACCACGCGGGGGTGGCTACGAGGCTGTTCCAAAGCGCTTAATTGCTCGTTCGTGGGCGCGGGCGGCTTCGACTTCACGGTCACGTGGCTCGGCCTGGGTGACAAGCGAATTCAGTAACTTTTTAGCCACAGCAGCCGTTTCTTCGATGGCTTCGTTAAACGCAGCTTCGTTTATCTGTGACGGGTGAGTATAGCCCGATAGTTTGCGAACGAATTGCAATGAAGCATTTTTAATTTCTTCATCGGTTGCGGGCGGATCAAAATTAAATAGAACTTTTATATTGCGGCACATACATCCCTCCTTCTTGTAGCTGATGTTCAGTCTTAATTATACCGTAAAGCCACGGGAAGGTTCGTGGCCCCTCTTTTCTTATGTACCTGATAGGGTATACAATTAAAAACAATGACCTACGAACTTCGACCCCTTACCCCCGATGATGCACCAACAGTACTGCAGTTGACCGCCGAAGACCGGACGCGAAGCGGCATACCAGATTTTATAGCTCACCGCATGTTTAACCCTGATAATAAAGATAGTCTGAAGACTCAAGAAAGTAAATTAAAAAATAATTCCGGACTCTATATGGGTGTTGTTGCTGCGGGACACGGACTCGTGGCGGTAAGAAAAGCCGGCCCATGGTATACAGGCGATCAAAAGCCGTTTGATACTGTTTTTGAACGGGCACGGTCACTGGTCCGTAGGCCAGAAGATGCCCGTCCGCTTGGTATATTTGCACTAAATGTAGCCGAAGAACTTGGTAGTCGGGATAAAATTCGCGTGGGGAGGATGTTGATGGATAACTTACTTCCCTCCCAGCAACGCGAGCAACCCGAAGTACGCATTGGCCTGCATGAGAGCGATCCGCTTAAATCATTGCTTGAAAAAGAGTATGGATTTAAGGCTACGGGCAAGCATGCGAAAGTACAGTATGTTAAAGAAGAACTTTTTATCCGTCCATCGATGCCCTGAGTTAAAACGGGCAGGTGTTAATACAAAAAAGGTTGTTGCCCGAGATTTCTCCCGGGAACAACCTTTTCGGATGTCGGGATAATTTCTCGGGCATATTGAGCTGCTAGCTTTCAGTGACAGGAGCTCCTATATCTTGGAGCGCCTGGAAAGCCCGTGGAGCTTCAACCGATGGCTGATTGGTTGAAGGTAGCTTCTGAAGCACAGGAGCGATCCTCTTCCACTGCTTTTGGTCGATCAGTCCACCTACGGCTCCACTTCCGCCCAGGCCAGCGAGCAGCGCGATAACAACGTGATACCAGGCGAAGCTCATGGTGGTGCCCCAGGTGACTGCAACCGATGGTGCGGTGTACGTACCAAAGACTACCAGCCCGGTGATTGCGCCGAAAACGGTATGTCCCATCGCTCCCGGCACCCACATGACCATTCGTACGGTTGTTGCTCCGGCCGCAGAGCCCAGCGGGATGTCTCGCTTGATTGCTTGGGGTTTGACTACGCCGCCATAGGCGTAGTAGGCATAGCCAATTCCACCTATTGCGCCCATCACTATACTGATGATGGCTGCTACTATTGCGTTCATCACTCCTCCTTGGGTAGAACGTATCTTACTTATATTATATATTTGATTAAATTGCAAATAGAATACACTAATTAAAGATAGCAAAAGAGGCGTGCTGCGGTACCTGTAATGGTACTGCAGCACGCCCGATGCATCACGCAGACTTGACTTCATTGACCGCTGCGGTCACGAATTGCAGGTCCGGTTTCGCCTCCACACTGCTTTTCAGGTAGTATCGTAGGTTCTCCGGGATGTAGACCCAGGTGCCACTGTCGATGTAGTATGCTTTTTTATCAACTATTATCTGGACTTTGCCGCACAAGACTCGTACTATGGCTGCTTGATTGCGCCAGTAGAACTGGTAGTGCGGTTGACTTACGCTTGGGCGCCTCTGCCCCAATGTGGAATAGCGGCTTTTCTCGTCTATCGAGTAGAAAAGCTCGTGGTGAGTGCGAAGTGCTATGACAACATCTGAGAGGTTTTCTTTCGCGTTACTGCCGGCGTGACTTGAATCGGTGCCGAGAATAACTCCATCGGCTTGGGGCCTACCTGCGTTGAGTCGCATGTGCCAGTCCTTGTCTGTCGGGAATGATGCGTTGTATATTATATCATAAATCACATAAGAGAACAAAATACATGGCGTGGGCCAGTTATGGAAGAACCCCCGGCCGAACCGGTTGGGGGTTCTTCCTGGGGGCTAGGTTGTTTCAGTCTAATTGCTCCATAGACCGTACAATGAAGGGCCGCACGGGACCACTGGCGTAGCGGTCTATCAGGTAGACTACGTTGCCCGCTCCCACCGTAGGAATGGCTGCATTGTAAGCATGTGCCATAAGCTTTATCCTGGCTGCCCGTGGTACAACGCACATGATTGTGGGCTCTATCGCGGGATTGTACTTGACCGGTGCGTCCTGCACTTTCACGCGGCGCGAATGACCTTCGAAGACGTTATCGAGAAGTTCAATTCGAAATATGCTACCTTTCGTATCTATAAAAGATAGCACGGTGCCCGTTGGCAATTCGTGGTGGTTGACGCTTTTGGTCGCCGAGTCAGATGATGCAGATCGGCGTAGGAAAAGTGGGTGCATCGTGAATCCTTTCGAGGGAGACGAAACGTATTAATAATAAAATCATCCATAGGCATTGTCAATCCATAGGGTATTTAAAGGGCAAATTTAACAAAGAATTTTATAGGAGTATAATAAAAGAGTGCGGTAACAGCGCACAGAAGTTAGGAGGTGGACTATGACACAGCCAACAGACTGGTAATATTATTATAAAAAGATACCCCTATAACGGGGTATCTTTTATTTATATGTGCAAGCAAGGTAGGTGAGTGCATTGATAGTATACCAAGTGTATTTGAACTGCTATTGATAAAATGACTGTCAATATGCTATAAGTTGTAAGGCTTTCGCATCCGATAGAATAAGGTGACGATGACAGAGAAGTTCTTTTTGAGGCCTGGCGGGGTTACTGCGCATCTTCCGATCTCTCCGCACCAGCGCGATATTCTTGTTACCAGTGTACTCTCTTTATACATTCCTAAGACACGCACCCGGTTGTGGCCTTCGAGCTATATCGAAAGCTTGGCAGAATATCTGCCTAATGAAGGAGTGCTATCGGTCATCGTTCGTGAGGCAAAAATTTTTGCATGTCTACCTAAGACGCTTGCACTTATCGATAGAATCCAAGACGAGTTTGAGACTAGGCTTAGGAGCCGGCAGATCTTTACTGTCGATCAAACGGCAGTGATATTTTGTGTCACTAGAAAAACCGTAGGAAATTGGCGAGATAAAGGCGCTCTTGTGCCAGTTATGTCTGAAGCACTGCCAATGGTCAACAGTAAAAGGGGGAGGCCACTTGGATCTTTCTTTTCGCAGGCAGTATTGCGCCAATTTGGTACGTGGCATTTTCCTAGGGAATAGGAGCTAAGGCTACGACCCCCTTCATGCGAAGGCTGGGGGTCGTAGCTAATTAAATTTTATATAGAAATACGCGCCTATATACTTGACAGACCCAATTTGATTTTATAAACTAGAGGTATGAGTTTATTCGCCTTTCAACAACAATTCCCAGATGAAGCCTCGTGCTTAGCCTTCTTGGAAACCCAACGCTGGGGCGAAAACGGTACCAACCGCTACTGCCCCCACTGCGGCAGCCTTAAAACCTACAAATTCGCAGATGGTAAGCTTTTCAAATGCGGCGACTGCCGCAAGAAGTTCACCGTCAAAGTCGGTACCATGTTTAGCGATAGCCACATCCCGCTGCAAAAGTGGTTTTACGCTATCTACCTCAATACCTCGCTCAAAAAAGGCATCTCATCCATCCAACTCGCTAAGTACCTGGACATCACTCAAAAAACCGCGTGGTTCATGCTGCAACGTATCCGCTACAGTGTCGAGAAGGCCGGACGCGGTGACCTACTCGGCAATATCGTCGAAGCTGACGAAACTTATGTCGGTGGCAAGAAACATGATGGCATGCGTGGTCGAGGTGCTAGCGGCAAAACGCCAGTTGTTGGTATCGCTGAACGTAAGGGTGAAATACGTTTAGCAGTTACACCAGATACCACGGCACATACACTAGAAAAAGTAATCACGGATAATGTAGCACCTGGCTCTACAGTCATGACCGATGAGTACCGTCCATATAACCATGTTACCCAACTTGGTTATGCCCATCACCGCGTTAACCACTCCAGCAAAGAGTTTGTTGTTGGCCAGAATCATACCAACACTATTGAGGGTGCTTGGAGTCACTTAAAGCTCAGTATTCGTGCTATCTACATTGGCGTCAGTCCCAAACATTTGCAGAAATATTGTGCTGAATATGAGTACCGTTACAACACGCGTGGCCTAAAAGACGATGAACGCTTTGACAAATGGTTTGGCTTTGTAAACGGTGCAAACTTGCCTTACAGAAAGCTCATTGGCGCAAGGCGGCTAATATTCGCTCCTACAGTCGCAGCACCCAGCACTGTGTCACAAATAAGCCCAATACCTAAACAAGATCACCTCGCCAAATACCGTAAACCTCATACTCTCCCTGGTGACGATGAACCGCTACTACGTGACTCAGAGTACTTTTAGTAACATTACGTTTTGCCCCCATGGGCGAGGGCAAAACTTGCCTTATATCTATCTGTTATTGTAAACTAATCGTATCTCCTACCCTTACAAGTAGAGGTGTAGGCTGGGTTGGTAAGTAAAGTAAGTATCAAGAAGAATAAACACAGAAGCAAAGAAATAAAAACATAACTAAACCTAAGTAAATAACAAATCATATAAAACAATAGAATTAAAAACTAACGAGAAAAAAGATAAAAGAAAAAGAAACATAGGACAGAAGAATAAGAAATCAAGAAAAGTATAATTAAACTCTAAAAATAACTACTAAACTAAGATCCATAACCATAAAAGCAACTAACCTAATGCCTGCTTACATTCAATCATTTAGCCATGACCAGACTCCCTAA
>Ga0193717_1000601_pt1 | contig 23512 bp, 19 predicted proteins | sample U2c2metaG_FD_145900 | JGI IMG/M metagenome (GOLD analysis project Ga0193717, IMG submission 145900) | Soil microbial communities from a riparian zone of the East river system, Colorado, United States - U2c2 | ecosystem: Environmental > Terrestrial > Soil > Riparian zone | place: USA: East River...
GGAGGCGGGCGGGGTCGGATCTGGTATCACAGTGGTACCGTCGAACGCATGGCGATGACCCTCAGGCTGACCGACGAGGAGAATGACCGCCTCGCCGAGCTCGCCGCCGCGGAAGGCCGGTCCAAACAGGAGATCATGCGGTTGGCGTTGGCCGACCGCTGGTCACGGCTGCAGAAGGAACAGCAGCTGACCGAGGTTCTGAGTCGGGTGCTGCCTCGTTATCGGGGGCTGCTCGAACGTATTGGCACCGCGTAAAACTGTCGGTGGTGTCTGACATGATTCTTCGGTGATCATGTACTTGGACGCCAGTGATCTGCTCGTGCTGGCCGCCGCCGTCACCGGTGGTGATCTCGTCGTGCGTGATCTCGGCCTGTTGGACGCGGCCGCCCACCGGCCGAGGGCGACGGTGCTTGGCGTGGAGGCGTACGAGTCGCTGTGGCTGAAGGCCGCCGCGCTGCTCGACTCGATCGTGGTCACCCGGCCGCTCGTCGAGGGCAACTGGCGGCTCGGCTGGGTCGCGGCGGTGACCGTGTGCGACATGAACGGCTGGTGGATCGACGCCGACGAGGACGAGGCGCTCGACCTGGTCCGCGAGGTCGGTAGGGGAAACGTTGGCGTGCCGCAGATGGCCGCGCGGCTCGAGGAGTGGGCGCACCCGAAAGAGAGCGACCTCTAGTTCGACTTGACCTGGAGTGCACTCCAGCTTCTACGGTCAGGGCGTGACTTATGCGATCGCCGAGGCAGCCCATCGCAGTGGGTTGTCGATCGACACACTCCGTTACTACGAACGCATCCAACTGATCGAACCGCCCGCCAGGGACTCCGGCGGCAGGCGGGCGTACTCGGACGACGACCTCGTCTGGCTGGAGTTCCTCACGAAACTGCGCATGACCGGCATGCCGATCCGCATGATGCGGGAGTACGCGAAGCTGCGGCACCAGGGCATCGGCAGCGCCGGACGGCGCAAGCAGATCCTCATCGACCAGCGGGCCGAGGTGCTGAACCGGATCGTCGAGCTGAACTCGTGCCTCGAGGTGCTCAACTACAAGATCGCCAACTACGAGCAGTGCGAGCAGGCCGTGGTCACCGAGCCACAAGCAGCCTCGGCCTAACCCAGCCCCACCCCGCGAGTCCAACACTCAGACCCCGCGAGTTCAACACTCACGACCCGCGAGTTCAACGTTCACGACGGGTGAGTTCAACGCTCACGACCCGCGAGTCCCCCGTTCAAGACCCGCGAGTCGCACTTTCGCCTCTATCGGCGATAAGCGCGAAACGGCAACTCAGGGGTTCTGAACGGGGGACTCGCGGGTTCTGAAAGGGCGACTCGCGGAGGTGCCTGCGTGGGCGAACCGCTAACCCTGGAGCAGGGTTGTCACCTCGTCGCGGAGTGTGGCCAGCCGGGCGGTGGCCTTGGTGCGGGCGTCGTCGAGTGAACCCGGCACCGGTTCGACGATCTCCAGGTACGCCTTGACCTTCGGCTCGGTGCCGGACGGACGGATCACCACGCGCAGGCCCTCGGCGCGCAGCCGCAGGATGTCCGGGGCCGGACCGTCCTGTGTGACAGCGACGCCGCCGAGCGTCGACGGCGGGTTCGCGCGCAGACCGGCCACCAGGCGCGGCATGGCGGACACGTCGTCGAAGCGCAGGGAGACCTGGTCGGTCAGGTGGACACCGTGCGCGACGGCGAGGTCGTCCAGTGCGTCGACCAGCGTGCGGCCCGCCGCCTTCAACGTGGCCGCGAGGTCGCACGCCAGCACGGCCGCCGAGATGCCGTCCTTGTCCCGCACGAAGTCCGGGTCCACCGACAGCCCGAGCGCCTCCTCGTACGCGAACACCAAACCGTCGCCGGCCCGCATCAGCCACTTGAAACCGGTCAGGGTCTCGACGTGCCGGGCGCCGTGCGCGGCCGCGACCAGCGACAGCAGCGACGACGACACGATGGTCGACGCGACAAGGGGATCGGGGTGCGCCACCCGGTCCACAGTGGACAACACGTGCGAGCCGAGCAGCACGCCGGTCTCGTCGCCGCGCAGCATGCGCCAGCCGTCGGCGAAGCGGACGCCCAGCGCGCAGCGGTCCGCGTCCGGGTCCAGTGCGATCGCCAGGTCGGCGTCCACCTCGGTGGCGAGCGCCAGCAGCAGGTCCGCCGCCCCCGGCTCCTCCGGGTTGGGGAACGCCACCGTCGGGAAGTCCGGGTCCGGCTCGGCCTGCGCCTCGACCAGCCGCACGTCGGTGAAACCCGCCGCGTTCAGCGCGGCAAGCGCCGTCTCGCCGCCGACGCCGTGCATCGGCGTCAGCACCACCCGCAGGTCACGCGCCGCCCCGCGCGGCAGTGACGCCACCCGCGTCACGTAGTCCGACACGTCCGCGATCGGCACGGCGGCGTCCGCGACGCGGATGCCGGCCTCGATGAGCCGGTCGTCCGGCGGCACGATCTGTGCGCCGTCCTCGGTGTACACCTTGTACCCGTTGTCGGCGGGAGGATTGTGCGACGCGGTCACCTGGATGCCCGCCACCGCACCGAGTGACCGCACGAGGAACGCCGTGACCGGCGTGGGCAGCGGCCCCGGCAGCGTCCGCACCACGAACCCGGCCGCGGCGAGCACGTCCGCGGCCGCCGCCGCGAACTCCACCGAACCGTGCCGCGCGTCGCGCCCGACGAGCACCGTGCCGCTCCCGTGTCCCTTGTGCTTCAACCATTCCGCGACGCCGTAGGTGGCACGCAGGACCACCGCGCGGTTCATCCCGTTGGAACCGGCACGCACCTGACCACGCAGCCCGGCCGTGCCGAACGCCAGCGTCCCGTCCATCCGGTCGGCCAGGTCGTCGACCGCCGCCGCGTCGCCGCCCATCGCCCGCGCCGCCACCTGTTGCAGCTCGGCACGCGTGGCCGGGTCCGGGTCGTCGGCCATCCAGCGGAACGCCCGGTCCCGCAGCTTGGAGGGCAAGCTCATGTCGCCCCCTCGCAGGCTCGGTCGCGCCGCTCGCGGTCGCCCTGTGACATTGGTTCGCTCGCAAGCTCGCTCACGCCTGCTCCACCAGCGCCTTGAGCAGAGTCCCCATCCGCGACGCGGACAGCCGGCCGGCCTCCAACACCTCTTCGTGGTTCAGCGGCTCCCCGGTGACGCCCGCGGCCAGGTTCGTCACCAGCGACAGCCCGAACACCTCGACGCCGGCCGCACGCGCGGCGATGGCCTCGAGGACCGTCGACATGCCGACCAGGTCCGCACCCATGGTGCGCAGCATGCGGATCTCGGCGGGCGTCTCGAAGTGCGGGCCCGGCAGCCCGGCGTACACGCCCTCGACCAGCGACGGGTCGATCTCGCGGGCCAACGCCCGCAGGCGGGGCGAGTACAGGTCGGTGAGGTCCACGAACTGGGCCCCGACCAGCGGTGACGTGGCCGTCAGGTTCAGGTGGTCGCTGATCAGCACCGGCGCGCCGACGGCGATGCCGTCCCGCAGGCAGCCTGCCGCGTTGGTCAGCACGACCGTGCGACACCCGGCCGTGGCCGCCGTGCGTACCCCGTGCACGACCGAGCCGACGCCGCGACCCTCGTACAGGTGGGTGCGGCCCAGCATGATCAGCACCCGCTTGCCGCCGACCCGCAGCGACCGCACCGTGCCGCCGTGCCCCGCGACGGTCGGCGCCGCGAACCCGGGCAGGTCGGCGACGGGCACCTCGGCGACCGCGCCGCCGATCTCGTCGGCGGCCGGCCGCCATCCGGAGCCGAGCACGACGGCGACGTCATGGGTGTCGACGCCGGTGTGCTTGGCAAGTGCCGCCGCGGCGTCGTCGGCGAGGGCGGCGGTCGAGGTCGTCTCAGTCACGCCCGGCAGGATAAGCCACGCTCAGCCGGTGACCTCGAAGTCCGGCGTGATCTTGTCGAACAGCTTGCCGCCGGAGTCCTCCTGGTCGATGGGCGCGGTGATCGACACCACCCACAGGTCGGCGCCGAGCGGCCACAGGTCCGCGAACGTCACCCGGTTCTGGTTCAGCGCGGCCGGCTCGTTCGGCGCGAGCGCCTTCGCGTCGGCGGTCGTCCGGTACTTCAGCTCCACCGCGGGCTCACTGGCCGTGCCGCCGGGCAGCGCGGAGATCTCCCTCGGTTCGTCGCCGGTCACCTCCGGCTGCCGGTCCCGCAGCCGGTCGAGGTAGTCGGCGATCGTGTGGTTCGGGTAGAGCTTGGTGAACCGCTCCACGGTCAGCACCAACGTGCCGTCCGGTGACACGTAGTTCACGCGGGTGCTGTTCGCCAGCTCCTCGTCGCCGATCTCCTCGACGAACTTCACCCAGTTGCCGGGCACCGGCACGGTGAAGCCGCCGCCCTGCTCGCCCTTGACCGTGGCCGCGTCGCCCTGGACCGTGCGCAGGGCGCCCGGCTCTTCGACGACCACCTGGGACGTCGCCGGCGCCTTGGTCCGCGCGGGCGGCAGCAGCGGCTCGCCGCCGATGCGCCGGGACAGTGCGAACCCGGCGGTGGCGGCGACACAGAACATGAGGACCGACACCACGATGACCACCGTCGTGGCGAGCCCGCCCCTGGTGTGCCGGACGGTGGCGCGGGCGTTCTTGTCGAACGGCAGCGGCCCCGGCGCCGGGGCGAGCGACCCGGGGGTCGGCACCGCGCCGGGCGCGGGGGCCAACGCAGCCGGCTCAACCTCTTCGGACTCCTCGACGTCGATGTCGTCCGGGTCCTCGTCATCGACCTCGGGCTCCTCGACCGGCGCGGGCGCCGTCGCCTCGTTCAGCCGAGCCAGGTCCTCCTCCGACAGCAGCGGCGTGGTCGCCGGCGGCAACAGCGGGTGCAGACGATCGCGCACCTCGCGCAGCGTGATCCGCTCGGTCGGCTCCTTCACCATCAGCGCCGCGATGACCTCGCCGAGCGGCCCGTCCGCGGACGCCTTCGGCACGTCGCCGTGCACCACCTGGTTGACGGTGTCGAGCGGCGTCCCGTCCGCGTCGTAGGGCGGCCGCCCCTCGGCGATCGCGAACAGCGTCGCGCCGAGCCCCCACAGGTCGGCGGCCGGCGTCACCTCACGGCCCGCCGCCACCTCCGGCGCGATGTAGGCGGGCGAGCCGAGCATGATCCCGGTCCTGGTGAGCGTCTGCTCGGACACGTTGCGGGAGATGCCGAAGTCGGTGAGCTTGATCTGCCCGTCGACGCCGATGAGCACGTTGCCCGGCTTGACGTCGCGGTGCGTGATGCCGGCCTGGTGCGCGGCGGCGAGCCCGGCCGCGACCGCGTCGCCGATCGCGGCCACCGTCGGCGCGGACAGCGGGCCGAGGACGTGCACGAGCGTGGCGAGGCTGTGCGCGAGCACGTACTCGGTCACCACGAACGGCTCGCCGCCCTCGCGGGCCACGTCGTGCAGCATGATCACGTTCGGGTGGGACAGCGCCGCGATCGCGCGGGCCTCGCGCATCGTCCGCTCGCGTAGCTCGGCCGCCTCCGACTCCGGCACGCCGGGCGGGAGGAGGACCTCCTTCACCGACACCGTGCGGTGCAGGAACTCGTCGTACGCCTCCCAGACCGTGCCCATGGAGCCCTGGCCGAGCCGTCGGCGCAGCCGGTAGCGACCGGCGACGATCCGCTCCCCAGTGCTGGACACAGGCCCATTGTGCCGGTAACCGCGCGGTCACCGGCGATCAGCCTCACACCGCCGCGACCTGGCGCTTCTCCGTGGCATCCGTAGCATTGCGGGGTATGACCTCGGCAGAGCGGCTGGCGCTGGCATCGGAGTTCGCGGAAGCGACCAGGGACCAATGGCGGGGCATGGTCGACAAGGTCCTGCGCAGGTCGGGGGTCGACGTCGACGCCCACGACGGCCCGGTCGAGCAACTCCTCGCGAGCAACACTTACGACGACTTCGCCATCCAACCGCTCTACACGGCTGACGACACCGCGCCGGCCGCCGGGTTCCCCGGGCTGCCGCCGTTCACCCGGGGCAGCCGTCCGGACGGCGCGGTCGCCACCGGATGGGACGTCCGCCAGCGGCACGCGCACCCGGACGTCGACACGACGCGGCGCGCGGTCCTCGCGGACCTGGAGAACGGCGTCGGCTCGCTGTGGCTCGTGGTCGGCGAGTCCGGGCTGCCGGTCGACAAGCTCGCCGACGTGCTCGACGAGGTCTACCTCGACCTCGCGCCGGTCACGCTCGACGCGGGCGCGGACGTCACGGCCGCCGCCGCCGCGCTGCTCGCCGTGCACGAGGACAAGGGGATCCAGGCCAGCGAGGTGCGCGGCAACCTCGGCGCCGACCCGCTCGGGCTGCGCGCCAGAACCGGCGTGGCGCAGGATCTCGACGGCGCCGCGGCGCTGGCCGCGCGGGTCGCCGAGAAGTACCCGAAGCTGCGCGCGATCGTCGTGGATGCCCTGCCCTACCACGAGGCGGGCTCGTCGGACGGGCAGGAACTGGGCGCCGCCATGGCGACCGCGGTCGCCTACCTGCGTGCGCTCACCGGCGCGGGCCTGTCCGTCGAGCGGGCCGCCGCACAGCTCGAGTTCCGGCTCGCGGTGACCGCCGACCAGTTCGGCACGATCGCGAAGCTGCGTGCCGCCCGCCGGCTGTGGGCGCGGGTGGCGGAGGTGTGCGGAGCGCCGGCTGTCGCCGCGCCGCAGCACGCCGTGACGTCCTCGACGATGATGACCAGGCGCGACCCGTGGGTGAACATGCTGCGTACGACGCTCGCGTGCTTCGGCGCCGGGGTCGGCGGCGCGGACGCGGTCACCGTGCAGCCGTTCGACGCGGCCATCGGCCTGCCGGACGCGTTCGCGCGGCGCATCGCGCGCAACACGCACTCGATCCTGATCGAGGAGTCGAAGGTGGCCGGGGTGATCGACCCGGCTGGCGGCTCCTGGTACGTGGAGCGGCACACGGCCGAGCTGGCCCGCGCCGGCTGGGCGGTGTTCCAGGAGCTCGAGAAGGCGGGTGGGCTCGCCGCGGCGCTCGACTCGGGCCTGGTCGACGAGCGGATCGCGGCCACTCGCGCGGCACGCACCGCACGGCTCGACGCGGGCGACGAGTCGATCACCGGCGTGACCGTGTACCCGAACAAGGACGAGAAACCCCTGACGCGCCAACCAGAACCAGCGCCGCCATCGGGTGGGCTGCCGAGAGTCCGGTACGCCGAGCCCTTCGAGGAGGCGCTGTCATGATCCCCGATTTCTCCGAGATCGAGCTGGGTGAGCCGGACGCGTCGTCGGCCGCCGACTGGCAGACCGCCGTGCAGGACACCACCGGCAAGGGCGCGGACGCGCTGGTGTGGGAGACGCCGGAGGGCATCGGCGTGAAACCCTTGTACACCAGCGAGGACACGGCCGAGCTGGACTTCCTGTCGACGTACCCGGGGATCGTGCCGTACCTGCGCGGGCCGTACCCGACGATGTACGTCAACCAGCCTTGGACCATCCGCCAGTATGCGGGTTTCTCCACCGCGGCCGAGTCGAACGCCTTCTACCGCCGCAACATCGCGGCCGGTCAGAAGGGACTGTCGGTCGCGTTCGACCTCGCCACCCACCGCGGCTACGACTCCGACCACCCACGCGTCGCGGGCGACGTCGGCATGGCGGGTGTCGCCATCGACTCGATCTACGACATGCGCCAGCTCTTCGACGGCATCCCGCTCGACAAGATGTCCGTGTCGATGACCATGAACGGCGCGGTGCTGCCGATCCTCGCGCTGTACGTGGTGGCGGCCGAGGAACAGGGCGTGTCGCAGGCGCAGCTCACCGGGACCATCCAGAACGACATCCTCAAAGAGTTCATGGTCCGCAACACCTACATCTACCCGCCGCAGCCGTCGATGCGGATCATCTCCGACATCTTCTCCCATACGTCCCAACACATGCCGAAGTTCAACTCCATCTCGATCTCCGGCTATCACATGCAGGAAGCCGGGGCGACGGCCGACCTCGAGCTGGCGTACACGCTGGCCGACGGGGTCGAGTACCTCCGTGCCGGTGTGGACGCGGGACTTTCCGTGGACTCGTTCGCGCCGCGGCTGTCGTTCTTCTGGGCGATCGGCATGAACTTCTTCATGGAGGTCGCCAAGCTGCGTGCCGCGCGGCTGCTGTGGGCGAAGCTGGTGAAGCAGTTCGAGCCGGCCGGTCGGCCACTGTCGGACAAGTCGCTGTCGCTGCGCACGCACTGCCAGACGTCCGGCTGGTCGCTGACCGCGCAGGACGTCTACAACAACGTGATCCGCACGTGTGTCGAGGCAATGGCCGCGACGCAGGGACACACGCAGTCGTTGCACACCAACGCCTTGGACGAGGCGCTGGCACTGCCGACGGACTTCTCCGCCCGCATCGCCCGCAACACGCAACTGTTGCTGCAGCAGGAGTCCGGCACCACGCGGGTCATCGATCCCTGGGGTGGCAGCGCGTTCGTCGAGCGCCTCACCTACGATCTCGCCCGCAAGGCGTGGGGGCACATCAGCGAGGTCGAGTCCGCCGGCGGCATGGCCCGCGCGATCGACGCCGGCATCCCCAAGCTGCGCATCGAGGAGGCGGCCGCGCGCACGCAGGCCCGCATCGACTCCGGGCGTCAGCCGGTGATCGGCATCAACAAGTACCGGCTGGCCGACGCGGACGAGGCCATCGAGGTGCTCAAGGTCGACAACGCCGGCGTGCGGACCCAGCAGTTGGAGAAGCTGCGGCGGTTGCGCGCCGAACGCGACCAGTCGGCCGTCGACGGCGCACTGAACGCGTTGACCGCCGCCGCCGACGGTGCCCAGAACCTGCTCGCGCTCGCCATCGACGCGGCCCGCGCGATGGCGACGGTCGGCGAGATCTCCGAGGCGCTCGGCAAGGTGTGGGGCCGGCACTCGGCGCAGATCCGTACGATCTCCGGGGTCTACTCGGAGGAGGTCGGCGGCGTGTCCAATGTGGATGAAGCGCGCCGGGTGGTCGACGAGTTCGCCGAGGCGGAGGGCCGGCGGCCACGCATCCTCGTCGCGAAGATGGGGCAGGACGGCCACGATCGCGGCCAGAAGGTGATCGCGACGGCGTTCGCCGACCTCGGCTTCGACGTCGACGTCGGCCCGCTGTTCCAGACGCCGGCCGAGGTCGCGCGCCAGGCCGTCGAGGCGGACGTGCACATCGTCGGCGTCAACTCGCTCGCCGCCGGGCACCTGACCCTGGTGCCGGCGTTGCGCGAGGAGCTGGCGACGCTCGGCCGCGACGACATCATGATCGTCGTCGGCGGCGTGATCCCGCCGGCCGACTACGACGAGCTGCACGAGGCGGGCGCGGCCGCGATCTTCGGACCGGGCACGGTCATCGCGGAGGCGGCGGCGGACCTGGTCGGCAAGCTCGCCGAGCGACACGGGCACTGATGGCGCGAGAGATCGACGTAGGCGCGTACGCCAAGGGGGTGCTCGCCGGCGACCGGGGCACGCTGTCCATGGCGATCACGCTCGTCGAGTCGCGGCGTCCGGACCACCGCGCGCAGGCGCAGCGGCTGCTGGTCGAGCTGCTGCCGCACGCGGGCGGTGCCCACCGCGTCGGCATCACCGGGGTGCCCGGCGCCGGGAAGTCGACGTTCATCGACGCGCTCGGCACGCAGCTCACTTCGGCGGGCCACCGGGTCGCGGTGCTCGCCGTCGACCCGTCGTCGTCGCGCACGGGTGGTTCCATCCTGGGCGACAAGACCCGCATGGCCCGGCTGTCGGTCGACCCGTCGGCGTTCATCCGGCCGTCGCCGACGTCCGGCACGCTGGGCGGCGTCACCAGGGCCACCCGCGAGACCATCGTGCTGATGGAGGCCGCCGGCTACGACGTGGTGCTGGTGGAGACGGTCGGTGTCGGGCAGTCGGAGATCTCGGTGGCCAACATGGTCGACTGTTTTCTGTTGCTGACCCTCGCGCGCACCGGCGACCAGTTGCAGGGCATCAAGAAGGGCGTGCTGGAGCTGGCCGACGTCATCGCCGTGAACAAGGCCGACGGCGACCACGAGCTGCCGGCCCGCCAGGCCGCCCGCGAGCTGTCCGGCGCGCTGCGGCTGCTGCGGTCGCCCGCCGACGAGTGGACCCCGCCGGTGCTGACGTGCAGCGGGCTCGAGGGCCTCGGCCTCGACACGCTGTGGGAACAGGTCGAACGGCACCACCGCACGCTGTCCGCCGCCGGTTCGCTGGAGTCGAAACGCCGCCGCCAACAGGTCGACTGGACGTGGACCATGGTCCGCGACACGCTGCTCAACCGGCTGGCCGAACACCCCGGCGTCCGCGAGCTGACCCCGACGCTGGAACAGCAGGTCGCCGACGGCGACCTGACCCCGACACTCGCGGCGGAGCGCATCCTGGAGCGGTTCGCCGAGTGACCCGGCCCCGGCGCCACCCACGAGGACTAGCGACCGCGTCACGGTGACTCGATAGTCTTGCCGTATGCGCAGCGCCACTCGACTACTCGTCGTCACCCTTCTTGGCGTGCTCGTGGCGTTGCTCCCGGCCTACGCGGCCGCCGTGCCGTCCGATCGGGAGTACGGACTGGTCGCGCAGCAGCCGTCCACCGAGCCGAGTGCGCCGACCGTCGACCTGGCCCCCGCCGAGTCTGAGGACGACCGCAAGGAGACGCAGCGCAAGCTGGTCATGGGCATCACGTCGGTGGTGCTGGTGGGCTTCGTGGTCTGGGGTCGCAGCGTCCGTCGCAAGAAGAGAAAGAAGGCGGAAGGCTGACCCGCCGTTGGTCGACGGAGATCATTTAGCGAGGCTGAAGCGACTCGGCCGTTTGGCGCACTGGCACTACCAGTTACCAGGTTGACCAGGGAACCTCGTTCGATCCTCAACCGTCCATGGTGCAGGATTGACGAATCATGACCGATATCACGGGACTTCGAGGGAGGACCGCGTGACTGTGCTCGACTTGCGGTCCGACGGCCCGATGGACGGCGGCGCTGCCGCGGACGGGGCCGGCGTGCTGATCACTGACGAGGGCGTCAGTATGCCCACTGTGGAGGACATCGGAGCAGGGCGCGGCCCGTCGTGGCTGGACGAGTGGCTGACGCGCAACGGGTCGGACGTGCTCGCGTGGTACCGGCACATCCACGCCAACCCCGAGCTGTCGCGGCACGAGTACGCCACCACCGAGCTGGTGGCCAGGCTGCTGTCGTCGGTCGGCCTGCGGCCCAAGGTGTTCGACACCGGCACGGGCCTCATCTGCGACATCGGTGAGGGCGACCGCTGCGTCGCGCTGCGCGCGGACATGGACGCGCTGCCGCTGACCGAGCTGACCGGGCTGCCTTTCACGTCCGGTGTCCCCGGCGCCGCGCACTCCTGCGGCCACGACGCGCACACGTCGATGCTCCTCGGCGCCGGCCTGGCGCTGGCGTCCGCGCCGGAGCTGCCGGGCCGCGTGCGGCTGGTGTTCCAGCCGGCCGAGGAGGTCATGCCGGGCGGCGCGCTGGACGTCATCGCCGCGGGCGGCCTCGACGGCGTCGACTCGATCTTCGGCCTGCACTGCGACCCCCGGCTGCGCGTCGGCAGCGTCGGCTCCCGGGTCGGCGCGATCACCTCCGCCACCGACCTGCTCGAGCTGCGCCTCACGTCGCCGGGCGGGCACACGTCGCGGCCGCACCTGACGGCCGACCTCGTGCACGCGCTCGGCACGGTCATCACCGGGTTGCCCGCGCTGCTGTCCCGTCGCATCGACCCGCGCTCCGGCACGGTGCTGGTGTGGGGCGCCGTGCACGCGGGCGAGGCCCCGAACGCCGTTCCGCAGGACGGGATGCTGCGCGGCACGCTGCGCACCGGCGACCACGAGGTGTGGGCCGAGCTGGAGCCGCTGGTGGCGGGGCTGGTGCAGTCGCTCCTCGCGCCGACCGGCGTCGGGTTCGAGCTGGAGCACCGCCGCGGCGTGCCCCCCGTCGTCAACGACGAGGAGAGCGAGGCCGTGCTTCGTGCCGGCGTCGAGGCCGCTCTCGGCGAGCAGGCCTTGACGGGCACGAAGCAGTCTTCCGGCGGCGAGGACTTCGGGTGGTACCTCGAGCACGTCACCGGGTCGTTCGCCCGCTTGGGTGTGTGGTCCGGCGAAGGTCCGCAGCCTGACCTGCACCAGCCGACCTTTCGGTTGGATGAGCGTGCCTTGTTGACCGGGGTTCGGGTGTTGACTCACACGGCTTTGGCCGCTCTGGCCTGATTGCTTCGCCGGGGGTGGGCCGGGGGTGCGGGGCGGGCCGGGGGTGCGGTAAGAGATTGCGGCCGGTTGGTATGCGGGGTGCTTTGGCTTTGCGCGCTTGAAGGGCCCTGTCGTGGGTTGCTTGGGGTGCTTGGTCTCGGTTGTTCCCTCGGCCGGTTGGTGACATGCCCTGAAGGTCACCTTTGGGGCATACCCACACGCTTCGGCCGCGCGAAGGGCTCATATGGGACGTCGTCCGGTGCCCCGAAGGGCCCCTTCGGGGCGCTCAACGCCCTGAAGGTGACCTTCAGGGCATCGTCACTGTCACTACAGCGTCTTTCGGGACATGGCCACTGTCCCCAAAGCGCCGTTCGGGACACCGACCGGCTCCCGAACGGCACCGCCAGGCAGCGAGCCGCACAATTCGCCAACAGCATCGTTGGGCGCCCCAAGGTCACCTTTGGGGCGTCGGTTTTACGGGGTCGGGGTTGGGGTTGGTTCTTTTAGTGCTGGGCGTGCTTCTGGGGCTGCTGCTCGGCTCGCGTCCGCTGCCAGGTCGTTCGGCTTCGTCTGCGACTCTCGCTCCGCCTTCACCCGCGCCTTGTAGACCTCCACCTCGCGGGTGAGCGTCTCCTGCGACCAGCCCAGCACCTCGCCCATCAGCCCGGCCACCTGCTCCGCGCAGTCGACACCACGGTGTGGGTACTCGATCGAGATGCGGGTCCTGCGCGCCAGCGCGTCCTCGATGTGCAGCGCGCCCTCGTGCGACGCCGCGTACACGATCTCCACCTGCAGATAGTCGGGCGCCGTCGTCAGCGGCTTCAGCAGTTCCGGCCGACCGGCGGCCAACTCCAGCACCTCGTGCACCAGCGAGCCGTACCTGTCCAGCAGGTGCCGCACCCGGTACGGATGCAGCCCGTGCCGCGCCCCCAACTGGTCGACCTGGTTCACCAGCGCGTGGTAACCGTCCGCGCCGAGCAGCGGGACCTTGTCCGTGATCGACGGCTGCAACCGGCCCGGCAGGTCGGCCGACGCGGCGTCGACGGCGTCCGCCGCCATCACTCGGTAGGTGGTGTACTTGCCGCCCGCGATCGCGACCAGCCCGGGGGACACCCTCGCCACCGCGTGCTCGCGCGACAGCTTCGACGTCTCCTCGCTCTCGCCGGCCAGCAGTGGCCGCAGGCCCGCGTACACGCCCTCGATGTCGTCGTGGGTGAGTGGCGTCGCGAGCACCGAGTTGACGTGCTCCAGGATGTAGTCGATGTCGTGCTTGGTCGCGGCCGGGTGGGCAAGGTCCAGGTTCCATTCGGTGTCGGTGGTGCCGACGATCCAGTGGTTGCGCCACGGGATGACGAACAGAACCGACTTCTCCGTCCGCAGGATCAGCCCCGACTCCGACACGATCCGGTCGCGGGGCACCACGATGTGCACGCCTTTCGACGCGCGCACCCGGAACCGCCCGCGCGACCCGGACATGCGTTGCAGCTCGTCGGTCCACACGCCCGTGCAGTTGATCACCGCGTTGGCCTGGACCTCCGTCGTGCGGCCGTCCTCCACGTCGTAGATCCGCACGCCGGACACCCGATCCGCCTCGCGGAGGAAGCCCACCACCTGCGTCGACGTCCGCACGACCGCGCCGTAGTGCCCCGCGGTGCGTGCGACGGTCATGGTGTGGCGGGCGTCGTCGGACTGGGCGTCGTAGTAGCGGATGCCGCCGATCAGCGCGGACCGCTTCAGCGCGGGCACCATCCGCAGCGCGCCGGCCCGCGACAGGTGCTTCTGCCCCGGCACGGACCGCGAGCCACCCATCGAGTCGTACAGGAACAGGCCGGCCGCCGTGTACGGGCGCTCCCACACGCGGTGTGTCAGCGGGTACAGGAAACTCACCGGCTTCACCAGGTGCGGCGCGAGCCGGGTGAGCATCAGCTCACGCTCGCGCAGCGCCTCGCGCACGAGGCCGAACTCGAGTTGTTCCAGATAGCGCAACCCGCCGTGGAAGAGCTTCGAGGAGCGGCTCGACGTGCCGGACGCGAGATCGCGCGCCTCGACGAGCGCCACCCGCAGGCCCCGCGTCGCGGCGTCCAGGGCGGTGCCGGCGCCGACGACCCCGCCACCTATCACGACCAGGTCGAACGTCTCCGAACCGAGCCGTCGCCAGGCCTCCTCGCGGTCGGCGGTACCCAGCCGTCCCCCGATCGTGTCCGATGTGGAGCTTCGGCCGGTCTGTTCGGTCACGGCCCCTCCTCGCCTCGACGTGCCTGGACGTGCTCCGTTGCGATCCACGCTACCGGCCGGACGGCACCTCCGATATCTGGACAAGTTGACCTTGCGCCCCGTAGCGTCGAGCCTCGCTCAGGGTAGGCACCGGCGCCCCACCCTCAGGCCGTGGACGCCTACCACTTCAGCGCGAAGGAGTGGTCGTGGATCTGAACTTCGGCGAGATATTTCTCTGGGAGATGCTGGGTACCGCGGGGCTGATTCTGCTCGGCGCGGGCGTGGTCGCGAACGTGGTGCTGAAAAAGACACTCGGCACCGGCGGCGGCTGGCTGTTGGTCAACATCGGGTGGGGTTTCGCGGTGTTCGTCGGTGCGAGCATCGCCGCGCCCTCCGGCGCACACCTCAACCCCGCGGTCACCCTCGGCCTCGTGGCCGCTGGCAAGGCCGAATGGGCGGATGTGCCCGCCTACCTGCTCGGACAGATGGTCGGCGCGATCATCGGCGCCGTCCTCGCCTGGGCGGCCTACAAGCTTCAGTTCGACACGCACGACGAGCCGGCGAACACCCGAGGCGTGTTCTGCACCGGCCCGACCGTGCCCAACTACGGCTGGAACCTCGTCACGGAGATCATCGGCACGTTCGTGCTGGTGTTCTGGATCCTGCTGAGCCCTGGCGTCAAGGTCGACGGCGAGGTGCCGAACTTCGGCAACTCGGCGCTCGGCTACGCGGCGGTCGCGTTCGTCGTGATCAGCATCGGCGCCTCGCTCGGTGGCCCGACCGGTTACGCCATCAACCCGGCCCGTGACCTCGGGCCCCGCATCGCCTACGCGCTGCTGCCGATCAAGGGCAAGGGCAGCCCGGAGTGGAACTACTCCTGGGTGCCGGTGGTGGGCCCGATCGTCGGTGGCGTCCTCGCCGGTCTGCTCTACCAGATCCTGCCGACCGCGGCCTGAACAAGAGAGGCACATTCATGACCAGTTATGTAGCCGCGATCGACCAGGGCACGACCTCCACCCGGTGCATGATCTTCAGTCACGCCGGCGAGGTCGTCGCGGTCGACCAGAAGGAGCACGAGCAGATCTTCCCGAGAGCGGGCTGGGTCGAGCACGACCCGGAGGAGGTCTGGCGCAACACCAGGCAGGTCGCCGCCGGCGCGCTCGCGAAGGCCGACCTGACCGCCGCCGACATCGTCGCGGTCGGCATCACCAACCAGCGGGAGACCGCGGTGGTGTGGGAGAAGTCCACCGGCAAACCGGTGTACAACGCGATCGTCTGGCAGGACACCCGCACCGACAAGATCTGCGCCGAGCTGGAGGCGTTGGGCGGCGGCCAGGACCGGTACAAGACGAAGACCGGTCTGCCGCTCGCGACGTACTTCTCCGGGCCGAAGGTCCGCTGGATCCTCGACAACGTGGACGGCGCGCGGGCGCGCGCCGAAGCCGGTGAGCTGCTGTTCGGCAACATGGACACCTGGCTGCTGTGGAACATGACCGGCGGCGTGGACGGTGGCATCCACGTCACCGACCCGACCAACGCGTCCCGCACGCTGCTCATGGACCTGTCCACGCTCGCGTGGGACGACTCGATCGCGGCGGACATGAAGATCCCGACGTCGATGCTGCCGGAGATCCGGTCGTCGTCCGAGGAGTACGGCAAGGTCCGGGAGAAGGGCGCGCTCGCGGGCGTGCCGATCGCGGGCATCCTCGGCGACCAGCAGGCGGCGACGTTCGGGCAGGCGTGCCTGTCGGTCGGCGAGGCGAAGAACACCTACGGCACCGGCAACTTCGTGCTGCTCAACACCGGGCACGAGCAGGTCGCCTCGGAGAACGGGCTGCTCACGACGGTCTGTTACAAGATCGGCGACCAGGAGGCGGTGTACGCGCTCGAGGGTTCGATCGCGGTCACCGGTTCGTTGGTGCAGTGGCTCCGCGACAACCTCGGCATGATCGCCGCCGCCCCGGAGATCGAGGAGCACGCGCGGTCGGTCGAGGACAACGGTGGCTGCTACTTCGTGCCGGCGTTCTCCGGGTTGTTCGCGCCGTACTGGCGTTCCGACGCCCGCGGCGCGATCGTCGGGCTGACCAGGTACGTCAACAAGGGGCACCTGGCCAGGGCGGTGCTCGAGGCGACGGCGTTCCAGTCGCGCGAGGTCATCGACGCCATGAACGCCGACTCAGGGGTGCCGCTGAAGTCGCTGAAGGTCGACGGCGGCATGGTCGGCAACGAGCTGCTGATGCAGTTCCAGGCCGACATCCTCGGGGTGCCGGTCATCCGGCCGGTGGTCGCGGAGACCACCGCCCTCGGCGCCGCGTACGCCGCCGGTCTGGCCGTCGGGTTCTGGGCCGGGGAGGACGACATCCGCAACAACTGGGCGAAGGACAAGGAGTGGACCCCGTCGATGGACGACGCGGCCCGCGAGAAGACCTTCGGCCAGTGGAAGAAGGCCGTGACCCGCACCTTCGACTGGGTCGAGGCGGACGACTGAGTCAGACGGACGAACGGCGCTCCTGCCTTCCGCAGGGGCGCCGTTCGTGTTGAGGGTGGTCGCTACTTGGGTGGGCCCGAGCGCATGCCGCCGCCCGGCCCATTCATCCGCATCGGCCCCGTCGGCTGCTGGTCGCCGCTCGGCAAGGGCTCGTCAAGGTCCGCCAGCACCACCTGGTCGCCGGCCTCGATGCCCGCCTTGATCTCCGTGCGGGTCGGGCCAACCGCGCCAACCGTCACCGGGGCGGTGACTGACTGGTCGCCGGTCAGCACCGACACCGTGTTGCCGTGGACGGCCGACGTCGGCACGGTCAGTACGGCCTTCGCCGTCGCGATCACGATCGCCACCGTCGCTGTGCTGCCCGCTGCCATCGTCGGCGGTGGGTCGGCGACCGTGATCGTCACCGGGTAGGCCACCGACTCCGCGTCGGGGTCGGGGAGCGCGCCGATTCGCGTGACCGTGCCGGACACCGTCGCCGACGTGCCGGTCGGGGTGACGGTCGCGGCCTGCCCGACCGTGAGCGACGCGACCCGTTCGACCGGGACCGTCGTCGCGACGACGGCGGCGCCCGCGCCGATCACCACGACGACCGTCTGTCCCGCGGTCACGGCGTCGCCGACGCCGGCCGACACGGACGCGACCGTGCCAGCGACCGTCGCGGTCACCGTCGTGCCGCCCAACGCCTGTTGCGCCGCCACCAGGTCCGCCCGCGCCTTGTCGACGGCGGCCTGCCCGTCCGCGACACTGCCCGAGTCCTGCGGCCCGGACGGCGGTGCGGCCGACTCCGCTGCCGACTGCGCTGCCGACTGCGCTGCCGACTGCGCTGCCGACTGCGCTGCCGACTGCGCTGCCGACTCCGCGAGCACCGTCGACAGCGTGTCCTGCGCCGCCGACACGGCCTCCTGCGCGGACATCGTCGCCGCGAGCGCCTTGGCGCACGGGTCGGAGACCCCGGACGCGCAGGCCGTCGTCTGCGCCGCCAGCGCGGCATGCGCGGCAGCCAGCGCGGTCGACGCCGCGGTCTGCGCCTTCTCGACCTGCGAGCTGTCCGAGGACTCCGCAGCCTTCGAGGAATCAGCCGACTCCGACGAATCAGCAGACACCGAGGAATCAGCCGACTCCGCCGCGGCGGCCAGCGACGCCTGAGCGGAAGCGAGCTCCGCCGCCGCCTCGTCGACCGCCGCCTGCGGCGCCCCGTCGTCCAGCGCGGCCAGGGACTGCCCGACGCTCACCTGGTCGCCCTGCGCGACGGCGACCGACGCGACCGTCCCGTCCGCGCCGAAGGACAGGTCGGCCCGGTTCACCCGGTCGACCGTGCCGCTGGTCGCGACCGTCTGCGACACGTCACCGACCGACGCCGTGGCGACCCGGTACCGGCTGCCCGACTCGGCGCCGGCAAGTGCGAGCGCGCCTGCCGAACCGGCGGCGACCACGACCGCGGCCACCGCCACCCAGCTCAGGATCTTCATCGGACTCCTTCACTCACTGCGCAGCGCGTCGATGGGCGTGAGCCGCGCGGCGCGGCTCGCCGGGTACACCCCGAAGCCGAGGCCGATGGCCAGCGAGACACCGATGGCGGCGCCGATCGCGAGCACCGACAGCGACACCGGTTGGTCGATCAGGTCGGGCAGGACGAACGCGCCGAGGACGCCGAGCGCGACGCCAAGCAGCCCGCCGCACGCCCCGAGCACGCCCGCCTCCACGAGGAACTGCCGCCGGATCGCGGCCGGGGTCGCACCGAGTGCCTTGCGCAGCCCGATCTCGCGGATCCGTTCGGTGACCGCCACCAGCATGATGTTCATGACCCCGATGCCGCCGACCAGCAGCGAGATCGCGGCGACCCCGCCGAGCAGGATGGTCAGCGTGCGGTTCGTGGCGTTCGCGGTCTCCAGCAGCGACTCCTGCGACGCGATCGAGAAGTCCGCGTCGGCCACGCCGTGCAGGTTGCGCAGCAGCGCGTCGACCTCCTGGTGGGCCGCGCTGAGCGTGTCCTCCGAGCCGGCCTGCACGTAGATCGTCGAGACCGACTCGGTCACCGACCCGGTCACCTCGGCCGCGGTCCCGATCGGCAGCACGGCCAGGTCGTCGTCGCTGCCGCCGCCCGACGACGCGCCGGTCGACGCCAGCACCCCGACGACGGTCATCGGCCGCCCGGCCACGATGACCCGCTGGCCGACCGCGCCACCGAACGAGAACAGCTCCGCCGCGGTGTCCGTGCCGAGCACGACGACGTCGGCGTCGCCGGTGATCTCGGCCGCGGTGAGGAACCGCCCGGTGAGCAGCTCCCGGTTGCGCACGGACAGCCAGGACTGGGTCGTGCCGACGACACTCGACGTCCAGTTCGTGGTGCCGGCGGTCAGTGTCGCCGACGAGGTCGTCACCGGGGCGACCGCGGCGACGTCCGGCGCGACCGACTCGTCGGCGAGCGCGTCGGCGTCCGCGACGGTCAGCGTGGACGCCGAGCCGAACCCGCCGCGCACCCCCTCGACGGACGTGCTGCTGCCCGGCGACACGATCAGCAGGTTGCTGCCAAGCGCGTCGATCTGCCTGCGTACCTCGTCCTGCGCGCCGAGCCCGAGCCCGACCGTCAGGATGACCGACGAGATGCCGATGACGATGCCCAGCATGGTGAGCCCGGAGCGCAGGCGGTGGGTGCGGATGGCCTCGAGGCCGCTGCGAAAGGTGTCCCGCCAGTTCACGACGCGAGCCGCCCGTCGGTCAGCACGCCGTCGCGGATCAGCACCGTGCGCTGTGCCCGCGCCGCCACCTCGGCGTCGTGGGTGATCAGCACGATCGTGCGGCCCAACGCGTGCAGTTCGTCGAACAGGCCGAGCATGTCGGCCGTCGCCGTCGAGTCGAGGTTGCCGGTCGGCTCGTCGGCGAGGATCAGCGCCGGGTCGGTCACCAGCGCCCGCGCGACGGCCACCCGCTGCTGCTGGCCGCCGGACAGCTCGCCGGGCCGGTGCGCGAGCCGGTCGGAAAGGCCGACCCTGGCGAGCGACTCCTCCGCGCGGACCCGCCGCCGCGCCGCCGGCACCCCGGCGTAGGCGAGCGGCAGCTCGACGTTGCGGCACGCCGACAGGCTCGGCAGCAGGTTGAACTGCTGGAACACGAACCCGATCCGCCGGTTGCGGATGTCGGCCAGCGCGACCTCCGACAGCGTCGAGACGTCCTCGCCCGCGAGGCGGTAACCACCCGCGGTGGGCAGGTCGAGGCAGCCGATGATGTGCATGAGCGTCGACTTGCCGGACCCGGACGGGCCGACGATCGCGACGTACTCGCCCATGTCGATCGACGTCGACACCCCGCGCAGGGCCTCGACCTCGAGCGTGCCGGTCGCGTAGGTCTTGCGGACGCCGGCCATCTCGATGATCGCCATCACTTGCCCCCGCGCTCGAAGGTGCCCGGCTTCATGCCGCCGCCGTCCTGGATGAACACGTCGCCGTCGGTCGGCGCGCGACCGCCACCGCCGCCGGGGGCCCGCCCGCCACCCGGCGACGACGCGGCGACCTCTACCTCGTCGCCTTCGGCCAGGCCGGACACGACCTCGGTGACCTGGCCGAACGCCTCGCCGAGCCGCACGTCGGTCCGTTTCCGCGCGCCGTCGACCATCTTGTAGACGTAGGTGGCGTCGCCCTCCGTGTGCAGCGCGAGGCTCGGCACGGTCAGCACGCCGGTCCGCTCGGTCACGACGATCTCGACGGTCGCCGACGAGCCCGCGTAGATGTCGTCCCGCTCGCCGGTCACGTCGATGGTCACGGGGAACGTCGCGGCGCCGGACTCGTCGGCCGTGGCGACCAGCCCGACGGACGTGACGGTGCCGGCAACCGGCTCCCTGCCGCCGACGGGCGTGATGTCCACGTCGAGGCCCGCCTTGACCTGCTCGATGTCCGCGCTGCCGACCTTCGCCGACACCAGGTACCGGTTGGTCGACACGACGGTGATGCCCGCGGTCTCCGTGTCCTCGCCCTGCGACGGCGCGGCGCCGCCGGTCACCCGGTCGCCGACCGCCAGCCCGACCTCGACGACCGTGCCGGCGATGGTCGACGTGAGCTGAGCCTGGTCGACGGACTCCTGCGCGGCGGTCAGCTTGCTCTCCGCCGACGTCACCGCGGCCTGTGCCGCGGCGGTGTCCGAGGAGTCCGCCGAGTCCGAGTCGTCGAGCCGCGCCTGCGCGGCGTCCAGCTCGGACTGGGCGGCGTCGAGCTGTGCGGTCAGCAGCGAGTCGTCCACGGCCGCCAGCGCCTGGCCGGCCGTGACTGTGTCGCCCTCCGCGACAAGCACCTCGGTGACCGCGCCGCTCACGGCGAAGGTCAGGTCGGCCTGCTCGGCCGGCTCGACGGTCCCGGTCGCCGACACCGTCTGGCGCTGTGTGGTCGACGTGACCGGCATGACGACCGGCATCGCAGCCTCGGCCGTCGGTCGCAGCAGCCACCACGCGCCACCGCCGCCCGCGGCGACCACCGCGACGATCCCCAGGACCAGCAGCCTGCGCCTGTCCACCGCGTGACTCCCTCAGTTCTCGGCAGGGCAGAGTGCCCTTGCCGTGGAGAGCCTCGGGAGTGGGGCTGTGCGATGGCTGCGGTCAGCCTGTGAATACCGTGTGAGCGCTCAGGACTCGATGCCTCGGCACGGTCTGATGCGTAGGTCGGAAACGTAGTCGGCGGGCGCGCCCGCCGACTCGGCCGCGTCGGACACCACGCCGAGATAGCGCGCCGACGGCAGGCCGCCCTCGTAGGCGTCCAGCACGTACAGCCAGGCGAGCACCGAACCCTCGAGCGTCTGCACCCGCAGCCGGATCTTCGAGTGCAGCCCGAGCTCGGACCCTTCCCAGCGGTCCAGGCGGGTCTCGTCCTCCGACGTGACGTCGTAGAGGACGCAGAACACCTGCGAGGAGCGGTCCTCGACGATCGTGGCGAGCGCGCCTTCCCAGCCGAGGTCCTCCCCGCCGAAGGTCATGCGCCATCCAACGAGCCAACCGGTTCCCGCCATTGGGGAATGCGGCGCTCGCTCCATCATCTGGGCGGGGTCCATGTTGGATCCGTACGCGGCGTAGAGCGGCACGTGCGACAGCGTAGCGACCCCGGGGATCATGTGCTGTCACCTGGGCGTGCCATCTTCCGGCGTGCCGCCCCCCGCGTACCGTTGCCTCGACTGCCCGACAAGACCCTGACCAGACCAGAGGGGGCTCCGGTGACCCGGATCGTGATCATGGGCGGCGGCCCGGCCGGCTACGAGGCCGCGCTGGTGGCCGCCCAGCACGGCGCCGACGTCACGATCGTCGAGCGTGACGGACTCGGCGGCGCGTGCGTGCTCTACGACTGCGTGCCGTCCAAGACGTTCATCGCGTCGGCGGGCGCCAGGTCGGCGTTCCACAACGCCGATGAGCTGGGCATTCGCACCGGCAGCGAGCTGCCGCCCGTCGATCTGCCGGTCGTACACGGTCGGGTGAGAGGCCTTGCGCTGGCGCAGTCGGCCGACGTGCGCAACCGCGTCCAGCGGGAGGGCGTGCGGGTCATCAACGGCACCGCCCGCTTCTGTGACGACACGCCGGGCCTCGCCGCGCACCGGGTCGCGGCCATCGGCAACGACGGCTCCAGCGAGGTGCTGGACGCCGACGTCGTACTGATCGCCACCGGCGCCACCCCGCGCGTGTTGCCGGGCGCGGTGCCCGACGGTGAGCGGATCCTCGACTGGCGTCAGATCTACGACCTGCCCGACCTGCCGGAGCACCTGGTGGTCGTCGGCTCCGGTGTCACCGGCGCGGAGTTCGTCTCCGCCTACACGGAGATGGGCGCGCGGGTCACGCTGATCTCCAGCCGCGACCGGGTGCTGCCCCACGAGGACGCCGACGCGGCCGCCGTGCTGGAGGATGTGTACGCCGCGCGCGGCACGACCGTGGTCAAGCACGCGCGGGCCGAGCGGGTCGAGCGCGTCCCCAAGGGCGTGGTCGTGCACCTCGCCGACGGCCAGACGGTCGAGGCGAGCCACGCGCTGATGACCGTGGGCTCGGTGCCCAACACCACGGACCTCGGCCTCGACAAGGTCGGCCTGAAGACCGCGCAGGGCGGCTTCGTGTCGGTCGACCGCGTGTCTCGCGCGAGCGTGCCCGGCGTGTACGCGGCGGGAGACTGCACCGGTCTGCTGATGCTCGCGTCGGTCGCCGCCATGCAGGGCCGCATCGCCATGTGGCACGCGTTGGGCGAGGGCGTCGCGCCGATCAAGCTGAAGACGGTCGCCGCCAACGTGTTCACGCACCCGGAGATCGCGACCGTCGGCATCAGCCAGCAGTCGATCGACTCCGGCGAGGTGCCGGCGCGGACGATCATGCTGCCGCTGGCGACCAACGCGCGCGCCAAGATGGAGGGCCTGCACCGCGGGTTCGTGAAGCTGTTCTGCCGCCCGGCGACGGGTGTGGTGGTCGGCGGGGTCGTGGTGGCGCCGTCGGCGAGCGAGCTGATCCTGCCGATCGCGCTGGCGGTCCAGAACCAGCTGACGGTCGAGCACCTGACGCACACGTTCTCGGTCTACCCGTCGCTGTCCGGCTCGATCATCGAGGCGGGCCGGCGGCTCATGCGCCACGACGACCTGGACTGACCTGGACTGAGTGCGCGGGCCTGGCCGCTGGCCCCCCTCGAACCACGCTACGGCAAGGGACCGACAGTTTCGGCCGTCGAAGATCGTCCGCGGCCGG
>Ga0193717_1000602_pt1 | contig 23505 bp, 15 predicted proteins | sample U2c2metaG_FD_145900 | JGI IMG/M metagenome (GOLD analysis project Ga0193717, IMG submission 145900) | Soil microbial communities from a riparian zone of the East river system, Colorado, United States - U2c2 | ecosystem: Environmental > Terrestrial > Soil > Riparian zone | place: USA: East River...
CGCACCGCCACCGACGCCCGGGACGTATTTTGGATTGTCCAGCGACATCAGTCCCGCCTTGTCGGCCTGCTCACGGGTGAGCAACTGGTCGTACATCGGGGTGTTGTTCCAATTGGCGATCAGGATGCCGGTGTGCGCATCGTAGGCCACGCTGCCCCAGTCGCTGCCGCCGTTGTAGCCGGGGAACTCGATCCAGGGTTTGGTCAGGCTCGGCGCGGTGAACTCGCCGAAATAGCGGGCTTTTCGGAACTTGATGCGGCAGTAAAGCTGGTCCAACGGGGTCATACCCCACATGGTCTGCTCGGTCAGCTCGGGCAAGCCTAGCCGGGGCATGCCCACTGACCAGGGCTGGGTCGGCGCGCGCGGATCCTCGGTTATCGGTGCGTCGGGCGGCACGGCGCGCTCTTCCACGTCGGTCAGTGGCTTGCCGTCGCGGCGATCCAGCACGAAGGTCTGGCCGCGCTTGGTCGGCGCGATCAGCGCGGGGACGGCGTTGCCATCCGGGCCCGGAAAATCCATCAAGGTCGGCTGCGAACCGATGTCGTAGTCCCAGACATCTTTATGCGTGGTCTGGAAAACCCAACGTTCCTCGCCCGTGTGCACGTCCAAAGCGACGATGGACGATGAAACGCGGTTCTCCTCCGGCGAGCGCAGGGCGCTGTAGTAATCGGCGGCCGAGTTGCCGGTAGGCACGTAAACCAGGCCGAGCTGATCGTCGCCGATCATCTCGGCCCAGGAATTGGGTGTGCCGCGGCTGTAGTAAGTCTGCGGGGGTGGCAACTGCGCGGGTGGATGCCTGCCGTCCCACGAAGCCGTCAGTTCGCCATGCTCGTGGGGGCGCTTGACGTCCCAGGCCCAAAGGAATTTGCCGGTGTCGGCGCTGTAGCCGCGGATCACTCCCGATGGCGCCCAGCGGCGCTGGCCGTCGAGCACTTCCTGGTTGGTGACGATCACCCCGTTGACGATCGGTGGCGGCGCTGGCTCGGCGACGAAGCCGGGCACGGTTTCACCCAGGCCAAGCAGCAGGTTGACCCGGCCGTTCGTGCCGAAGCCGTCGCAAGCCTTGCCCGTACCGGCATCCACCGCGATCAGGCGCTCGTCGAGGGTCGATTCGATGATGCGCTTATGGCAGGCCTGGCCCTCGGGCACGGCGGCCGACTCGTAATACACCACGCTGCGGCAAGCAGCGGTATAGGGCACGCTCTCGTAGGTGACGCCCGATTTATACCGCCACACTTCCTTGCCGCTGGCTGGATCGAGCCGGATGATGTCGTTGGTGGCGGTGCACAGGTACACCGCGTCGCCGACCTTGATCGGCGTGGTCTCCGCCGCCCACTTGTTGATCTTGCCGGGCGGCGGCAGGTCCCCGGTGCGATATACCCAGGCACGCTGAAGCTTGCCGGCGTTCTCAGGAGTGATCTGGCTCAGCGGCGAGTAACGCGTCGCTTGTTTGTCGTGGCCATACACGCCCCAGTCGTCGTCGGGCTGTGCCGCCGCCGAAGAAGCCGCGGCGACCAAGGGCGTCGTCGGCGCCGGCTCGGTGGCAGGGGTGACGTGGTAGGGCACGAAGGCCAGCACGAAGGCCGCGGCGAAAATCGCCACCATCAGCCCGGCCAGCGAGAACGACAGCGTACGGCTGGCACCGCGATCGAGCCAGGGCAGCAGCAGTGCCAGCACGAAAGCGAATATGGTGATCACGTCCAGCCGGGGTACCCAGCCCCAGTAGTCCGAGCCGCTTTCCCAGGCGGCCCAGAGCACCGTGCCGATGAACACCAGGCCGTACCACCAGGCACCCGAACTCTTGCTGCGCAGCAGCTGGACGCCGGCGATCACCAGACCGATGCCGGCGATGAGGTAGTACCAGGAGCCGCCTAGCGAGGCCAGCCGGATGCCGCCGAAAGCCAGCGCCGCGCCGAGGGCCAGGATAAGCACCGATAGCACTATCAGGGTCCATCGTACCCAGCCCGGTTTGCTCGTCGATCGAGATGTGTTCTCTATAAACTGAGACACAAGATATCTCCCGTCATGGTGATTTAGTTGGCATGCCAAGCATGCGGATCGGACGCGCCAAACTATCGAAGTATGGACACCCTTCGCCAATCACTTGAGCACGTTTCGATTTTTCGACCGCTGGGGTGCAACGTCATCGAATAGCGCACGTCGAGGCTGACGTCACGCGAGACACTGACCCTCTCTACAGCCACACGCGGGCGCTAAAGGGAAGCTGTTGTCCTATAGAAAGAAACTATCTCAATTCAAGTCATGACTATTGGATGATTGTGCGATCTATTGCTGATTCAAGATTTCTCTAACCGTGTCTACGTGCGGCTCATTGCCGTACATTTTCGGCATTTACTGTCACGTTCGTACAAGATTGGTCGATGGCTGACCGCTACAATCGCCATGGCCATTGGTGGATACGGTGGAGTTTGCGCACGTATACCTACATTCATCCGCTGCCTCCGGCGATGGTTGCAACCTTCCGCGCCGGGGCTAATTCATAGGGCAACTCCGGGATAGTGTAGAAATGCAAAGCGCTAAAAGCTCCCAACCTTGGCCCGTGACGCGGCTTGTGATCAATGGAAAAACTGTCGACGTCACAGTGCCTGCGGACATGCCTCTTCTTTGGGTCTTACGTGACGTGTTGGCGCTGACCGGCACAAAGTTCGGTTGCGGTATCGGCCAGTGCGGCGCCTGCACGGTGCATCTAGATGGCAATCCGGTGCGCTCCTGCGTACTCCCGATCTCCGCCATCAAGGGTGAAATCACCACAATCGAAGCTATCGGCGAAACCACGGCCGGGAAGCGCGTCCAAGCCGCTTGGCTTGCGCTGGAGGTGGTCCAGTGTGGCTACTGCCAATCGGGTCAGATCATGTCGGCCGCGGCGCTGATTGCCCGCAATCCGCACCCGAGGGACCAAGATATCGACGCCGCAATGTCCGGCAATCTGTGCCGCTGCTGCACCTATCCGCGTATTCGTGCTGCTATCAAGGTGGCGTGATGAAAACCTACTGGGCAATCGGCGAAAACGCCCTACCAGACAGTGCGCGGCGACGCTTCCTGACCGCTGGTGCACTCGTGGTTGGATTCGCGTTCGTCCGGCCATTACGTGCCTTCGAGCGCGAGCCAGATCTTGCCGCCGTCGGCGCGCTCGATGCAGCGGCAACGGGGTTCGACGGATTCGTGCCCGACGGGTTCATCCGCATTAGTGTCGACGGCCGTATTGTGCTCGTGGTGCCTAGTGTGGAGATGGGGCAGGGCATTGCCACCGGCGAGGCCATGATGATTGCCGAAGAGCTGGAGGTGGGGCTTGACCAGGTTGAAGTGGAACTGGCGCCCGCGGACCAGCATGCCTATACGCAGAGCCTGCTGAAGGCACAGGCCACCGGCGGATCCACCTCCGTGCGCGCGTTCTTCATACCATTGCGGCAGGCCGGCGCGGCTGCTCGCACTATGCTGATCGGCGCGGCCGCCGAGCGCTGGCGAGTCTCGCCCGCCGAATGCACCGTAGCGCGTGGCGTTATCACGCACCAGCGGACTGGCCGAACCTTGACCTATGGCGCGGTCGCCAGTGCCGCGCGGCGCCAGGCAGTGCCCGGTGAGGTATCGTTGAAGCCAGCGTCGCAGTTCAAGCTTATCGGCAAGCCGGCGAAACGCGTGGACACGGCGGCCAAGGTCAATGGTACCGCTCGCTTCGGCATCGACACGATAGTGGAAGGAATGCGCGTTGCGGCGATCGCAATGTGTCCGACGATCGGCGGGCGCCTGCTTTCGCTCGATGAGCGTGCCTCGCGCGCCTTGCCCGGCGTGGTCGATATCCTTCGTATCGACGATGCCATCGCGGTGGTTGGAGAGAACTACTGGACCGCCAAACGAGGGCTCGACCTGCTGAAGATCGAGTGGGATGCGGGTCCGCACGCCACCCTCACATCGGCAACACTGGCCGAATCGCTCCGGTCCGCGGACGCCACGCCGATCAACGGCAGCCTGACCGGCGATCCCGATCGCGTGATCGAGGAAGCCGGCCAACGGCGCATCGAAGCGACCTACGATCTGCCGTACCTCGCACATGCGGCGCTGGAACCCATTAACACTACGATCCACGTGCGGCCCGATGGCTGCGACATATGGGTGGGTACTCAGGTGCCGGAGATCGCGCGCATCGTCGCCGCGGAGATCATCGGCCTGCCGCCCGACAAAGTCATCGTACGCAATCATTTGATCGGAGGCGGGTTCGGCCGGCGGCTGGCCGTAGATACCATCCAGCAGGCCGCGCGCTTCGGTATGCAGGTTGGCTATCCGCTCAAGATCATCTGGACACGCGAGCAGGATATCCAGCACGACCGGTTCCGGCCCGCTTATCACGATACCATTGCAGCCGCGCTCGACTCAGACGGCCTGCCCATGGCGTGGATCCATCGGACCCGGAGCGGCACCGTGCGCAGCTACTACGATCGCAAGCCATGGCCGCAAGGCCAGCTCGATGGCGACGCGGTGGCCGGCGCGAAGGACCTGCCCTATGCCATTCCCGCACTACGTTCAGAGTGGGTGCGACAAGACGGTCCAGTCGCCCTCAACTGGTGGCGCGGCGTTGGCGAGACGCATAACGTGTTCGTGGTGGAAAGTTTCCTGGATGAACTTGCGCACATAGCTGGACAGGATCCGGTCGCCTATCGAAGAGCTCTTCTTGGCAACAACCCGCGTTCGCTCGCCGTGCTGAACAAGGCGGCGCAAGCATCCGGATGGGGCAAACCGCTGCCACCACGCTGCGCGCGCGGAATCTCTCTGCATGACAGCTTCGGCACACATGCCGCACTGGTGATGGAAGTGGAGGTTGATACACAGGGGGAGATTCGCTTGCGGCGCGCCACCGTCGCTGTCGACTGCGGCATCGCAGTGAACCCCAATTCTGTCCTTGCGCAGATCGAGGGCGGTGTGCTGTTTGGTCTTTCGGCTGCGCTTTACAACGGCATCACCTTCGAGGGCGGGCGTGTCCAGCAAAGTAACTTCCACGACTACCGGCAAATTCGCATTAATGAAGTGCCACCGTTCGACGTCTTCGTCATGCCAAGCGACGAGAAGCCGGGCGGGCTGGGCGAAGTCGGCACGGTGTCCGCGGCGCCCGCTTTGGCCAATGCCATTTATGCGGCCACGGGAGTGCGGCTTCGCGCACTGCCGATCGACCGGAACGAGCTTGGCGAGAAGGGCAAACAGTCATGACGCGGCGCAAGCGTGTTGGTTACCCTCTCGCGGCGATCTCGTGCATCGTCTTGATTGGCGCGGTGCTGTTTTTTTTCTCCCCGCATAGGCTCGACCTGGTTTCGCCCAGCGCCGCGCAGCCAACCGGTAATGCGCTTATCGCGCGCGGCAAGTACCTGACCATGGCGGCCGACTGCGCGGCCTGCCACACCACCGAGGGCGGCAAGCCCTTCGCCGGTGGACTGGCGTTCAAACTGCCATTCGGCACGATCTACTCATCAAACATCACCCCGGACCGCGAGAACGGGATCGGTGCATGGAGCGATGCCGAATTCGTGCGGGCTGTGCGCTCGGGTGTGGGGCGACGCGGCGAGGATCTCTATCCCGCCTTTCCCTATACGTCTTACGCCTTGCTGTCCAGCGACGATGTGCTTGCGATTCGTGCCTACCTGGCGACCCTCACGCCGGTTGCCACGCCGGCACCCGACAACGCGCTCGCCTTTCCGTTCAACCAGCGTTACATCATGCGCGGATGGAAGCTGCTGTTTTTCGATCGCAAGCCATTCGAGCCAGATCCGGCGCGCGGCATTGCGTGGAGCCGCGGTGCCTATCTCGTGAATGGGCTGGCGCATTGCAGTGAATGCCATACGCCACGCAACCTGATGTTCGCCCGGAAACAGGACGAAGCGCTATCGGGCGGTGTCGTCGATGGTTGGAGGGCCTGGAACATTACGCCTGACAACGAGACCGGGATCGGTCTGTGGACCGATGCCCAGCTCGTGTCCTATCTTTCCACCGGCAATGCCCCTGGTCATGGCGCTGCGTCGGGAAGCATGCGCCAGGCTATCGATCTGAGCCTGAGTCAGCTCTCGGTAACGGACATCGAGGCCATCGTCACTTATCTGCGCACGGTAACGCCGCGTCATGCCGATGCCGCGGCAACCGTTATGCCGTTCAGTGCTGCAGTGAAGGCGTCCACTGCGTGGTCGCCGGGCGATGAAGCAAGCGACGGCACTGGCCGGCGTATCTTCGAGGGCGCATGCGCGAGTTGCCATGGATGGAACGGAAACGGCCAACAGGCCGCGCGTGCGGGCCTGGCTGGTTCGCATGCAGTCAATGATCCGCAAGGGGCCAACCTGATCCGGGTGATCCTCGAGGGCACCAGCGCTCCGGATCATGCCGCGGCAACGGCCATGCCGTCGTTTGGCGCGGCCTACACTGATGTCGAGATCGCCGCTGTCGCCAACTATGCCATCGCTCATTTTGGCGGCAAGCAGGGAAAGGTCACGGCAAAAAATGTCGCGGATGCCCGGCTGTGAACATGTCCACTAGTGACCCTTGACGGTTGAGGGCCCGCTCTTTCTCGTCACCGGGCTCCTCTATTACTCGTACCCACGGCTCCTCTCTTTCTCGTCACCCCACGCAGGCCGGGGCCCAGAGCCTCGGTATCCGGGTTGAGCCTCAACGTCGCACTAGTGCTTTAAAAGCGTCGACGCTATCTCGAAAACCATGCTCACGGCACTGGACCCCGGCCTGCACCGGGGTGACGAAAAAAGAGAAGGGTGACGATGAAGGGGCGGAGCGCGCGGAGACGCCCCTTAGTCGATACCAGATGCCATCCGCCCATTTATTCCACCGAGCGCTGGCGATCCGTAGCTACTTCACAGCGCTCAGATACGCCGCGACCGCTTCGATGTCGGTCGCGTCGAGCGCACGCAGCATGTCGGCCATGCCAGGCGAGTTGGCGCGCGCGCCGCTGCGGAATTGGCGGATCGTCGCCGCAAGATAAGCAGGGGATTGTCCGCGCAGACGCGGATTGGCGCTGTAACCTCTCCAGCCGTTGAAATGGCAGCCGCCGCAGTCGCCCATGGCGGCTGCGGTTGCGCCTTGCTTTATCGGTGCCGCGTCGGTCGGGACGGGATCGATTTGCGGCCACGGCTGCGCACTGGCGTATTTGGCCATCGCGTGCATCTCGTCATCGCTCATTGCGGAGGCGAGGGCATTCATGGTGGCGTCTTGCGGCGTCGCCCGCACGCCGTTCTTGAAGTCGCGCAGTTGCAGATAGATGTAGCCCTCGTTCTGACCCCAGAGGATCGGAATCGGCGAACTGCTCTGCACGGTTCCGGTGACGTGGCAGGCGGCACATACGGCAGCTTTCTGTTGTGCATCTTGAGTCTGCGCAAGCACCGGCGTCGCGCACACACCGGCCAGGCCGATAAGTGTCGCAAGGCCGAGCCGGGGCAATGTTTTGAGAATTTCTCGCGCTGCCATTTTTCAACCTCACTCGATTGTAATCGAAACCGCGTTGCGTGCCGGCCGGTCAGTAGGTAAACACGTAGTACTTGTTGCCGCGCGGGTAGTTCAATTGCGTGTTGCCGCCGGCACCGACGACGACGTACTGCTTGCCGTCGAGCATATAGGTCGAGGCGGGCGCGTTGACGCCGGCGTCGGTCTTGTAGCTCCACAGTTCCTTGCCGGTAGACGAATCGTAGGCGCCAAATTCGCCGCTGCCTTCGCCCGCGAAAATCAGTCCGCCGGCCGTGGCGAGCAGGCCGCCGAACATCGGCAGCGGTTTCTTCACCGTCCAGCGAATCTTGCCGGTGTTGTAGTCGATCGCGACGATGTCGCCCCCTACCGGCTCGCCCGGCAAGCCCTTGAAGCCACCACCGAGCCACAGCTTGCCGTGCGGATATTCAGTGCTTTTGTAAAATGAGTACTTTGCCGCCATTTCCGCGGTCAGTGCAAACGCCAGGCCCAGTTTCGGATCGATCGCGAGCGGTGAGGCGCTGACGCCGCCGTTCGGGCCTGGCCGCACGACCACACCCTCCTTAGTCGGCAGCATGCGCTCGTTTTCCACTTTGACCAGCGGTTCGGAATGCCGGATCAGGCTGCAATCCTTCGCATCGTGCACGTACAAATAGCCGGACTTGCCGCCATGCAAGACGCCCGGCACGGTTCTTCCGTCGTTGTCCTTGACCGGCGTCAGCACGGCCGGGCTGACCGAATCGAGATCCCAAAGGTCGTGCGGGATATATTGCAGATGGCAGACGTACTTGCCGGTGTCGAGATCGATCGAGACCAGGGAATCGGTATACAAGTTGTCGCCGGGGCGCACGTTACCATCCAGATCCGGCGAGGGATTGCCGACCACGAAATAGACGCGCCGATTGGCCACATCAATCGCTGGGTTCTGCCAGATCGACCCACCGAGCGTTTTGTACGGATCGCCGCGCTTGGCCAGTGCGGCCTTTTCCGCGGCAATATCGCGATGCAGGTCGAGGCCGGTCGCATCGTGCGTGGCCCATACGCCGACGGAATTTTCCGGCGTCGTGTAGAACGTCCACAACTCGTCGCCGGTCTTCGCATCAAGCGCCTTGAGCGCGCCGCGAATGCCGTATTCGGCGCCGGCAAAGCCGATCAGAATCTTGCCGTCGACCGCGGTCGGCGCGGCGGTAATCGAGTAGCCCTTGACCGGATCGGCCAACTGCTTCGACCACACGACGGCCCCCGTGCGCGCATTGAGCGCAACGAGCTTGGCATCGAGTGTCGCCATGTAGACGAGGTCGCCGAGCACTGTGACGCCGCGATTGTTCGGCCCGCAACACAGCATCACCGTCGGCCCCATCTGGTGCTTGTAGCGCCACAATTCTTTGCCGGTCTTCGCATCGACCGCGAATAGATGGTTGTACGACGTGGTCAGGTACATCACGCCGTCGTAGACGATCGGGGCACCCTGTATCGATTCGGTCAGGTCAACCTGGAACGTCCAGGCGAGCTTGAGATTCTTGACCGTATCGCGATTGATGCGGTCGGCAAGGTGATAGCGCGTCTGCTCGTAGTTGCCGTGTGTGAGGAGAAAGTCGGCTTGGTCCTTTGCCGCGCTGGTCAGGCGTTCCTGGCTCAGTGTCGCGGGCCGCGCACCAGTCGTGGCATCGTTCGCCAGTGTCGTTGCGCAATAGCCGAATGCGACCAGGCAGATAGCCAACGCATGGCTATTTCGGAATCGGCGTGCACGTTCCAGCTTGCCGCCTCTGTTTGCATCAGGCATCACGCGCATCGATGAGCTTCCGTAAGTTCGATAGTCAAATATTATATTTCTCGACATGTCCAAGTCTATATTTTTCGACGAGTCAAATTCTAGATTTCGTACATATGCGCACAAGAAGTGTTTCCTTCTAATAATATCTTTTTACTTAAGTAATTTTTATCCAAGTCCAGTCGATCTCGTACAAGACAGAAATACTGCACCAGGCTAGCTTTTCGGGAGAGATAGAAGGCGCTTCTCTAAGAATGCTCTGACCTATTCGTCCGATGGGGCATCACAGGACTCTGTTCCGAGGAAGAGCACGACCGATGAAGCAGTGCACGTTCGCCTCGTTGAGTTTCGATGCGAGGAAGAAGCCGACGTGACGGGAGAAGTTCCTGGCGCCCGATGGTTTCAAATGAGACAGCGCCATGGGGTTGTCCCAACAGGTGGCTGGCATGTGCTGTGGCTGGTTTTTGCCGGAAGCATGGCGATCGCGGCCGATGGGCCGCAGGTCACCACGCTGCCGACAGTACTGGTGTCCCCTTCTTTCATACCGGGACCCGGCATCGACCAAAACCACCTGCCTTATCAAGTGCAACAGGTGGACGCGTCAACGCTAAAGGATAGCCAGGCCACCAACGTGGTCGGTTATCTCAGCGGATCTCTGACCGGCGTCAATATCAATGACTTGCAAGGCAGTCCGTTCCAGAGCGATATCACCTTCCACGGCTATCGGGCCTCGCCAACGCTAGGCGCGGGGCAGGGACTGTCCGTCTACCTCGACGGCGTACGCATGAACGAGCCCTTCGGCGACATCATCAGCTGGGATGTCCTGCCGGAAGCGGCCATCGAATCGCTGACGCTGATGCCCGGCGCCAATCCGCTGTTCGGGCTCAATACCCTGGGCGGCGCCCTGGTCTTCACCACCAAATCCGGCCTGACCTCACCGGGATTCGACGCCGACGTTTCCTATGGCAGCTACGCGCGCCGTCGCGTCGATCTGTCCTACGGCGTCAGCAATGCTCAGGGTTGGCACTTCTTCGGTGCAGGCACATGGTTCGACGAAAACGGCTGGCGCAAGCAGGCCGACGGCCATCTGGGCAATGTGTATCTGAAGGCCGGCCGGCATACCGAGGCTAACGACTGGGACGTTTCCCTTCTCGCCGTCGACAGCAAGCTGGTCGGCAATGGCCTGCTACCCGCGCAGCGCTTTGAAGACGATACAGCTACCTTCGCCGACGGTCTGTATGAGATCAACCGTCGCAATATCTATACGGCGCCGGATGTCACACGCAATCGTGTCAACCAGTTGTCGACGCATTTCACCCACCGCTTCGGCGATGAGATCGCCCTGACCGCGCTGGCGTACGCGCGGCACAGCCGGCGCGATATCGTCACTGGCGACGTCAGCGACGATTACGAGGACTATGTCGACGATTGCGGGTCCGGCTTCGATGCGTCCGGTGCACCAATGGATGGGGGTTGCGGCTACACGAGGAGCCAGGGCGCCGCTCTGGCCGACAGCGTCTTCAATACCACCCATACGCGACAGAACGGTGAGGGCGCGGTGCTGAACCTCACCGGCAACCAGGGCGTGCATCAATGGATTATCGGCACCACCTTCGATCGCTGCACGGTGAGCTATTCGCAATACGACGAAGATGCGGCGCTCGACGAGACGAATCGCGTTGTATACCCCATTCCCGGCGCCGAGCGCACGTTCTTCTCCGGCGTCGGCGGCGGCACGCGCGCCTGGAGCATGTTTGCCAGCGATACCTGGGCGGTGGCCCCGACGACCCATATCACCGGGTCGGCACGCTGGAATGCCGTCCACCAGGACAATACGCTGAGCACCGACGACGGCAGCCAACCCACCGCCTCGCACGGCTATACCAAGTTCGATCCGGCGCTGGGCCTGACCCAGGACCTCGGGCATGACATCACCTTGTTCGCCAATGCCTCGCAGAGCAATCGCACCCCGACCGTGATCGAGCTCGGCTGCGCCGACCCGGACGAGCCATGTCGCCTGCCGACGGGACTACAGGCGGATCCGGATCTCAAGCAGGTGGTAACGCGTGCTTACGAGGCCGGCGCACGCTGGCATGGCGGCGTGGGCATGACGCTATCGGGTGAGATTTATCGCACCGACAATCGCAACGACATCCTGTTCCTTCGCGCACCGCAGAGTCAGCAGGGCTATTTCGCCAATGTCGGCAAAACGCGTTCGCAGGGCATGGACCTGGATCTGGGACAGCATGTGGGGCGGCTGTCCTGGCATCTCGGTTACAGCCTGTTACTTGCGACCTACCAAAGCTCGGGCAGCCTGCAGGCCGGCGAGCGCACGATCGACTTGCGCCCGGGCATGCGTATCGCGGGTTTGCCGCGGCATAGCGGTAAGCTCACGATCGACTGGCAGGCCACGCCGGCATGGAATATCGGCGCGGACATGCAGGTGTACTCGGGCACGGTGACCAGCGGGAATGAGGACGGTCGCATCGACGACGACCTGACCCTGCGGCAGGACTGGAGTACGGCCGGGTATGCGCTGGTGGATCTGCGCACTGCATATCGGCCGAACGACACCTGGGAGTTCTATTTCAAGGTGTCGAATCTGTTCGGTCGCCACTACGAATCCTATGCGCAGATCGCCGACGACGATCTGCCGGACGGGCAGCTCATCAAACCTCAAATCGCCCTGGGCGAAGCACCGACCACGCGCTTCGTCGCACCGGGCGCACCGCGGCTTCTCTCCGCGGGCGTCCGGCTGCATTTCTGATCAGGTTTATTCCGGAAGTTTGATATCAAACGGCAGTTCGGCTACACCAAGGTGTGCCTCAAACGCAGGCCTTCCCCAGTGAATCGACCCATCATTATCACGTAGAGAACCGCCGCCGCACTGATTGACCACTACCATGATTTCCACGGCAATTGCCAACTGTGCGAGTCGAGGGGAAGTTCACCAGGAAGACTGGAAGGAGATGCGCAAACAGTCTTCAATCCGGTCGGGAGGTCCGAAGCCTTCAATCTTTCCGGATCATGATCGACCAACGTTGTCTGCCAGCCCAATGCACTCGCCAAGGGAAACAATGCGTGCGCTGCAGTGGAATCACGCAGCACTGTGTGTTCATTCCACACCAGACGTTGCGGCTTGACGGCTTCTTCGTCGATAGCGAACAGCGTTGCCACATGAACGGGTTGGCGCTTGACAAAGAACGTCCACAGAGTGTCGATGAAGTCGGTATCATGAGTGGTCGTTAGCGGCTCGATAAGAACTTCCAGTTCGCCGCCGCATCCCTTCTCCATCAGGACATCAAGACCGGATTGCGCATTGTATCTGACCAGGCGCGGCGTTGCGCTGGCAATCACCTCTTTGGCTCTGGCAACGATATCGCGCTGCGGACAGCCGCCGGATAGTTCGCGCACGACTTGGCCATCACCAAAAACCAACATGCGCGTACCGGGTCGACGAAACGTGGAGCCGCGCGTGCGCGTGAGCGCCGCCAAGGCGACTTTGGACGGTGCATCGCGATGCACCATGCGTAAAGCGTGGATCAACGTTGTCAACTCATGCGCGCAAGTGATCAGTCTTGTCGCCAAAAAGTAGAGGAAGGCCGATGGCCAATTGCAAGATCGAGCGCGGCCTTGGCGATCTGCACGCTGGCATCTGCGTCTTCCTGGTCGGCCTGCGCTTGCGCAAGAACCGCCTCGCTGTTGGTGAGATCAGTGATGCTGCTGAGCCCGCGTTGATACGAAGCCAGGGTTGCCTGATAAGCGACATCGGAGGCCTTGGTGTAGGCAAGCGCTTGCTCGCGATTGTCCAGGCTCGTCTTGAGATTGCTGTAGGCCTGGACAACCTGTTTAGAGGCCACATTCCTGGAGGCTGCCAACGAATCTTCCGCGGCGGATTTTTCGGAAACAGCGAGTGACACGTTGGTCGCGCGCGCGCCGCCGTCGGACAGCGACCATTCGAGCGAGACGAACAATGCATTGCCGGTGCGGTTGATCGAAGAATAAGGACTGCCGTCGCTGCTGATCTTGCCGATATTCTGGAACACCTGCGCGGACAGGCCGATGGTGGGGCGATAGGCCGCCCTGGCCGTATCGATCTTGGCCTCCGATGCCGCCACTTTGTTCTGCGCAGCGAGGATGTCCGGCCGCGAAGCGATCGCTTCATCGATAAGCTCATTGAGCGCGGGCAGGGTGCCTGGCGTTGCGACGTCTGACGGCGTGGCAACTTCGAAGCGGCTTTCAGGTGGCAAACCTACCGTCGCCACCAAACCTGCAAACGCCGTATCGGCGGCACCGGACGCTTTGGTTAGCGCCAGGCGCATGGCAGCCGTCTGGCGCTGTGCTTCTGCCACCTGTACCACCGTGGCGCGTCCATGATTGCGTTGCGCATGGACAGCCTGTTCGGTCAGCCGGGCCGACTCGAGCGCTTTTTGCGCCGCGCGGACGCGACCCTGCGCGGAGGTGGTCTCGAAGTAGGCTTCCGAGACGTCGTAGACCAGCTTTTCCTGCGCCCCAAGGACTGCCGACTGCGCGGCATCGGCGTTGTGCTGAGCCTGTTCTACCTGGCCTTTGCGGCGGCCGAAATCGAAGAGGAGCCACTTCATTTCCACGGTCGGAAAGATCTCACGCGTGGACGAAACGAAATAGCCCTTGGACGAGACGGTCGGCGGGATGGCCACCGGCGTGCGCTGGAAGCCGCCCAGTGCCTTGAGGCTGATCTGCGGCGCGTATTGGCTCTTGGCCAGTTGCGTGGCCAGGTTCGCCTGATAAGCCTGCTCCTGGACCTCCCGGGTTTGCGGGTTGATCGACAACGCCAACTGCAGCAGTTCTGGCAACGAGTAGGTTCGATCTTCGACTTTGGGCGTATCGGTCGTGGCCATTGCCGTGGTGGAGGTCTTGGGGGCGCCCGTCCACGACGCGGGAGCATCGCCCGCCCATACCGGCACGAGATAAGCCCATAGCGCAACGGCAATGCCGCAGGCGATAGAAGGCGACGATTTATAGCAGGCGCGACGCATGGTCTATCTCTTCGTTCAGGCGCAAGCGCGCCAGGCCGACGAGCGAGGTCGGATTGGGTGCATCAGGGTTAATCGACTCGGAGGCGGATCCTTTGGAAAGCGAAAGCAGGCGTTGCGATGCTTCAAGGTCGGCATTGGGCACAGGGTGGTCGGCGCGGAGGCGCTGGACGATGAATGCCGAGCTGGTCAATCGTTCCATCGTAGATGCCTCGCTATCGGCGGCATCGGGCGGCCTAAGGCCTTGAATCAATCGCCCTTCGAATGCCGAGCGCGATTTCAGCGAGGCGGCTTGCTGTGCCTTTGTGGTGACGTCGAGCCGCAGTTGCGCGGCAGCTTGCGTCGTCGGGGCTACAAGGAGCGCACTCAATCGCTCCAATGACGAAGACCAGAGCTTGCGCGCCTGCTCAAGCGCGCTTATCGGCCAGAGGCTGGTGAAAAAGACGCTGATCCAGAGGTTTCCGATGACGATGCCGACCACCCGATCTCGGAGTACCGTCAAATCGCTTGCCGGCGCATAGCCCTGCAACACGCCAAGGAAGAACGCGAAAGCCATTTGCATACCGGCGTAGGAGATATTCTCGCTGCCCGTGGAGACCCAGGCGCAAAGTGCCGAGACAGCTGCGACGAGCAGGCATAGCTGACCGATATCCGTCAGCGAAGGCATGACGAACACCAGGCAGAGGCCGCCGAGGAGTCCTCCCAGCAGAGCGCCTGAAATGCGCAGGGTCAACTTGTGCGCGCTTTCGCCGAAGGTGGTCAGCGAGACGAAGAAACATGTCGTAACGGCGGTTCGAATACCTGGCCAATCCAGCAGCGTGTAGGTTGCATACGACGCCATCACCGCAAGGGTCACCTTGAGCGCGAATCGCGCGTGTGCCGGGTCGTGGAAGGCGTCGGCCACAAAGAATCCCCGCGGGTGGGCGGTATGCTCTTCAGGGGTAGCCGCCTGGGCTTGTCCGCTGGCTTGTGCATGCAGGTCGCGTAGCGCCAGCTGGAGGGCTTCCAAGGCAGGATCGGATTCCGGTTCCGTGCTGTCCTGGAGGGGTGGAACGGGCGCGGTGTCGACGCCCCTGCGCTTGAGAAATAGCCAACGGCTTTGGCGAACGCTTGATGCCAGCGCATGCCGGGAAGCGCTTGACAGCTGTGGCGACAAGCCTCGGGCGATCTGCAGGATTTCCAGTACGAGGCCGAGCAGCCGCTGGTCTTCCTCCGCGAATGCCTTGAGTTTCTTGTCCCAGATGTACGCTTTCCCCCTGAGCTGGTTGAGCGACACGAGCTTTTGACGCAGAAGGGACGGATCCTGGGAGAGCGGTAGCTCGATATAGTTCGCCACCGCATCCATCAATGCCGCCGCTCGCCGACGGGAAAGGGCAACTGGATTCTCTCCAGTCAGTAGGTTGAGCACGACGATCGTCACTACCGGCGTGGCGACAACGACCCAAAGCCAAAGCACGACATGGGTGATGGCCTCGGCGCTTGGCACATCGTCGATGAGCGTCTGCGAGAGCATCAGGACGTAGCCGGCGAGAAAGGCGACCGGGCCCAGCGTGCTGGTGCGCGACAGGAATGTGCCAAGGAACGTGCTCAATGCAAGCAACGGTATCCTCAGCGCAGGTTCCGACGCGTCGAATACATAGAACAGGACCGAGAGAGCAACCGCCAGCGTTGCAGCGACCATGCCGGCTACGGCAAACATGAGCGTCGAGGCGGTGTCTTCCATGCTCAGAAGGAAAATCAGGTATGCCACGTAAGGAGGCAGCGGTATCTGGAACACCATGGTGACCGCCACGGCGATGGCCGATCCGGCGGCAATACGCATGATGGTACGAACCCTCGGCGCATCAAGCTGCAGCTCGCGGCGCAGTAGCGCGGGGAACCCTTCCACGGGAGCGCTTCCGCCGACGGAGGTCATTTCGCCACCTTGACCGAAACAGTTGCCCCGATACGCAAGAAGCTCGCATCGGATTGATCCAGGCGCACCCATACGGGGAAGCGCTGTGCAACGACGACCCAATTGAGATTTCGATCGACCGCGGGCAGCCCGGGGCCGGCTTGACCCTGCGGCTGGACGCCCGACCCAAGGCTTTCGACCACGCCCTGGAGCGGATGCTCATCGTGTCCCATCACCCAGACAGTGGCGCGATGGCCGGGCTGGAGATGGCGCAGATCCGTTTCCCGGAAGTTGGCGATGGCATACCAGTGCGTGTTGTCGATCAGGGTGAAGAGGGGGTGGCCCTCGACAGCGAACGAGCCGATCGACAGATTGAAGCCGGTGATCCGGCCATCGACCGGCGCTCGAATGGTCGTCTCCCGAACGTTACGCGCGGCCAGGGCCTGGGCGGCTTGCGCTCCGAGCAGCTGGGCCTTGAGGCTTTCCACGTCGCCAATGGCTTCCTTCGCTTGAGAGGCCTGTTGAGCGGCGGCGGCCAACTGCGCATTGGCCGTGCGCTCGTTGGTACGGGCTTCATCCATTTGCTGGGCTGTCACGAAGCCGCTCGCCAGGAGCGGCGCCATGCGCTGAACTGTGTTGTGAGCCAGGGCGAGCTGCTGGCGCGCGCGATCTGCCTGATGCGCGGCGGCTTCCGCACCCGAGCCCTGTGCCGTCACCTGACGGCTGGTCAGGTCGATGTCGGCTTCCAAGGCGGCGACCTGCGCATTCGCCTGGCGAAGCTTCATCTCAAAGGGCTCGGGATCGATGCGAAGCAACACATCGCCTTTGTGGACAAGCTGGTCGTTCTGGATATGGGACTCGACGATGCGTCCGCTCACTTCAGGTGTGATGCCCGCGCTATACGCAAAGATATAGGCGTCATGCGTGCGGGGGCGCTGGTCAAGGACAATCATCGTGGCGATCAACATCACGACGGCTGCGGCGATCGCGCCGAATGCAATGATGCGACCCAGGGTGGTCTTCTCGGACATGGGTTGCGTCTCCTTCATCCGAGCCATAGCAGCCAGATCGCCAGCGTCACGGCGATCCAGATGCATACGTAAACCACCACCGGCATCGGAAGGCCCGCATCAATGCCGGTTTTTCCGAGCACGGCGCGCAGGATCACGACACCGAGCAGCCCAAGCAATGCGCAAATCATCCAGGTCGGAAAATACGATCCCAGGATGTTTCGGGAGGGGGACGCGCTACATGCCGTCAAGGCGGCGACGGACGTCAGCATCGCCGCGGCACGCAACCGACCTGTCGCTTGCATGAGCGAAAGCCGGGGCTTTGAGCATTGACATGAACTCATGGCGCGTTGTTCCTGGTGTTAGCGATACTTGTACGAGATCCATAGACGGCTTCGCCCACCCGCGGCGGGGTGGGCGCTTGGAGATATCGCCGTTCTCTTCCGCCGGAGAACGGCAGGGCGCCTTTCGTCGCGTCAGCGAAGAAGGTTCACTTTCGCCAGATCGACCAGTTGGTTGGCTCGACCATCGAGAACCGCCCGGATCATGAAGAGCCCGAATTTGTAGGCTTCATCGAATGTCGTCGTCGGCGGCATCGCCAATTCCTGACGTGCGCTGACAACGTCCACGAGTGCAGGGCCGTCGTGCTGAAACGCTTCGATAAGCGCCGCACGCAAGTCTTTCGGATCCTCCACGCGAACGCCCTTGACACCTACGGAGTTTGCCATGTCCGCAAAGTTGGGATTGACCAGGTCACAGCCGGTATCGACAAAGCCGTGTGCCTTCATCTCCATTTCGACGAAACCCAAGGTTCCGTTGTTAAGCAGGACGATCTTGACGGGTAGATCCAGCTGCTTGAGCGATAGGAAATCCCCCATCATCATGGAAAAGCCACCGTCACCAGACATCGAGACCACCTGGCGTTTCGGATAGGCGACTTGCGCACCCATGGCGTGAAGCATCGCGTTCGCCATGGAGCCGTGATTGAACGAGCCGACGATACGGCGCTTGCCGTTGACTTTGAGATACCGCGCCGTCCAAAGGATGGGCGTGCCGACATCGCAGGTAAAAATCGCATCTTCAGCGGCCAGCTCGCTGACCAGTTGCGTCACGTACTGCGGGTGGATAACTTTGCTGCCATCCTTGGGCTCGGCCAGTTTGTCCAGGCCTTCGCGCGCCTTCTTGTAGTGGGCAAGCGCAGCGTCCAGGTGGCTTGTGTCGACCTTCTCGGGGATGGAAGGCAGCAGGCTCTGGAGCGTCTCCCTGACGTCGCCGATCAGGCCAAGATCGAGCGGGCAGCGATTGCCCAGGGCCTCCGGGCGCAAATCGATCTGCGCAATCTTGGCATGCTCGGGGAAGAACTGGCGATACGGGAAATCCGTACCCAACAACAGCAACGTGTCGCAGTCCTTCATGGCCGCGTAGCCGGAGGAAAAACCCACCAGTCCCGTCATGCCGACATCAAAAGGATTGTCGTACTCAATGTACTCCTTGCCGCGAAGCGTATGGACAATCGGTGCCTTGAGGCGTCGTGCGAGCTCGACCACCTCATCATGTGCACCTGCACAGCCCGCGCCGCAGAAAAGGGTGACGCGCGTGGCATCCTTCAGAAGATTGGCCAGCCGCTTGAGGTCTTTCAGGGCCGGGTGGACGATGGGCTTGGTCGGTACCACCCAACGCGGCACCTTCGCCACGGCCTCTTTAAGCGCGATGTCGCCTGGGATGACCACAACCGCGACACCGCGTCGCGCGACGGCGGCACGCATGGCACGCCCCAGGATCTGCGGAAGCTGGCTGGGATTGGACACCAGTTCCACGTAGTGACTGCATTCCTTGAACAGCGATTCGGGGTGCGTGGCCTGGAAGTAGTCGATGCCGATCTCTGTGCTCGGGATATGCGCCGCGATGGCAAGCACGGGAGTGCCACTGCGATGGCAGTCGAAAAGGCCGTTGATCAAATGGAGGTTGCCGGGCCCGCAACTGCCAGCGCAGACAGCCAGCTCGCCGGTCAAGTGCGCCTCGGCGCCAGCGGCGAATGCGGCACCCTCTTCGTGACGCGTATGGATCCATTCGATGGTGCCCAGCCGCCGGAAAGCGTCCGTCAGACCGTTGAGCGAATCGCCGACGACGCCGTAGACGTGTTTGATGCCTGCCAGCTGGAGAACGTGAGCAACGTAGTCGGCAGAGGTCATGGCCATGGTAACGATCTCCCTTGCAATGGATGTCGATGCGCGACTAGGCACCAATCGTGCGAATCGGGGAAACGTTAACGCCAACGCTGCGTTGGCCGCTTGTACGCAATTGACCGGATATGTACGAAAACCATGCGCTTCCCCGGGACTGCGTCATTGCCGGCCGCGTCGACACTTTTGAGTCACGAACAGCGCATTTCGATTCCTGGCGAGTGCGATGGCATGTCTTGTCTATTCCTTGCCGAACAGTTTTATCCAAGACCATTTTGTGCGTTGCACCTACAACGACAGTAGGATCGCGGAGATCAATCATGATGGTTAGAACAACGACGCGTTCGTCCTTGGCTCGGCTGACGACTGTTATGGCCTGTTGTACCTTCCTGAGCGCCTGTACCGAAGGCGTTCTTCTCCCCAAGGGGCCTGTGGGGGCGCAGGAGAAGCAACTCCTGCTGGAAGCACTGATTCCGATGCTGATGGTGATTACGCCCATCATCCTCCTCACGCTGTGGTTTGCCTGGTGGTTCCGCGCCTCCAACGCCAAGGCGACTTATCGACCGCGGTGGGAGTACTCCGGAGCTATCGAGTTTTCCATCTGGATGATCCCCTTGCTCGTCATCCTCTTCCTTGGAAGCCTGGCGTGGATCGGTGCGCACCAGCTCGATCCGTACCAGCCGCTGGCCTCAAAGCGGAAGCCGCTTGTGGTCCAGGTGGTGGCGATGGACTGGCGATGGTTGTTCATCTATCCGGAGCAGGGCGTTGCCAGTGTCAATGAGTTGGCGATACCCGTCGACACGCCGGTCTCCTTCAGGCTGACCTCGGCAACCGTGATGAACTCGTTCTTCATTCCCTCGTTGGGCGGCCAGATATACGCCATGCCGGGCATGCAGACGCAGCTGCAGTTGCAGGCGAGCGAGTCGGGCAATTACCGGGGGCTGTCGGCCCAGTACAGCGGCGCTGGCTTCTCCGACATGCATTTCCAGGTGCTGGCGACCGACGAGGCAGGATTCCAGATGTGGGTCCGCCAGGCCAAGTCGGCGGCTACGCGACTGGATTCGACGGCTTATGACCGATTGGCGGCGGAGCATAAAGTGGGCAAGGTCGCTTACTACTCCCCGGTTTCTGGCGCTCTGTTCGATCACGCCATCGACCACGCCACGAAGCGGACGGAATCGACGTCAGGCGTCGCCGCAAGCAACCCAGGCACCACGCTATTATCTGCTGGAGCGGAGCACTGATATGTTCGGAAAGCTTACCCTAAGCGCGATTCCACTCGACCAGCCGATCATCATGGGTACGTGCATCGTGCTCATACTTGGCATCTTGGCGATCCTTGCCCTGATTACCTACAAGCGGAAATGGGGGTGGCTGTGGACCGAGTGGATCACGACGGTCGACCACAAGCGTATCGGCGTCATGTACACGCTGCTGGCCCTGGTGATGCTGCTTCGTGGATTCAGCGATGCCATCATGATGCGATCACAGCAGGCGCTGGCCAGCAGCAACGGGCACGGCTTCCTGCCACCGGAGCACTACGACCAGATCTTTTCCGCGCACGGCACGATCATGATCTTCTTCATGGCGATGCCGTTTGTCGTGGGGTTGATGAATTTCGTGGTGCCCTTGCAAATCGGCGCACGCGACGTCGCCTTCCCGGTGCTGAACTCCGTCAGCTTCTGGCTGACCGCCGCCGGTGCGCTCTTGATCAATCTGTCCCTTGGTGTCGGTGAGTTTGCCCGTACGGGTTGGTTGGCCTATCCGCCGCTCTCGGAGCTTCCTTTCAGTCCGGGAGTAGGGGTCGACTACTACTTGTGGTCATTGCAAATCTCAGGTGTCGGCACGCTGCTTTCGGGCGTAAACCTGCTGACGACGATATTGAAGCTGCGCGCCCCGGGCATGCGCCTGTCAATGATGCCCGTATTCAGCTGGACCGCGCTGGCATCCAACATGCTGATCGTCGCGGCGTTCCCGATCCTGACAGCGACGTTCGCGATGCTGCTGCTGGACCGCTACCTGGGAACGCACTTTTTCACCAACGATGGTGGTGGAAACCCCATGATGTATATCAACCTCATATGGACGTGGGGTCATCCTGAGGTCTATATCCTGATTCTTCCGCCATTTGGCGTGTTCTCGGAGGTCATCGCCACGTTCTCCCGTAAGCCGTTGTTCGGCTATCGGTCCATGGTGGTGGCGACCATGGTCATTACCCTGCTGGCGTTCACCACCTGGCTGCATCACTTTTTCACGATGGGCTCGGGCGCGGACGTCAACGGGTTCTTCGGTATCACCACCATGGTGATCGCCATACCCACGGGCGTGAAGATTTTCAACTGGTTGTTCACCATGTACGGCGGGCGCGTGCGTTTCACCTCACCGGTCCTATGGACCATCGGCTTCATGGTGACGTTCACCATAGGCGGCATGACCGGCGTGCTGATGGCGGTGCCGCCAGCGGACTTCGTGCTGCACAACAGCCTGTTCCTGGTCGCGCACTTCCATAATGTGATTATCGGTGGCGTGGTCTTCGGGTGCCTCGCCGGCCTGACGTACTGGTTCCCAAAGGCCTTTGGTTTTCGACTTCACGAGGGCCTCGGAAAAGCGGCGTTCTGGTGCTGGTTCGTGGGTTTTTACCTTGCCTTCATGCCGCTCTACATCCTCGGGTTCATGGGCATGACCCGCCGCATGAACCACTACGACGATCCGTCGTGGCTGCCCTATCTGCTGGTCGCCGAAGGAGGGGCCGTCCTGATCCTGATCGGCATCCTTCTCCAGGCCACCCAGTTGGTGTGGAGCGTCAAGAAACGCGAGACCCTACGCGCGGGCGCGGATCCGTGGGATGGGCGCACGTTGGAATGGTCAACGGCATCGCCACCACCGCCCTACAACTTTGCACGAGTTCCGCAGGTGGAAGGCATTGATGCCTACTGGGAAGCCAAGCAGGAGGTCATGGCCGCTTCCAACCAGCCTTATGAGGCGATCGAGATGCCAAAGAACTCGGGGCTTGGGTTCTTCGTCAGCGTCTTTGCCGTCATCGGCGGCTTCGGCATGATTTGGCACATCTGGTGGATGGGAATACTGGCCCTCGTCGCGTTCTTCGCGCTGATCGTATGGTCGTCCTGGGACGAAGACGACGAATTCGAACTGTCGGCCACGGAAGTTGCCCTGTTCGAACGCGCAAACCCTCACGCTGCCTGATCTGTAAAGGACGGACCTATGTCTAGCAATGTTGTTTCATTGGATATGCCATCGGGGGAGTCGGGAGCTCAACTCCCGTCCAGGCAGCATGTCACCGGTTTTGGCTTCTATCTGTATCTTCTAAGCGATGGCATTCTGTTTGCCGCATTGTTCGCCGGGTTTGCCGTGCTGAGGTCCTTTTCAGTGCGCGAAATGCTTTTATCGAGACAGCCTGCCTACTCACCAGCAGCTTTACCTGCGGTATCGCCATGTTGGCGTGTGACCGGCGCAACAAGTTCGTCGCGCTGATCGGATTTCTCGTGACGGCCGTGCTGGGCATCGTGTTCCTGACCCTGGAAATCCACGAATTTGCCGACCTCATAGCCAAAGGCGACGGGCCCGGGCGCAGTGCTTTTCTATCATCGTTCTTTACGCTGGTGAGCACCCATGGGTTGCACGTGACGTGCGGGCTGCTTTGGCTCGGCGTGCTGCTCGTTCAATTCCTGCTGCGCGGGTTTACGCCGGCCATCCTGCGTCGCTTCCTGTGTTTCAGCCTTTTCTGGCATGTCCTTGACGTGGTCTGGATCGGCGTCTTTACGTTCGTCTATCTGGTCGGAGGCTATCTATGACAGCACAGCAGCGGCATGACCCACGGCGCGGGGAGTCAAGCACCCCGGGGCTGGAAAGCCGGGAAGCTCACGGAAGTTTCCGCGGCTACATCATCGGTTACGTTTCGGCCATCGCGCTCACCATCGCCGCGTTCGCCATAGCACCCAGTACCAGCATGGCGCCATTCAGCGTTGCGGCAGCGCTCGCTGTACTTGCGATTGCGCAGATGTTGATTCACCTGATCTTCTTCCTGCATATCAACACCGCGCCGATGCAAAAGACCAATATCCTGGCGTTCGCGGCAGCGATGCTGATCATCGCGATCGTGGTTATCGGGTCCATATGGATCATGGGGCATCTCAACCGGAACATGCTT
>Ga0193717_1000603_pt1 | contig 23482 bp, 19 predicted proteins | sample U2c2metaG_FD_145900 | JGI IMG/M metagenome (GOLD analysis project Ga0193717, IMG submission 145900) | Soil microbial communities from a riparian zone of the East river system, Colorado, United States - U2c2 | ecosystem: Environmental > Terrestrial > Soil > Riparian zone | place: USA: East River...
TCGACGAAGCTGGCATGCGATAACCACAGGACTTCGTCAGTCCGCGCACGGCGTTCACCGCTGAGGTCACGGGCACGGATCAGCGTGAGAGCTTCCTGCTGTTGGACTGTTCGGTGCGCTATGGGCCGCAGGATCTCCGGGTCGAGCCGCGCATAACGTGCCAGCTTCTCCGCGTCGACCTGGTCGCTCTTCCGGTCACTGTGCGAGATCGCTCGCAACTCGCGAACGTTGGCCACGATAACCTCGTGCCCTAGCTCCTGGATCTGCTCGCTAATCCAGATCGAATGCATTCCCGCCTCCATAGCCACCCGGGCTAGCGGGAGATCGGTAAACCACTTCTCGACTCCCTTAGGACTGGTTCTGAAGCGCCCTCGATCGACCACTTCTCCTTTCTCGGTTGAGGGTGCAGTAATGACTCCAGACATCTCCAAGGTCGATACCGATCGTCATCTCAACCTTGGGCTGCCTGCGTGGGACTTCCGCGACGACGTGCTGCGACGGGTTTTTCATGGGAATAGTCTCTCTCCGTTCCGAAAGACCTGCTCATCCCATTTCTCATGACTTATCCGAGCAACATGTCGGGAAGGCTCTCAGGAGTGCCTCTGCCTCAGCGAATGGAGATCGCTAGTCTTCGGTACCATTCGCGAGCGCGCTCTTGTGCGACACGAGATCGTAACGATGAGGGATGGGCGCATATAGGATTGCTGCTGTGTGTTCTTCCGCAACTAGCGGAAGGCTCCGCAAACGACAATGTATTCAGGGCGCTGCAGAAGCGTCGCTCGGCACACGCACGACTCACCACACAACGGCGTCGTTCAGGGCTCAGTATTTTCCCGAGGCGATGTCCTTCAACACCAGCTTCTCCAGGCTCAGCTCCGAGACCAACCGCTTCAGCTTCGCGTTCCCATGCTCCACTTCCTTCAGCCGACGAGCCTGATCCACCCTAAGACCGCCATACTCCTTGCGCCAACGATAGTACGTCTGTTCCACGATCTCAGCTTTCTTGCACGCCTGAGCCATCGACTTACCATTCGCTACTCCAACCTCAACCTGTCGCAGCAGGTTCACCACCTGCTCCGCCGTATGCTTCTTGCCTAGCGCCATACACAGCTCCTCTTGCTCCAGTTTCGTCTCATCTCCACTGGTAGAAAAGAGACCGGGGAGAGCACGCCAAATAGCGTGATAGAAAATACGCCAAACAATTAGATAAACGACAGCCCCAGACGACACTCGACTTCAGTCCCGACAATAAATGCGTGGAGAAACTCGGTTCCACTGATGTGGCGATCTTGCGATAGTGGGAATAAGGACGAGGCGACCGGGAGTGATACACCTCCGTGGAACGACACTGAGAATACCTACTAAGAAACAAAAGCCGCCGAATGATCTCCTTCGGCGGCTTCCGGTAAGAACTCCATGTCAGGGCTAAAAGTTGATCTTGCCCGCGATCTGCACCGTACGACCATTAGTCCCAACAGTGGGATAGCCGAACGCATTTGCTGAAGAAGTAGGCGCCATTACGCCCGTGAAATAGGGAGCTGTACCGGCGCAAGCCGAAGTGTTGCATGTCGGCGTTACATTGAATGTAATGTTGCCCGGGATGCCCAAGTTCGCGTGGTTGAGGGCATTGAATGCTTCCAGCCGGAACTGGAATTCTGTCTCTTCATGGATTTTGAAGTTCTTGAATACAGAAAGGTTGTTGCTAAACGCTCCCGGACCGTACAGATCATTCCGATGCAGGTTACCGTACGTAAACCGTGGATTCAAAGAGTATGCCGATTGGTCGACGCATGAGACCTGATTCCGAACAGCGTAGGACTGTGAGAGCAGAGACTGCTTGCTGCAGGTCATATGCCCAGCATGGGCCCAGTTCGGCCGTTGTGGAGCTGAAGAAGCGGCCACCTGAGGTACACCGGTATACGCCCAGTCGTAGGATCCGAAGGAGACGTTGATGGGAGACCCGGTCTGAGCCGTTACGATACCGTTGACCTGCCAACCGCCAAGCGCCTGCTTGATCAGGAAGTTGTGGTTCGCCAATCTTGGAAGGCCATACGTGAAGCTGACAACTATCTTGTGGCGAATATCCCTGTCGGAATTGGCCCAATCAGCTTTACAGTCACCCTGAATCATGCAGGTTCCGCTTTGCTGGGCGTCCGGCGCCTCCTCTAAGGCGTGCGACCAGGTGTAGCTGACGTTCGCGCTCACCCCCTGGGTCAACCGCTGCCGGAAGACCGCAGTCAAGCCGTTGTAGTTGGCATTAGCAATGTTGGCCGCCACGCGTACCTCGCCAAAGTTCTGGTTAGGACGCAGCGAGTTGAGCGAGGAAGTGGACACGTTGACGGGATGCGGTACCGGCTGATTGGGGTAGTAGTTCGTGTTGAGGTGAACGCTACGAGATCCGAGGTATTGGAACTCCACGCCTGCATTCCGCCACAGCTGGAAACCATTATCCAGGTTCCACTGATACATGGTTTCGGAGGGAAGAGGGTTGGCAACCGAGTAGGCGGAGACGTAGGTGCCGGGAACGCCAGCAATGGGTTGCGCTCCCGCACCCGCCGTCGGATTGGAGAGTGTGTTGTAGGGGTTTTTCGTCGTTTGAGATCCAGGTGTCGGACTGTTGTAAATCACGGAAGCGGCAAACGGAAAGTTCGAGCTCGTCAGCGTGTAAGCGTTCAGTTGGTTTGCATTGTAGTAAATACCACCGCCACCACGGATGACAATCCTATCCGTCATGCGATAAGCAAACCCGAAGCGGGGACCGATGTTCTTATGATTGGGACCGGTGAACTGGAAGCCGGGATCCGGAGTGTAGGTGCCCGGAGTGGCTGCGGAGCTCGTTGGAAGGAGGAAGGTGTAGGTTGGATCGAGAATACGGCCAAAGCCGTTTGCGCTATAGGGCACCATAGGGAGTTCGTAACGGAGACCGATATCCAGGGTCAAATCTTTCTTGGCTTGCCACGTGTCCTGCAAGAAGAATCCATCACGCCACTGGGTAGGATCTTCCTTGACCTGGAAGATCGGGGTTGTGTCACCCGACATAATGCCGGTGTAAAGCGCCGCATCGCCAGACCCGTAGGTGCAACTGCTGGGCGCAGCGCTTCCGTTACCACCGGGGCATATCGACGAGGGGATGGCGGAGACTTTTTGGAAGGAGGTGTAGCTGGAGGCGAATGACAGAACACCGCGCGCCGAGTTTACAGCAGCTCGACCGACTTTCAATCTACGGAAATCGACGCCAGCCATGAAGGTATGCTTGTTCCTGGTCCAGCTGAGCTGATCGTAGAGTTGATAGGTGCGGTCATCCTGAATCCAGTTAGCGCCTCTCTCGTTCACACTGAAGGAGGTGCCGCCTAAAATATCGGGAAGTCCCGGATTTCCCGATGACTGACCGATGCCAAACGGAGCAGGAATACCAAGCGATGCATCCGGATCTTTGGGGCCGTTCTGATAGAAGTAGCTCAACGAAGCGGTCTTCAGCCAGTTGAAACCGCCCCGAAGATCGTTGAGCAAGTTTGGCGTGATGACGTAAGTGATACCTGCTACGCCGTTCCTAACGTTGACCGGGTTGTAACCGTTGTTGACGTACTCGCGCGCGATCGTGCTGCTGGTGACGGCTTGCCAGTCGTACCGGGCGAAGATACGGATCTTGTCGCCGATGGTCTGATCGACACGATCCAAGGTTGAGTTCTCGCTGAGAGTGCTACCTGTTGTTGTGAGGTTATTTACGGTCAACGGCGCGCCAGGGACATTTGCTAACGCCGCATAGCCTAGAATGTTCCTGACAATTGGGGAGTTCGCAGCAGGTTGATCATCGATGATCTGCTTCCCGGTGTTCGGGTTGTAGTACGCGTGCCCATCAATCGGGCTGAAGATCAGATTTGGCTTCGACAATCCACTTTGAGCCGGGGATAATAACGCGGTGAAATCGCCAGCTAACTCAGCGGGAGTTAAAGCCTGTGTATAAGAATGTGCAACGGTGTGTGTGCGTAATCCCTCATATGACGCCATAAAGAAGGTCTTGTTGCGGCCGTTATAGAAAAATGGAATTACGACCGGACCGCTGAAGACGCCGCCGAAGAGGTTATAGCGGAGCGCGGTTTTTTGAGGAACGGTAGGGCTGGTGTTGAAGCCGCGCGAATTCAAGGCATCATTCTGAAGGTAGTCATACATCGTTCCATGGAACGCGTTTGTACCGCTCCTCGTAGCCGCATTGATGTGGATGCCAATATAGTTGCCATACTGAGCGGTGTAGTTACCATTCTGAGTTTGTACAGACTCGAGGGCATCAGGGTTTGGCTGCACGGTCAGCGTCGAACTAAGATTGTTCTGGATGCTGATTCCGTCCAGCGTGACGCTATTGTTCACGCCGCGAGTGCCGGCGCCGCTGGCCTGCTTACCGGGAGGTACGCCGGTTAGAGCACTACCCGTGGGAATGGATACGTTTGACGCAATGTTTGCAAGATCGAGCATATTGCGCCCATTCATCGGCAGGTCTGAAATCTGCTTTGTTGTAACGGTTTCACCAAGCACTGCGTCATCCGTCTGGATCGCCTTGGTATCCGCCGACACACTCACTTCCGTCGTCTGAGATCCGACCCGGAGCGCGAAATCGGTACGAACGGAGAGGTTAAGGGTCAGAATGACTCCCGTTGCAATCGTCTTCTGAAAGCCAGCTTGCTCCACTGTGATGTCATAGGTACCGGGGAGCACACCACCCGAGATGCTGTAATAGCCTTCCTGATTGGTCACCACGGTGTAGGTAACTTTCGATGCGTGCTCAACAGCGATAACATGAGCCCCTACGAGGACGCCGCCGGTATTGTCCGACACAGTCCCGACAAGAGAGGTGTTGTTTGCAACCTGCGCTCCCGCGAATAGTGGGCAGAGCAGAAGCATGAGACAGCAGATCAAACTTTTTTTCATATTGCCTCCTCGAAATTCTGGTATCGCGGGTATGGCTTCAAAGGGCGGCGAGGCCACGCCGCCCGGGATTGGAATAAGGTGGAGAGACTAGGACTTCTTTGCGGCCGGGATTGAGCCGGGCACCATGGCCGCGGAGAAGATCTCTAGCAAGCGGTCCGCGATGATCTTGTCCTCGCCATCCTTGAGGACCCACGTGGAAAATCCGAAGCTGTGCGGGTTGCTATGAGCACGGACATCCGCAGCATCACCGCGATCGTGAGCAGGGGCCGCAGGCTTATTGGGATCCGGACGTCCGCGCAGGCCCTGCGAACCGGCGTAGTTCGGAGGAAGTATGTAACCGATGGCGACCGGTTTTGTGGCGGCCAACGCCTCCATGACCTGCGTTCCGGTCAGGTTGAACTTCGCAGGGTTCCACTGCCAGCTGTAGCGCAAGGTCACGCCAAACGTTCCACTACGGGGCAAGGCGGTTACGCCGAGCTTGGCCAACGCATGTGTGATGACCTGCGCACGGGCATCGAAGATCCGCAGCGTGGCGTCCTCGTCCTGATTCACGAAGAGCTCCAGCGCCTTCAGCAATGCGAAGATCTGTTCCTTGCCGACCTTGGAGGAGCGACCGATCCTGTTTTCCTGCGGGCTCATGTTCAGCAGCGCCCAGCTAATCAAGTCTTTCCTGCCGATGAGGACGCCGGTTCCTGCCGGTCCGCTGATGTCCTTGCCGCCGCCGAAGCAGACCATGTCAAACCCAACGGTCTGATACTCCCACAGGTGGGCCTTCGGCGGAAGATCGGACGAACCGCCGCCATCGCAGAAGCTATAGATGTTATGCGCCTTGGCAATCGCTACCGTCTCCTCGGCGGAAACCTGGCCACGGTGGGCCTGGGGACAGAAGTGAATGGCCACGGTGCGCGGGTTGATCGCGGCAATCATCTCCTCGCGCGTCTCGACCTCGACCAGCTTCGCACCTGTCTGGCGTATCTGGTGGTCGAACGGATAGCGATCCTGCTTCTGAATGATTACCTCAGTCCTGGGAAAGCCGGTCACATCCGGAAGGGCCTCGAGCCGAGATTCAAAGTCCTCGGTCATCATGGCCGCATAGCCGATCACGATGGAAGCCGCCGAGCCACCCGTCACCAATCCAGTGTGACTCGCGGGAGACTTGCACAGATTAGCGATGAACTTGCCCGCAACGACCTCAAGCTCGTTGAGAAAAACGAAGTGCTCGTTTCCCATGCGTGCCAACTCCATCACCTCGGGCTTCATCAGTGCGTTGCCGATGACGGTGATTGTGCCTCCGATGTTGATGATCGGGGTCAGGCCAAGCTCGGCATAGATGTTGCCTGTGGAGCCGAGCCCGCTCTTGATGGCTACGATGCGGTCGCCATCGACCTTCGTCCCGCCTTTCGCCGTCTTCGATATGTCGGAGGTTGCGCCCACTAGTTCCGCAGCATTCAGCGTGCCCGAACTGAACCAAGTGGCACCCGCAGCAGCGAGAGAGGAGAGGAAAGAACGACGACCTGGCTTCCAATTCATAGATGACCCCTTCGTTTCTTACTTTTGCTTGAAAGTTATGCTGCGGGCGCCCAGCGAGGCGCGCTTTGCTTCTGTTATTGCGTGACAGGTTAGAAAATGTACTTCAGGGCCAGCTGAACCCTTCTTCTCAATTCCTGTGGCGGGAGACGAGACAGTGACGGTGGCGCCGGAGATTACGGCTCCGGTGCTGTCCGCGACGGTGCCGACGATGGCTGTATCGACGGTCTGCGCAGAGAGAGGCGCGCGGAGGATGACGAGAGCGAGGAACAGAAGAACGGAACCCGGTCTGCGCATAGCGATCTCACTTAGAACTGAAGCGGTTCGTAGAGAAAAAAATGGTGATAGCGGTAGCAATCTGCTCAGGTATTGCATTTTGTTGATTTAGGATACAGTGTGTATAGCATTACAACTATATGTAGTCAACTTAAATTTATGATTTTATTTTATCTCGGATTTTTCTCTTTGTTTACAGAGATTTCTCCTGGGATGGTCTAGAAAAGATGTTGACTGATCGCGGCATGAACCGCTATACAGTACCTAATGTTTTTTCTTTGTACTTTTAATCCCGAATGAATTGGATACTTTGTTTGGTCTTTATGACTGCCTGGACAAACACTTACGACTGGAACACTTCCTTCTGCGTTCTCGCCGTCCTAAGGGGCTTCCGTCCCAACTGGGTCAACGCCTCGGGCACACGCCGAACCTCACTTGCGGAGACGGGCATTCTTTTAGAGAGTGCTAGAGCGGGAGAAAAATGGCAACTATGAGTAATGCCACTGATAGCACTTACGCTTCGATTCGCCGGGCCATCATGGCTGGACGGTACCCACCCGGAACTCAACTTAAGGAAGAGCATCTCGCAGAGACTATGGGAGTGAGTCGAACTCCCGTACGAGCCGCGCTTCAACGGCTAGTTGGAGACCAGCTTTTACGCTCCGAGAACCATCGAGGCGTCTTTGTAGCGGAATGGACAGGACGTGACATTCAGGATGTCTTTGAGCTGCGGTTGCTTCTCGAACCGCATGCGGCGGGACTGGCAGCGGTGCGTGCGAATGAGCGCCAGATCGAGGGACTGCGAGCACACACTGATCGTATGGAGGCTTACACGCGTCCATCGTTCCGGGACAATCTTCAGGAGATACAGGAGGAAAACCACGCCTTTCACAACCTGATCCTAGAGGCGGCTGCGTCTCCTCGCCTGAAGAGCATCGCGGCCAGTCTCACCGACATGCCAATGATCATTGGCACCTTTTACTTTTACTCAGAGGCCGATATGCAGCACAGCATTCAGCATCATCGAGAGGTGATCGCCGCCATCGAATCGAGGGACCGTACCTTTGCTCAAGAGGTGATGAGCGTGCATCTTCGCGTCACTCACCGCATATTCATGCAAAATCGCAGGAATTGGGTGCAACAACCTGAGGAATAACACGGCAACTGATCAGGTATCGGTTTTCCATGGATGCTTTGGATTAATGCTGTAACGGCGACACCAGCGAAGAAGGAGAGAGAGATGAAACTCGAGGAGATGACGTCAGGCGTATTTGCGATCGCTCCCACACCATTTTCGGAAGACGGCGCAATTGACAACTTGTCGCTTGATCGACTCACTGAATTCTATGCAGAGTCAGGATGCAAAGGAATCACAGTGCTCGGCATCATGGGTGAGGCGCCTAAGCTCGAGTTCAAAGAGGCACTTGACTTGGCCAAGCGCGTCATCGACCGCGCAGGTGACATGTCGGTCGTCGTCGGTGTCTCAGCGGCGGGTTTTGCCGCGATGCGCACATTGAGCCACAACGTGATGGATGCGGGCGCGGCCGGCGTCATGATCGCTCCCCCTCCGGCACTGCGGACGGATGATCAAATCATTGGTTATTTCCGACAGGCTGTTGAGGTGATTGGACCGGATGTTCCCTGGGTTCTGCAGGATTATCCTCTCACGCTCACAGTCGTGATGACGCCAGGAGTGATCCGCCAGATCATTGAAGACAATCCTTCGTGCGTCATGCTCAAGCATGAGGACTGGCCGGGGCTGGAAAAAATCTCCATGCTGAGAACCTTTCAAGAGACAGGTAAGATGCGACCTATATCCATCCTTACTGGCAACGGTGGCCTCTTCCTCGATTTTGAGATGGAGCGGGGCGCAGATGGGGCAATGACCGGCTACGCTTTTCCTGACATGCTCGTTGAAACTGTTCGTCTATCGCATGAGGGAAAGACGGACGCGGCTCACGACCTCTTCGATGCTCACCTACCGTTGATTCGTTATGAGCAACAGCAGGGCATCGGGCTTGCGGTTCGAAAATACGTCCTGAAGAGACGTGGCATTCTCACCTCCGATGCGCAGCGTAGACCATGGCCGAAGCTCACTCCGAAGGCGATGCAGGAGATTGATTATCTGCTCGCACGCGTCGCGCGGTATGACAAGCGGGCCGCCCTTGAAGCCCAACTGACCAGCTACTAGATCGGGTCTGTTTCCAACGGAATCGGTTTCGACTATAAGGGGTAATAGACATGGATTTTTCTCTTAAAGGCAAGACGGCGCTAGTACTAGGCGGCGGTGGGGGGCTGGGACGGGCCATTGCGACCACATTCGCGCAGGAGGGCGTCAAGGTTGCCCTTGGTGATATCCATCTGGAGTCCATTGAGGCAGCAGTTGCTGCGGTGAGAAGCTACGGCGCGGAAGCTCAGGCTATTGTGTGGGATCTGGCAGACCTGAGCAGTATCGACCGACACCTAACATCGATCGAAGCGACGCTGGGGCCGATCGATATCCTTGTGAATATCACGGGTGGTCCGCCTCCGACACCAGCGGCCGGACAGAGTGCAGATCTCTGGACGAAGCACTTCCAAAGTATGGTGCTCTCCGTAATCGCAATCACAGATCGCGTTTTGCCTGGCATGCGGCAACGCAAATGGGGTCGCATCATCACGTCCACGTCCTCGGGTGTGCTACAACCGATTCCCAACCTTGGGGTCTCGAATGCTCTGCGCATGTCTCTCGTCGGGTGGTCAAAAACACTCTCCAGGGAGATTGGCAAGGACGGCATAACGACAAATATCGTGGTTCCAGGGCGTATCGCGACTGGCCGTATCCGCTTCCTGGATGAGCAGAAGGCGAAGCGCGAGGGACGGACGGTCGAAGTAGTTTCGGCTGAGAGCACCGCATCGATCCCGATAGGCCGCTACGGCGAACCTCAGGAGTATGCCGATGCAGTTGTATTCCTTGCCAGTGAGCGGGCGTCCTACATCACGGGTTCCATGCTGCGGATAGATGGTGGCTTAATTTCGGGAGTGTGACGCAATTCGGCGATCACCTGATTTGTCGTCTCGACTCGACAAGACTTGGCTTTTATTCTGTCATTCCTAACGCGCGACAGCTTTGGCGGATATTTATCCACCTTCCACAAGGAGTAGTTCAAGAGCAAAACAGCCAGCGGAGGAAGAGCAATGGATAGAACACTGCAGTCTAGAACCATGCGGCAGGCGTTCTTCCGGCTATTGCCGATACTTATTCTGGCGTATCTCGCTGCTTTTCTGGACCGTGTCAACATTGCAAATGCCGCTCTGACGATGAACGCTTCCGTTGGCTTGAACGCGCATATGTTTGGATTGGGTGCGGGACTCTTCTTCGTCAGTTATTTCGTCTTTGGGCCACCCAGCAATCTCATCCTTGAGCGCGTGGGGGTTCGGTTCTGGATTGCTCCAATGGTCATTGGCCTGGGTGCGTTGTCCATGACGATGGCTTTGGTCAAAGGGCCAACCAGCTTCCTGGTATTACGTTTTCTTCTGGGCGCGGCAGAGGCAGGCTTCTTTCCCGGTGTCATTCTTTATCTCACGTACTGGTTTCCTGCCGCGTATCGTTCGCGAATAACCGCGGCCTTCATGATGGCAATCCCCGGATCCCTCGCTATTGCGGGCCCAATCTCCAACGCGATCCTGCATATGTCGGGAGTCAATGGGATGAAGGGATGGCAGTGGCTCTTTATTATGGAAGGCGCGCCAACCATGGTACTGGGTGCAGTGATGTTTTTATTTTTGCCGGACAGACCGCAGTCAGCAACGTGGTTGAGCACAGAGCAGAAGGAATGGCTCATCAATACCCTCAAAGCCGAAGCCGACAGGATTGGCGCAGCTAACGGCATGGGACTGCGCAAGGCCTTTTCTGACCGTTCTGTCCTGCTGCTCTCTTTGATTTATCTGGCGAACATCACCACTAATTTAGGCATAGCATTCTTTCTTCCTCTCATAGTTAAAGCGCTGGGTGTGACGACGAAGCAGACCAATTACATATCAGCGATACCCTACGTGGCTGGAATGGTGGGGATCTATGTTTTTGGCGTGGTCTCGGATCGATTCAAGAGTAAGCGTCGATCCATCCTGGTGCTTGCTCTTAGCATCTCTGTGATCGGTTTGGCTGGTGCCGGATTCGTAAACGAAATCTCGTTCGGAAGCGCGCTCACTTCGGCTTATGTGTCCATTGGCCTGGTCTCGATCGCTGCAGTCGGTATCTATGGAACCAAGGCGCCGTTCTGGCCACTCCCGTCGCTCTTCCTTACTGGAAGCGCGGCGGCAGGCGGTATCGCCGTCATCAACTCGATAGGTAATTTGGGAGGCTTCATCGGCCCGTCGGCAGTGGGATGGGTGAAGGATACGACCCATAGCTACAGTTGGGGTTTGTATGCGTTGGCAAGCTTTGGTTTGATTGCTGTGCTTGCTTCCCTCTTTCTGCGTATTCCAGGCGAAGGCAATCCTGAATATAGGGCGCCAGCAGGGATCGAGGTCGCAGAGGCGTCCACTTGAACACCGAACTGAAGTCGTCACAATGAAGCTATCGATGCGATCTGAAAGGGATGTGGAAAGAGACGATGCTGACTCCGAAGATACGTACTGCGTTATTAGCCACTTTAATCGTTCTTATGCCTGTCTTTGCTTTGACCCAGGAGCAACAAACACAGCAAGCACCTCCAGGTGCGATCAAGGGGACGGGGCTTGAAACGCCTAATCCATATCCTCATCGCAGCACCGATTGGGCTCAGTTGCCATCCGGAATGAAATGGGCCGCGCTGGTGGGGGCGATTCCAGGGCCCGATGGAAATCTTTACGTATCTCACCGCTGCGTCCAGAACTCGTGCGAAGGTCGGTCGGAGCCTCCGGTACTCGTATTTGATTCCTCTGGGAAGCTGTTGCGCAGCTGGGGCTCCGGCGATTTCATCTTTCCTCATGGCTATTTCATGGATGCGAGCGGCGACTTGTGGTTTACAGACGCGGCGGGCGCAGGGACGACGACCGGTGGAGCACCTCAGGGCCGCGGTGATGTTGTTCTGAAGTTCGACCGATACGGCAAGCTGCTCCAGACGATCGGCAAGAATGGCACTGCCGGCGAACCTTCTCAAGGCCTGTTCACGCAGCCGACTGCTGTGATCACGAATGCAAAGGGCGAAGTCTTCATCGCTGAAGGTCATGATGGCAATATTGCCAACAGGATTAGCAAGTTCGCGCCGGACGGCCGATTCATTAAAACGATTGTCACTGGGGGCACTGGATTAGGCCAGGTGCTAATCCCGCATTGCCTGGCATTCGATTCCGAGGGACGCCTCTTCGTCTGTGATCGCGGAAATAATCGCATCTCGATCTTCGATCAGGACGGAAAGTTCCTCGCCGCCTGGAAGCAGTTTGGCCGTCCCAGCGGCATTTTTATCGCGAAAGATGACACCCTCTACGTTACCGATTCGGAATCCGGAGGGGAGCGGAATTCGGGTTGGCCCAAAGGAATACGCATTGGAAGCGCCAGGACAGGTGTTGTCCGGCAGTTCATACCTGACCCCCAACTCTGGGTGGCAGATCCGGCTGGAGCAGAACAGATAAGTATCTACCACGGAGCTTTATTTGGCGCGGTGGTTCGTCGGCGAGAGTTAGAGCGTTTCACCAAATAGCTGCAATAAAACTGAACCACTACCGTAGATCGTGTCTCACATCGGAGCCCTCAGGTCCCAGGTGTCACTTATCTCAATCAGGAGCATCGCAATGGAAATGCAGTCACGGAGAAGTGTTCTCAAGGATGCGATAAGAGCGGCGGCGGCGGCCTTCGGCGGCATCATGGTCGCAGGAAAAGCTTCCGCCCAAACCGCCGGACGCTTGGAGAAGAGAAACCCTAACGCCAAGCCAGCCGGGCCAAAGCCCGCAACGCCACCGATCTATACAGATGTGGTCGCTTACGGCAACCTGCTCTTCGTTGCGGGTAAATCCCAGCATCTCGAGGGAACCATCGAGGAGCACACGAAGTTTGTGCTGGACACGATGGAGAAGAACCTGATCGCCTCGGGGTCCTCGATGCGGAAGGTACTGAAGGTGAACGTGTACCTGAAAAACATCGAGTCCGACATCGAGAAGATGAACAGCGTCTACAGGCAGCGGGACTGGGGCGACATGCCTCCCGCGCGCACCACCACCTCGACGGCCGGCGGCCTTCCCAGCCCGGCTGCGCTGGTGATGATGGACTGCATCGCCTACGTCTAACTTCGGTTTGGCTGCGGCGCACCAATCCCCTGGTGGGCCGCAGCGCACACCCCGAGGGTCATGCGGCTCATGGCCATCCCTTTGCGGATTATGGGAAGAAACTCACCTGGATAGCTCCTTGCTTTCAAAAGTACAAATAAAAAACATTAGCAGCGATACATAGTTCCAGCAACCAGATCCTTCAACGAGAAAGGCTTTCTATATCTCATATCAAATGGGCATTTCGACACAAATAAGATCGAGCTAAATTGTTTCATTGACTGTTATGCAGATAACTGCTATACAGTGTGTATCCCAACCACCTACGCAGATTCCTGCCCACGACAGAATTTCGCTCTACGAACCGCTTCCTTTCTCAGTCGAACCACCATAGGCAGACTGAGTTCCGTTCCTACATCTGTTCTACCGATTGCGGCGCGCTTCGCAAACAAAATCCCTTAGAAAGTTTTCAGGTGATTCCTAAATGAACAAGGCACTTTTAAGTCTTTGCTCCGGCCTGGTCCTGACGGTATTTGCGGCGACGCCGCATGCGTCTGCGCAGGACTTTGACCTGCTATTGAAAGGTGGCCACGTAATCGATCCCAAGAACAACGTCGATGCGGTGCGTGATGTTGCCATCAAGGATGGAAAGATTGCGAAGCTCGCCGTCGGGATCCCTGCAGCGTCAGCAATCAAGACTGTCAACGTGACGGGATTGTACGTTGTGCCCGGCTTGATCGATATGCATACGCATGTGTTCTGGGGTTTGCAGAAGAACTCCTACGGCGACGGGGATTGGAGCATTCCTCCGGATGGTTTTACCCTCCGTGAAGGTGTGACGACGATTGTCGATGCGGGCTCGTCGGGATGGCGCAGCTTCCCAACATTCAAAGACCGGGTCATTGACCGGTCGAAGACGCGTGTGCTGGCGATGCTGAACATCTTAGGTACCGGCATGCGTATAAATGAGGAGGAGTCGGATCTCAGCGACATGGACGGTACGAAGACCGGCGAGATGGCGCTGAAGTATCCGGGTCTGATCGTGGGCGTGAAGAGCGCGCACTTCACCGGACCGGAGTGGACACCGTATGAGGAGGCCGTGAAGGCGGGCACCATCGCGAATATCCCGGTGATGATCGACTTCGGAACAAAGCGCGTCGAGCGGCCGTTGTACCAACTGCTCGAGGAGAAGCTGCGGCCGGGCGACATCTATACACATATGTACTGCGGCCGCCGCGGGGAGCAGGATGCGGAGACGGGTGGACCGGGCAAGGGCATGTGGGAGGGTCGCAAGCGGGGCGTATACTTCGACGTGGGCCATGGGCAGAGCTGCTTCTACTTCACGATCGCGATTCCGCTAATCAAGGCCGGGTTCGTGCCCGATTCGATCTCGACCGATCTGCATGTGCATAGCATGGATGCCGGCATGAAGGATCTGCTGACCACCGGGAGCAAATTCCTGGCGATGGGTCTTCCGCTCAAAGAAGTCATTGCGGACATGACTTCGCATCCGGCGCGGGAGATCAAACAGGAACAGCTTGGCCAAATTGCTGTTGGCTCAATCGCAGATGTGGCTGTGCTGAGTATGGAGCACGGGGACTTCGGCTTCGTTGACGGTGGTGGCGAGGTTTTGAAGAGTCACGAGAGTCTCGAGTGCCAGTTGACGATCAAGGACGGCAAGTTCGTCTATGATCTAAATGGACGGACGGCCGATCCTTGGAACCAGCCGCCAAGCGCGGCTACCAAGCAGGCAGATCGCTGGACCGATTTGCGGATGCGTGCATTTGCCGACAAGCCTCGCTCGCGTCCGGACGGGACAATTCGACCGACACCTTCGCCAGAGTGGCGGCCATATGACCAGACTCTCTCGGATGGGCGGGTACTCAAAGGCAAGCCGTTGCCGAAGGGCGCTTTGCTACCGGCAAGCAAGCTGCAGAAGACTACGAATCCGGCGGCGAAGGCAAAGACCACGACCTCACCAATGCCGGCTCATTAGTAGCCGAGCAGCGACATAAAGAAAAGGCCACGCCCTAAGCGTGGCTTTTTCTTATCGCTTGTTCTTCATGTACTATCGTACCTTTATTGAACAGGTCTTTAGGAGATTTCGGGCCATGAAAATTGGGGTTATAGGGTGTGGCGAAGTCGGAATTTTGTATGCCGGAGCTTTTCACGCCGTGTGTGAGAACCTTTACCTCTGCGACCCGAGGCCCTCACCTAGGGCTCTTTTTTTTTCTCAACAGAACCATGTGGCTCTTTCGACAAGCCTGGGCGAATGGCTTCAGCAGACTGACCTGGTTTTATCTTGTGTTGTTGGAACCGTTTCGCTTGAAGTAGCTTCAACCGCATTTCCATATATGCGAAGGGGTGCGATGTATGCCGACATGACCACCTGCGATCCGGCTCAAATCCGCGAAGCGGCTGTTCTTGGGGAGAGGGGTGGAATAAACTACGTCGATGTCGCGATTATGGGTGCGGTTGCGTTGGGCGGCGTAAAGACGGCGTTACTCTGTGCAGGTCCTGGTGCCGCAAAGCTATCGACGCTATTCCAAACGATTGGCGCCCCAGCCCGTACTGTGAATAATGGAGCCCCAGGCGACGCTGCTGCGCTCAAAATTCTCCGAAGCGTCTTTACCAAAGGCTTGGAAGCGTTGGCAATCGAAACTTTTTTGGCAGCGGAGAAACAAGGTGTAACTGACGAACTATATGAAGTGCTGGCTGACATCGATAGAAATCCCCTTCGAAGCACACTTGAGTCGTTCGTGCGTACGCACCTCATTCATGCAAAGCGCCGTCTTCATGAAATTGAGGAGGCAGAACGTCTACTCCGGGAATCCGGCCTGCCGGTAGCTGTATTACCGGGTGTTCGTGCACTCTTCGAAAGAACCTGTCGCTACCTGGAGCATGAATCCGTACACGAACTGCCCGCGACCGCGCGAGACGCGTTTGATTGGCTCGCGAACGGAGCGAAACGAGAGTTGGAGGTGGCAGCGCCAGAAAAGGCATTTCCAAGCACTAACGTGAGCCCTGGCAGTTCCAAACTGCGCCGCGCGGATAGTGCCTAGGCATGTCGAGACTTAGTAGAGCCTTCCGCCACCCCCGTGGACAACCGTAAAGAGAAACATTTCGCAGATATGATGTGGCGAACCGTGTTGTAGACGCCTTTCGTCGTACTTCAAACCAGCGGAGGGTTCTCTGAGGCTAGTTTATTTTGCCTTGCTTACAGAATGGACTTGGCAGTAATCGAAGATCTATCTGACTTGAGACTCCTAATCGAACCGCAGATGCAAAGGCAAGCGAGTAACGAAGCTAAATCGGATCACACGCTACCACCGTCTCTCGACCAACAGGAAGTGAGGGTTTATGACTCTATCCAGTTCTGAAATCGATTTGAAACTCAACCGCGCAGCTGACGCATTGTGGGCTGCTTGGTCGAACGGCGAGCCGACATCGCCAGTGCGCGAACTCATGGATGGCGTCGTCGTCTCCCTCTGGCTTATGCCATTCAGGAGATCAACTGCAAGCGCAGTCTCCATGCAGGAAGAAAGCTCGTAGGGCGAAAGATCGGCCTGACATCTTTGACGATGCAAAAAAAACTGGGTGTGGACGAACCCAACTATGGAATGCTTTTCGCGGATATGGGACGATCGGAGAAGCAGGCAATCTCCTTCAGCACGGTGGTGCAACCTAAGATAGAGGCAGAAATTGCATTCGTGATGGGACGATCCGTACTGAATCCTGCAATCACAGAGATTGAATTCGCAAAATGTGTGGATCATGCGTGTGCTAGCTTTGAAATTGTTGACAGCCGAACGAAGGGATGGGACAACACGCTTTTCGATACCATTTCAGACAACGTTTCAGCCAGTATGTTTGTTCTGGGAAATCAAGAATACCCACTCGATGAGCTGGATCTGGTTCGATGCAAGATGGTAATGACTTGTAATGGAATTCAGGTTTCTGAAGGACTAGGTTCGAATTGTTACGGCAGTCCACTACTTGCTGGGGCATGGCTAGCACGGCGAATGGTCAAAGCCGGTCGTCCGCTCGAAGAAGGCGATGTAATTCTTACGGGCGCGCTGGGTCCAATAGTCGCAATCGAACCAAGCACTTGCTTTATCGCAACAATCGAGGGGCTGGGCTCCGTAACCGTTAGTTTTTCATAGGAGCTGAAAAAGCCATGGGCGATAAGATTCCTGAATGTCACTAGTTGAGGCCCCACGAGAACGAAGGGGCATATCCTTTATTAACTCAATTATTCGGTAAAACATCGATTGAATCGTCTGCACTTTTCGATGACCAAATCCATTGGCGCTCCACCGGCGACGACTTCGCCACCTTTCACAGACACATAAACCTGGTAGGAAGGATAATGTTGTCACCAATGACATTAGCCTAAATTCATGGGAGGTCACGTGTTCAACAGTAATTCAAACCTCAGTCCTGAAGAATGGCCGCAGGAGATACGATGGCTGGTTCAGGGCAACAGGATTAGTCGTTGACGGGGAAAAGAAGCAGCCGACGGGTATTCAGGTTCTATGGCAAGGACCCTGATGCGGACGGGGCATGGTGGCTTTCCGAAGTGGCGAAGGCGAAGTTGTTTCTGTGGCAGCAGCGCGCTCGAATATGAATCTCATTCCGGATCTGGCCTGTCGGTACGACTCCTCTGCCTTCAATATCTGCCTTTTTAGGGGGTCAGAGGGTGCAGTGGCCGCCTTGTTACTGCAGCTTCCTCGACACGCGTCCACTCTTACCGCGCGTTAGCTGATTCGAATGGCAACCGGTTCACCCGTGCGGCAGGACTCATATATGGTTTGCACAACCTGCAATGCGCGGAGGCCATCTACTCCCGAGCATGCGGGCGGACGTCTCTCGCGACATGCATGTCCGAAATTGAGCAACTGCCGTTCGAAGGGCGCGACGGAAATCGCCATGGGGTCGGAGGCCCCCGATGAGGACAGGCTGGCAATCGGAGCCGGCTCGCCGGAATCCTGAGCGACATCCCACGTTGTCAGCTTGTCCCCCGTGATGATGGCAGTACCTTTGGTGCCGTGGATCTCAATGCGCTCGGGATAGCCTGGCCATAGCGCCGTTGAGGCCTGGATGACTCCGGTTGCTCCGGAACCATAACGCAAAAGTGCGTTTACGGAGTCCTCGGACTCAATGCGATGGACCGAACCTAACTGCCAGTAGCCGAAGACCTCGACGACACGATCAACGAGGCAAAGCAGGAGATCCACCTGGTGAATCGCCTGATTGATTAGGGCACCCCCGCCCTCGACAGCCCAGCTTCCCTTGATCGGCGGGCTATAGTATTCGTTCGAGCGATGCCACTTCACATATGCGTCCGCCTGCACTATTCTGCCCAGACGACCGTCATCAATCGCACGCTTTAGAAAAAGGACCGAGTCGTCGAATCGGTGTTGGCTTACTACGCCGAGTTGAATGCCTGCCTCCAGGGCTAGAGAGATCATCTTCTCTGCGGTCGCAAGATCGATTGCCATTGGCTTCTGTACGAGAACGTGCTTGTGATTCTGCGCGCAAAGTTCGACGACCTGCAGGCGGAAGTTGGGGAAGGTACAGACGTCGACGTAGTCGACGAGTGGATGACGGCAGAGCTCTTCGACAGTGTCCACGAACTGAGCGCCGTTGGCCTCGGCGAACCGGCGGCCCTTCGAGGCCGTATTGTTTGTGCATGCAACGATCTGATAGCCGATGTTGCGGTAGGCTAGCGCATGCTTGGCCGCTATAGCGCCGGTGCCTACAATTCCAACGCGCACTTTATTTGCCCTCCAACTCCGTGTGGTGTTTGCAAGGATCTGCGGGACTTCGCGAACTGCTAGACGTTAGTCCCGATCTTTTGCTCTAGGTAAGTCTTGCTAATGAGAGCGCATTCCTTAGGGGTTCTCGATTTTTCAGGAACACGATCGAGTTCGACGACAGCCCAGCCTCGGTAGTGGACTTTCTTCAGTGCGGTAAACACAGCGGGAAGGTCAACACGGCCGCGTCCGAGTTCGACGAATTGGAACGGATATTTGCCAGCGCCAGTGGACGGAAGATCGACCACATCTTTTAGATGAAGGAAGAGAAGACGCTCGTGATACTTCTCAATCGCTTTTGCAGGATCGCCGCCACCAGCTACGGAGTGAGCGGTGTCGAGCTCAAGCTTGACATACTTCGGATCCGCAGCCTCAAGGACGCGGTCGAGGTTTGCCGGGCTTTCGCTAATGGTGTTGAGGTGGTTGTGATAGGCGAGTGGGATACCGATGTCGGCGGTCCGCTTACCGAGTTCGGTGAGGAGGTTGCCAAGGCGCTTGCACTCGTCTGGCGTGGCGGTGCGCGGATGGGACTTCAACTGATCGAGAATCTGAAGGTAGAGGCCACCGGAGTCTTTAACAAATTGAGCGTTGGCTACGTGCTTTGCGATCTGATCGGCTGCGGGAGCGTCGAGAGAAACATCTCCGCTGGAGAGGGCGACGAACGTGAGCTTGTGCTGCTGGAGAAGATCGCGCAGTTCCGCGGGCTTGAAGTCGGTGACCGCGTTCGCACGGAACTGGATGCCGGGGAAGCCGACGGCGGAGATGTCATCAATGGCTTGGCGCTCCTCATTTCCCCAGGTCATCGCGGTGTAGCCGAAGCGGACGCCACCGAGGCCTGCAGGTGCGGCGAAGGCGGGGAAGGAGGGCAAGAACGCGGAGGCGGTTGCGACTCCGCCAAGGCGTACGAGAAAGGTGCGGCGTGAACTTTGTAGATGCATCATATCTCCGTGTGTATAGGTGTATTGCGATCGGCTTCCGACTCGTTTCAACACGTCCAGCAGTCAGATTGTGAAGCACTATGTATTCTAGTCTTGCGAGGGGGGCGTACGCAGATCTGACAGATTCCCTGATATTTCCCGTTCCAAAGTAGTCGCCTCACGCGCCTTATTACGCGCTATTTTTGCGGTCCAGTGGTCCCTATTTGAATTAGGAACGCGCTTTTTCCTTGCGCACTGATGCCCATGCCGGAAACAACCGTGAATGAAAATAACCGTAGGTTCGATCAATGACCTAAGATTTCGCGGTGATTTGGACGATTCTTGCCGACATCGTTCCCGTTATCAATTCTTCATCGTGGGCAGCGACACCATCGCGCAGAACCTCGACGAAGCGTATCTCGTTGGGTTAGACGATGCCATCAGCGTGATCATGCTGTGAATCCGCATGGCACCGGGACGAACATCCATCTGCTGGGTGTTTGTAGTAAAACCTCGTAGTCCCACCAATTGGAGATGTGTTCCGCGTCCGTGAACATGCGAAAGACGAGTTCGCGCGGTGCACACGGCATCCGGAAGTCTACGATTTGCATTTCTGTTGTCTGCATTCTTTCTTCTCCTCTTCTGATATTTAGTGTTTTCGCTTTTATCGTTCTTTTTGGGTTTTCTGTCTTCGGCCTGTACCTTCGCAAAATAGGCATCCAGCCGGTCAAGCTCTCGGACCAGAAGCGACGGTACTCTTCCACTCAAATGGCTACTTCTTTCAGTGGCGCGGCTTCGAGCTTGCAAGGGCACCACTGAGCGTCGTGGCTCTGGCTGATGAACCCCAGCCTTTCCGAGCACTTTTGAGATCCTTGGAGATGAAGGGCATACTTATGTCAAGTGGCTCGGCAAGCTCTGTGACTGAAGTTTCACCAAGTGAGAACTTGGCTAGAATGGTTCTTCGAGCTTGATCGGCGAGAGCCGCGAAGGCTTGGCGCTCGGACCCATAGGTAATCGCCCTTTCCCAATGAGTGAGAAGTCGATTATGCGTCAATCGAGAAGGCGAAGTGGTCTACTTCAGAGTTGGTGACTAGTCAGGGACTAGACTATCGTGGATGGTCGCGAGAGTTTGGGTTTCAAAGTTGAGATATGGGATATCGACTTTTGGAGTCGGTCACATTCCTGAGACTTTGGCCATTCTTCGGTCATACACTGCTGGGCAGATGAGATGGAGATCAAGTTGAAAATTGCAAAACTTATTGCAAAGGGTATTTGCCGTGTGGATGTTGCCGCCGAACTGGTAGTAGCGCTGATGATGTTTGCGCCGCATGCCACAGCGCAGGTGGAGTATGTGGATCCCACAATCGGCAATGTCGGCATTCTCCTCGTGCCAACTCGTCCGGCTGTGTTTTTGCCCAACAGTATGGTGCGTTTATATCCGATTCGCGCGGATGCTCTGAATGATCAGATCGAGTCATTTCCGCTGACGATTAGCTCCCATAGGATGCGCGAGCTATTCAGTGTCATGCCGGGCGAAGGCGGCCCAGCGGCCTATGATCAGGAAAAGTCCACGCCGTATTACCTTTCCACGCGCTTCGACGATTCGCTGATTCAAGCGGAGTTCTCGCCAACCGAACGGTGCGGATACTTTCGTTTCACTTTTCCGAATGGCAAAGCTTCAGTTGTGCTTGCAAACCGATTATCGGGCGACCTTCGAGCGCAGGACAGCGTGGTGTTTGGCGAGGAAAAATTTGACGGTATGAAGGCGTATGTTTACGGCGAATTCAGTTCGCCAGTCACGTTCAAGATAGAGGACCTCAAAGGCAGAAGGCGAGTGACCGCCTCCTTGCGCGACACCAAAGCTCTAGACTTTCGCTACGGCATTTCCTTTATCAGTGCTGAGCAGGCAAAGAAAAACTTGCGGCACGAGATTCCTGCGTGGGGTCTTGCCAAAGTGAAGGATGCGGGAAGGGTGCGTTGGAACCAGGCGCTGGGTCAGATTGCGGTAGAAGGCGGCACCGAATCGCAACGCAGGGTATTCTACACTGCCCTTTATCGTTGCTTTGAGCGAATGGTCAACATTACTGAAGATGGTCGCTACTATAGCGCTTTTGATCACCAAATCCATCAGGATGCGCGTCCGTTTTATGTGGACAACTGGCTGTGGGATACGTTCCGCGCATTGGAGCCTCTGCAGACACTTCTCAACCCGGAGATGGAAGCGGACAAGATTCAGTCGTATGTTCGCATGTATCAGCAATCTGGTGTAATGCCTACGTTTGCAATTCTGAACGGAAACTACGCGTGCATGAATGGCAATCACGCCGCGCCGTGGTTTGCCGACGCATGGTTCAAAGGTGTGCGGAACTTTGATTTGCCCACAGCCTATGAAGGGGTCCGCAAAAGATCGCTTGAGGTGACCATGCTTCCTTGGAGCCTTGCCGCAAAGGGGCCGTTAGACGATTTTTACTTCGCGCACGGTTATATGCCGGCTTTGCACCCCGGCGAAAGAGAAACGGTGCCCGGAGTTCACCCATTTGAGAAGCGTCAGCCGGTGCCTGTCACGCTGGAAAACAGCTTTGACGATTGGAACATTGCCCAGCTTGCCCGTGTTCTGCACAAGACTGAGGACGAAAGCCTTTTTCTCCAGCGTGCAACGAATTACAAGAACCTGTTCCGCGCCGAGAAGGGACTAATGTGGCCCAAAGACTCAGACGGGCACTGGATCGAACCGTTAGACCCGAAGTTCGATGGCGGAATGGGTGCGCGGGACTATTACGACGAGAATAACGGTTATACATACACTTGGGATGTAGCGCACGATTTCGATGGCCTGATCGCTTTAATGGGCGGAATCGCGAGGGCCGAGGCCAATCTGGATCAGCTGTTCCGCGAGCCGCTGGGTCGCTCAAAATATGAATTCCAGGCGAAGCTTCCCGATTCCACGTCAATGGTCGGTCAGTTCTCAATGGGCAACGAACCAAGCCTCGCCATTCCCTACATATACAACCGGCTCGGGGTACCGTGGAAGACCCAGAAGCGCGTGCGTATGCTGCTCGAATCGTTTTTCACGGACACACTGCAAGGCATTCCGGGTGACGAAGACGGTGGCGGTCTGAGTGCATTTGTCGTCTTTTCGATGATGGGCTTCTACCCTGTCACACCTGGAATCCCAACGTACGACGTGGGCAGTCCAGTCTTCGATAAGGTAACCATCCACCTGAAGAATGGAAGCGATTTTTCCATCATTGCTCACAATAATTCCCATGACAAAAAGTATGTCCAGCGTATCCGTCTGAACGGACAGACGATCGATCGAGTCTGGTTTCGCCACGCCGAGGTCGCCAATGGCGGCACGCTTGAATTGACGATGGCCGATACTCCAAACACGTCGCTCGGCTCGGCCGTTTCCAGCTTTCCACCCGCATCCTTGGAGATCAACCCTGAGACTTACCCTAAATAAGACTCAGTTTCTGGCGCGTTGGTTTAGGAGAGAAAGAGCCCACCAGAGAGCGCATAATGGGCTTCTCGGATACTCGAATTTCTGAGAAGCCACTTGTCCGAAATGCTGGCTTATCGTCGATAAAGTTAGTTCACCATAAGCGCAGTTACCGGTAGCAATCAATCATAGCTCCGGGGGTACATTCCAATTGTGCTTAGTGCACCAAATACGGTGGCTGGGGGTAAACCTTATTCGCAGCTTTCGAAATGGATTATGCCGTCCGGAGACTCGTCCAATGCTTGTTCAGGTTTCTGAACTTTTCAGCGTTCTCTATCGCTATTGCCAGGTCTTTCCCA
>Ga0193717_1000604_pt1 | contig 23438 bp, 19 predicted proteins | sample U2c2metaG_FD_145900 | JGI IMG/M metagenome (GOLD analysis project Ga0193717, IMG submission 145900) | Soil microbial communities from a riparian zone of the East river system, Colorado, United States - U2c2 | ecosystem: Environmental > Terrestrial > Soil > Riparian zone | place: USA: East River...
AACCGCCACCGCAGCCGCGTTCAGCTCCGGATTGCGCCCGCCGATCGCCCGCAAAGCCCAGTTCGCACCCTTCTTGACGAAGTTGCGTTCGTCATCGGCGGCTTTCTCGATCAGCGGCAGGCAGCGCATATACGCTGCGTTGTCGGCCGTCCTGCCGTGCAGCGCGAGACAGGCAAGCAGTGCGAACGCCGCGCGCTTCTGGAACTCGTCGCGGCGCCTGGACCACGACACGACTTTGGCGAACGCGTGCGGCGAGCGGTCGAACAGGCAGAAGCACACCGTGTCGCAGATGCCCCAGTTGTCGAAGTCGCGGCACCAGCGATCCATCTGCGCCGGGGTGACGCGCTCGGGATCGTCGACCATCGAAGCCAGCATGCGCGCCTCGTACCAACCGGTGTCCCACAGCGCGCCGGCAAGCTCGTGATTGCGTCCGAGCTGCTTCGCCAGCGTTTTCATATCGGCCATCGACACGCCGAACGCCTTGTCCGTGCGGATGCCGTAGCGCGGTTCCATCTCGTCGCGCGTGCGCTTGCTGCCGTGACGTTCGAGCCACGCGAGCGCTGTCCGCACTTCGCCCTCGATCGTACGCTGCGCGACTTTCGCGGGCGATTTCGCGCGCGTGCTTTTCGCTTTCGCGAGCATGACCGTTCTCCCGCGGATGAGGTTGGCAATGCGTCGATGCGCGTGCGCAGCGTACGAGCGGGGTGCGCCGATGTCCATCGATAGCAGCCGTTCGCGATTTCGGTTGCATGCGCGGCGCAAGAGGTGACAATGGCATCGCGGTGTGCCCACCACTCTGGAATCCTTCAATGAACGAATGGGTCATCAAGACGACGGACACGAGCTTCGACACCGATGTGCTGCGCGCGCAAACGCCGGTGCTCGTCGATTTCTGGGGCGAATGGTGCGGGCCGTGCAAGGCGATCGCGCCGATGCTCGAACAGCTTGCGCAGGATTACGCAGGGAAGTTGCGCATCGCCAAGGTCGAGCTCGACAAGAACCAGAAGACCGCCATCGCGTACGGCGTGCGCGCGGCGCCGACGCTGATTCTTTTCAATCACGGCAAGGTGCAGGCGACGCAGATCGGCATGGTGTCGAAGTCGCAGCTGACGCGGATGGTCGACGGCGCGCTTTGACAAACCGAATAGGGTGGGCCTTGGCCCACCGTGAACGGGTGGTGGGCCAAGGCCCACCCTATAAAAGTGGATTCGAGCCTGCCAGCTCGCGCGTCAATTGCGCTGCCGGCATTGGTCTGCATCCACTCGCATTCTGGCCAGCCCACATTGGCGAGAAATCGCCGCTGCCGGCGCGCTCAGCGTGCGCGCGCAGCGGCGCGATGGCTGCACTCGCGAGCGGAAACGCGGGTGCGAGTCCGCTGATCGGCCCGAGCTCGCGCATCAGGCGATTGACGATCCCACGCGCGACGCCGCCGCTGAAAAGATTGGTCAGCGCGGTGTGTTGCGCATCGCTGCTGGCCAGCGCGGCTCGATGCACCGCGTGGGTGGTCGCCTCGGGACAAAGGAGATACGCCGTGCCGACCTGCACGGCGGCGGCGCCGAGCGCGAACGCGGCAGCGACACCGTCCGCGTCGGCGATGCCGCCCGCCGCGATGACCGGCACGCGCACCGCGCGCACGATCTGCGGCAACAGCACGAACGTGCCGACCTGGGTGGTGAGATCGCTCGACAGGAACAGACCGCGATGTCCGCCGGCCTCCAGTCCCTGCGCAATCACCGCATCGACGCCGCGCGATTCGAGCCAGCGCGCTTCATCGACCGTGGTCGCCGAAGCAAGGATCGTCGAACCCCAACTCTTGACCCGTGCCAGCAGATCCGGCACCGGCAAGCCGAAATGAAAACTCACGACGGGCGGTTTGATCGATTCGATGATGTCCGCGGTACCCGCATCGAACGGCGTGCGTGTCGCGCCCGACGCAATCGCGCTTTCGTCGAGTCCGAACTCGCGGTAATACGGCGCCAGCGCCTCGCGCCAGGCGTGCTCCTTCGCCGCATCGGGCGCCGGCTGCGCATGGCAGAAGAAATTGAGGTTGAACGGGCGATCGGTGCTCTCGCGCAAGGCGCCCGATTGCTTGCGCAGGGCATCGGGCGACAGCATCGCGCACGGCAGCGAACCGAGTCCGCCCGCACCGCATACAGCGAGCGCGAGCGCGCCGTCCTGCACGCCGGCCATCGGCGCCTGGATGATCGGAAGCTCGATGCCAAGAAGATCGCGCACGTCCGTCTCCGACGATGTCGGGACGAGAGACTACAGCGTGGCGACAAACGCCGTAGGGTGGGCTTCAGCCCACCAGCAAGGCCGGTGGGCTGAAGCCCACCCTACGGCGTCTCGAAGCCGCCAGTTGCCTGAAGTTCGTGATCGTCGAGCCGGCGGCGCGGAATCGCGCATCGATCAGATCGGTGCCGACCGGGCTACCGATCAACTCGTCCGGACGGGGTTGGCCGGCGGCCGGCGGCCAGCGCGAGCGTGAATGCGAACAGCGGAACGAGCGAGCCGACGAAGAGGAGGACGGCGTCCGACATGGGAACCTCTCTGGGGAGTCGATCCCCGAATCTCGCACGCACGCGCGGATCGCGCATGCGCAAAGCATTCCGATTCCGCTACGAACGCGTGACGTTCATTGCGATTCGCTGTTCAGCGCGCCCGAGCGCGGTCCGACGCGCGCGGCGCGTGAACGATCGACCGAGGTTCCGGCGTCTGTCGCGCCACAACATGACAGCGGGCCCCGAACGCACTAGGCTGCGTGGCGCAAGGGGGGTCCGATGAACCTGTTCACGCCTCCAGCGGCCCGGAACGCCGCGTTGCTGTTTCTCGCGTGCGCGTTGACCTTCTGGATGGCCAACCCGGGCCTCGCTCGTTCCGCATTCGACGCGACCGCCACTCCGACGACACGCGCTCCGCTGACTCTTGCCGATTGCTCGGACGTGCCCGGCGCGGTAGTGCACGAGGACGGCACCTACGAGATCGCGTACGGCGGTTATTGGGAGGACGTCACGTCGATGCGCTTCGTCGACAAGTTCACGCCGAGTTTCTATCCGGCGACGTATTCGACGGTGTGTGTCTCGATCAGCAAGCAGGATGTCGGCGGATCGATGCCGAGTTTCGATTTCTCGGTCATCGCCTACGACGACGACGGTGCGGACGGAAAGCCCGGCACACCGCTCGGAAGTCTGGCGGTGAACGTGCCGCCGCTGGCCGAGTACGTGGTCGGCGCCGCGGGCGCATTCATCGCGGTCGATATCTCCGCGCTCGGTCTCGCCGTCACCGACGGCAGCATCTATCTCGGCGCGGAATGGGATCCGACGCAGTACGTCGGCATCTACATCTGGATGAACACCGACAGCTCCGGCGGTCCTCCGGGCGGAGGCTACGAGAGCTTGAACAACAATGCGTGGGACGCGCTGTACTTCACGTTTCCCGATTACACTGCGCTCCTGATCCGTGCGATCGAGCGCAGCCCGGTGCCGACGCTTGCGATCGACGCGCAGGCGGTGACGATCGGCGATCAATGCGCCGTCAATCCCTCGCACGCCAACGGCGTGGCCGAGCCCGGCGAGACGGTCGACATCGGCGTGCCGGTGTTTGCCAGCACTGGCGATTTCACCAATGTGCAGGCTGCGCTGCTGCCGCCGGCGCCAGCCGGCATCACGTACGTCGACACAAATTCGGCACTCGGCGATCTCGCCGACGGCGCGCGCGGCGTCGCGAGTTTCCGCATTCGCGTCGATCCGGCGTTCGCATGCATGAGCGGCTTCGCGCTGCCGGTTTCGCTGAGCAGCGATCAGGGAGCGTTTTCCACATCGATCGATGTCGCCGTGGGCGAGCCCGCGGACGATGTCGGGCCGCACGGTCTGCCGCTGAAAACCGATCTCGCCGGCACGACCTCGGTCATCCATGTGGCGCAGTCCGCGATCATCGAGGATCTCAGCGTGCACGTGGACATCCGTCACTATTCGATCGGTTCGCTCGGATTCACGCTGACCAGTCCCGCCGGTACCACGATCACGCTGCTCGATCGTCCCGGCTTTCCGCCGTTTCCCGGCTGCGAGAACTGGGACGTCCATGTGACATTTACGGACGGCGAGCCCGATCCGGAAGACATCTGCGACGAGCCGGCCGGCGCAGCGCCGTGGCCCGTCGATGTCGCCGCGCCGACTCAGCCGCTGGCGACCTTTGCCGGCGAAAACATGCAAGGCGACTGGACGTTGACCGTCTACGACTACTGGAGCACGAGCATCGGCGCGATCCTCGACTGGTCGCTGCTGCCGACACCGGCGCTCGAAGACACCTGCGCGGTGTGCGCCGATGCAGGCGACGTGATCTTCCGCGATGGTTTCGATGCTCCGTGAGTCGTAAGCCGTTGTTCCGGTAGCGGCGCTTGCGGAGTACGCTGTTGCCGTCTCTCCTGCGCAGACCCGCCATGGCTTCCACCTCCACCACGCTCGCGGTGCTCATCGACGCGGACAATGCGCAGCCCGCCGTCGTCGAAGGTTTGCTCGCCGAGATCGCAAAGTACGGCACCGCGACCGTCAAGCGCATCTATGGCGACTGGACCGGACCGCAGCTCAAGGGCTGGAAGGAAGCACTGCTCACCCACGCGATCCAGCCGATCCAGCAGTTCCGCTACACGACCGGCAAGAACGCCACCGATTCGGCGCTGATCATCGACGCAATGGACCTGCTGTACGGTGGACGCATGGGCGGCTTCTGCATCGTCTCCAGCGACAGCGATTTCACGCGCCTGGCCGCACGCATCCGCGAAGCGGGGCTCGTCGTCTACGGATTCGGCGAGAAGAAAACGCCGGCGCCGTTCGTGTCCGCCTGCGACAAGTTCATCTACACGGAAATCCTCGTCGCCAAGGGCGACGACGGCGACAGCGCACTGAAGCCGCGCCCGGCCGCGCAGCTGAAACAGGACCGGCGCCTCGTCACGCTGTTGCGCAACGCGGCTGATGCGTCATCCGACGAATCCGGCTGGTCGCAACTCGGCACGCTCGGCAGCACGATCGCCAAGCAGGCGCCGGAATTCGACGCGCGCAATTACGGCTACCGCAAGCTGAGTGAGCTGATCGCGGCGAGTGGTTTGTTCGATATCGAAAAGCGAAAGATTGGTGATGGGTCGACTACGGCGACGTATGTGCGCAGCAGGCGGCGCGCGCCGCGCTCCGAAGCTTCCGAGTAGGTCTCGATCGTTCGTTATTCCGACTGAAGTCGGAATATTGCTTTAGCCCTCCCCTTCAAGGGGAGGGTTGGGTGGGGATGGTGTTGGTTCTCTCTCCGCTGTTCGCGTGAATCTCCCCACCTCGTCATCCCGGCGAAGGCCGGGACCCAGCGCCCTTTGCTTTGCTCTGGTTTGTTCTTGGCGAAAACCGCCTCACGTCCCTGTGTTTTTTCACTCGCCATCCATGGCGAGCGAGTCACTTTCTCTTGCTTGCCCAAGAGAAAGTAACCAAAGAGAAGGGCACCCTGGGTGGGTCGCCTCCGCTGCGCGGAGGTTCGCTACGGGCGGCCGGGTTCCGCTGACGGCACATCCTGTGCCGCAGCGGAATCGGCGCGATCCCTCGCGCCGACCCCTGCGGGGCCTTTTCGGCCGCCCTCCGCCGCCCCACACGGGGCCAAGATCAAGAGCGCCCCCTTCCGCCTTCGGCACCTTCCCCCGCAAGCGGGGGAAGGGAAGCGCTTATAGGGTGGGCCTTGGCCCACCGGCTTTGGCTCTTCGGGGTCCCCTTGAGCGCGGCGAGGGCGCGGAGGAAAAAGCCCGGCAGGGTGGCCGGCAGGAGGCCGGCCAGTTCGCTGTCAGGCCATGGATGGCCTGTCAGCGAACCTCCGCAGCGTCCTCGCGCAGTCGGCCATCGGCCGACCGCGCCCGCGGGGGTGGGCAAGCAAGAGAAAGTGACCGCGCGCAGGGATGCGCGTGGAACCCACAGGGACGTGAGTCGGTTATCGCGAAGAACGCACCAGAGCAAAGCATAGGCACTGGGTCCCGGCTTTCGCCGGGATGACGAAATTGTTGTTGGGTCAACGCGAAAATCGAAAACACCATCCCCTTGAAGGGAAGGGCTAACGACAAACAAACCCTCCGCCGCAGGAAAGCAAAGAAAACTACAACTCCCGCAGCGCGGTCGTAACCGGCAACCGCGCCGCGCGCAGCGCCGGAAACAGCCCGCCAATGAATCCGATCGCCAGCGCCCATTTCAGGCCGCTCCACACCAGCTCAGGCGACACCTTGAACGCAAACACGACCTGGCTGAAATTGCTGCCCAGCGTCGACACCGTGTAATTGTTGAACAGGATCCACGCGATCGCCGCGCCGAGCACGCCGCCGGCAAGCGCCAGCAGCATCGTCTCGAGCAGGACCGACACGACCACCGGCAAGCCGCGGAAGCCGATCGCGCGCAGCGTGGCGATCTCGCGGGCGCGCGTCGCGACTGCCGCGTACATCGTATTCAACGCGCCGAAAATCGCGCCGATGCCCATGATCACCGCGATCGTCGTGCCGAGGATGCGGATCAGCTTGGTGAGCTGCTCGGACTGGGCGCTGTAGTAGGCGCGCGTGGTCTTGACGTCGACCTTGAGACGCGGGTCGCTGCCGAGTGCGGCCTTGAAGCCGTCGAACGCCTCGGCGCCGCTCAGGCGCACGGTCACCGAGGTGCGGCTGCTGCCGCGCCGATACGTGGAGGCGACGACGTCGGCGTCGCCCCAGAGCTCGGAGGTGTGCGCATCGCCGGAATCGAACGCGCCGACCACGGCCCATTCCTGGCTGTTGAGATTGAGCTTCGAGCCGACGTCGACGCCGACGAATTGCTCGCGCGCGCCCTTGCCGACGATGAGCTCGCGCAGGCCCGGAGTGAACTTGCGTCCCTCGAGGATCTTCACGTCCGGATGCAGGCTCCACACCTCGTTGCCGACGCCGCGTATTTCCACGTTCGCATCGAGGCCGCTGGATTTCTTCGGCAGCGAGGCGACGACGACGAGCTCGGCCGATGCGATCGGCTTGCCTTCGCCGTCCTTGAGCACGCCGGGCATCTGTCCGACCAGTGCAACGTCGTCGCGCATGAGCACGGAGTTGAGCTCCGCCAGCGCGCCCGAGCGCATGACGATCGCGGTGTCGTCGGTGCCGGTTTCCTTCATCGTCGCCTGGAAGCCTTCGCCCATTGCGAGCAGGGCCACCAGCACGCCGACGACGCCGGCAATGCCGACGATGACGACCGACGACGAGCCGAGACGTTGCGGCAGCGTCGACACGCCGACCCAGGTGACCGACCAAGCCTGGCGACCGCTGCGCGTGAACGCCATCCACACGGCGAGCACGACCACCAGCGCGAGCAGCAGCCACCACGGCAGCATCATCAGGACGATCGCACCGATGATCGCGAACACGCCGAGACCGAGAGCAAGCAGGAAATTCATCAATCCGCGCATGAGCGTTCTCCGTCAGCGGCCGGCCAGCGCATCGACGATGCGCAGGCGCATGCCGCGCAACGCCGGCAGTGCGCCGACAAGCAATCCGATACCGACCATCAGCACGACACCGCGCAGCCAGATCGCAGCGCCGACCGAGCTCATCGGGATGCTGCTGCCGAGCGACGCCTGCAGCGCGCTGACCACGAGCGCTGCGAGGGCAAGCCCTATGAGTCCGCCGAGCAGGATCAGCAGCACCGCTTCGGCGAGCACGAGTCCGAGCACGCTGACATTGGTGAAGCCGAGCGTCTTCAGCACCGCCAGCTCCGGAATGCGCTCGCGCACCGCCTGCGCCATCGTGTTGCCGGTCAGCAGGACGAGGGTGAAGAACACCGCCGCCATGATCGCGCCGACGATCAGGCCGATATCAGCGAACTGCTTGACGAAGGCGACGTTGAACGCCTGTTCGGTCTGCGTCTTGGTCTCGTGGTCGGAGTTCGCCGACAGCGCGTCGATGCCCTTGGCGACCGCGTCGCCCTGGTCGCGGTCGACCAGGCGTTCGATATACCAGCCGATGTTGCCACTGCCGAAGCTGCGCGCCTCGTCGAAATACGCCCAGTTGAAGAACAGGATGTTCTCCTGCGAGCGCTGCTTGGCGTCCCTGGTCTTGTAGATGCCGACGAGGTCGAAAGTCCAGGTATTGCTGCCGTCCTTCTGCGGAAAGATCGTCGCCTGCAGCGGGATCTTGTCGCCGATTTTCCAGTTGAATTTCTTGGCCAGGCTTTCACCGACGACGGCGCCGGTACGCGTGTTCTTGAACGCCTCGCGCTGCTCGGCCGGCATTTCCCATTCCGGATAGAGGTCGAGGAAATTCTCGCTGATCGCCTCGTTCGGAAAGAAATTCTTCGGATCCTGGTAGACGCCACCGAACCAGTTCGCATACGCGACGTCCTTGACACCCGGAATCGCCTGGATGCGTGGCAGCAGGCTCTTCGGCAATTCCATCGTGAAAGTGACTTTCGAGATCGTGATCAACCGATCGACGCCGGAGATGCTGCTGCCGGCATCGGCAAATGCGCTGCGCACCGAATCGAGCAGGCCGAACAGCAGGAACGCGGCCAGCACCGACAGCAGCGTGAAGATCGTGCGCGTCTTGCGGCGGAACAGTGCGGCCCAGACGAGATGGAGGTATTTCATTGTGTTTCCCTCATGGAAAACCACCCTTTCCGTCATCCCGGCGAAAGCCGGGACCCAGTGCCTTCGCTCAAGTCGCTGGGTCCCGGCTTTCGCCGGGATGACGAGGGAAAGAAGTCACGCCGTCACATGCTCGACCAGCGTGCCCTTGTCCAGATGCAACGTATGCCGCGCATGCTCCGCCGCCTTCGGATCGTGCGTGACCATGATGATGGTCTTGCCATGCTCGCGATTGAGCGTCTGCAGCAGACCGAGCACGTCTTCGGCCGACTGGCGATCGAGATCGCCGGTCGGCTCGTCGCAGACCAGCAGGTCGGGATCGGAAACGATCGCGCGCGCGATCGCGACGCGCTGTTGCTGGCCGCCGGAAAGCTCGGTCGGCTTGTGCACGGCACGATCGGCCAGTCCGACGAGCTGCAGCGCGATGCCCGCATTGCGCTTGCGCTCGGCGGCCGAGAGCTTGGTCAGCAGCAGCGGCAGTTCCACATTGCGCTGCGCCGTCAACATCGGCAGCAGGTTGTAGAACTGGAAGATGAAGCCGACGTGCGAGGAACGCCACTTCGCCAGCGCGCCTTCGCCGAGCCGGTCGATGCGCTCGCCGCCGACGGTGATGCTGCCATCGGTCGGCGAGTCGAGCCCGCCGATGAGATTCAGCAGCGTGGTCTTGCCCGAGCCCGACGGCCCCATCAGCGCGAGGAAATCGCCCTTCTCGATGTCGAGATCGATATGGTGCAGCACCTCGACCTTCTGCTTGCCGCGTTCGTAGACCTTGCTCACGTTGCGGATTTCGACCAGTGTGCTCATGTGCTCAACGCCTCCGTGAAAGCCGGAACCTCATAGGGTGGGCCTTGGCCCACCGCTGTGTTGTTGCATCGGTGGGCCAAGGCCCACCCTATTTCTTCATGGCGACGCGCGTGCCGTCGGCCAATTCCGCCGGCGGATCGCGCACGACGCGCGTGCCCGCGGCGATACCTTCGACCATACGCAGATCGCCCATGTTCTGTCCCGGCGTGACCGCGCGCGTGCGCGCCTTGTCGCCCTCGACCGCGAACACGACGCTCTTGCCGTCGCGCTGCACGATGCTGCCCGCCGGCACCAGCACGCCTTTCGGCGGCGGCGCCTGCTGCACGCCCGGCTTCGGCGCGGCTTCGAGGAACGACACGCGCACGCCCATGTCGGGCACGATGCGCTCGTCCTTCTCCGCCATCGCGACGCGCACCTTCACGGTCGCCTTGCTGCGGTCGGCGGTCGGAATGATCGCGATGACGTGGCCGGCGATCTTCCAGTCCGGATAGGCATCGAGAACCGCTTCGGTGTCCTGCTTCGCCGCCACACGGTTGATGTACGACTCGTTGACATCCACTTCGATCTCGAGCGAATCCATGTCGACGATCGTACCGATGCCGGTGCGCGTGAAGCCGCCGCCGGCCGAGAACGGCGACACGATCTCGCCGACCTGCGCCGCCTTGGCGATGACCACGCCGCTGAACGGCGCGCGCACCGTGCAATAGTCGAGCTGCACCAGCGCGCCCTGCACACCCGCCTGTGCGAGCTCGACCTGCCGGCGCTGCGAGTCGACCAGCGCGGTTTGCATGTCGACCCGCGTGCGCGCGATCTCGACCGCCTGCTTCGAGACCAGCTGCCGTCCGACCAGGTCCTCGGCACGCTTTACGTCGCGCCGGTCCTGCGCAAGCTGCGCCTGCGCCTGCGCGAGCTGCGCCTGCGCCGCACGCAACTGCGCCTGCGCCTGCGCGAGCGCGGCCTTCTGCGCCGTGTCCTCGAGCAGCGCGAGCACCTGGCCGACCTCGACGTGCTCGCCTTCCTCGATCATCACCTGAGTCAAAGTGCCGGTTATCTGCGCGGACACGGTCGCTTCGCGGCGCGCCGTGACGTAGCCGGTTGCCTGCAGCACGGCCGCCGAACCCGATGCGGTACCGGCCGGCGCCGCCGCCGTCGCCGTTTCGACCTCGATGGCACTGCCGCGCAGAAACCACCAGCCGCCCGCGGCTAGGGCGACGAGCGCGAGCAGGCCGACCGCAATGCCGATCCATACCAGCGCGCCGCGCGATTTCTGCTCGCGTTCACTGCGGTCAATGCGCAGCTGCTGCAACAAATCGGATTTTTCCACCCGGCGCTTCCCCGCGTCGCGACAAGAATTTCAAGTCTGCCATAGACTCGCTGTTGCACCCCAGCGTCGCAAGGCGCGGCGGTCACTTCGCGGAGATGACAGATGTCACCAGCGGGCGCCACGGGCTATTCGGGCAAACCGGTGTGGATGAAGCTCGGCATTACGCCGCATACCCGCATTCTGACGCGCAATGCGCCCGACGGTTACGCCACGCTGATCGGCCTGCGCGAGGCGGACCTGCAGCGCGCGGCGCCGCGCGGCGAGTTCGACCTTGTGCATCTTTTCGCCACATCGGCGTCGAAACTTGCGGCGGAACTGAACGCGCTGGCGAAGCGCTTGCCGGCGACGGGCGTGATCTGGGTCTCGTGGCCGAAGAAGACCGCCAAGGTCGCCACCGACATCACCGAGGACACCGTGCGCCAGATCGCACTGCCGCTCGGCCTCGTCGACATCAAGGTGTGCGCGGTCGACGCGACCTGGTCCGGCCTCAAACTGATGTGGCGCCGCGACCGGCGCGAAGGCAAACGCTGACGCAGCGCGCTGCTATCCTGCGCGCCCGTCTTTTCGATCCGGATTTTCCATGCCGTACATCATCGATGCGCCCGTCCTTTCCGCCGTGCCGGTGGCCGGCAGCGGCGCGCGCTTTCCCCTACATCGCATCTACTGCATAGGCCGCAATTACGCCGAACACGCCAGGGAAATGGGCATGGTCGTCGACCGCGCGCAGCCGGTGTTCTTCTGCAAACCCGCCGACGCGATCGTCGTCGACGGCGCCGACGTCGCCTATCCGCAGGCGACCGCCGATTTGCATCACGAAATCGAGATGATCGTCGCGCTCGCGAGCGGCGGCCGCGATATCGCCGTCGAGCGCGCGCTCGATCACGTGTTCGGCTACGGCGTCGGACTCGACCTCACGCGCCGCGACCTGCAGGCGATCGCGAAAACGAAAGGCCTGCCTTGGGATTCGGCCAAGGCGTTCGACCAATCCGCGCCGGTGTCGGCACTGCAACGCGTTGCCGATGTCGGCCATCCGAACTCGGCGCGACTCACGCTGACGGTCAACGGCAGTGTGCGCCAGCAGACCGATATCGCCGACATGATCTTCAGCGTGCCCGAGATCATCAACGAGCTGTCGAAACTGTGGGAGCTCGCGCCCGGCGATCTGATCTTCACCGGCACGCCGGCCGGAGTGGCCGCGCTGCAACGCGGCGACCGCTTCCGAGCCGAGCTCGAAGGCGTCGCCGCGTTCGAGGGCCGCATCGTCTAGCGCGTGGCGTTGGCCGCAGCGAGCGTCTGGAGAGACACGAATTCCCAAGTTTGTGTGTCGCATCGCGCAATCCGGGGCGAGCGCGCCGACGGTTCAGGTACAGTAGCGGCGCCGACCCGTCGGCACGGCATCTCATCAACATCCTGCGGGAGGAATCATGGGCATGCTCTCGGAGTTCAAGGCGTTCGCGATGCGCGGCAACGTCATGGATCTTGCGGTCGGCGTCGTGATCGGCGCGGCGTTCGGCAAGATCGTCAGCTCACTCGTCGACCAGATCATCATGCCGCCGATCGGCTTCATTATCGGCGGCGTCGATTTTTCGGCCTACAAGTGGATCCTCCAGGCGGCCGGTGCCGACGGCAAGGGCGAAGTCGCGATCCAGTTCGGCGCGTTCCTGAATACGATCATCCAGTTCGCAATCGTCGCGCTGGCGATCTTCCTCGTCATCAAGCTGATGAACCGGCTGATCAGGAAAGAGGAAGCCGCACCCTCGGCTCCGCCTGCGGACGTCGTCCTGTTGACTGAAATACGCGATCTGCTGCGGGCGAAAAGCTAAGAGCCGGCAACACGGACGCCTGAAACGCAGATGCTGTGACCGATTAGTTACCGGATTCCTGCTTGTTCATGACCTCTTGCACGCAGCCGGGGCAGCGAACTTTGCGATGATGGTGGTTTTCCCGCGGAGATCACCATGCCTCGCACGCTGCCCCTTCTACTCGCAGGTCTCGTTACGGTCGCGTCCGCACACGCGGCCGACAAGCCGACGCGGATTCCCGAGGCTGCGCTCAAGACCGCGGCGGAGCTGCGTGAGCGCGCGCTCGCCGACGACACCGCGTGGGATTTCACCGAAGGGTTGACCACCGAGGTCGGCGAACGCCTCGCCGGCGGCGAAAACGACGCCAAGGCGCGCGAATGGGTGATCGCGAAGTTCAAGGCGCTCGGCTTCGACAAGGTGTGGTCCGAGCCGGTCACGTTCCCCAAATGGGTGCGTCGCGGCGAGCACGCGCAAATGACCGCGCCGTTCGCGCAAAAGCTCGCCGTTCTCGCGCTCGGTCATTCACCGGGCACGCCGGCCGGCGGCATCACCGCCGAAATCGTCGCATTCGATTCGCTCGATGCGCTGAAAGCCGCGAATGCTGATGCGGTGCGCGGCAAGATCGTTTATGTAGGGCCGCGCATGCACGCGCGCAAGGACGGCGGCGACTACGGTATGGGCTCGAACGTGCGCACAAAGGGACCATCGCTCGCGTCGCAGAAAGGCGCCGCCGCATTCCTGCTGCGCTCCGCCGGCACCGACAACAATCGCCTGCCGCATACCGGCGTCACCACGTTCGAGAATGGCGTCACGCCGATTCCGGCAGCGGCCCTGTCCAGTCCCGATGCCGACCTGATCGAACGCGTGCTCAAGCGCGGCAAGCCGGTAACGATCATGCTCGCGCTCGACTGCGGCATCGAGGGCGACTACACCGGCGCCAACGTGATCGCGGAATTGCGCGGTCGCAGCAAGCCCAATGAGTACTTCATCATGGGCGGACATCTCGATTCCTGGGATCCCGGCACCGGCGCGATCGACGACGCCGCGGGTATCGCGATCGGAGTCGGCGCCGCGCATCTGATTGCGCAGTTGCCGCAGCGTCCGCAGCGCAGCATCCGCGTGGTCGCGTTCGCCAACGAGGAGGCCGGCCTGTACGGCGGCAAAGCCTACGGAGCCGCGCATGCGAAGGACATCAAGTCCGCCGTGCTCGGCAGCGAATCGGACGGCGGCGCAGATCGCATCTGGAAGATCACCGCAAGCGTAAAACCCGAGGCGCGTGATGCGATCGCGCAGATCGCCGAAGCTATCAAGCCGCTCGGCGTCGAATACGACGCCACGGCGCCCGGCCATGCCGGCTCCGATCTCTCCGCGGTGCACGCGGTCGGCATGGCCGGCCTCTCGCTCCACCAGGACATGACGCGCTATTTCGATTGGCACCACACCGCCAACGACACGCTCGACAAGATCGATCCGGAGCAGCTGCGGCAGAATGTTGCCGTGTATGCGGTGGTGGCTTATCTGGCTGCGCAGGCGGACGGTGATTTCGGTTCGAAGCCCGGCGCGTTTGCGGAAGATGGCCACGAGTGATTCTTTAGCCCTCCCCTTCAAGGGGAGGGTGGGGTGGGGATGGGTTTCGATTTTCGCGCTGATCCAACAATCTCGTCATCCCGGCGAAGGCCTCCCTATCTCGTCATCCCGGCGAAGGCCGGGATCCAGTTCCTGCTGTTCTTGCGCGATAACCGACCCACGTCCCTGTGTTTTTTCACTCGCCATCCATGGCGAGCGAGTCACTTCTCTTTGCTTGCCCAAAGAGAAGTAACCAAGAGAAAGGGCACCCCGGGTGGGGCGCCTCCGCTGCGCGGAGGTTCGCTTCGGGCGGCCGGGTTCCGCTGACGGCACATCCTGTGCCGCAGCGGAATCGGCGCGATCCCTCGCGCCGACCCTTCGGGCCTTTTTCGTCCGCCCTCCGCCGCCCCACACGGGGCCCGAATCAAGAGCGAAGCGAGTGTCGCTCTTATAGGGTGGGCCTTTCCGCTTCTGGCGCGTTCGCCGAGAGAAGGTGCAATCGTCCGCTGCAACGTTGCGTCGCCGCCCGCGGCTACGGCAACGCGAGCGGCTCGAAGCCGTCGCTGAAGATCGCACCGATGGACACCCAGACGCCCGCATTGGTGCCGGCGAGCAGATGCGTGCGGTCGGACGGATCGATCGCGAGCGCGCTGAGCGTCCCGGTCGGCGGCGAATCGTGCTCCGGCGACCAATGCGCGCCGCCATCGTCGCTGCGAAATACCGATACGCGGCTGCCAGGCAGCGGATCGCCACCCGCGTACAGCGTATCCGGATGGCCCGGATCGACCACGATTGCAGTCACCCTTGCGAGGCCGAGGCCATTGCTCGAATCGATCCAGTGCGTGCCCCCGTCGATCGTCTTGTAGATCGCCGCGGGCGCGGTCTCGTAGCCGTTGGAGAGCCCGGCCCAGAGCGTTCCGGTCTCGATCGGATGGATCGCGAGCGCGCGCACGTCGAGCGCGGTGTTCGTGCTGCCGGGGTAGCGCCGCAGCCCGTCGCTGCGGAAAGTCCAATGCGCGCCCGCATCGTCACTGCGGAATACGCCGTTCTCGATGCCGGGATCCGTCGCGCCTTCGCCAACGGTGTCGAGCGACGTGCCCACGTAGACGATCTGCGGATTCGACGGATCGACGATCAGCGGCTTGGGTCCGATCCGCTCGTATCCCAAGTCTGTCTCGATATCCTGCGGGAGGCCGGCTTCGGACGACGACCAGGTCGCACCCGCATCGATCGACTTGATCACGCGATGGGAACGCGTGCCACCGTATTTGCCGCCGGCCGACGCATAGAGCACGCGCAGCGGACCAGTCGTGCACACGCCGCTCAGTGGTGGCGACGCGCACGAGCGCGGATCGAGCGCGAGGGCGCGCACGGTGCCGACATATCCGCGCGGTGGACTACCGCTCGTTGGAAGTCCTCCGTCGAGGATGCTCCAGCTGACGCCTCCATCGGTGCTCTTGTAGATGCCGCTGTTGACGATCTCATCCCATGGACCACCGGAATGCAGACCTGTCGCGTAAATCGTGGTGTCGGCGGACGTCATGGTCGGGTCGTAGACGATCGCGCTGATCAAGCGCGTCGGCGGAGGCGATGCGACCGCGAGCCAGCTGCTGCCGCCGTCTGTCGACGCATACAGTGCGGGCGCATGTTCGGAAGGAAGGGTGTTGTCGAGACTGCCGGCGAACGCATGGCTCGGTTCGTTCGGATCGAACGCGAGCGCCCGGATATCCGTCGCGGCGAGCCCGTCGTTCGCCGCATGCCAGCTAGCGCCCCCATCCTCGCTACGGAACATGCCGCCGGCATAGGTGCCGGCGAACCAGGGCCCCGGCGCCGAATAGCCGGGAAAGAGACTCACCGCTACGACGTCCAGCGGGGTGACACCGTCGATGCTGAGGCCGTCGTTGACGAGCGTGACGCTGGAGAATCCGTCAGCGGTGAAACCGGCGCCAAACCTTCCGCCGATCAACGCCGTCGATGCATCGCTCGGGCTGAGGGATGTCGCGCGCTCAAACTGAAACGTCTGCACGCCCTCCCAGTGGACGCCATCGGTGCTCGTGAATATGCCGCCATACGCTTCGGCGTAGGCGCGCCCACCGACGAAATGCAAGTCCTCGATCGATCCGCAGTCGGCCTCCCAATGAGTGCACCCCGACTTGCCCGGCAACCAGTGATCGCCGCCGTCGCCGCTGTAGAAAAAGTAGGGGTACGAACCTCCGGCGAGGAGATGCCTCTGATCGGCGGGATCGACCGCGATCGCGCTGATCCGCGCCGGTGGCAACCCTTCGCTCGCCGACTGGAAACTGCTGCCGCCGTCAATGCTGCGCAATACGCCGCTCGTCGTACCGAGAAAGAGACGTCGCGGCGTGCTCGTGTCGACGGCGAGCTCCAGCGCCTCGGTACCCGTCAGCTGGAAACCCGTCGGCGTCCAGTGGCCGCCCGCGTCGACGCTGTAGTAGAGCGCGCCGTCGGTGTCGATGAGATAGGCTCGTTGCGCATCGAGCGGATCGAAGGCAAGCAGGTCTCCTGACCGGCCATAAGACGCCAGGCCGACCGTGCCGCGAACGCCGCTCTCGGCGCGGCTCCAGTGATCCCCGCGGTCGACGCTGCGGTAGAGGCCGCCCCACGTGAGCGCAAAGGCGAGATCGGGCGCGCCGGGGCTGACGAAGATTTCCCAGATCGTGCCGCCGTAGGGTCCGACAGGTTCCCAGCTCGCAGCGGATGCGAGCTGCGCCGCGGCGACGAATCCGAGTATCCATCTGCGCAGCAGTTTGACGCCATGCATGGCCGTCCCCCCTTTTCCGAGTTGGCCTTTCGTCGATGCGCCCCCCGGCGCGAGCATCCTTGCCCGTCTCCACAAGCAGGACGGCCGCGCGCTACCGATCGTCGCACGGCGGGGACGGCTGTGCCACGCGTTCACGCGCCGGCGAAGTTGACTCCCTGCGCATAGAGCGCGGACATCACTGCGAGCAATGCCGCGCCGATCGTCCACAGCGCGATCTCGACATGACGTCGCGCGCTCCAGGCCCCGAGCGCGATCGCGAACGGGAACAGCCCGATCGCATAGCGCGCACCGGACATCACCGTCGCGGTGTTGAGCGGCGCCGCGAGCCCGAGCGCAAGAAAAATCGCGAGCGCGAACTGGCGCCGCCATGCGAACCAGACAGCCGCGGCGAGGCCGGCGAGCATCGCCGTCGCATTGAGCCAACGGAAATTCCAGCCCTGGATGATCCAGTCCCAGCGCCGCAGCGCCCATTCGACGGCTTCGAACGTCGGATGTGCGGGACGCGCGAATGCGCCCTGGATGTGCACGAACGCGAGCGCGTCGCCGGTGACGCTGTGCAGGTGCAACGCGAAACCCGCGAACGCGAGCGGCGCGAGCGCGAGCGCGAGCCACGCCGATAGCGGCGTACGCGCGCGAGCCTGCCACAGCAGAATCACCAGCGCGGGCAGCAGGAACAGGCCCGTGATCCGCGTGATCGCGGCAAGCGCCGCGAGGATGCCGGCGAGCCACCAGCGCTCGCGCAGCGCAGCGAGGAAACACGACGCGCTCAGCAGCAGGAACAACGATTCGGTCCACGGCAGCGCGAAGAAATAGCTGACTGGAAACAGCGCGAGCGCGAGCACGGCGCGATCAGCGACAGCCGCGTCGAACTCCAGCGCCAGTGCGAGCCGGTGGACGACGATCAGCGCCAGGAAAAAAAACAGATTCGCCAGCGCGATGCCGGTCAGCGGGAATTCGCCGGTCACCCATGCCGCGGCGCGCCACAGCATCGGATGCAGCGGAAAGAACGCCCAGTTGTGCTGCACGCTGGCGTCGAACGGGCCGGCGTCATAGCCTTTTTCGGCGATCGTCGCGTACCAGCTTGCGTCGTAGAAGCGGACCAGACCGCTCAACGATTCGCCAAACCCCGGCGCCGTCAGTACCAGCTTCGGTTCCCACCAGCCCGATTCGGTTTGCGCCGAGGAAGTCGGATATTGCAGTACGCCGAACCAGACCGCGAAGATCAGCGCGCGCGAAAGGAAAAATGCGAAGGCGACGATGGCGAGCGTGCGCGATACCGCGATCGGGCGCAGATCCTCACTCACACCGCGTGCTGCCGCCAGTACTCGCCGAGGATCACGGCGACGCTTGCTGCAACATTGAGGCTTTCGATCGCACCGCTGCCCGGAATCGTCAGCTTGAGATCGGCGGCATCGATCAGCGGCGTGCTCATGCCTTCGCCCTCGGCACCGAACGCGAACACGAGCCGCGGCGGCAGCCGCGTCGCATAGAGGCTCGCGCCGTTGCGCGGTACCGTCGCGGCGATTTTGTAACCGGCGGCGTGCAACGCGGAACGAATGTCCGTTCCCGTCGCGGCGTGAGCCAGGGGAACGACTTCCGCCGCGCCCTCGGCGACGCGCGCGGCGGCGCCGGAGACATCGAGTGCGGAATCCGCCGGCACGATCACGCCGCCCGCGCCGAAATGCGCGGCGCTGCGCAGCAGCGCGCCGAGGTTGTGCGGATTGCCGACGCCGTCGAGCCAGAGCAACAAAGAAGGATCGGGCGACGACGACTGCAGCGAAAGCAACTGCGCGAGATCGAGCAGCGCCGCGCGCAGCATGTCGAAGCAGACGCCCTCGTGATGACGCGACGCGGTCAATTTATCGAGATCGGCGTCCTCGACGACGCGATAGCCGAGCCGATGTTTCACGCACCACGCGAGCACGTTCTTCAGGGCCGGGATGCGCGCCTCGGTGAGATACACCTTGCGCACCGCCTGCGGCCGCCGCGCGAACGCGGCGAGACAGGCGTTGAGTCCGTACAGCCGCGTTTCTTCACTGCGCTGCGCCGGTTTGGCCTGCGCCTGCGCTTTTTGCCAGGGCGATGGTTCGGATGGCTTCGGGGAACGGATCTCGCGCTTCATGCGCGGATGCTACACGACGCGCGATGACGCTCGCGCGCCGGCGCGCCGCTCAGTGATCCGCGACGACCGCCGGAGCCACCGCGTTCCTCACCGGCCGGATCATCAGCAACAGCGGAATCGAAACCGCCGTCAGCACCATCATCAGCCAGAAGTCGTTGAGGAACGCGATGGCCGATGCCTGGCGCGTGACTTCACCGTTCAAGGCCATCAGGCCCGACTGCGTCGTCGTGCCCAGCATCGATGACACCTGCGCCGCATTCGCGTCGAACGGCGTGATGCGCGAGGCGATCTCGGCGTGATTGATCTGCGTGTTGCGCGACAGCAGCGTCATCACGATCGAGATGCCGACGCTGGAGCCGATGTTGCGCATCAGGCTGAAGATGCCGGCCGCTTCGGTGCGCGTCGACGTCGGCAGCGTCGAATACGCAACCGTCGAGATCGGCACGAAGACAAGGCCGAGACCGAGACCCTGGATCACGCCCGTGCTGACGATCAGGTGCTCGGGAACGTCGAGGCTGAAATGCATCATCTGCCACAGCGAATAGGTGGTCAGCAACATGCCGATGCCGGCAAGCAGCCGCGCGTCGACACCGCGCGCCATCAGACGCCCGACCACCATCATCGCGATCAACGTGCCGATGCCGCGCGGCGCAAGCAGCACGCCCGTGGTCACCACCGGATAATTCATCAGGTTCTGCAGGAACGGCGGCAGCAGCGCCATCGTCGCGAACAGCACGACGCCGAGTACGAAGATGAATATCGTGCTGGCGAAGAAGTTGCGGTCAGCGAACAGGCCGAGGTTGAGGAACGAACGCTCGCTGGTCTTCCAGTGCACGAAGTACAGATAAAAGCCGAGGAACGCGAGCGCGGCCTCGACCTGGATCTCGACCGAGCCGAACCAGTCCTGCTGCTGGCCGCGATCGAGGAACAGCTGCAGCGCGCCGATACCGATGGCGAGGAATGCGAAGCCGCGCCAGTCGAAGCGCGACGCGCGCGTCTCGTCGGTCGGCAGGCTGGCAGCGACGCCGAACAGCGCGAGCGCGCCGATCGGCACATTGATCAGGAATACCCAGTTCCAGCTGTAAGTGTCCGTCAGCCAGCCGCCGAGCGGTGGCCCGAGGATCGGCCCGACCATCACGCCCATGCCCCACAGCGCCATCGCTGCGCCGTGTTTCTCGCGCGGATAGACGTCGAGCAAGGTCGATTGCGACAGCGGCACCAGCGCGGCGCCGAACAGGCCCTGCAGCAAACGGAACGCAACCATCGCACCGATGCTGCTGGCCATGCCGCACAGCACCGACGCGACGGTGAATCCGGCGATCGCGATCAACAGCAGGCGGCGCCGGCCCATGACCGAGGCGAGCCAGCCGGTGGCCGGCGTCGCGATCGCGGCGGCGACGATGTACGAGGTCAGCACCCAAGAGATCTGATCCTGCGTCGCCGACAGCGAGCCTTGCATGTTCGGCAGCGCGACGTTGGCGATCGTGGTGTCGAGCGCCTGCATCAGTGTGGCGAGCATGACCGAGGCGACGAGGAGTCCGCGGTTGGCGACTTCGCGGTGGGTGGGGATTACTGCGCTCATGTTGTTCTAGTCGATCTTCGTGTTTCTTCTTTCGGTCAAATCCGCAATCGCTACGTACGTCGCATCGCTCTCCCACCTCGTCGTCCAAAAGCCGGGACCCAGTGACTTTGATCCTGGTCCGCGACGAAAAAGGCGCTGGGTCCCGGCTTTCGCCGGGACGACGAGATTGAGAGGTACCTTCGCCGGAATGACGGTGACTTGGCTCAGCGGCTCAGCGCCACACGCGCAGCAGGTTCGTCACCGCCCTGCCAGCGCCCAAGAATCGAGTTCTGCTTGCCGGTATCGATCTCGACCACCGCGCTCATGCCCGCGCGCAGCACCATTCCATCCTGTTGCGCCTCGCTGATGGCAAGACGCACCGGAATGCGCTGCACGATCTTGACCCAGTTGCCGGTCGCGTTCTGCGCCGGCAGCACCGAGAACTCGGCGCCGGATGCGGGACTGATCGAGGCGACGTGCGCCGGCCATTTCTTGCCGGGGAACGTATCGACTTCGATCGTGGCGTCCTGACCCGGAGCAACATGCGTCAGGTCGGTTTCCTTGAAGTTCGCGTCGACCCACAACGTCGTCGCGACCAGCGGCATCGCGGCCTGGCCGGTGGCGAGGAAATCGCCGGGCTGCAGCGTGGTCTTGCCGATCACGCCGTCCATCGGCGCGCGCACGATCGCGTGCTCCAGATCGAGCTTGGCCTGCGCGAGTTGCGCGAGCGCGAGCTTGTAGCCGGCGAGTTTTTCATCGGGCGTCGTCGGCAGGCCGCCGAGCAGGTTCTGCGCTTTCGACAGCGCCGCGTCGTTCGAATCCTGCTTGGCGCGCGCGCTGGCGAGGTTGTTCGCCGCATCGTCGAGCGCCTGCTGTGCGATCAAGCCGCGTCCGCGCAACTCCTTGTTGCGCTCGAACTGCTGCTCCTTGTACTTGAGATCGGCCGCCGACGAACGCAGATCCGCCTGCGCCGAGTGATAACCGCTGCGTGCCGCATCGAGCAGGCTCTGCACCGTTTCGACCTGAGCCTGCATGCGCGCGGCCGCGATCTCGAGCGGCTGCGGATCGATGCGGAACAGCACATCGTCCTTGCGCACGGGCTGGTTCTCGCGCACTTCGACCGCGACCACGCGGCCCCCGATCTGCGGCGCGATCGTCACGCGATCGGCCTGCACGTAGGCATTGTCGGTCGACGCGAAGCGGCCGGTCGTGATGTACATGTAGCCCGCGATCGCCAGCACGATGGCCGGACCGCCGATCCACATCAGCGTCCGCGGCCAGCGGCGTTTCTTCACCGGTTTCGCCGCCACGGCTTCCTCTGCTTGCACCTGTTTCTCCGTCATGACTTTCCCCTTTCCTGATCATCGGCCGCATCCAGGGCGGCCAGGTTGTCCTTGAGCTGCGCGAGAACGCGCAGCAGCGTTTCGAAATCGTTCCTGTCGATGCCGACGAGCGCGTCGCTCCACAGTCCTTCGGCGATGACTTCCATCTCGTCGACGATCGCGAGCGCCTTCGGCTGCAGATACAGGCGCCAGCGGCGGCGGTCGCCCGGATCGGCGCGGCGTTCGACGAAGCCGGCCTTCTCCAGACGATCGATCACGCGGCCGACCGGGATCGGCTCCATGTCGAGAAAGTCGGCCAGATCGGTCTGGCTCAGGCCTTCGCGGTGGCTGATCGTCTTCAGCGCGCGCCACTGGGCTCGCGTCAGCTGCAGGCGGGTGGCCCGGCGGTCGAAGTGCTTGCGCAGCTGCCGCGTCACGTCGTGCAGGAGGTACCCGAATTCGTTCTTGGATGGCTTGTTCATGGCTGACACGAATATTATGTCCTAGGCAATATAATTTCAAGACCCCTCAGTACATTTATTGGCCATAGGTCTGGAACCCGCCAGAATGGGCACCCAGGCAGCGGAAAAGCGCCATGATCGAGATCGTCGAGGCCGATATCACCACACTGGACGTCGACGCGATCGTCAATGCGGCCAACGAAACCCTGCTCGGCGGCGGCGGCGTGGACGGCGCGATCCATCGGGCGGCGGGGCCCGAGTTGCTGGCCGCGTGCCGCGCGCTGCCGCAAGTCCGGCCCGGCGTGCGCTGTCCGACCGGCGAAGCGCGCATCACACCGGGTTTTCGGCTGCCCGCGCGATACGTGATTCACACGGTCGGTCCGGTCTGGCGCGGCGGCGATCAAGGCGAAGCCGGGTTATTGGCGAGTTGCTATCGCGAGTCGCTGAGCCTCGCGCAGGCGAACGGGGTGGGCAGCATCGCGTTTCCGGCGATCAGCTGCGGCGTGTATGGCTATCCGATCGAGGACGCGGTACCGATCGCAGTGGGCGAAGCGCGCGCCTGGCTTGCGCGCGAGCAGGTGCCGCGCCACATCGTCTTCTGCTGCTTCGGCGCGGCGCTCACGGCTGCATACCGTCAAGCCGTCGCCACATGATTTTATAGGGTGGGCCTTGGCCCTCCGATGTGACAACGGTGGGCCAAGGCCCACCCTATGAATCGACGCCTGTGGCCGGGGCCACCGTGCATCGAATCCGCGACGGTCTTCGCAGCCAAATAGCCATCCAGAATCGCTTGTGTCATAGTGATTCCGGGCGCGCACCCGCCATTCCCTGGATGCGGGAGAACTCCGATGACGACCCGAAACAACACCGCCGGTCACGGCGGTTCGCGCAGCGTTTCTCTTGCGATCGTGCGCTTCGGCGCGCTGATGTTCGCGATCGTGCTGGCCAACCATTCGTTCGCCGCCGATGCCGTCGTCACGCCCGATCAGGCGCAGTTCGGCGGCCAATGCGTGGAAGCGCTCGCCGGCGGCCGTCACGTCATGACCGATTGCTCGATCAACTGGACGGCGAAGGACGGCAA
>Ga0193717_1000605_pt1 | contig 23395 bp, 27 predicted proteins | sample U2c2metaG_FD_145900 | JGI IMG/M metagenome (GOLD analysis project Ga0193717, IMG submission 145900) | Soil microbial communities from a riparian zone of the East river system, Colorado, United States - U2c2 | ecosystem: Environmental > Terrestrial > Soil > Riparian zone | place: USA: East River...
GACTCACCGAAGGGGGAGATTCCCGCCCTGTTGCCGCCTCCGGTGATCGCCGGATACGAGGCGCCCATGGGTGCCGTGCCCGGACTCGGTGAGCACACCGACAACGTGCTCGGCGAATTGGGGCTCAGCGCAACCGAACTCGCCCAGCTGCGGGTAGACGGCGTGATCGGTCCGGCCTACTGATGTCGGATCAGGTGCTGTTGTCCTCCGATCGCGACGGCGTTCGCACGTTGACGTTGAACCGGCCCGATCGCAAGAACGCGCTCGACGCGCAGTTGTGGGTGGAACTGGCCGACGCGCTTCGTAGGGCCCGTCGAGCACGCGGGTTGCGCGCGCTGGTGTTGACCGGAGCGGGCGGCGCATTCTGTTCGGGAGCCGACATCACCGCGGGTGAGGACATCCATCCGCGGTACAAGATGGATCGGCTCACCGACGTCGCGTTGGCGCTGCACGAGCTCGCCATACCCACGATTGCGAAGGTCACCGGCATCGCGGTCGGTGCGGGCTGGAACCTTGCGCTCGGGTGCGACTTCGTGGTGGCCACCCCCGAAGCGCGGTTCTGCCAGATCTTCAGCAAGCGTGGCCTTTCCGTCGACCTCGGCGGGTCGTGGCTGCTGCCCAAGCTCGTCGGACTTCAGCAGGCCAAGCGACTTGTGTTGCTGGCCGACATGATCGACGCCGAGGAAGCGCACCAGTTGGGGCTGGTCACCTGGGTCACGCCGGCCGGTGAGATCGACGCATTCGTCGACGACCTCACGGCCCGGCTGGGCGCGGGTCCGCCCTTCGCACTGGCCCAGAGCAAGGCGCTGCTCAACGACGGCGCCAACGCGACGTTGCGCGAAGCGCTGGTCAACGAGGCCCGGGCGCAACCGGGCAATTTCGCGACGGCAGACTCGGGGGAGGCCTACGCCGCGTTCGCGGCGAAACGCGAGCCGGAGTTCACGGGGGCATGGGCGGTAACACCGCCCGGAACGGAGCAGAAGTAATGCGGGAGACCGTCATCGTCGGCGCCGTGCGTACGCCTGTCGGCAAGCGCAACGGCGGACTGTCCGAACAGCACGCCGCCGACCTATCGGCACTGGTGCTCAACGAGTTGGTCGAACGCACCGGCGTCGACCCGAACGTCGTCGACGACGTGATCTGGGGCTGCGTGTCACAGGTCGGTGATCAGTCCAGCAATATCGGCCGCTACTCGGTGCTGGCCGCAGGCTGGCCCGAGCACATCCCCGGCACCACGGTGAACCGGGCGTGCGGGTCCAGTCAGCAGGCGCTCGACTTCGCCGTCCAGGCCGTGATGTCGGGTCAGCAGGACATCGTGGTGGCCGGTGGCGTCGAGGTGATGAGCCGAGTACCGCTGGGTTCGGCGCGGGCGACGGGTACGCCATACGGGCCGAAAGCGCTTGCCCGCTATGAAGGCTTCTCGTTCAACCAGGGCATCTCGGCGGAGCTGATCTCGCAGAAGTGGAACTTCTCCCGGACCCGGCTCGACGAGTACTCCGCGCGCTCCCACGAGCTGGCCGCCGCTGCTCAGGATGCGGGCGCGTTCACCGACCAGATCATGCCGGTGTTCACCGATGGCGACGTGGTGACCGACGACGAGGGCATCCGTCGGGGCACCACCGTCGAGAAGCTGGCCGGCTTGAAGCCGGCGTTCACCGAGGACGGCGTCATTCACGCGGGCAACTCGTCGCAGATCTCCGACGGAGCGGCTGCCCTGATGGTGATGACCGCAGAGAACGCGGTTCAGCTGGGCCTGACCCCGTTGGTGCGGTATCGCGCCGGCGCGGTCACCGGTGCCGACCCGGTGCTCATGTTGACGGGGCCGATCCCCGCGACGGAGAAGGTGTTGCACAAGGCCGGCGTTCACCTCGACGAGGTGGGCGTGTTCGAGGTCAACGAGGCGTTCGCACCGGTGCCGCTGGCATGGCTGGCGGAGACGGGCGCCGATGAAGCGAAGCTCAACCCGCTCGGCGGCGCCATTGCGTTGGGCCATCCGCTGGGCGCTTCGGGTGCGGTGCTGATGACCCGGATGATCCATCACATGCGGGACAACGGAATTCGATACGGCTTGCAGACGATGTGTGAGGGCGGGGGCACCGCCAACGCCACGTTGGTCGAACTCCTTGCTTAGAGAGTAAGGAGGCGCCGTGCGCCGCGACCTGTTCACCGAAGACCAAGAGGCGTTCCGCGAGTTGGCGCGGGAGTTCGTCGAAAAGGAAGTGGTTCCGCACTATCCCGCGTGGGAGAAGGGCGGCCGCATGCCTCGCGCGGTGTTCGAGCAGATGGGCTCGCTGGGCATGCTCGGGATGGCCATCCCGGAGGAGTATGGCGGTGGAGGGGAACCGGACTACCGCTACAACGTCGTCATGCAGGAGGAGGCGGCGCGCGCGCTGGTCACCCTGTCGACGGTGCGTACGCAACTCGAGGTGATCCTGCCGTACTTCCTGCACTATGCGAACGAGGAGCAACGGAAGCGCTGGTTCCCCGGACTTGCCGCGGGCACGCTACTGACGGCAGTCGCGATGACCGAACCGGGAACGGGTTCGGACCTGGCGGGCATGCGCACCACCGCAATTCGTGACGGTGACGATTACATCGTCAACGGCGCCAAGACGTTCATCACCGGCGGCATGCAGGCCGATTTGGTGATCGTCGTGGCCCGCACGTCGACGGATCCGGACAACCGGCGCAGCGGGCTGACGCTCTTCGTCGTGGAGGACGGCATGCCCGGCTTCACCCGTGGTCGGGAACTGGACAAGATGGGCTGCAAGGTCCAGGACACCGCCGAACTCTCGTTCGTCGACGTGCGTGTCCCTGCGGCCAACGTGCTGGGGGAGTTGGAGGAGGCGTTCAGCTACCTCGGCCACAATCTGCCGCAGGAGCGGCTTACCGTGGCCGTCGGATCGGTGTCGCAGGCCCGCTCGGCGATCGCCGCGGCGATCGATTACACCAAGGACCGCAAGGCATTTGGCACGCCGGTCGCTTCGTTCCAGAATACGAAGTTCGAACTTGCCGCCTGCTCGACCGAGGTCGAAGCGGCTCAGGCGATGTTGGACCGGGCCGTCATACTTCACGTCGACGGCGAGTTGTCCGGGGCCGACGCCGCCCGGGTGAAGCTGTTCTGCACCGAGATGCAGCAGCGGGTGATCGACCGCTGTCTGCAGCTCTTCGGCGGCTACGGCTACATGATGGAGTACCCGATCGCTCGGCTGTACACCGATGCCCGGGTGGCCCGCATCTACGCGGGCACCTCCGAGGTGATGAAGGTGATCATCGCAAAGTCGCTCGGCCTCTAGCGATTTCACTTCCCGGTTAGCGCGCCAAAAGCACGCTCTCGAGGCCGCTCTTGAGGTCGGCGAGCTTGCGTGGCCAGCCGCCGGAGACCAGTTCGAGCACCACGCTGTTGGGCGGGAACCCGTCGTGAGTGACGGTGAGCTTGACCTGATCGCCGTCTGGCTCGAGCTCGAAGGTGACCCTGGAACGCGGTTCCGTTGCGGCCTTGGCCAGCTGCACGCTGAGTTGAGGGTGAACCTCGGCGAGTTCGGGAACGAACGTGTGGAACGTGAACGAGAGCCGTTGGTAGGGCTCAGATTCGAGGATGACCTGCTCGGGGTTGGCGATGTCGAGCGGCGGCTCCACCCAGGTGTACGTCGACCCCTGCTGCCAGTCCGAGATCATCGCGTGCCCCATGTACTGGCGCGAGAACTCGGGATTGGTGATCGCTTCCCAGAGTCGTTCCGGGGTGGTGCGGATGTAGGTGGTGTAGACGAATCCGGTGGTTTCGCTCATCGTTTCACTCTCCAAGGTGGTCTTGAGGTCCGCGAGCGTCTGGGCTCGCGCGCGGTCGTATTGATGTATCCAGCGATCGGCGATGGCGTTGATGGGCTCGGCGTTGAGGTAGTGCAGCTTCTCGCGGCCCTGCCATCTGGTGATGATCAGGTGCGCCGCCTCGAGCACCGCGAGGTGCTTGCTGACCGATTGCCGCGCCGTCGAAAGCTCGGTGCACAACTCCCGCAGGGTCTGTCCATTGCTGGCGTTCAGGCTGTCGAGCAGCACGCGTCGGCTTGGGTCCGCCAGTGCCTTGAACACCTCGTCCATCGCCGCCAGCTCCGAATCATGCAGCCGGTCGGCTGCCTTTACAAGATAGGCAGCTGACTGGCTGCATGTCAACAGGCCACCCCTGAGAGGTTGGGAGCTTTGAGACCCTTGTCACAGCGCGCAAACCTACCTACTGTGTGTTCACTAGGTTGGTTTGGAAGGAGATCGGTGACAAGCCCACGTCCCTATGCCGCGCTCCTCGCGAAGGGTGAGGACCGTAAGCAGCGGATTCTCGACGTCGCAGAGCGGCTGCTCGCGCGGTACGGATGGCGCAACACGTCGCTGGCCCAGATCGCAAGGGAGGCCGGCGTCAGTCCGGCCGGACTGCTCCACCACTTCGAGTCCAAGGAGCAGCTGCTCAATGCGGTGCTCGATGCCAGGGACGCCGATGACGACACCCACGCCGACCGCAGCGGTGACCTGGTCACGGAGATTGCCAGGGTGGCCGAGCGCTTCGATCGCGCACCCGAACTCGTCGGCACGTTCACCGTCCTGCTCATCGAGAACATCGCACCCGATGCGCCGCTGCACGACCGGCTGCTGACCCGCCAGCGCGAAGCCGTGAAGATCGTCGCCGGGCTCATCGAGCGCGGACAACGCGCCGGGCGGTACCGCCAAGACATCGACCCGGCCATCAAGGCCATCGAAATACTCGCATTCGTCAATGGAATGGAGACCGCATGGCTGCTCGATCCTTCGATTCCGCTCGCCGAGGCATTCAAGGGGTACGGAGAAGCGCTGACCCGCGACTTCACACCGGCGGCCAGGACATCGGGACAGGAGGGCGACCCGACATGAGGTATCGACTCGACGTGGTCGCCCCGAACGTCCCCGAGGTGGTGAAGTTCGCTGGAGGTTGGCTCGTCGACCGCGTGATGGCAGGCTGGGACGTGACCGTGCTGATCTCGGCCGACGAGGACATTCGACCGCTGGAGATCCTCGGGGTGGAGACCCACGATCTCGAAGCGGCGCTTGAGGAATGGGCCGAGCGACCGCACCCACATACCGTCGCCGTCGCTGCGGACCTGTTCGCCAGCGATGCGCGGGTGCGCAGGGGCGTGCTCAGCGCGCTGGACCAGGGCATGACCGAGGTGACGCTGTGGGGCGAGCAGTGGCCCGCAGAACTCGACAGCACCGTCGGTTCGGTGCACCACCAGCTGAGCGCGGCGGCCCGGGCGTTCAAGGCCCAGGCGCTCGCCGCGGCCGACGATCCGGACGCGTGGACCGTCGGGGACACCGAATCGTTCCGGTGTGGACTGGCCGGGTTGCCTTCCGTCGCGGCGGATCTGACGCCGGCTAGCTGAGGTCGATCAGCACCTTCCCGATGGCGCGGCCATCGGCGACGTGCCGCAGCGCCGCCGCAGTCTCGGCCAGTAGATAGACCGCGCACACGTGTGGTTGCACGCGCCGTGACACCAGCAGCTCCTGCAGTTCGGCTTCGTTGCGCTCGAATTCTGCGTCCGGGACGTCCTGGAACTGGAAGCCGAGCACCTGGATTCCCTTGACGAGTACCAGATTCAGTGGGATGCGGGGGATTACGCCGGAGGCGTAACCAACGGTCACGAACCGACCGCCGCGGCGCAGTGTGCGCAGGGCGGGCTCGGCGAGTTCGCCGCCGACGGGGTCGATGACCACGTCGGCTCCTTCGGGTAGCGCGCGGCGCAGCGCCGCCCGCAAATCTTGCGTTCGGTGGTTGATCAGTCCCGTCGCACCGTAACTGGCTGCGACGTCGAGCTTTTCTGGGGACGACGCGACCGCGGTGACCTTCGCGCCAAGGGCCACGCCGAGTTGCACCGCCGCAAGCCCAACGCCGCCGCCTGCGCCGAGCACGACGAGTTCATCCCCGGAATCAAGCTGCGCCATCGAGCGCAGCGTGTGATACGCCGTGCGGTACACGACGCCGAAGGCAGCCGCGGTTGGTACGTCGACACCGTCCGGAATGCGGGTCACGGCGGACGCGGCCACCACGACGCGCTGGGCGAAAGCGCCGAACATTCCCGTGCCCGTCACCCGGTCGCCGATGGCGAAACCTGCTGCCTCGCTGCCGACTTCGTCGACTGTGCCTGCGAACTCGCTGCCGGGGACGAACGGTGGCGGGATGCTGACCTGGTAGGAGTTGGCGATCAGCAGGACATCGGGGAAGTTCACCGCGGCGGCCTCGACCCGCACCCCGACGTGGTCGGGCTGGATCGGAGGTACCGGATACTCCTCGACGCGGACGACCTCGGGCGGCCCGTAGGCCGGGCAGACCGCAGCACGCATCGACTAGCCCCGGTAGTCCGTGGTCTCGGCGAGTTCGGCCGCCGACGCCATCAGCTCGGTGACGACCGGGCCGAAGGCCAACAGCTTCTCGTCGTCACCGGCGCGCTGAAAGCCCTGCTCCAGCACGATCGCCAGCTTCCACTTGGCCAGCACCAGGTAGTAGTCCAGGTCATCCACCTGGCGACCCGACACCTCGGCATAGTGCGCGACGACCTGGTCGCGCGACGGCATGCCGCGCATGTCGACGTAACCCATCTCCGACTCTTCGAAATTCGCGGTGTCGGACGGCCAGGATTGCACCATCCACGCCAGGTCCAACTTCGGATCGCCGACGGTACCCATCTCCCAGTCGACGAGGGCGGCCATCTGCGCCGGGGCACCGTGGCGGTACATGACGTTCGCGAACTGGTAGTCGCCGTGCATCAAGCCGGGGATGAAGTCCAGTGGCTTGTGGGTCTTGAGCCAATCGGTGGCCACGTCGAGTCCGGACAGCTCGCGCTTCTTGATCCGTTCGAAGAAGCCAGTCCACCGGTCGACCTGACGTTCGTGGAAGCCGTCCGGTCTGCCGAGGTCCTGCAGGCCCTTGGCCTTCCAGTCCACCTTCGACAGCAGCGCAATGCCTTCGGCGAGTTGATAACTCAGCCCGGCCCGAGCGGCGAGGTCACTGTTGAACGGCTCGGGCCACTTGCCGTGGGTGTCCATCGGCGACCAGCCGTCGACGAACCCCATCAGGTAGAACGGGCGACCGAGCACGGCCGGGTCCTCGCACACTCCGACGGCGGCGGTGTGCGGCACGTCGGTGCCGTCGAGCGCTTCGATGATGCGCCACTCGCGCAGGATGCCCTTGTCGCGATCCGGAGGTGCGCCCGGCGGTGGCATCCGGATGACACAGCGCGCGTCGCCGCGGGTGAGTTCGTAGATGATGTTCTGTGTGCCGCCGGAAAGGAAGCGCGCGTGCAGCGGCTCGCCCTTGCCCGGCAGCGCTGCACCGTCCATCCACTCGGCGAGGCGCGCGGTGTCGATGGCAGGCTCGCTCACAGGTTACCCACCTCGAGTTCGAGGTACTCGGCGAAGCGCTCTCTTGCGGCGTCGCGCTTGCGCGGTATCCACTCGGACGGCCAGACGTCGTCGCTGGCCTTGTAGTCGCGCAGCACCTGTTTGGCCACCGTCGTCTTGTGTACTTCGGTGGGTCCGTCGGCCAGGCCCAACGCGGCCGCGCCGGTGACCATGCCGAGGAAGGGCATCTCGTTGCTGACGCCGAGCGCACCGTGCACTTGCATTGCGCGCCAAGCGATGTCGTGCAGCACCGTCGGCATCACGACTTTGGCCGTGGCGATGTCCTTGCGCACCTTCTTGTAGTCGTTGTACTTGTCGATCTCCCACGCCGTGTAGAGCACGAACAACCGAAACTGCTTGAGCTGCGCGTAGGAGTCCGCGATGTAGCCCTGTACGGTCTGTTTGTCGGCCAGCAGGCTGCCCGCGGTCTTGCGGCTCAGCACGCGCTCGCACATCATGTCGATGGCCTTCTGCGCCACGCCGATGGTGCGCATCGCGTGGTGGATCCGGCCACCGCCGAGCCGGGTCTGGGCGATGACGAATGCCTGCCCCTCGCCGCCGAGCAATGCCGAGTCCGGCACGCGCACGTTCTCGTAGTGAATCAGCGCGTGGCTGCCCTGATCTTCACGGTCGCCGTACATGCCCACGTTGCGGACGATGTTGACGCCGGGCGTGTCGGTGGGCAGCAGGAACATCGACATGCCCTGGTACGGGCTGACGTCTGGGTTGGTCACCACCATCACGATGAGGAAGGCGGCGGTATTGGCGTTGGAGGAGAAGAACTTCCAGCCGTTGATCACCCAGTCGTCCCCGTCTCGCACCGCCCTGGTCGTGAACTGGGTGGGGTCGGCGCCGCCCTGGGGCTCCGTCATCGAATAGCTCGAGAACAGTTCGCCGTCGAGCAGCGGACGCAGGTAGCTCTCCTTCTGCTCGGGCGTGCCGTAGTGCGCGATGATCTCGGCGTTGCCCGTGTCGGGGGCCTGGCAGCCGAATATGATCGGTGCCCACTGAGAGCGGCCGAGGATCTCGTTGAGCAGCGCGAGCTTCAGCTGGCCGTAACCTTGGCCGCCGAGCTCGGGCCCGAGATGTGTGGCCCACAACCCCTTTTGACGTACCTGCTCCTTGAGCGGGTCGACGACCTTGCGTCTGGTGTCGGTGAGCGGGGTGAACTGCAGGTGCGGCCAGATGAGGTCGAGCGGCTCGATCTCATCGCGCACGAATGCATCTGCCCAGTCCAGCAATTCCTGGTATTCAGGGTCGGTTTCAAAGTCCCACATGCGGCCTCCTTGCCAGTGCTCAGGTGTCCTGCGGATATCCGTTGACGAGAGTGCAGATGTCGGCCGTCACGACCTCGGCGAACGACCGGTCGCCGAATGCGCCTGCCGCCCAGTGCCTGGCGCCTTCGCTGACGAAGGTCGACGCCAGATAGGCGAGGTGTGGAATGTCGACCTCCGCACCGAGCTTTCCGTCGGACTGTGCGCGGGTGAACAGTTCGGTGAACATGTCGGCCTCGACGTCTGGGCGAGTGCCGTCGGCGAGGATGCGGTGCTCGTGTCGGTAGCCCTCGAGGATGGTCTCGATGACGAGTTCGCGGGGGTTGCGTGCCATCGACCGCTCGAACGTCGTCAAGGCGGCGGCGATGACGGTGGCGATCTCGTAGGGCTTGTCGAGCAGGTCGTGGATGGTGCGGTGCGCCGACTGTGTCGACATGACCCCCACCTCGAAGAGCACGTCCTCCTTGCGGGGGAAGTAGAAGTAGAACAGCGCCTTGGAGACGCCCGCCGCAGTGCATATGTCGGCGACCGTCGTCGTGGCGTAGCCGTTCGTGCGCCACAGCGCCATCGCGGCCTGAACCAGCATGCGCTTGGTCTCGTGGGACTTCGCCCGCTGGAACGTTGCCCGACGCTGACCGCGGTCAGCAGTCGATGCATCGGCGGTATCAGGCACAATCGCACGTTAGCAGAGCGACGTGATGTTGCAAATAGCTGACCAATGTCTAACTAGCCTTCAGCCGACCTGCCCGGTCAGGTGGTCGACCTGCAGGTAGATCGCGTAGAGCACGAAGAACGGCTGAATCGCGAACGTGACGTTCTCGGTCGTTGACGGCGGTGCCCTGGTGTGGAAATCTAATACCCGCATCTGAGAATCACATTCTCGTAGATCGAAAACGTCAAACAGGAGTGGTACATGGCGATCGACCCCGCCGGCATCGACTGGTTCAGGGATCCGCGGCTGGTCGCCGACCCGTATCCGTACTTCAACGCGCTGCGCGACAAATGCCCCGTCGAACCGGAGGACCACTACGGCGTCACGATGATCACCGGCTGGGAGGAAGCGGTCGCGGTCTACAACGACGAACAGACGTTCTCGTCGTGCCTGTCGGTGACCGGGCCGTTCCCTGGCTTTCCCGTATCCTTCGAGGGCTTGGAGGACGGAGACGTCACCGACCTGATCGAGAAGCACCGCGACGAACTGCCGTTCAGCGACCAGCTGCCCACGTTGGACCCACCCGTCCACACCAACCATCGCTCGCTGATGATGCGACTGATCACCCCGAAGCGCCTCAAGGAGAACGAGGACGCGATGTGGCAGCTCGCCGATGAGGTGCTCGACGACTTTCTCGCCGGCGGCAAGGGGGAATTCATCAAGGGTTTCGCGAGCCCGTTCACGCTGCTGGTGATCGCCGACTTGCTCGGCATCCCTCCGGAGGATCGCAACGCCTTCGTTGACGGCATCTCCCAGCACTCCGGTGGCGGAGTGGGCAGCACCAGCAAGGAGTCGCTGTCGCACTCTCCGCTCGAATTCCTCTACGGCCAGTTCGAGGATTACGTGCAGGAGCGTCGCAAGAACCCCCGCGAGGACATCCTGACGGGGTTGGCGACCGCGCTGTTCCCGGATGGCACGACACCTAGCCCCGGCGACGTCGCGCGGGTCGCCACCAACGTCTTCTCGGCGGGCCAGGAGACCACCGTCCGGCTGCTCGGCACCACGTTGAAGGTGCTCGGCGACCGTCCCGACATCCAGAAGAGGGTGCGCGAAGACCGCAGTCTGCTACCCAACTTCATCGAAGAGGCACTGCGCCACGAGAGCCCGGTCAAGGGCGACTTCCGGCTGTCGCGCACTCCGGTCACCGTCGGCGACCACGAGTTGGGCGCGGGCACCACCGTCATGGTGGTCAACGGTGCCGCCAATCGCGATCCCCGCCGGTTCGAGGAACCCGACGAGTTCGACCCCGCGCGCAAGAACGCCCGCCAGCACCTGGCTTTCGGCCGCGGCATTCACAGCTGCCCTGGGGCGCCACTGGCCCGCGCCGAGACGCGCGTCGGCCTGGAGCGGCTACTCGACCGCACCTCGGACATCAGGATCTCCGAGGAGAAGCACGGTCCGGCGGGCCACCGCGACTACCACTACATCCCGACGTTCATCTTGCGCGGGCTCACGGAGCTGCATCTGGAGTTCGACCTGAACGACGCGCGCGAGTCAGGCGGAGCCTGATGAGGGTCACAGTCGACGAGGACACCTGCCGCGGTCATGGCATGTGCTTGACGTTCTGTCCCGAAGTCTTCGAAATGACTGACGACGGCTGGGCAGTTGCGGATCCCGAGCAAGTGCCTGCCGAGTTCGAGAGCGCCGTCCGCGAGGCCATCGAAAATTGCCCCGAGCGCGCGATCACCGAGATTTGATCCAACTAACTTCGTCGACAAGGAGTTTCGTCATGGCCAAGGGGCCAAAAGGGTATGTGATCATCACCGAGGACATCAAGGACCCAGCCGCGATGGGCGAGTACGGCAAGCTGGCGGCTAAGGCCATGGGCGGCGCCACATTGCTGGCGTTCGCGCAGGACCCCACCGTCGTCGAGGGCGCCTGGCACGGGACCCAGACTGTCGTGCTGGAGTTCGAATCCGTTGACGCGGCGAAGGAGTGGTACTACTCCGACGCCTACCAAGAGGCCGCGAAGATTCGGCAGGGCGCCGCGGAGTGCAACGGGGTCATCATTCAAGGGTTGTGAGGGGCGCGGCCGTCCCGCCGGTAGCTCCACTCGGCGAGCAGGCGAGCGGGGGGCTAGTGGGGGACCAGCGGGCCAACGGGTTTGGTGGTCGTGGCGTGTACCAGTAACTCCGCGAGCTCGCGTGGCCGCGACAGGAATGGGGAGTGCGAGGCGTCGATGGTGAGTTGTTCGACGCCGAGCCGCCGCGCGACGGTGTCGGCCAGCCAGCGCGGCATCGACCGATCCTGTTCGCAGACAATGAAACTGCGTGACAGGTCCGCTTCCCAGAACCGGGTCACCGATACCGGGGTGACGGTGGTGTCGCCGAACCGCTCCGGACCCAACCGGTCGAACGCCCAGCGGGCCGTCGCTTCGTCGCAGTCGTGGTAGAAGTACTTCCACGCACCGTCGAAGTCGGCGAACGTCATGGCGCCTTCATCGTCGAAGGCCAAGTAGCTCAACATCTGTCCAGTGTCGGCATCGAACTCCTCGCCCAATTCCTCGTCGGCGTCGCGCATCACCATCGCTTCGGGATACGTCTTGCCCTCGCGCGGGAGCGCCGCCGCGACATAGACGATGTGGCTGACCAGCTCCGGCCGGGCATCGGCCGCGAGAGTCGCGTCGAAGCCTCCGCCCGAATGGCCGACCAGCACGTCGCCGAGCTCCATCAGCGCGACGATCGCATCCCGGCGATTGGCGAGTGTCGACTCCTGGTCGGCGAGTGCGCCGTGGCCGGGCAGGTCGACGGCGACGCCGTCATGCCCCAACGCCTTGAGCTCGGCGATGGTGCGCTCCCAACACCACCCGGCGTGAAAACCCCCGTGTACGAACAGGAATCGCACTAGTGGCGAATCATTCGTCGACGATCGCGATGGCCTGGCGCGGGCACTGGCGCACCGCCTCCTTGAGCTGCGGCTCGTTTTCCGGAGTCACTTCGTCCGACAGCACGTGCAGGTAATCCTGGTCGTCGAGATCGAATACCTCGGGGATGATGCCCATGCACACCCCGTTGCTCTCGCAGAGCCCGAAGTCGACCTCGATCTTCTGGGTCATGCGCGATCCCGCTTCGCTTCTCGCTGGGTCACTTCAGCACCTTCACCGGCACGTGGTGGTAGCCCGCCACGTTCTGCATGTTGACGCGCTCCAACCCGTCGAAGTCGACCTCGAAGCGCGGCATGAAGTCCAGCAGACGTTCGAGCGCGATGACGCTCTCCATGCGGGCCAGTGCCGCACCGAGGCAGCTGTGGATGCCGTAGCCCAGCCCGAGGTTCTGCGCCTGGTTTCGGTCGCGGTCGATGTCGAACGTCTCGCCGTCGGCGAAGGCGCGCGGATCGCGGTTCGCGGAAGCGCCCATCAAGAACACCGGCTTGTTCGCGGGGATGGTGCCGCTGGGCACCTCGACGTCCTTGATGCTGTAGCGGACGTTGTACTGCACCGGGCCGACGTAGCGCAGGAGTTCCTCGACCGCAGCCGGGATCTTGCTGCGGTCGTCGAGCAGCTTCTGCCACTGCTCGGGATGGCGGGCGAACTCCACCACGGCGCTGCCGACGAGCTTGGTGACGGTCTCGGCGCCGGCACCGCCCAGCAGCGCGAGGAAGCCGGTGATCTCGATGTCGTCGAGCTTGCGCATGACGCCGTGCTCGCCGGGAATCTCGGCAGCGATCAGTCTGCTGATCATGTCTTCTTGCGGATCCTGCCGCCGCTCGACGACCAGGCCGTAGTAGTAGATGCCCGAGTCGATGTTGGCAGCCATGTTGTCGTCGTCCAGGTCGATCTGGCCGGGCTTGCGATGCAGGCCCTTGTCGATCCAGTGCCGGACCTGCTGGCGGAAGTCCTCGGGCACGCCGGCCATCCGGGTGATGACCTCAACCGGGAACGGGCCCGAGAAGTCCTGCACCACGTCGAACCCGTCCGGATCGACCTTGCTCAGGTAGTGGTCGATCAGTTCGACGACGGTTTCCTTCTGCGCCTGGATCGCCCGCGGTGTGAAGGCCTTGTTGAGCAGGCTGCGCATGTGGCGATGGTCCGGCGGGTCCATGAAGATGATCGATTTCTGGGGCACCTCGCCGGAGCGCACCATGCCGAGGTCGCAGCCGCGCGCCGACGAGAACGCCTCGTGGTCCTTGAACGCCGCGGCCACGTCCTCGTGGCGAGTCAGCGCGTAGAAGTCCTCTTCCTCGTCGTAGTACAGCGGCGCATCATCGCGCATCCGCTTGTAGACCTCGTAGGGGTTTTCGAAGTACTCCTGCGAGACCGGGCTGAATACGACCTTGGGCTTGGTCATGGGCTCCTCTTTCGCGGCGAGCTAGCGTCCGGGGCGTTACGCGAGACGGTCTATGTGTAACGCTAATAGTATGCCTTACGGGAAGCTTTCGAAACAGTAAAACCAGCTCAGTTCATGGCCGAATTCCAGCGTCGATGACGTCGTCGAGCAGTCCGAGATCGCTCCCAAGTTCCTCGGCCGTCCTCCGTACTACTGCTACGTCCTTTCCTACGAACTCGCGGACTCCATCGATGAAGGCCCCGACGGAACCTCGAGCGGCGATGAAGCCCACCACCCGGCTGGAACCACTGCCGCTGGGAAGCGTCTCGAGAAGCGTCGATTCCGCGACGCCGAGGCGGGCGCCGAGCGCAACTGCCTCGTGGACCAGGCCGAGCTGGGCGGCGAACATGGCGTTGTTGATCAGCTTCACCTTCTGGCCAGTCCCGGTCGGGCCCACGTGGAAGATCGGATCGCCGTAGCTCTCCAGCACCGGCCGTACACGTCGCAGCCCGTCCTCCGAGCCCCCGACGAACAGCGTGACCTGCCCGGCGGCGATGTCGTGTGGGCCGCCGCTGACGGGGGAGTCGACGACCTGGACGTGGGGCGCGTGCGCGGCAATGGCTTCGGCGGTGCGTGGGCTGCCGGTGGTGTGCAGCACCAGCGCCGCGCCCGACGGCATCGCCGCGAGCAGGCCGTCCTCGAAGCACACCCGCGTGACCTGATCGTCGGTGAAGACGCAGACCACGACCACCTCGGCGTCGGCGGCGGCCTCGGCCACGTTGGCGACTACGACGGCCCCCAATTCGGTGATCGCGGCCCGCGCTTCGTCGGTCCGGCCGAGCACCCGCACGTCGTGACCCGCGTCGACAAGCCGCCGCACCATGGGGGCGCCCATGCGTCCTGCGCCGATGAACCCGACCCGCATCAGCGGGGGTGGTCCATCGCCGCCAGCGCGGCGTCCGCGGCATCGAACACCGCACCCTCCTGCGCCGACGCGTGGTCGGCGAGGCTGGCCGCGTGCCGGACGTCCTTCTGCAGCAGGCCACCGGCGATCGGGGCGAGCATTTCCAAGGTGCCCCCGAAAGCGGCGATGCTGTTGACCGCCTTGCTGGTGGCGGACCCGCGGTCGAGTACCTGACACAGTCGGTCGCGCGGAATGCCGAGTGAGTCACCCAACTCGAGGGTCGTGATAGCGCTTCCGAGGTTCGCGCTGAACAACAGGTTGTTGAGGATCTTGGCGACCTGCCCGCTGCCCAGCGGGCCGAGGTGGACGATCGCATCCGAGTACGTCGCGAAGACCGGGCGGCACTTCTCGACGTCGGCCTCCTCACCGCCGACCATGACCATAAGCGTGCCGGCGGAGGCCGCGGGTTGGCCGCCACTGACCGGGGCATCGATCACCGAGACACCGTGTTCCGCAGCCGTTTCCGCGATTTCGCGGCAGGTGTCGGGATGGACGGTGCTGTGAATGGCGACGATCCCGCCTGGGGCCAGGCCCGCCAGCACTCCAGTGTCGCCATCGAGCACCTCCTTGACGTCGTCGTCGCCGACGACGCACACACACACCAGATCGCTGGCTGCGCCCAGTTCGGCAGGCGTGGCCGCGACTTTCGCGGCTGTCTCGGCGTACGGCTCCAACGACTCGGGCCTGCGTGCCCAGAGCGTGAGCTCGACACCACCCTCGACGATCCGACGCGCCATCGGCGCCCCCTGGCTGCCAAGGCCGATGAATCCAACGCGCATCAGATCGCCTCCACCTCACTGTCCGAGCCCTCGCGGGCAACGATGCATTCCTCGATGAACGACAACACTTTTCGGTGGTAAGCGTCGGCGGTCAACCCCACGCTGACGTTGTGCCCGCTGTCGGCCACTTCGTTGACGACGACGCGGGGCGAAGCAGTGAACGACGCGGCGATCTCGGCAAGTGCCGCGGGGGTGGTCTCCCACACGCTCTCGTGGTCGGCCACGCTGAACTCGACCGGTACCCGAACCTTCGCCGCGACGGCGGGAAAGTCGCGACGCGGCCAGTTCGCCGTCACCTCGGCCTCATACGCCACTCCAGGTGCCGAAAGCGCTCCGGTCAGCACCTCGGCGGGGTAGAACTCGGTGGGCTGCCACAGGAGGTCGCGCAGACCAGCAGGACGATGCGTCGCGGTGGCTTGCCGCAGAATGTCTTTGGCCTTGGCGCTGTAGTTCATACCAGTACCCGCCACCTCGACGCCGAACACGTCGGCGCCACGTTCGTCGACCGCCATCCGAAGGGCGAGTTCGCATCCCGCAGAATGTCCGACAAAGAAGACACCCGCGCCTCGCAAACCGGGCGCGACGATCTGGTCGACCGCGCCGAAGGCCAGTGCCAGTCGCTTCTCGGGTTGCGTCATCTCGTCCTGGTACAGCGCCGAGACACCGTAACCCGGCCGGTCGAGCGCAATCGCGGTGACGCCGTGCGTTGCAGCCAAGCGCAGCAACGACAATCGTGGATGGCCCGGGCAGTCGAAGTACGCCCCGGAAGTGGCGCCGCCGTGGACGGCGACTATTACTGCGCGGGGGTGCTCGACCGCGGCGACGAGTGCGGACATCGGCACCCCGTCGACCATGACGACCCGACGTTGGGGGTCGTTCGCGCTCACGAATCGGTCCGGAGCAGCATCACACCGCTGGGAGTCAGGCCACCGCTGCTGGTGACTGCGATGCGGGCATTCGCGACCTGGCGAGCTCCCGCTTCACCGCGCAGCTGCGTGACGGCTTCGTGGATCAGCCCCATGCCGTGCGTGCGGCCATGAGACAGCTGCCCGCCGTGAGTGTTCAACGGGATGACGCCGTCGCGCGCGATGTTCTTGCCACCGTCGAGGAAGTCCTTCGCCTCGCCGATACCGCAGAACCCCAGCCCCTCGAGCCATGACAGGCAGTTGAAGGTAAAGCCGTCGTAGAGTTCTGCCACGTTGACGTCGCTGGGTCGCAACGTCGTTCGTGACCACATGTGTGCGCTTTGGCCCAGCACCTGCGGCTCGTGCGTCAGTGTGGTCTGGTCCCAGTCCAGGCGTTCGATGATCTGAGTGCCCACGGCCTCGAAAAGTATTGGCGGCTTGGGCATGTCACGGGCGACGTCGACGGCCGAGACGATGACGGCCACGGCACCGTCGCACGGGACGTCGCAGTCGTACAGGCCGAACGGCGTGGTGATCATCCGCGCGTTCAGGTAGTCATCCATCGTCATCGGATCGCGGTAGATCGCGGTCGGATTGAGCGCGGCATTCGCGCGCTGGTTCAGCGCGATCCAACCCAGCGTCTCGCGTGTGGTGCCATACCGGTCGAAGTGGCGGCTCGCGTTCTGCGCCAACACGTGCGCGGCGGACGTGGCTCCAAAGGGATGCTGAAAGCTGGAGGTGCGGGCACCTTTCGGAGGGGACATCTTGCCCTCCTTCATCAGCTGCTGGAACGTGGCTTCCCAGAGGGTGCGGAAGCACAACACGTGGCGGGCCATGCCGGTGGCGACGGCCATCATTGCCGCGATGACGGATCCGCCGGGTCCGAAGGTGTCCATGCCGCCGTTGATCCACGTCGGTCGCAGGCCCAGTGCACCTTCCAGCGCACTGACGCCGCCTTCGCCCATGCCCATCATGTCGAGTCCCGGGTAGGTGGACAGCCCGTCGATGTCGTCGAACGTCAGGCCGGCATCGGCGACGGCCTGCTCGCACGCGTCGATCGTCAACGACAGTGGCGGGACCATCTGCCGACGGCCGATGGTCGACATCCCGATACCGGTGATCGCCGAATGGTCCTCGAACTTCGCCTTGGTCAGCATCGGCCGGACGTACTCGCCGAACTGTTCCGGCGGGATCAAGTCCTGGGGCATTTCGGTGGGGGCGCTCTTGTCGGCAGCCGGCTTGAACACCGGCAGCCAGACGTCCTCGAGCTGCTGGAACAGCACCTCGACGGGTTGACCCAGCACGAGTTCGTCGGGATCGCACTCAATGATGTTGGTGGTCAACCGCACTCGCGGATCCTCCGCGATCGCGACCTCGGCGACCACGTAGGGTGGGGGGAGGTCGGGGAAGCCGAATCGGTGGTTGACGGTGACCCCGGCGAGCGTCGCCCTGCCCGACACGACCCGCACACCCATCTTCCGTTCGCGGCAGTACCGGCACACCGGAGCGGGCGGGTGAATCAGCGCTTCGCAGCTGAGGCACTCCTGGATGCGGAGCTGACCGTCTGCCCCGGACGTCCAGAAGAACTCGTTCTGGGCGGTGAGTTGGGGGAGCGGCCTGGTCATCGGACGAACTCCGAGATCGCTTCGCTGTTCTCGTTGTCGACGTGCGGCTCCGACGTCTGCTCCGAGTTGGTCGACGGTCGCGCTTGGCCCGAGGGTTGGTGCTCGCCCATCGCGATGATCGCGTGCACCGGGCAATCCAGCAGGGCCCGCATCACCGCGTCGCGATCGGCCTCGGGGACCGTGCCGTCACCGATCAACGACGCGTAGCCCCAGTCGTCGAGCGAGAAGTACTCGGGCGCGTGCTTGGCGCAGGCGCCGAAGCCGTCGCACATCGTGCGGTCCAACCGGATCTGCCTGGGCCCGCTCATCGAATCTCCTTCGGATGGAAACCCTGGACTTCAGTCCGGGGAGGAAGCCGATCCCCCAGATGAGGGCGGTGTGCCACGTCGGGGTTGTCGGTGGCGGTGGTTAGCGTGCGGGTATGTCGCGGTTCAGGTTGTTGCCCGTCGCTGAGCAGGAGGAATCGTTGTTGGCGCATTGCCGGGATGCGCGGTACGTGTGGAATCTGGCGGTGGAGCAGCAACAGTATTGGCGACCTGGGCGCAAGGCTCCCGGTTACGTCGAGCAGGCCGCGCAATTGACCGAGGCCCGCGCCGAATACGGATGGCTTCGTGCCGGGAGTCAGACCGTGCAGCAACAGGCGTTGCGGGATTTCGCGCAGGCCATGCGCAACTTCTTCACTGGCAGCCACCGTCGCCCGACGTGGCGCAAGGCTGGTGTGCACGAGGGGTTTCGGCAGGTCGCGGTGAAACCGCGTCACGTCGAGCGGCTGAACCGCCGGTTCGGTCGGGTATGGGTGCCCAAGGTGGGTTGGGTGCGGTTTCGGCTGTCGCGACCGGTGCCCAAGGGTGTCAAGTCCTACCGGGTCACCCGTGATCGGTCTGGCCGCTGGCATGTCGCGTTCGCCCACGTCCCTGAGCCCATCGTCGGTCCGGATGACTGCAGTGTGGTCGGTATCGACCGTGGCGTGGCGGTGTCGGCGGCCCTGTCGACCGGTGAACTGTTGCACGTTCCTGGGCTGAGTCGGGGTGAGGCCGCGCGGTTGAAGGTGTTGCAGCAGCAGCTCGCCCGGGCTGAGCTTGGTTCCCATCGGCGTGCCCGAACGAAGCTGGCGATCGCGAAACTGAAGGCGCGTGAGACCGACCGGCGCCGGGACTGGGTCGAGAAGACCACCACGGACATTGCGCGGCGCTTCGACACGATCAGGATCGAAGCCCTTGATGTGCGGGTGATGACCCGCAGCGCGCGGGGAACGGTCGAGCACCCCGGTGTGCGGGTCAATCAGAAGCGTGGGCTGAACCGGGCCATCAGCCGGAGTGGTTGGGGGTTGTTCGCCAGGCGTTTGCAGCACAAGGCTGCTGGTCGGGTCGAGCAGATTCCGGCCGCGTATACGTCGCAACGATGCTCCGCCTGTGGGCACCTCGCTCCCGGGAACCGCAAGAGCCAAGCGGTTTTCGAGTGCGAAGCCTGCACTGCTGGACGGTGCAACGCCGACGTCAACGCTGCACGCAACATCGCCGCCGGACGGGCGGTGACCGCACGGGGAGACCTCGCCGATAGGCGGTCTGCGAACCGTGAACCTCAACTCGCTCCTCCTGCCGCGTAAGTCGATGGGATGGGGGGTGAAATCCCCGGACTTCAGTCCGGGGAGGACGTCAAGACGCCTCCACTTCGTAGGGCCGCAATGCGCTGAACGCATCCGCGCGGCACGCGTCGCATTCGCCGTCCAGATGGCGGGCGACCAGTTCGGGATACTGCAGCAGCAGGCTGGCGGCGACGTTCGTCGCGGCGTCGAGCGTCGCGCAGGCCCCCCGTCCACGCAGCACCACGGACCAGCGTTCCAGGCGCGCAAGGTCATCGGCGGTGGCCACCCCGTCACGGAGCGCCGACGTGACCGCCGACATGGCTGCCGTGCCGTTGAAGCACGACCCGCACTGGCTCGCGTTCTCGCGATCGAAGTACGCCATCACCGCCGCGGCGACGGCGACGGGACAGTCGTCGGTGAGAATCGCGATCGCCCCGCACCCGAGTCCGCTGCCAAGCGCCCGCATCGTCTCGTGGTCGAGCGTGGCGTTCAGCACGTCGCGGTTGAGCAGTCCGGCGAAGTAGCCGCCCATCAGCACACCGCTGACGTGTTCGGCGGAGACTCCATGCAGGGCAAGCAGTTCGGAGAAGCTCACGCCGTGCGGCAGCTCGTAGAGGACGGGCGGTCGGCCGGCGCCGGTGACCGTGGCGAGGAACGTCCCAGCGGAGTCGTCGGTGCCGACCGCCCGGAACGCGGCGCCGCCGTGGCGCAGCACGAACGGCAGGTTCGCCAGCGTCTCGACATTGCTCACGAGGGTGGGCTGGCCATCGACTCCCACCTGGAATGGGCGCGGCGGTTTGTCAGTGGGTTTCGCCGGGCCGCCGTTGACGGCGCGGACGGCGGCCGTCTCCTCGCCCGCGACGTAGCCAGCATCGACGGTGAACACTCCGACCGAGAGCTCGAGGTCGACAGCGGCCAGCGCGGCGTCCATCGCCTGAGCGGCAAGGGGATCGGAGACGTAGACCACGGCCCGTTCGGCGCCGACGATGCGCGCGGCGAGTCGTACCCCGTCGAGCACCAGATGTGGGCGGTTCCGCAGCAGCCACTTGTCCTTGACGGATGCGGGCTCGCCCTCCTCGCCATTGGCCAGCACAACGGGTTGCCCGCCCGAAACACTTCCCGGGTCGCTCCGCTCCTGCCCTCCGAAGCGTCCGGCGTCGCGCACGGTGCGGAGTTTGATGGCGAGCGGGAAGGCCGCACCGCCCCGGCCGAGCAGGCCGCCCCGCTCGACCTCGTCGAGCAGTCGGTCGGGTTCGCCGAGGGCCTGGTAGCCGCCGCCGTCGGCGTACTCGGCGTAGTGCTCGACGCCGGCTGTTTCCCGCAGCAGCCGCGGCGACGTGCCGGGCCAGACGGCGATGGACGGCTCGGTGGCCGGCGTGATCGCAGAACTCATGATGGCGCCTTCCTACCCGCAGATAGGCTGGCGGGCATGAGAACTGCAGTGGTGCGTGTCGACGTCGACCCGACGGCGCGGCTCACGGCCGCGCAGTTACGCGACGGCATGACTGCCTTGACCGAGCACGCCGCCGCGGCGAGTGCCGACGTGATCGAAGCCGAGCTCGCGTCGATGCCTGCCGGTCGCAGACAGGTCGAGGTGCTGATCGCCGGCGCCGACCCCGACGAGTTGAAGCGGACCGCAGTCGAGTTGTGCACCAAGGCTTTCGGGGTGTTCGGCGCGGTGCCGGTAGCGGGCGTGCTCACCTACGTGAGCAGGGGCACTGACGACGATGCGCACGGAGTGCTGGCCGGACTCGGGCTGCGGGGCGAGATCGAACGCGTTGCCGATGACGACGGCTGGGACGTCGTCCACGTGACGTTGCGCAAGGCCGACCTCGAGCGGATGCCGGAGAGTCGGGTGCACACCGCGCTGGAGGCCTCGCTCAACTGCGAGGTTCACATCCACACGACTTGAACCCGGCATCACTTGCTCAGGAAGTCCAAGATCGCAGGCGCAGCCTGTACCCACGTGTCGAACATGTTGAACCGCTTGACCTTCCCTGCAGCACGGGCCTCACCGGCGCGTTCCCAGGCGTCCTCCGGCAACGGCGGGTCGATCAGCTTGGACCCCTTGATCAGGCAGCTCACCTCGAGCGACGTCCGCTTGGGATGGTCCCAGTCGTTCTCGCCGCCGCGGATGATCAGCGTGGGAACCTTGATCTGGTCGAACATCTCGTCCTCGACGCCGGGGATGGTCTGGCCGGGCTTGGGGACGTAGGCGTTGAGCCACCGCAGCATCACCTTGAGGAACTCGTCGGTGTCGAGCGCGAGGATCCGTTGTTCGTTGTCGGGATTCTCCTCGATGAGGTCGCGCCATTCGCGCACCACCGGCAGGCCCTTGATCCCGAGCCCACGGACGGCGAGGATGCTCGGCACCAGGTAGTGCGAACCCAGGACGAAGGAGCCGTACACCCCGCCAACGATGTTCCACACCACCAGCTTCGTGACGAGTTCGGGGTAGAGCATCGTGGTCAACATCGAATCCCTGGCACCGCCGGACCCACCCGCGATGATGCATGGTCCGATGTCGAGCTTGGTGATCAGCTGCTGCAACGTCTCCGCGCGCATGTGGGATTCGCTCCTACCCCAGAACTGCACGTCGGACTTGCCGCAGTTGGGCCGGTCCCACAGGAGGACCCGATAGCCGCCCTTCACGAGAGCGAGTGCCAAGGGACGGAGCCCCGGGATGTCCTTGCTGAACCGACCGCCGGGGGTGAGGACGATGAAGTCGCCCTGCTTGCCCAGGATTTCGTAGACGACGTTGCCGCCGTTGATCGCGATCTTCTTTGATCGTGCAGGAGGCAACTCGATCGATCCTTCGTTAGGCCGTCACGAGAACGTCGTTGCCGACGACTCGGACGGGATAGGTACGGATGCTCCACTCCGGCTTGACCGCGGTGGTCCCGGTGGCGAGCTCGAAACCCCATTGGTGCCAGGGGCAGTAGATGAACTCCAGGTCGCGCACCATCACGGCGTCGCCCGGAGCGCTCTCGTCGACGACGTTGCGGCCGCGGGCCCGTCCCGAACACAGGGGACCGCCCTCGTGTGGGCAGTAGTTGGCGATGGCGTAGAACGTGCCGTTGACGTTGTAGACGCCAACGCCGTGTCGGCCAATCGGTACCAGTTTGTGTGTCCCCGAAGGGATCTCGTCGACGGTGGCGACGACGTGTTCCCGCCCCTGCGCAAGGCGGGGCGTCTTGTCCTTCTCCATGCGTTAAAAGACCCGGACCTGGCCCTCAAGCGCCGGCACGGTCTCCGGAAGCTTGTAGGTGGCAAGGCCGTTGCGGAACATCACGTTCTCGCGGGCGTGCTCGGGCAGGTGCTTGACCAGCCAGCGGGGATCGTCGAACGTCCAGTGCGGGTAGTCCGAAGAGTAGAGCAGGATCTTGTCGCACTCCATCCACTCGAACGCCCGACTGAGTTCCGTCTTGTCCTCGGGATAGTCCAGTGGCTGAGTGGTGAACTTGATGTGCTCCTTGACGATCTCCGACGGCTTGCGCTTGATGTCCATCCACTGCTTGCGCTGCTCGTAGATGGCGTCCATCCGCCACATCAGCGGAAGGATCCAGGTGAAGGCGTGCTCGACGAACACGATCCGCAGGTTCGGGAAGCGGTCGAAGACGCCGTCGAAGATCAGGCTCATCACTTGATTCGCGGCGAGCAGCGAGTAGGTGACCATGAAGTCGTGGTTGTAGCTGGGCAGTCCCACCGGCGGGATGGGCAGTTCCTCGAACTGTCCGCGGGACAGGTGACAGCTCACCGTAATGTCGTGCTTGGTGGCTGCTGCCCAGATCGGGTCGTACTTCGGGTCGCCCCATGACGGACGCCGCTCGGCCTTGATCAGAATCTGCGCCATGTAGGGGTGCCCGGCCC